>WPCI01184369.1_pt1 | contig 13370 bp, 8 predicted proteins | sample 5399871 | NCBI WGS metagenome assembly WPCI01 (sample SAMN12869469, study PRJNA574797) | sludge metagenome | isolation source: wastewater treatment of pH7 | place: China:Beijing | collected 2019-05-20
GAACCGAAGCTATACGAGCGATGCGTGACCGTTCCAGTCGTGTGATCGTGTGCGTCGATATGCTCGGCGAGGGCTTCGATCTGCCGACACTTAAAGTCGGCGCGTTCCATGATGCGCACCAGTCTCTGAGCCCTATGGTCCAGCTCATCGGGCGGTTAGCAAGGACATCGTCTCCAGTTCCGATCGGCGAAGCGAGCGTCTTTATACGCCAAGACCTTAAACAAGCACTCTCTCCACTCCGGTTCCTCCTCCAAGAAGACCCGGATTGGAACAAAGTCCTCAGCGACATCACCGAGCGTGCGACCGAACAAGCTGATGAACTCAGCGACTTTGAAGCGTCGTTCATCGAGACACCGCCCGACGTTCCCGTCGGCCTCTTGGAGCCAAAAATGAGCGCGCGAGCGTTCAAGGCCACAAACTTGGATTGGGATCCACTCGCGCCGCGGCGCATCTATGGAGACAGAGTCTTGGACGGACTTGTCAGCGTCAACCAAGACAACAGCATCGCGTGGTTCGTAATCGAGTCGATTACTAACCTTAGATGGGGAGATATTCCTTCCATCCGCGCCACTGACTACACACTCATCGTCCTGTTCCTCGATCGGTCTCAGGGCCTCCTCTATGTTCATTCCTCTGACACGAAGCTCGGCCTGGATGACCTCGTGGAGGCGATTCTTGGGCATGAGCCCATACCGGTCAACGGATTCGACACGTTCAAGGTGTTCGCTGGGCTCGACCGTCTCGTACCAACGAACATTGGCCTACTAGACGCCCGGGATCGCGATAAGCGGTTCTCGATGCACGTCGGAAGCAACGTCGAGACAGCGCTGACCGAGGCAGAGCAGAGCAACAAGACCAACACCCACGTCGCTGCCAAGGCGTTCCAGGACGGCGAACGAGTCACCATCTCCGCGGCGCTTTCGGGCAGATTCTGGTCTATGAGAGCTGCATCCAATCTCGCTGAGTGGCGTGATTGGTGTCACGACCAAGGTGCGAAACTTCGCGATAGCTCTGTTGACGTCCGCTCCCTATTCCGCGAGATGATCATTCCGATCGACGTGAAGGAACGGCCTCCTCACCCGTTCCTAGCGGTCGAATGGCCGTGGGACCTGTATCTCGGCACGGGCACCTCGTCGCGCGTCGTGTACGACGGCTCGGGCGTTCTTCTCACCGACGCGGATTTGAGAATTGACGACTATGGCCCTGTCGGGCATCTTCTCTTCTCGGTAGTTACGCCGAGCTGGGAACTCGCGTACGAAGGACGGTTCAGCGAGAGAGGCATTCACTACCGCGCAGTAACCGACGACGCCACGGTCGAAGCCGGACGCGGGACAAGTTCACCATTGTCTACGTGGTTGAACAACCACAAGCCGACGCTGTTGCTCTCTGGCGATCGCCTAATTACGGGAGATGACCGGCTTCTTGAGCCGCGCACCGAACTCGACCCATACCCTCGGGAGAACTTGCGTAGTCTCGACTGGGCAGCAGGGGGCGTGAACATCACGGTCGAGTCGCAAGGCCGTGAGCGCAGGCAAGACTCGATCCAAGCATTCATGGTCCGACACCTTTCGGAGAACCAGACTTTCGACATCCTCATCGACGACGACCGATCTGGCGAGGCGGCCGACCTCGTTGGCCTCCGAGTCGAGGGCGGGAATCTTCACGTCACCCTCGTGCACTGCAAATACTCATCGAGACCAGAACCCGGATCGCGGCTTGCTGATCTCTACGAAGTATGCGGGCAAGCGATGCGAGGAGCTCGGTGGCGAGACAAGTCCGCACTGCCGCTTCTCGAACACCTCGATCAGCGGGCCGGCGGATACGCACGCAGCTTCGGCGGTTCGGCTTTCGAGATCGGTGATCGAGAGGCACTGTTTAAGGTCAGACAGCAAGCGCCGTTGCTGTTCCCACGCTTCACGACGATCATTGCCCAGCCTGGACTGAGCATCGAGGCCGCAAGCGTGGAGCAGCTTCGGCTCCTCGCGGGTGCCGCTTCGTATGTTCAAACGGTCACCAAAGGCGGATTCGAAGTGTATGGATCGCGATGAGAATTCGAGACTGTCAACGGGTTTCCGTAGGAGAAAGGCTTTCGACAAGTCGTTCATTGTCGACAGGTGACGTGTGTCACGACGCCCGCGTCGAGGAAACCGCGTATCCCGAGCCGTTCTCTCGATTTGACGCGCCCCGAAAGGCTGGCAAATGTGTCGAGTCCGCCGATGGTTGCTGGTCATCGCCCGTGAGGGATCGTGGTTGGGAGAAGCCGTCGGCAACTTTTTCGACCGGGGAGAGCTAGAGCATGGGTGCCGATGTCGTGAACGCGCGCGAGAAGGAGATCGCGGTCGTCAATCCTTATGCCGGTGGCGGTGGCGGAACTGTCCTTGCTCACCGAATCGTAACTAGCTACCTCGCCGACGTGCTGCTGGGGGCAGGGCGACCTGAGACTCACGGGCTTCCTGTCGTCAGGGTCGCGTTCCAGACGAGCCCAACCGATCCCGTCGATGATCTACGGGTAGAGGCCGAACGGGACGGAGAGACGGTCGTCGTCCACATCGCGGCTCGACGCGCCCCCCAGTTCACCCGCAGCCATTCGAAGACCGCCAAGCTCGTTGGAACCCTTATAGACCAGGTCGATTCCTTCGTGGAGAGCGAGTGCGCATACGTTGCGGTCGCCGTCGCAACTATGGGTTCTTCGACGAAGGAAGTTCAGCTCCTCGCTTCCCTTGCACGAAATAGTGCGACCGAGGCTGACTTCTACTCACAGGTCCACACGCCCGAGCGACACTCTGGCTATGCAAAGCGATATGAAAACCTGACCCAGTTAGTAGCGCAGGCGCGGTCGACAGCTTCTGCCGACGAACTTCGGAGAATCGTCTGGTCACTCCTCAACCGCCTATGGATCTTGAGTTTTCGCGTCGAGTCCGACGACGAAACTGACTGGGTAGAAATTGGAAACCGGCTCAATCCTCTCGCCCGGCACGGACAGAAGGGGACCGATGTCCGCGATGCCCTACACTCGGCCGGCTCTACTCAGTTTGATCAGCAAGGCACTGTAGTTGACCGTGCCTTGCTCCGACGTAAGTTCCACTCTGTTCTCGCAGCAGACGCCGGCCGATCTAAGGATGCGTGGGCGCAGCTCAGCCTGGAACAGGAATCCGCAAGGGTTGCCGTTCGCCACGATCTGGCAGACGGAATCCAACTGCCCCGAGCGAAGCTACAGGCGGACATTCAGGCCGCGATCGCTCACGCAGGCAAGACACATGGTGCGCTCCTAGTTACAGGTGAATCCGGGATAGGCAAGAGCGCGGTGACCCTCTCGTCGGCAGCAGCGCTGGCGGACAGCAACAGCGATTTTCAGTGCGTAGTGCTTAATTTGCGGCGGATCCGCGACAGCGTTGCGGCACTGTCGGCGGATCTCGGAATGTCTCTTACTGACGTACTCGGGGAGATGTCTGCACCTGATCGCGTCCTCATCGTTGACGCCGCCGATGCCGCCAATGAAGAGCGTGCACCACTCCTCCGAGAACTTACGGCAGCGACACATGCAGCAGGAGTTGGAATCGTGCTCGTCGCCGCCGACACGGCAGTCAACGAAGCCTCCAACACCCTCCACGGCATATACCCCGACCCACAGCGATTCGAAGTGCCTGGACTCGATGACAGCGAGCTTCGCGCCGTGGGAACCAAGGTGCCAGCGATCGCAGGTGCCCTGCGAAACATCCCCACCAAATCGCTGTTTCGGCGACTGGCGATCATTGACCTCTTGGCGCGTACCGGTTCCGCAGTCACTAAGCCGCTGGCCGACTGGGACTGTCTCGAGCTGATTTGGCAGGACCTCATAGGTCGTGCAGTGGGTCAAAGCTCAGCGGCAGCGAGAACCGCAACTCTCTTGTCAATGAGCGAGGCAGCACTCGGCCTTCCGAACCCCGAAAAGGCCTACTCAGGCGCCGACTACGCAGCGCTCGACTCTCTCCGGGCAGATCGGCTGGTGGCACCAGCGAATCTAAGAAGGCCCGCGCCGGAGTTTGCCCATGACGAGGTCCGTCGCTTCGCAACCGCTGTCTGTCTAGCGCAGGCCCCTTCCCTGAGCGGAACTCTGAAGACGTCCGGACCAGCGCGATGGTCGATGTCTGCAGCGAAACTCGCATGCGAGGGCAGGCTCTCCGGCGCAAACGATCCCCATGCTGAACTCGCTATACAGATCGCCGATTTTGACGCTCTTGGAGAGGAAGCCAGCGTCCGCTGGAAGGACGTGCCGCTCGAAGCGGTACTTGAGATGCCGAACTCCTATGCTCTTCTCCGCCGCATGATCGACGAGTCCGGCACAGATACGCAGAATGTTCTCGCGAACATTGTCCGAGTCGTGTCGCTGCATCAGCAACATGACAACATGATCGACGTCCTACGAGGTGAGCCAGTCGTGCGCTTGCTCGTTGAGGAAACAGAGCAACTGTGGCACCGCGATAACGAGACCTACCGTTTGGTGTCAGACTGGCTCAAATCCTCCCTACTGGAACAGTTGCCTGCCGGCAACTCCACTCGTCTCGCGCTTCGTAAAGTCCTGCTCGATCATTGGCATAATCATTACCCGCAGGCTGACCGGTCGAGCGCGGCACAGGAGTTTGAAGGCGACGCTGTGTTTAACGTCTTCCAAGGTCATACAACAATGAGAAGGCGCCGGAGCAAGCTGAACTGGCAGATCACCGAAGAGCGCTTCGTTGAGCTGCTGGCTCTCCTTGGCCCTGACATCAACGACGAAACACGTGCGTGCCTCCTGGAGGTAGCAGCCGAGTCCCCATCGCGCCTTCAACCCGCTGTCGACTTCTCCTGGAGCGCCTGGGGGCTTGGGATGCACGATCCTCAGCTTCTCCTCACCCTTACCGAGTCCTACTACATCGATCACGAGGGCAGCGGCGGGTGGAGACACTGGGACGGCATTCGCGACCACCAACGGCACGGCTCTTACAAACTCAGCAACCACATGTATGGCCCGTTTTGGGTCCTGACTCGGTTCTGCTCACACGTGGATTGGATTCCAGCGGTGAACAGAATGCTCAACCATGCAGCGAACATCCGGTGCCGGACAGACGATGGATTAGGATCGATCGATCCCGGTTCGAAGGTGACACTAGCGATCGACGGCACTGAACGAACCTACGTCGGCGACGGCAACGTATGGGGCTGGTACCGCGGCAACACAAACGGACCATACCCATGCATGAGTGCACTACAGGCAGTGGAACGATGGGTGGACCACTCGATCCGCGATGGCGCAGCTATTGGCGATGTTGCAACCGCGTTGCTGAGCGGATGCGAAAACCTTGCAATTCCCGCGCTCCTCCTGGGGGCCACCATTCGTCACTTGGGTGACGACGCTACGGTACTCGATCGATACCTCGTGGAACCCCTTGTCTGGCGGCTTGACCTGAGCCGCGCCACTCACGAAGCCGTTGGAATCATGCTGGCGGCCGATGATGGAATCATCAATCCGGAACGGCGCAAGTGGCAACTGCGCGATGGCGCTGCTTTTCTTGTGTTGAACGCCGGTTCGGAACGCCGTTCAGAACTAAGGGACCTGGGCCAGCAGCTCATAGCGAACTCCGATCGTGCCGGTATCGGTGAGTCAACCGTCATCCGTTGGGCAGCGACACTTGATGCGGGCAATATGGAGACTGAGCCTATAGAGGGCGGCCTTCTTGTCTCGTTCAACGAGCCAAAGGCTATTGAAGAAGAGCTTGCTCCGCTACGAGCTGACCTCGGTCGCGGCAACCTTCTAATCGGGCTTCAGAACAAGTACTGGATTCCTGCACGGGAGCAGAAGGACGGCTGCAGGCCACCAACGCCGGGTGAGATTGCGGAAGACCTATCAGAGGTCAAAGATCTGTATGAAAATCCACCCGAGTTCGCCGCATACGACCTTCCCCTCGTAGTCGCCCACGTCTCAGCCGCAGCAGTGCGCAGCGCAGCGGCTGGCAACATCGAAGCATTCGGTGTGAACGAGTCCTTCGCGATCAATTCCACCCTCGGCATTCTCCGGGCGTACGCGGACGCGTCAACAAACGACGTCGACGCGCTTGAGTACGAGGACGACATAGGAACCCGAGGTGCAGCGGCATCAGCGGTGCCGTATCTGCTGCTCCCCGAGCTGACTGAACAACTCGCAATCGCAGGCGTCATCATGGACGATATCGAGACAACAGTGGCGGCATTCGGCCAACTCGCGGCGACCGACACTTGCCTCAGATTCGCACGATCTTGCGACGCCATCTGGGATCATCCTTGCTCCGGAAGCCCTTGTATCCATACGACTGCCTACAAGTGGGTGCTCGATCTCGCTGCGCTCTGTGAAGTGCCTGACTTTGACGACGAGCTTCAAGAGCCGCTGCCTAGAGAGCCCATCACGGAGGACATCGCAGATCGGGTTTCCGCTATTGCACCAGAAAGGCTCGACACCTCACGCTTGAGTGCGACGATTCGTGCCGCTGGACACGCAGCCATCTCGAAGGTGTGCATCGCGAAAAGCGCTCAGAGCGATCTCAAGAGGCTTCTGCCGGCTCAAGCGATCGCGATGGTCGTCCAGGAGATGTCCGAAGGCGTCCACTTCATTGACGACCATGGCGCTGAGACTGTGAGCGCAGCCCGAGCATTACTCCAGAACAGATCACTTTCAGACGAGAATCTGTTGCTCTCGTACGTAACAACGCTGATGCCTGCCAGTCAAGTCTTCAGTGCGTTTCTGCGGGATCTGGCAGCCGTGGGAACCGAGAGTCAAGAACTTGCTGATTCAGCTAAAGAGCTGTGGCCCACCTTGTTGGGGCACGTGTTAAACGAACTAGACGCGAACAAAGACCTCTATGGGCGAGACGATACCTTCGGCGGCTATGCCCTTGGACATCTTCTGCCGAGCCATCCGCTCTCAGCCCGGGGCCTGCACGAAGAGTTTGGACGTTCGACTTTCAATTGGGTGCATCCTGAAGAACTGGTGGAGTTCATTCCTCGGTGGCTGCCGCACGCCGCGGGCAGAATGCCAGCGCTACTTGATCTTGTCCGTTTTCTGCGTCGGCTCCCCATAGACACCCAGCTCGGCGAAGGTCTGAACTGGCTGAGCGATATGTGCTTCTCGCGGCCGGATCGTCAGATCACTTCCTCCGAGGTACTTGAGGAGTGGCTGGTAAAGGTCAAACACGAAGCTGACGTGCGAGGGAACAGCGCTAGCTGGCTCAACTTCGTCGACCGACTTGTGTACGCGGGAAACACGGTGCTTGCAGGATTCTCGCGTTGAATGTCGCGACAGAGCGGCTGTGTGGTGTGGGCACTGATGGGCGAGCCTTCGGTGCCGTTATTCAGGCCTGTGAAAGTCTCCCGGCGGGGCCCTTCACGGAGCTTCTGCCCCTGTGGAGTCATAGATCGCGCCCACGACCATGACCTGTGTTTCCTCTTGGGGCGTTCGGCGCGATGAGCAGGGATCCCAGCGCATCTAGGGTTCGTAGTCCCGCGGCCGCAAGTTCCGCGGCCTGCGCGCAGGCGATCTGGAAATGCTGTTCATCGCGCCAACGCGGCGCATCCGTCCAAGTCACCCGCCGCTCGTCCTGGTCGTCGAGAGAGTGCGCGTTCCAGATGGCTAGTGGGCCGAAGTGGCGGTATTCAGAGAGTTGGCGGTAGGCCGGTTCAGGTTGCCCCGCGTCGTCACGAACAGCATGAAACATTGCCTGAAAGCTCTTCTTCGCCGGTCGGCTATCCCCAGAACCTTCCATAAGGAATTTCGCGTAGCCGGGGTTTCGGAGAACCTAGGCCGTGTTGCCAAACAGGCGATGACAGCGTGCTCGCCCGTGATCTCTGGGATGATGGGCTGATGTCTTCGCGGAAGGAATCCACCGTGCCCGTTCTGAGCATTAGGCCCTCGATCGGAGCTGCAGAGTATCCGGTGCTCGCTGCGATCTGGCATGGTGCCGTGGACGCGACGCACCACTTCCTTGCAGAAGCGGATCGGGACGAGATAGAGGCAAAGCTGCAGTCTGACTACTTCCCGGCAGTCGTCCTCTCAGTCGCAGAGCGTGATGGTCGACCGGTGGGATTCTCCGGCGTGCTCGACGGAACGCTGGAGATGCTGTTCGTCGATGCGTCACAACACGACGGTGGAATCGGCACGGCGCTTCTCACCCAGGCGATCAGGGAACACGGCGTTACCAAAGTAGATGTCAACGAGCAGAACGTCTCGGCCGCGGGCTTCTACGCTCACCGCGGATTCGAAGTCGTCGGTCGTAGCGAGACCGACGAGGCCGGTCGGCCGTACCCGTTGCTCCACTTGAGGCTCGGCAGGCCGTCCTGACCCGCTGAATCGCCAACCCGTGGGCGGCTTCTCACGGGCTAACTACAGCCATTGAAGTGTCGCAGCGAGGCACACGCCAGCGTGGTAGTTGCGAGCTGTCTTGTCTGAGCGCATCGCGATACCGCGCCACTGCTTGAGCTTGTTGAAGCAGCGCTCGACGACATTCCGGCCGCGGTAGCACACGCGCTGGTGGTCGCCGAAGTCGATCGGGCGGCCTCGCTTTTTTCGGCGGTGCGCGATCTGGTCGTCCCGTTCGGGAATCGTCGCGGCGATGCCGCGCTGCCGCAGCCATGCCCGGTTCGCTTTCGACGGGTACCCCTTGTCTGCCATCACCCGATCCGGTCGGCTCCGTGGCCGTCCCCGGTCGACGGGGACCCGGATCTGCTCGAGCGTTGCGACCAGCATGCTCGTGTCCGCGGCCTGCCCGCGGGTGAGGATGAACGCCAACGCCCGGCCCTTCCCATCACAGACCAGGTGATTCTTCGTCGTCAACCCGCCGCGGGAACGGCCGATCGCGTGATCGGGCGGCTCCTCACCGAACTTCTTGTAGTTCGACTGGGCCCCCTGTGTCCCGCGGCAGGGTCGCACCGTGCTGATGCACGCGCACAATCGTGGAGTCGATCGAGGCGACCCAGTCCAGGTCTCCGGACTGCTGCGCGAGAGCCTGCATCTTCTCCAGCACCCGCGCCCAGACACCCTGCTCGGACCATCGGTTGAAGTTCTTGTAGATCGTGTTCCAGTTCCCGAACCGCTCCGGCACGTCCCGCCACGGAGCCCCGGTGCGGAATCGCCACGCCGTCGCCGCCACCACCGTGCGCCGATCCACCGGCGGTCGGCCGGTGGCCTTCACAGTTGGAAACAACGGGCCGATCACGGCCCACACCTCATCCGAGATCACATCGCGCGACACGACCTCAACTCTCACCCGCGCGCTACCAAAATGGGTTTAGCAACACGCCCTAGAGGCCGATGGTGATGGTCTCGACCCAAGCTCGAATCAAGGGTAGGACGGCGTGCGGGTTGTTGTTCACGATCTCTCGTGTAACCCACTCGTGGAGTCCCCGCATGCGTGAGACGAACGACCCGAACAGCATGAACTCCGCGGTGAGTGTAGTTTACTTCGACATGTGCCTCTTAGCCACCGCCGTATATCCCTGCGGGCAGCCATGAGGCGCCCCAGAAATCGCGTTCTCGCGATTGTCCATTCCTGACAGGTCTAGGAGTTGCGGGTCTGACTTAGCCATAGCTAGAATATGCCACCAACGGCACGGATTTGATGTACTTGAGCGGCTCGACTCTGTCATGACTTGCTCGGTGGCCTTGGGCCACACGAACCAGTGGGCGCGGTCGTGTCAGCCATCGCTGGACGCACGGCTTCTGGCGGATATGAAGACTCGCCGGCGGAGGCCTGACGGTCGAAGGCACCGAACCACACCTCGATGAGGTTCGCCCAGAAGGGGTGGGTTTTAGTGAGGTAAGCCTTGAACCGTCCGAGGGCCCTTCTCGTGCCTGGCCGATGTGCCGGAGAGTTCCCATTACCTATGAAGCATCCGAGTCTCGAATCTTATTCGAGCGGCGGCAGTCAAGTCTACTTGCGCTTTCGCTTTGGCATCGTGAAGAGGAACGCTGCCTCGCGGCGTTGGTTCAATCGTTCCCCAATGGCGGGGCTGATAGCACCGACCAGTCCGAGTGCCGCACCCGCAAAACCCGCCACACCACCCGCTGAGCCCACGACCAGACCCATGCCGCCAGCGATCACCGGCGCGGTGAGGGCAAAGCTGCGATACGTTCTCATGCGCTTGTTCAATACTCGCGAAGCTTGTTCGATGTCGGAGGCTACAGCGCGGATGGAGGAAATCTGAGAACCGAAGTCTGAGGCACTCTCCATTGCGATGCGCACTCGCACTCGCAGGTCTTCCACTGCGTCTTCGGCCGACAGCATGCGCGCGAGGTCCTTCGCTCCGAGGTTCGCCAGCGAAGGTACGTCTGCCCACAGCGCTGTATTCGCAAGACTGGGTCTACTGCTATCTCTGCGCTGGAGCATGCGCGCTTCGAAAGGAGAGGCGGCAACGTACTCGGATCCGAGCACGTCGGCCACTGCTAGTCGCCGCTCCGTGCGTTGTAGATAGTTCGCTAGAGCGGTGTCTGACTCCTTCTTGATCCAAGCTGAATAGTCGTGTTGCGGGTCATAAGGCTGGAGCATCCGAAAGCCAATGGATCGGTCAGCCTCAGTGATCGATTCAGGATCTGTACGGCCGTAAAACCACATACCCGGGCTGTGCTCGATGTCATCCACAGCGTTGATGAACAAGACCTCACGGGCGCTTGGTCCTTCCACTACGAGCTGAGACCGGACGAACCGCACCAGGGAGTCGTTAGCGAGAGCAAGTTCGGTCGCGTCGCGGATCAATCTGCTTCCGATGAACTGGGCGACGCTGTCAGGCATTGGAAGCACGTGCCCGCCGCGCAGAAGGTGCTGAAACTCCATCTCCTCGATAGCGAGCGCTCTCACCCTCCGCGCTGTCGGCGTGGATCGAAGCGCGCGAAGCAGACTATCTGGGTAGAGAACATGGTCAGCGAGAAGCATGGTGCGTCCGATGAGCTTGTTGACTGCCAGCTCCTCATTCCAGAGGATGGTCCGGCGCGGCATCAGTTGACGGAGCGAGCTTGACGTCTTCCACGCGTCCACCGCAAACGACGCGATCGCTTCGATGTATCTGTCCTCCAGGGCTTCATCGCTTTCGGGGAGCGCAGCGAGTTCGCGCAATAGATCAACTCGTCTGCGTCCTAACTCCTGAGCCGTCGCTGGGTCATCGTCGGGCGTGGAGGATGCCACAGCTCGGTCGAACGCGGTAGCTCCCAGAGGCCGCTGGGTAGGCCCGTCCGGCGGCAGGGTGAGTGGGGTGCCGGCAGGCATCATCGAAGGGATAGCAGTCCGCGCTAGCTGAACATCCGGGCTCAGACTGATGAATTCATCGTCGTCAGGCCTGACAGGCGCTCCTGGTGGATGACGTGGTGCAGCGAATCGCTTGTGGCATAGACGATACGTCTTTCCAGACCCGCACCAACATGGGTCCTGGCGGTCGAACGGAGCAAGCGGATTCACCTGCTCAGGATATCAGGCTGAGGAACTAGTCCTCTGCGCCGTCGCGCCGCACGAGGGGGACATGCAACACCTCTCTCGTTTTCGAGAGTCGTTCCGAAGCAAAACGCGTTCTGGCTTTGACCACCGCCTTGCACTTCCCATGGAGTGGCTGGCTCAGTCCCAAAGCGCCCCCGCGATGCGCCAGCCGTTGGCATTGGCGGTCTTGCGGACATCACTGCGTCTGCGCGTGCTGTAGAGCGACCGCCACGATAACCGCGAAAGCAGGCGGACTCTCAGTGATCCCCACGCCATCCGGATCCCACCCGAACCCCTCAGTTGTTCTTGGCGCGAGTCCGAGCCCGGCCAATCAAGAACCCATCTAATTTACCCACCAAAAACCGCCACCAACCGGCTACACTCGCACTGAGCGAACCGCTCGGTTCCCTGTAAACACAAGGGAATCCGCGAGTTCCCGAGACGATCGGCGGAGACCGGAAATTGCCCGGACCCTCCAAGGGATCGCAGGTTCAAATCCCTCCCCCTCAACCAATGAAAAGTCGTGGAGACTCACGGGGTTTCACGACTTTTTGTTGTGAGATCCGATCCCGTCATCGACAACCCGTCACTTTGGCCCCGTTTGCCGCTGGTTGAACAAGCACAACAAGTCGAAACCACGGCCCGCGCCTAGGTGTACCCGGCTGCCGCCGGTTCATGTGGCGCCAGCCCAGCATCTGTTCGACATGAGCACCGAACACAGTACCGCAGACAACTCCTGGGGTCTCGAATCCCTGCTCGACGTCGGCAAACTCGCCACCTACCTGTGTGCCCAGCAAGAACGGATTATCGCTCCCTCCCGCGAGATTGATCTCTCCCGCTGCGTCCAGCTGTTCGAGCAGCTCCACAGCGGCGGTCATGTAATCACTGATCCAGTGGTCATGGATGCGTTTGATCGGCAGCGGGGCCAGCGACAGACTCCGTTGCCGCCCCACTTTGGGTCCGGTGGCCAGTGAGGCGCGCTCGAGCACACGCAGATGTTGCAACACCGTGGTGCCATTCAGCTCGGGAAGCAACGCACAGAGAGACCCCGTGGTGTGGCTCGATTTTTCAGTTCGTCGAGCATTCGGCGTCGTATCGAAGATGCCAACGCCTTGAACACCCGGTCGTGATCCGCACTCTTGTCCGCCGCGTCGTTCACGTCAATAATTTACAACATGAACGATTCGCATGCCCTCCAGGAGCTATCCTTCACTGTGTCCGGACGAATCGCCCGTCCGTGTTCGCAGGTTTACGAGGCCGTGGTGGATCCAGAAGCACTCTCGCGTTACTTCACGACCGGCGGTGCCCGCGGGCGTTTGGAGCCCGGACGACCGGTCGAATGGGACTTCGCCGACTTCCCCGGTGCCTTTCCGGTCACGGTGATCGAAGCCGTGTCTCCCCGAAGGGTGGTCATCGAATGGGGCGGCCAAGCAACCACCGATGCCAGTGGATCCACGAGAGTCGTTGTCGAATTCGAACCGATCGATGATGACACTCGCACATTGGTCACAATCACCGAAACTTCCTGGCAGCCCTCTGCTGAAGGAGCACGTGCTGCCTTTGGCAACTGCGAAGGCTGGACTGGCATGTTGGCAGCGCTCAAGGCATGGCTGGAACATGGCATCAACCTGCGCGATGGGTTCTATCGTTAGGCTTGACTGTGTACCAGCTGTTACCTCTTGCGCAAAGTGTGGCCTCGCCATGCCCGGTTGCTCACGGGCCCTGGGATCAGACCACCAAACGAAAGTCGCAACATCCCCCATTTCCAGATCGTCTACATTCCACGGGCACAGGCAAACTGTTCCAACACGATTTGTGGCCAATCGTCGAGATCTCGGAGGAGCTGCCGGTCGTGCGTCGACAACACCACAGCTGCCGAGGTGGCCTTCAGCGCATCCGTGAGTTCATCGACCAGCGCGATGG
>WPCI01031557.1_pt1 | contig 13321 bp, 9 predicted proteins | sample 5399871 | NCBI WGS metagenome assembly WPCI01 (sample SAMN12869469, study PRJNA574797) | sludge metagenome | isolation source: wastewater treatment of pH7 | place: China:Beijing | collected 2019-05-20
TAAAGCGAAACGAGGTCGGCGGTTGAGGACCGCAGCGAAACGCCAGCCGAAGGATACGCATCTGCGACCCAAAAGTGGGTGTTGTTTCGGCTGAGAACTTCACCGGAGGCGTTCATCGCGCTGAAAATCTCTCCGAGCTGAGAGCTGTCGATTGGTCCAAAGCCCTCATCCCGCGCGAAGGGGAGTTCAAACGTCGCGCAGCGCAGGTGCTGATAGAGAACAAGAAGATTATTCGGGTCCACCAGGGCTTTCTCGGGAGAATTGCTGAGGTATTCGGGATGGTTAGCAAGATATTGGTCCATCGCGTCGTTCGTGGCGACCATCAACGCCAGAGAATCCTGCTGTTTTCTGCCAGCGCGTCCAGCACGCTGCAGCGTTGTGGCAATCGAACCCGGATACCCCACCAGGACGACAGATTCGAGCTCACCGATATCAATGCCCAACTCAAGGGCGGATGTGGCAACCACAAGCCGTACGCTCCCATCCTTAAAGCCTTGTTCAATCTCCCGCCGATCGCTTTTTAGATAGCCGCTGCGGTAGCCGCGCACTTTTTGGCGGGTTTGGATGGGCAGTTTCTCGAGTAAAAATGTGAGGAGCATTTCAACCGTGCGGCGTGTTCGGGCGAAAAGTAACGCCTGATGGTTGGTTTCGAGCAGGGAAAGCCCCACGTTCACGCTTGTCTGCACACTGGATTTTCGCAAGCCCAATTTTCGGTCAATAAACGGAGGGTTATATAGCAGGAAGTGTTTCTCACCCTGAGGCGCGCCGTTTTGGTCAATCAGGTGAACCTTTTCATCGATCAGAATTTCCGCCAGATCCACAGGGTTGGCAATAGTGGCGGAGGTAAGGATGAATTTCGGGAACGCGCCATAAAACGCCGCGACTCTTTTTAGACGGCGGAGCAGGTTGGCAAAATGCGAGCCGAAAATACCGCGGTATGTGTGCATTTCGTCAATTACCACGAGGTTTAGCCCCTGGAAGAAAGATTGCCAGATGGCATGGTGGGGGAGGATGCCTTGGTGAAGCATATCCGGGTTGGTCAGGAGGAAAACAGACTGTTTACGCATAGCCGAACGCATATTTTGGGGAGTGTCGCCATCGAAGATGTTGGCGGTTAGTGGTTTCTGCGTGGGGATTGCTTTGAGCAGGCTGTTAAGACTGTTGAGTTGGTCCTGAGCGAGGGCTTTTGTGGGAAACAAATACAGAATCCGGGCATTTGCGTTCGAGAGGGCAAGTTGAGCTGCTGGAAGATTGTAGCAGAGGGTCTTTCCGCTGGCAGTGCCGGTGGAAATAACGAGGTTTTCGCCTTCTTGTGCTTGATAAAATGCTTCCGCCTGGTGGGAATACAACTGATTGATCCCCAGAGAATGCAAGGCGGAATGCAGGCGCGGGTCGAGCGAGGCAGGAAGGGGGACGCTGGTTGCTTCGTGTGCGGCTGTTACCTGCCAAAAGGTGATGCTTTCACGAAATTCCTGGTCCTGCTGCCAATGGTCGATCAGTGAACGAATGCCAGCACCAGCGAGGTGCTGTTGAGCGTCATTTGCCAAGGCGTGCTTTCTTTTTGGCGATACCCGCTAACAACCTATCCATCACAGGGTAAACCCAATTTCCAAGCCGCGTTCCAAGGAAATAAAACAGCTTTGCTTCCGCCCCGGGAACAATGGCATATTTCCCTCGCGAAACGGATTTCAGGGTTTCCCTGGCGACTGCTGCCGCGGAAATGGGCTTGTCGGAACCGGCGAGCTCACGGGTCTCATAAGGTTTAAACTGATTTTCAAAAGCCAGTTGGGGTGTATCCGTGTCGGGGGGATAGACAATGGATACACGGATATTTTTGGGCTTGAGTTCAGAGCGAATAACGTCACTAAACCCACGTACCGCAAACTTGGCTCCGGAATACGCGCTGTAGCCGAAGGTGCCGATTACACCTGCCATCGAAGAAAAGTTGATGATGTGACCGCTGCCGCGTTGTAAAAGATGGGGCAGGAGCAGCTTGATGACATTCACGGTGCCGTGGTAATCGATGTCCATGGTCCACTTAAAGACCTCGAGCTTGAGCTGTTCAACGTATCCGGGCAGAGCAACGCCGGCACAGTTGAAAATGAAATCGGGTGTGCCAATGGTTTTCACCATATCTTCAATAGCCGCGCTTAGCGATTCAACATCAGTAACGTCCGCGGGGATGGCGTGAACGAGCTGATCTGGCTGCGAAAGCTGGCTGGAAAGCGAGGTTTTGGCTTCATCCAGTTTTTCCTGGCTGCGCGCCAAAAGGATCACCGACGCGCCAGCCTCGACGAGTTGATTTGCCAACGCGTAACCAATACCGCTCGATCCGCCAGTAATCAGGGCAAGCTTTCCCGTAAAGAATTGGTTTGTTTTCATGCGCTGCCGCAGTTGCCGCAATTGCCGGAGTGGCAGGACCCGCAGGAAGAACCGCCGCTGGTTAGGCTTTTCCCTGAACTAACAGCGTTTACCAGAGAGAGCTGCCTTCGGGAATCCGTCCTCCCGCATTTGGGGCAGGCAATCGGTTGGTCTGCCTGGGTGAAAGGACGGATTGTTTCAAAGGTTTGTTTACACGATTGGCAAACATATTCGTAAAGGGGCATGTTCTTCCTTCGCTATTGGTAACGGGCGCGAATCGCTGGAACCAGAAGATCCTCAAAGGATCGTTCCAGGTCGTAATCGGGCTGCCACTGCCAGTCTTTTCGGGCGGCGCCGTCATCGATATCGGCGGGCCAGGAATCGACGATGCACTGCCGGCTACAGTCTGGTATAAAACGAATATCCGCCTGTGGGAACGCTTCCAAAGTCAGGTCATATAGCTCCTGCGCGGTTGGGCTGAAGCTGGTTACGTTATAGACGCTTTGGGTGAGCTTTTCGCGAGGGGCTTCCTGAAGCATAATCAGTGACTTTACTGCATCAGGCATGACCATAAAAGGCAACTGAGCGTCTGGACGTACAAAGCAGTCATACGAAACGCCTCTTGCAGCCGCGTGGAGCATTTCGGGACCGTAGTCACTGGTGCCGCCGGTTGGGACGGTTTCGGCACTGATCAGCCCAGGAAAACGCAGAGCCCGGAAATCCAGCAATTCGTTGGGGTTGGCGTTGTTGGCAAGCTGTTTGTAGTGTTTGCTGTAATAACGTCCGAGATTCTCGCAGTAAAGCTTGTTGATGCCATACATGGTTGTTGGGATCGTGAATTGGTCTTCGCGGACCCTGCCGGCTTTTAGCTTATTCTCAAGAGTTGGCATGGCATAAGCGGCAATTGAGCTGGGGTAGATGAACTTCACGGGCACACAATCGCGCCTGGATTGGATCTCGGACAATCGGAGCAAGTTATGCGTGCCCTCAACGTTGATCTTATGGGCAAGTTCGGGGTTTATCTCCGCTTTGGTTGAGAGGATCGAAGCCAGATGGAAAACGACACTGAAGTGATATTCCTCAAAAAGCTGTTCAAGACCGGAATAATCGAGAACGTCTCCCACGCGCCAGTGGCGAACCAACGGCTGAAGAACCTCATCCAGGGGGTTGAGGTCAATTGCGACGACCGCTTTGTTTTTACTGGCAAGGTGGTGGATCAGACCATGACCGATTTCTCCGTTTGCTCCAGTGATCAGAATAACTTCCTCGTGCATAGATCGACTCCTTTATTTCAGTTGGTTGATTGGAAAGTGAACGCACTCCCGCCGGATGTTGGAGGAGGGTGCGGGTGAGATCCGTAAAACTGTGACCGTCATGTCATCTCGTGGGCGACCGAGATCCTGGTTGATCGCCTGGTTAAGAATGGTATCGGCTATTTCCTGCACGGAAGGTTCGTCATCTTCGAAGAGCGATTCAACCAACAGGCGCAAGTCCTGCGGGTGTTCATTTTGGGCGCCAGCCTGGAGGATGCCATCCGAAACCAAAATGAAATCCCGTCCTTCTTCTATCTCAAACTGGTATACAGAAGGACAGTCGCACGGTTCGGAGTCAAAACTACCATCAAAAGGCAGGTAGTCTGCTGAGCCTTCAAAGACAGTAATGACGGGAGTGGTGTTGTTTTTGGTGATGACAATTGATTGCGATTCCAAATCGCAGGAGATGATATGCAGGCTAACTTTGGCTTTGCCCTGGTGCTCCTCGAAAATATTGGAAAGGACAATTCTGGACGAAGCGCCGTCATGCAGCCCGGTTGAAATCAGGTTCATAATGGAATGGACTGCTTTCATGGCGATGGATCGGGATTGCTGACCGTTCAGTTTCCCCTCCGCGATGATAACGGAGAGCCCGCCGCGGGGACGTTCAATGATCTCCACTTTATCGCCCTGTTCAGACGAAGAGTATCTATCCGCTTTCGATATTGCTGCTTGAATTTCCATGTCTCAATTTTATCTCATTCCAGTGGGTTAAACGCAGCAGGTAGCCAAATCATGTAAAATATTGAATTATGTTTAGGAGAGCAATTTGAAACGAGTTCTGATCATATTATGCTTGTTGGTTGTATGTGCTGGATGTGTCTCGCGGACGCCTGTTGGGAATCAGACAGCCATTCTTCCTTCTGAGGTTTTCCCCACTGCCGATGGGTCCACCCCGATCAATCAAATCCAGGGCGTCACGCATCGTTCTCCGATGGAAGGCGAGACCATTGCGAAAGTCAGCGGCGTGGTCACCGCGGTTGATGGCGGAGGGTTCTACCTGCAAAACCCGGTTCCGGATGAGGACGAACGCACTTCTGAAGCCATTTACGTAGACCTTCAGGCAAACTCCAACGCGAAAATCGGCGACTTCGTTCTGATCGAGGATGGCTGGGTGAGAGAGTGGAACCCGGCGGGACTGGGGGAAAACTCCCTGACAATCACAACCCTTGTGGCAAAGAAGGTCACAGTGCTAAGCCATGATCACCCCATGCCAGAGCCGATTATCCTTGGAAAGGAAGGCAGAGTCATCCCGAACCAGGTGATTGAAAACGACGTCTCTGGTTATGTCGGTCAGAGCAAGCTGCCAATTGACCCGCAGGAAGACGGTATGGACTTTTTTGAAAGCCTTGAGGGCATGTTGGTGCAGATTAACAACGCCAGGGCGATTTCTACCAGGAATCGGTACAACGAGGTTTTTGTTGTCGCTGATAACGGGCAGGACGCTGGCATCTTCTCTGATGAGGGCTGTCTGATCTTGCGGGAGGACGACCCCAACCCCGAGAGAATTCTTTTGGATGACGCATTCATCCTGATGCCGGCTGTCTATGTTGGCGCAATTTTCAGCCAACCGATCGTGGGCGTAGTTGACTACGATTTTGGAAATTACCGTGTTCAGCCTCTTAGCAAGCCAGTTCTCAGTCAAAATGAACCCCTTACTCCTGCTCCTGCCCAGGGAACGCAGCAGGAATGGCAGCTTGCGATTGCAACCTATAACCTTGAAAACTTCAACAGCCTCCTGGACCTGGAACGGTCGAGGCAAATAGCGGAAGAGATCGTTGATTATCTGAAAGCTCCGGACATATTGGTGCTGCAGGAAGTTATGGATGATGATGGAAGCCTGGACTCGCAGGTGGTCAGCGCCCAACGCAACATTGCTAGCCTGATTGACGATATCACGACAGTCAGCAACGGCGCGGTGGTCTACAAAGCCCTGAATATTGACCCGAATCGGAATGCGGATGGCGGAATTGACGGGGGGAACATACGGACGGTCATCCTGTACCAAACCAAGCGGGGTCTCCGCCTTGCGAGCAATACTGCCGGAACCGCTGACCAGGAAACCGCTTTGACGGTTGAGAACGGCCGGGCGATGCTTAGCCTGAACCCAGGCAGAATTTGGCCTGGTAACTCCGCTTTTATTAACAGCCGCAAGCCGATCGCAGCCCAGTTTGTATTTAATGGGCAAGATATTTACATAATCGGCAATCACTTCAACTCCAAAGGCGAGGACGGACCGCTTTATGGTGATCAGCAACCTCCCCAGACTCCGAGCGAAAGGCAAAGAATCGCTCAGGCGAAGGCGGTGAATGGGTTTGTGAGAGATATTCTGGATATCAACCCCCAAGCCATGATTGTCGTATTGGGTGATTTAAATGACTTTCCCTGGAGCGCCAGCATACAGACTTTGGAAGGTGACCTCCTGGAAAATCTCGTAAACAACTTACCCGAAAACCAGAGGTTTACCTATCTGCATGTTGGCAACGGCCAAACGCTCGACCAGATGTTGGCAAGTCGAAGCCTGTCAGGGAGGTTGGTGGATTACCAGGTTGTCCACATCAACAGCCTCAGTTTGCCAAAAGAAGCTTCCAGTGACCACGACCCGGTTGTAGCGGTATTTGATTTGAGCGCGATCGAATAAAGATGAAAACCACCTCGAAATTCGTTGTTAGCATTTTAATATTAAGTCTATGTGCGTGTAGCAGTAATGCTGTTTTGCCCCAGCCAACCCTTGCTCCAACTGCTTCGCTGGAGAATACGCCGGAACAGACAGCAACAACCAGCGCGGATTACCCGAGCGCCTTACCAGAAACTGAAATTCTCCTCTTGAACTTACCTGAGAGGTTTGGGGACGCCAGTTTTGAGTATTCCGGGTTGGGTTGGTATGAAGATAACCTCATTCTGCTCCCGCAATACCCTGCGGGCAAAGACTTTTCGAGGGAAGCTGCCTTATTTTCAATTTCCAAATCGGAATTGGTACGGAACATCAATCAGCCGGATTATGAACTCTCGGTGCGGGAAGTTCCGATTTTGAATTCAGACCTGCGAAGCAAAATCAGAGGTTTTGAAGGCTTTGAATCAATTTTGTTCGTAGAGAATGACGTTTACCTAACCATCGAGAGCCGCGCGGGCAGTCCGATGATGGGCTACCTGATCAAGGGTGTTGTCGATGGAGATCTAACCAGCATCACGCTGGACCCCGATTCACTCATTGAACTAACGCCGTTCACCAGTGAATCAAACGCGTCTTTTGAGACGATGACATACTGGGACGGCTGTTTATACATCATTTATGAGCACAATTCGAATAAGGATGGGTCCCGACCCAGGGCGTATCAGTTCAACACGGAAGATGGGCTTCTAAAGGAAGTGGCTTTCCCCGAATTGGATTTCCGTGTCACAGACGCGACAAATATGGATGCTAACGGCAGGTTTTGGGTGATCAACTATTTTTACCCTGGCGATACGCATCTTGCCGTAAATCAGGACCTGTTGGTCCTGGAATATGGAGAGGGGCATACGCATGGTGAAAACGAGACAGTCGAACGGCTCGTGGAGCTCCAGGTGGAAGATGGACAGGTAAGCCGTATCGATCAAGCTCCTCTATATCTCCAATTGCTCGATGACAACACAGCCCGAAACTGGGAAGGCATCGTTAGGCTGGACGATTTGGGTTTTGTGGTGGTTACAGATAGTTTTCCTGATTCATTATTGGGATTCTATTCAATAATAAGGTAGAATCATTTTGTTATGATCCTGGTGCCAGATGCTTGGGTGATAAAGAAAAAAACAAGTAAAATTGGATGATAGCTAAGGCTGTAATGAAGAACTACTAATGGGTCAATTACTGAGGTGCTATGGAATCTAGCGAAACAATCATCACAACCAAAGGCTCAAATGCTTTTAAGAAGCAAGCTTTTAAAGACCAGATAACCGGATTACTCTTTACCCTACCAGCATTTCTAATCATATTTATTTTTGGCATTTTCCCAATCGGCTATTCCGTTTACATGAGCCTTTTCAATTGGCAGGTCACCAAGGGTGCTTTTATTGGTGATAAAAACTACCTGCTAATTTTTGGCTCCTGGACTAACCTGTTGGTGTTATTGGCTGGTTTGGGACTGTTTATCTTAGGTTTCTATGTGTGGAACCGTGCTTTCCAAACTTTGAGTAATGGGAAACGGTGGGCTCATATTCTTGGAGCCCTTGTGCTTATTTTAGGCGGTGTAATTTTTGTAACTGGATGGGGATTAATGTACAACACAGGAAATAAAGATTTCCTGAACTCATTGATCGTCACAGTTTACTACGCGTTAGGCACCGTTCCGGCGGAAATTATTATTGGTCTGGTGCTGGCATACATTCTCTACCAGGACATCGTCGGCAAGCAAGTTTTTAGAATGATTTACTTCCTGCCGTATATCACGCCATCCATCAGTACGGCAGTTGTTTTTCAGATTATTTTTTCCAGCCGGGAGACTTCCTTTGCCAACCGCCTGATTGGCCTTGTTGGGATGGACCCCTTAAAGTGGCGTTTTGAACCCAAGCCGGTGTTGAACCTGCTTGGCTTGAACGTTTCAGGGATTGCGGGAGGACCCAGCCTGGCGCTGTTGACGATCATCATATATGGTATATGGTCTTTCGTTGGCTACAACACGGTTATTTTCCTCTCGGGGTTGGGGAATATCCCCAAGGAGATATATGAAGCCGCGGAGATTGACGGCGGCAGCAAATGGGACCGATTCTGGAATATCACCATTCCTATGATCTCTCCGGTTACCTTCTACCTGAGCCTGATTGGTTTCATCGGCACCTTCAAAGCCTTCAATCACATTTATGTGATGAGAACTCCAAGCGCGCAAAATACGGTTGTAACGACCAGTCTGCTGGTTTTCGATCGTTTCTACAAAGCCAACCAATACGGTGTCGCGACGGCACAGGCAATTGTTTTGTTTCTTGTGATCCTGGGTCTGACACTGGCACAGAATAAGCTTATGGAAGATCGGGTATTCTATGGATAATTCCTCTATACTGCCAACTCACAAAAAAGGAAAGAAAAAGTTCTATCTCGACAGGTTCCTGGGGAAAGCCTTCCTTTACCTGATCCTTATTGCTGGCGCACTGGTTTTCATCTTTCCGTTCTTCTGGATGATTTCCAACTCGCTGATGACTCTTGGCGAAACGATCACCCGCCAACTGCTGCCAAAAGTTCCACAATGGGTTAACTATAAAGAAGCCTGGGACCAGGCGAACTTCTCAAAATACTTTGTTAACAGTGTTTTAGTAACGCTTGGCACGCTGGCTGGGCTGCTTGTAACATCAATTTTGGCTGGCTATGCCTTTGGGCGGATTGATTTCAAGGGAAAGAACTTTCTGTTTGGCATTTTCCTTGCGACAATGATGATCCCGGAATCGGTCACGTTGATCCCCAATTACATGTTGATCCGCGGCACGATTATTCCGCTGCCGGGCGGCACCTGGATTAACACCTATTGGGCACTCACTATCCCGTTCATGGCAAACGCGTTCAGCATTTTCCTTTTGCGCCAATTTTTCGCGCAGATTCCAAAAGAGCTTTGGGACGCGGCGCGTATCGACGGCTGTGACCATTTGAGGTTCCTCATCCAGGTTGTGATGCCGATCAGTAAGGCGCCAATCATGACCGTTCTGTTGTTCGGTTTTACGGCTTCATGGAACGCCTTCCAATGGCCCTTGCTTGTTACAACCCGCGATACCTGGAGACCTTTGATGGTCGGTCTGTATGGCTTTGTCCAGGAAGCCGGTCCGTATACGCATTGGTTGATGGCTGGCGCAGTAATCACAATTATTCCGATCCTGCTGGTCTATTTCGTGACCCAAAAGCAATTCACTCAGGGAATTGCCACTACCGGATTAAAAGGATAAAATACAGTAGATATAACGGGAGATGACCCGATATCAACAACACTATCTGTTCAAAATGGAGGTTTTGACAAATGAGAAGTAAATTGTTTAGTTTTCTTGCAGTCGTGATGATTGCAGCGATGGTTCTTGGTGCTTGCGCCAAACCGACCGTTGCGCCAACACCAGTTGAGACTGAAGTTCCAGTCGTACCGACCGACGCCCCCGTTGTTGAAGAACCAACCGAAGCTCCCGCTGAAGTTGATCCTTGGGCTGAAGTTGTTCCCGCCACGGAAATCGTCTGGTGGCATCAGCATACCGGTTCCGCTCGTGAAGCTGCGATTGCAAAGATCGTTTCTGACTTCAACGCGAACAATGAGTGGGGCATTACTGTCACCGCTGAGTATGCTGGAAGCTATGGCGACATCTTCAACAAGATGCTCCCCATCCTGAATACCACCGACGTGCCCGATGTAGTTGTTGGTTACCAGAATCAGGTCGCTACCTATCAACTGGCAGATTCCATGTTCGATATGAACGAACTGATCAACCATCCCGTGTATGGTTTGACTCAGGAAGAACAGGACGACTTCTATCCTGGCTTCTTTGCACAGGATGTCCTCTCCCTGTTCGACAACCAGCGCCTTGGTCTCGCCCCCAACCGCTCCATGGAAGTTATGTATTACAACATGGACTGGCTGCGCGAACTTGGTTTCGAAGCTCCCCCAACCACCCCTGAGGAATTCAAGGCTATGGCTTGTGCTGCTGCCGCGAATCCTTTCAGCGGTGCCACTGAAGGTGCTGCCTCTCCGACCGGTTATGAATTGAGCATTGATACCTCCCGCTTCGCCAGCTGGACCTTCGCCTTTGGCGGCGACATGTTCGATTACAACACCAATCAGTTCACCCTCAACAGCGACGCCGCAGTGGAAGCCTGGACTTTCCTCCAGAGCCTCTTCGCTGATGGCTGCGCCCGCCTCGTCACCGAAAATTACGGCGACCAGACTGACTTTGGCAACGGTACCCTCCTGTTCGCGGTGGGCTCATCCTCCGGTTTGACCTACTACGGTGACGCAGTTGGTGCCGATGGTACTCCCTTCGATTGGTCCGTGGGTGCACTCCCCCATACCAGCGCAGATCCCGTGATGAATGTCTACGGTGCTTCCGTTTCCATCCCCAAATCCACCCCAGAACGTGAACTGGCTGCCTGGCTGTTTGTTCGTTACTACACCAGCGCCGCTGTGAACGCCGAATGGGCGAAGGCTTCCGGTTACTTCCCGGTGAAAGCCAGCATTGCTGATGAGGTAACTGCTGAATTCGCTGGAACTGACGAAGCGAAGATTGCTTACGCAACCGCCATTTCCCTGCTGCCTTACGGCGTGTTTGAACCTCCAGTGCCTGGATATGACTTCGTTCGCGACAATGTCATCGAACCAGCCATGACCGCCATTGTTGACGACACAACCGTTGACGTCAGGGCAATCCTCGACGAAGCGAATGTGAATGCAAACGCGATCCTCGCCGAGCAGATGTCTCAAATCAAGTAAGCTTTTGTTTTAGCATGTAAAAAAACCCCTCAGCTAACCCTGAGGGGTTTTTTGTGTTATACTTTTTATGTGAACGGGGATGCCAGGTCTCGACGGGAGAAGCTGGTTCCGGATTGCGAGCCGAGAGGTACCGACCTCGTGAAATCAGTACAAAAAACAAGTGCCAATCGCACAAACTACGCAACCCTTCCTTTAGCTGCATAAGCTAACTGATTGGAAGCTGACCTCCTTTGATGAGGTCGCGTCTCCTGGGTCCGTTTGCCTGACCGGAACCAGTAAAGGCGTCATAAAAGTCAGGCTGCTCTGGATCGCGTCGTGAGGTTCAGCTAAGAGGACTTTCGGGTCCGAGCGGATAATCTGGATGCAGTTCGGTCAGTTGACCTGCAAACGGATGAACCTGAACAACTGACTATGCTCGTAGAGATCCGAGGGTCTAATCTTTCGGACGCGGGTTCGATTCCCGCCATCTCCACCTAAAAACCGCTCTGATTTGTTCAGAGCGGTTTTGGTTTAACCAGAGATGTTTATGTTTTTGTAGGTCAGGTTCCGCATTTGAACCTGACGTTATGAGTGCTTGGGAAAAAGGTTTTTCCAGAGGTTTGTGATGTCAGGTTAAAAAACGCACAAAGACACAAGGCAGGCTTCGCAATCCTGTCTCCGAAACTTCCACAGACCCTGAACGGTTGAACCAGATGACATGAAAAGGGACTAATGGTATAAATACATTACAAGTGCCTTTCTGGAAATAATTATCGGGAGAAATACATGCGACTTGTTCAAACGACCTGTAATAAGTGTGGCGCTCAATTGGATATCGACCTGGACCATTTACAAGCTTATTGTCCATATTGTGGCGTTAAGTTATTGATGGATTTTGACAAAGTTGACATAGTGCTTACAGAGAAGGAAAGAACAAGGCGTAAGATTGAACATGAGGAGCAGGAAACTAAACGGACTCAGATGGCATATGAACACGAGACTGCAAAACAAGAGCGGGAGGTTAAGCAGGTTGACAAGGAGTGGAGAAAGAATGCATTAGGTTGGGTTGCTGGTTTTTTGGTTCTTTCCTTGATTTTTTTTATGTTTTTTTATTTGGATTATTCTTCCAGGAAAAAGCATGAGGAGAGAGTAGATTATTTGAAAACGCTGGAAATAAAGATTGACGATGCAGTCCAGAAAAATGATTTTGACAAGGCCCTATTGAACTCAAATAAGCTTTACCTCAACGACGGTTGGTCTAGTGAAGAGACTGCTGCATGGGATGCCAAGCGAGAAGCATATATCAAAATAATAACCACTAAGAAGTTTGAGTTCGATCGGAATAACCCAGAAAATGTTTTTATGCCAACATCCTCAGATTCGTTTGACGGGAAAAAGTACACTGAGGTAGTTGATCAGTTGAAAGCGCTCGGGTTCACAAACATAACCACACAGGTAGCTTACGAACCAGCCACTATTTTTCGCAAGGAGGGCACTGTAGAACATATTCTAATTGGCGGAAAGACTGAGTTCACAACCGAGGATTTCTTTAAGAAGGACACTCAAATTATTATCTATTATTATTCGAAATAACCGTGTAGGTCAGGTTCTGCAGTTGAACCTGACGTCCCATTTATTGACTAAGAAATTGCTGAATAAAAAAAGTTAGTGATGTCAGGTTGAAGAGCGCAACCTGACCTACGCGAATGCTTGCCTGGACTGAACTAAAAAGATCCGAAAGGGTAGGACTTTTATAGTTTAATTGTAAAAAGATCTGTTACGAAGAAGCAAGCTCTCGCAACTCTTGTTCGGAGATGATAGGCACTCCAAGTTGGCGGGCTTTGTCATATTTAGAACCAGGATCTGCCCCAAGCACAAGGTAAGAAGTCTTTAAACTCACCGATCCGGAAACCCTACCGCCATTTTCCAGGATAAACTCAGAGATACCTTCACGTGAGAAGCCCTCAAGCGTGCCAGTCACGACAAAGGTCAAGCCTGTGAGTGGAAGCTTCTCCGCGGCTGTGCTGGTGATTTCGACAGGCCAAAGTCCGAGATCTTTCAATTGCTCCAGTACTTGCTGGTTGCCTTCGAGTTGGAACCATTCGTATATTGACTCTGCCAGGTTGGGTCCAACGCCTTCCAGTTGCTGAAGCGCATCGAAACTTGCGTGCGAGATTGTATCGAGATTGCCATACTTCTGGGCTAATTTGCGGGCGGCAACCTCGCCGATACCTTTGATAC
>WPCI01092036.1_pt1 | contig 13318 bp, 10 predicted proteins | sample 5399871 | NCBI WGS metagenome assembly WPCI01 (sample SAMN12869469, study PRJNA574797) | sludge metagenome | isolation source: wastewater treatment of pH7 | place: China:Beijing | collected 2019-05-20
AAAAAGAGCACTTTGCGCCTTTTGCTGTAAATGCTCATGCCAATGCGCAGCACAATCCTTATGCCCGCTTTCACGACCGTGTGACGGTAGAGGGCTACCTCAAAGCTTCCATGATTACGGACCCGATTAATCTTCTGGATGCATCGCCAACAGGAGACGGGGCTGCTGCTGCGGTAATCGTTCCGTTGGAGATGATCGCAAGCTCACGCAAAATCATCCGTGTGGCAGCCTCTGCCGGCGCCACAGATACGCTCGCAGTGCATCATCGTAAAGACCCACTCTTCCTAAAAGCAGCCTACAATTCATCAGCCAAGGCTTATAACCAGGCTTCGCTCACACCAAAAGACATTGACTTTTTCGAATTACATGACGCGTTTTCTATCATGGCAACCCTGTCGCTTGAAGCCAACGGTTTTGCTGAACGAGGGCAAGGCCCGCGGTTGGCGCTCGATGGTGAGATTCTGCCCACAGGCAAGATTCCAATTGCCACCCGCGGCGGCCTCAAAGCACGGGGGCATCCGGTTGGCGCAACCGGTATGTATCAGATTGTTGAGGTTGTGCAGCAGCTGCGCGGAGAAGCAGCCGGTTCACAGGTAGAGGGTGCCACAACAGGCATGAGTCAGAATATCGGTGGCAGTGGCTCAAATATCATTACCCACATTTTTTCGACCGTCCATTAACCTTTTCGCTCCTCCCAATCCATACTCCAATCATGTTTCCTGATATGATTGGAGTAGTTTATATGCCAAAGATGATTACGCGTGACCAATTAGACAATTACCAGAAGGTAACTTTCCGCACCGCGCCAGGGTTGCAGCTTACCTCACCAGAAGAAGCGTTGGAGTTTGTTAATCAACGTGGTTTCATCTTTTTTTGGCCGGTTAAAAACACCCTTTTCCCCAGCCTGTGGACGTCTGTGGCTGGCAGCCGGCCAGTGGCAGATGAGCACGATGACCCTGGCCACATCACCTGGGGTTGGAAAGATTCAATGCTCGATAAAAGGGTTTGGTATTACGCCAGAGTGCTGAGACGTAAAAACACGTTGATTTCACTTGAGGCTGCCAAGTTCTTTTATACACTTTCTCCTAATTATGGCGAACCAGAAGCAGACATGCTGCTCGAATACGCTGAAGGCAAAATTCCACTGGAAGTCAAGCTAATCTTCGAGGCGCTCTCCCGCAATGGTTCGCTCGACACACTTTCACTGCGTAAAGCAGCACATCTGACAAGCCCTGAGTCGCAATCACCTTTCAACCGTGCCTTGGATCTGTTGCAGGCTCAATTTCGGGTAATTCCGGTAGCGATTAGCGAGGCTGGCGCCTGGAAATACGCCTTTGTGTACGACCTGACTCATCGGTATTACCCTGATATTGTTGAAAGCGCACGTTTTTTAACCGAAAAGCAGGCAATGGAACAGATCCTGAACTGGTATTTCCGATCGCTCGGTGCGGCAAACCTGAAACAAGTGGTTAGTTTTTTCAGATGGAATGCCGACTTGACCCAGCAGACGCTCGACCGGCTGACAACCTCTGGTTTTCTCTCCAGCGAAATCAGTATTGAAGGCATCAACAGTTCAGCCTATTGTTTAAGAATCTTACAAGATGATGGCATGTAGAAACCGCTGTGTAATTCTGCATCTCCGGATATAATTCATCATATCTGTACAATCCCACGACTCAAGGAGCCGCCCGATGGAATTTCACATTTCCAGAAGAGCTCGAGAAAAATTTGAATTTGACGATACCCTCTTTACTTACAATGGAAGTGTCATCTTTGCAAACTTCCATGCCGCGCGGAAATTTGCACATAAATTGAATTCAAAGCGTGATTTGGCTTCTTACCCTGAAAGCGCGGCGAAAGCCAGCCACATCAACGCCATGGGGCTGATTGATGAAATTTTCCACCATATTTTTCAGCTTTATAAAGAACGCAAGAACCCTCAAATCCTTACCCAGGCATACGCCTTCCTTGCACAACATTTGCCTCCTGCATCTCTCGATTCCTTCCTTGAACTGTTTATCAAGGAGTTTCCACCCAGCGAGGTATTCAAGAAACAAACCGATGCGAAGTCATATCTGGCTGGCCAGACAGATGGCAAACCCAACCGCGAATTATTGCTCGAAGAGCTGGTTATGCTATGGCTGGCATTGGAAAATCCCGCGCTTGAAAACTATCGGGAACTTTTTTCAGAAAAAACCCTCACTGAAGACATTCGCTACAAGCAGATAATCGCAGAAATCAACAACTTCTTCGCCTTGCAGCCACCTTTTGGACCAAAGAACCTGCCGCTGACGCAAATGCTGCGCATGCCCGCCATTGCGGTACCCGATTCCATTACTGGTCAGCTCGAGTATATTCGCGAACACTGGGCTTTGCTGCTGGGAGATTATTTGTATCGGCTGCTGAGCAGCCTTGATTTGATCAATGAGGAGACGAAGCTGCATTTTTCCGGTCCAGGAATCACCCCCATTCCGGTTTATGACCACGATGAGTTCGTTCGTGCCGGCGGATCAAATACCGATATCGAATCCTTCAGTAAAGATCGAGAATGGATGCCTCGCCTGGTGCTGATTGCCAAGAATAGTTACGTGTGGCTCGATCAGCTAAGCAAGAAATACCAACGCGAAATTAACCGTTTAGATCAAATCCCGCAATCAGAACTCGATACCCTCGCCCGCTGGGGTATCACCGGATTATGGTTGATAGGGTTGTGGGAGCGCAGCCCGGCTTCAGCCCGTATTAAACAGCTTTGCGGCAATCCAGAAGCGATTTCATCCGCCTATTCCTTGCATTCTTATCAGATTGCCGCTGACCTTGGCGGCGAATCAGCTTATGAAACCCTGCGCGACAACGCTGCTCGTGCAGGCATCAGGCTTGCGAGTGACATGGTTCCCAACCACATGGGCATCGATTCCGATTGGGTTATTCACAACCCTGAGCGCTTTCTGGCATTAGATTATTGCCCTTATCCTTCGTACTCCTTTAATGGTGAAAATCTTTCTTCTGACCCCAACGTTCAGATTCAAATCGAAGATCATTATTATGACCGCACTGATGCGGCTGTGGTGTTTAAACGGCAAGATCTGCATAGCGGTCAGGTCAAATATATCTATCACGGCAACGACGGTACATCAATGCCCTGGAACGATACAGCACAGCTCAATTATCTCAACCCAGCCGTCCGCGAAGCGGTCATCCAGACCATCCTCGAAGTCGCTCGCCGCTTCCCCATCATCCGCTTTGATGCTGCCATGACGCTTGCTAAAAAGCATTTTCAACGTCTCTGGTTTCCCCAACCCGGCACCGGAGGAGCCATTCCCTCACGGTCTGACCACAGCATGACCATGGATGAGTTCAATCAGGCCATGCCGGTGGAGTTTTGGCGTGAGGTGGTCGATCGAGCTGCGATTGAAGCTCCCGACACCCTCTTGCTCGCTGAGGCTTTCTGGCTGATGGAAGGTTATTTTGTGCGCACATTGGGAATGCACCGGGTTTACAACAGCGCTTTTATGAACATGCTGCGTAATGAAGACAACGCCGGTTACCGTAAATTGATCAAGAACACACTTGAATTTGATCCGGAGATCTTAAAGCGCTATGTGAACTTTATGAACAACCCTGATGAACGCACTGCCGCTGAGCAATTTGGCAAGGGAGATAAATATTTTGGCATTTGCATGCTCATGGCAACCATGCCAGGTCTTCCCATGCTTGGTCACGGTCAAATTGAGGGGTTCACTGAAAAATACGGTATGGAATACCGCAAAGCTTATATGGATGAGCCAGTGGATAATGACCTGGTTTCACGGCATGAATGGGACATTTTCCCGCTGCTCCATCAGCGCCAACTCTTCGCTGAAGTAGAGCATTTCAACATGTATGATTTTGTCACACCTTATGCTGGTGTGAACGAAAACGTTTACGCTTACAGTAATTATCATAATGGCAGCGCCGCGCTGGTGATGTTTAATAACAAGTATGACGAAACAGATGGCTGGATTCGAGATTCTATCTCACAAGTGCGGCGCTCAGGCACTGAAAAGAAACTGGAGAAAATTTCGCTTGCCAGGGCAATCCATCTTCCTGATGATCGCGGCGCCTTTATCCTCTTCCGCGATCACATAAGCCGCTTGCAGTATTTACGTCCTATGTCTGAAGTGCTCGACAAAGGCTTGTTCTTCATTTTGAGGGGCTACCAGTATCATGTCTTGCTGGATTTTCAGGTGGTATACCCCAGCCAAACCCATGATTACGGCGCCTTATATCAATTCATTCATCATCAAGGTGTACCGGATATTGAACAAGCTCTGCGGGAACTGGTGCTCAAGCCTGTACTTGAGCCATATACAAAGATTATAAATTATGGGCATTTGGAGTACCTCTACAAAAAATACCTGCCCGGGCAGGAATTGGATGCAATTGAACGCGCTGAAATCCCCATTAGAGTTTCTGAGTTTCTTGATGGAGTCTCTCAGTTTACGCATTCCAATATTCATATATCAGAATTAAAAAGTGAGGTTACTGACCTCTTCTGCACTTGTGTCGCCTTGCAAGGTGCACTGGCTAAACGCTTACCCGGTGCGGGGAAAAGGGTGTTGGAGTCTGCCGGTTCAATTTGCAAAACGGTAATTGATAATAAGGAGAAGTGGTTGACGCTGATTACCTGGGGGCTTTGCAGCCGAACAGGTAAGCTGATAAACCCGGATGATTTTGCCGCGCAATCCCTTTCCTGGCTGGATGAAATCCACTTGAACAAACCATTTACTGAGTCTTTGCGCCAACTTGCGGGAAATGATGTCGACCTGCAACGCTACAACCTGCTCTTGAGGGTTGGAATTTCTCATCAGGGTTGGTATGAAGCTGCAAGCAAAGAACCTCTGCAAGGGATTGTGAAAAATTGGTTTACAGATCCGGAGGTTCAGCGTTATCTTCAGGTTAACCGCTATCAAGATGAGCTTTGGTATAACAAGGAAGCTTTTAATAGTTTTGTTGATTGGATGTCGTTAATCACACTTTGTCAACACACAGCCGATTCGCAGACTTCTGCCACTTCGTTATCTGAAGTAATTCTTCACCTGGAAGAAATCATCACCGGTATGAAGAAAATCAGCGAAAAATCAGGGTATAAATTCGATAAACTCTTCGAGTTGGCCACAAAATAATGAATGAATTAAATCAACGGCTTGAAAAGCGCTGGTAAGCGTCCATAAAATAATCCGCGGCAGTTTGACCTGTTTCTGAATCTACACTGCTTTTAAGCAAAGGTAAAACAGCTGTGTGATAATCTGTGCCGGTGGCTGATTCCATCAGCACAGCTGCCTGAGCTGCAAACCGCAGGTTGTTGACCGGTTCAATTCGCGACAATTTGTCGAAGAACCAGCCGCATGAAGTGAACATTTGCTGCCTGAGCTGCTGCGCCTTGAAGAGTTCGGACAGTTTACGCTTGCCAATTGAGGATAAATCATCGCCTGCAATTTGTTGCAGCCAATCGTCAAACGAAATATCGCCTAAAATCACGTGGATATACTCGTTCCTGGCTGAATGTGGGTCAAATCCACGTTTCGCCGCCATTTCACGATACCCTGCGTCAATCTCCTCAGCCAGCAGGTCGAGTGCCTGCCGCATACCCGCTTTCCAGTGGTTGGCAGGTGAGCAGCCGCACTCTCCGCGCCAACGCTCTACACCATGATGACAGCTCCATGAAGTATTTTCAATCAGCCTGGCTTTCCCTGTTACCGTGTTGTTTTTCAACCATAAACCGGGATAAATAGATCTGATTCCAATTTTCTTCACTGAACCGTTTAGTAAGTGAGATAGGAACTTATCACGATAGGGTTGGTGGTGACCATAAAGTTCTCCATCACTGGCAATTATGAGGAATTGGTTCGGGTTGTTCGGATTAATCTCAGGCTTAATGTAAAATTCCGCGAACGCATCGGCATTACTGGTCGCAAAAGTATCAAAGCTGACGGTAGAGCTCAATCCGCCATGATAGACAAATGCCACAATCGACTTGCCTTCGCCAAGATCAATGCAATATGGAGAATCACCTTCAACATCTTTTACCTGCCAGGGCGCAAGGATGGTGAACTTGATATTATTTTCTGCCAGGATTCTTAAAGTTTCGATATCTGCAGCCGTTTCGGGCAGCCATATCCCCTCAGGTTCTCTGCCAAATACCTTCTCGAAAGCCCTGATGCCCCAAATGACTTGTGTACGTTTATCTTGAATATTCGCAAGGGGAAGTATGGTGTGATTGTAAGGCTGCGCCAGCGCATTCCCAATACCATACAAAGTTTCATTCAGCCTGTCTTCTTGTACAATTTTTTCGAGAACGTCAGGTGCGTTATCACCCATCCATTTGGCTAAAGTTGGGCCAAGGTTAAAGCTCAACGCACTGAAATTGCGTTCTTCTACATTTGGTCTATAGCAGGTAGCCAGAGTTTCTTCATTCCAATTGGAAAATGGAGCAGCCCCTGGTTCTTTGGGGATGATGCCGGTAAATGGATTTTCACGCGGGGGTTGGTAAAAATGGGCATGAATGCAAAAACTTGGCTTCTTCGTCATTTGGATTAGCTATTCCTTGTCAGAAAATCGATTTTATTCTTGAACCGTGAGGGTATGAGACCAAACTCTCGCGGTAGTGTATCCAAACTTGTGATGCGGTCCACTGCGAGATAATCCAGCCAGTAAATAGAAAGTGGAAATTTGGGATAAACCTGATCCAGCCATAAAGTTAATCGCCTTAGAAAATCAGGGCTCGCGGCAACCAACTTACGATTGACTCCGGTTTGTTTCATGATGATTTTTACAATTTCATGGTAAGACAAGGTTTCAATACCACCAACGGAAATGACGCGATTAAGCATTTTCTCATTTCCTTGAGCCAGAAGCATGCAGGTAATCAAATCATTAATCCACAGGGGCTGTAACAATGCAGCTCCATTAGCCGGCAGCAGGTACACGAGCGGAGAAATTCTAAGTGTACGCACAATTGGAACAGTGAATTGATCGCCCTCGCCAAAAACAACCGCGCTGCGAAAAATCGTATAGGGGATGCCGCTATTGATAATCCAATTTTCGGCGATTCCTTTAGCTTTCATAACCGGAAACGCAGATCCCCGATCAGCGCCGATGTGGCTTAGGTAAAAAATGTGCTTCAAGTTCGTGTCACTGCAAGCCCTCATCAAAGTTGCGGTGCCATCAACATCAATTTGGTTGAGATCGGCTTTCAAGCCGTAACGCTCCGCACCAGCCAGGTGGTACACCATGTCAATGCCCTTCAGCGCCGCCCGCAAACTACGCTGGTCCGAAAAGCTGCTGACCGCTACCTCAACCGAAATCCCTTTCGGGAAGTTTGGCGATTTTTTCGATGGGCGCAGCAGCACCCGAACCTGCTCACCTGCACTTGCCAGAGCACTGATCAATGATCGTCCAACAAATCCTGTTCCACCAGTGACGAGGATCATAACTTCAGAATTATAGCAGATGAATGCAACGCTAGATTGGCATGTATTTTGCAACAAACGTAGTGGTGTAAATAGCGTGAATGGAGAGATACTGATGGGCGTCAGGGTAAAAAAATCAAGAGAATTAATTACACAGCGGGTGGGTTTTCATTATTTTCCTGACACCGCGCACTATACTAAGAAAGACCTTGCTACCTGGCTGCCGATCCTTAAACAGCTCAAGGCAAGCTGGCTGGTGCTCATCTCAGAAGCAAACCGCGCCATTCCTGAACATTTTATAGCCGGTCTCATGGCTGCAGGCATTACTCCGCTGATTCAATTTCCGCTTTCTCTGCCCAATTGTCCATCTGCAGCCGAAATGAAAGCACTCCTCAGCGCTTATTCCCGTTGGGGAATTAAGTATGTGATTTTGTTTGACCGGCCGAACGATTTGGCAAGTTGGACAGCGGCAGGCTGGGTGCAGCAGGACCTGATTGAACGCTTTGTGGATCGCTTTCTGCCATTAGCAACCCTGGCGTTACAGACAGGCCTCACTCCTGTGTTTCCGCCGCTTCAGCCAGGCGGCAGTTATTGGGATTTAACTTTTCTAAAACAGTCTTTGCAGTCCATCAAACGCCGCGGAAACCTGGACCTAATCAAAAAAATGGGGTTGTCAGCATTCGCATACACTTTCAACCATGAGCTGGAATATGGTACTGGCGGACCGGAAGTCTGGAAAGGGGCGGTACCGTATGCGCAAAACCCGGGGATTGAAGATCAACGCGGATTCAGAAATTACGAATGGTTGCAGTCTGTTGTACGAACTTTCATCAGTAAAGACCTCCCAGTGTTTTTGCTCGGTGCAGGAAATATGGAACAAGGCGTTCCCTACTCTCCTGAAACACATGCAGGTGTATGCCTTAACATCCTCGAACGCCTCAAAGGGTTAACCCCTGCCAATGCGATTCCCGCTTATGTAAAGAGTTGTAATTTTTCTTTTCTAAGTGTTGCTGAAGACTCTCCATACTCAGCCTGCGCCTGGTTCAAATCACAAGATGATCACCTGCCAATTGTCGATTTCCTTCTCGCCAGACCAGAAGAAGAAGTAGCAGCAGCAGCAACTGTCATTCAGCCTGAAACTATTTCGGGTAACGTTACTGATATGCATGAACCGATTATTTCAAAACCTGAAAACACTCACCCAATCGAGCACTACTTATTGCTGCCGGTGTACGAATGGGGTATCGCTGATTTTCATCTTGAAGTGACCCGTCCTTTTATTCAAAAATATCAACCGACGATTGGTTTCTCGGCTGCAGATGCAGCCTTGGCGCGTAAAGTTACAGTAATCGGCGGTGAACAAACATTTTCAGATGCGGTATTAAACGGATTGCGTGCGAGCGGTTCGAATGTCGTGCGCATCAGTGGTGATGGCACTAGTATTGCAACTCAATTGGCAGAGAGGTAAATGATGAATTATCCACCGACCCCGATACAGATTCCCCACACGCCGATCAGCGCGAAAACGCCTGTCTTAAAGGTTCTCGGTCTAGGCGGCGGCGGTCAGAACGCCGTTGAACGCATGATTGAGCTTGGTCTTGGAGGAATTGAATTTTACGTTGCGAATTCTGATGCACAGGTCTTGCACACCAGCCATGCAAAGGAAAAGATTCAGCTCGGGCGCGCAATCACCCGCGGACTCGGTGCAGGCGGAGACCCCAAGATTGGTGAGGAAGCCGCAGAAGAAAGCCTTGCAGAACTCACCCACGCCCTTACTGGTGCGGATATGGTTTTCCTTACCGCAGGTATGGGTGGCGGAACCGGAACAGGTTCCATCCCAGTGGCAGCGCGTGTTGCCCGCTCACTTGGCGCGGTTGTTGTGGCCATCGTTTCCATGCCTTTCTCATTTGAGGTCGGCCGGCGCCAGATCAATGCACGTGCAGGGCTGGCAAAACTTCAAGAGTTCACCGATACACTCATTTGTGTACCTAATGACCGTTTATTACAAATTGCCCCAACCAACTTACCGCTAGAAATGGCTTTCAGAATGGCAGATGATGTGTTGCGTCAGGGTATTCAAGGGATTTCAGAGCTGATCACACAGCCTGGTTTAATTAATGTGGATTTTGCTCACATTCAGAATATGATGAAGAGCGGCGGTGGATCACTGCTGGCAATCGGTACAGGTCAAGGCGAGAATCGCGTTAATGATGCTGTCGAACATGCACTGCACCACCCAATGCTTGAGTCTATTGATCTGTCTGAGGCCACTGGCATTATTGCGAACTTTACAGGCGGCAACAATCTTTCCTTCTTTGAGGTGGTTCAATCGTTGAACTCACTTCATGAGAAGACGGGTGGCACAGCAGAAATCATACCGGGTATTATCTGTGATGACAAAATGGAAGACCGCGCACAGGTAATCCTTGTGCTTACCGGTATCGGAACTGCGGTTTTTGACCCAACTAAAGCAAAACCAAAGCGCCAGGAACCTGTTACCACGAAAGTATTTGAAGAAAGAGTTGAGGTTAATTCCGCAGCAGATTATGGCGCCAATCCTCAAGCTCGCATCGAAATGACAGTTCCACAATCTGAATTGGATGTGCCCGCCTTTATGCGCCGGCGCAACTAGTGAAAGGATTAAGATGGACGCAAAACTAAAGAATTCGGTTTGCGCGTCGATTTATCGGCAGTTTCCTGAAGTCCGCGGTGTTTCTCCACAGGTAAAATCTCTCCCCGCGGGTAAATATCAATTTGTCTTCAACGCCAAGGTGAAAACTGAGGATGGCAAAACACTTACCCGTACTGTCAGGGCTGTCTCAGATGAGAATGGGAAGATTCTAAAGCTCACCACATCCAGGTAGAGGTAACCATGATTGCTAAATTTGTAAACACGATTGAATTAGGTTTTTGGAATCTTTTCATTACCTTATTGTCACGCTCCAGCGTTTTTCGCGCAATTATTCGCTCCACTTATCTCATATCACAAGACAAAACAATGTTGCGGAAAATTGCCATCATCGTACTGATCTGCTGCGCGGGTCTTGCCAGCGGCTTGGTAATTTTCTCTGTTTCGCTTATCGCAGCTTGAGTTTCATCATCCCCTTATGATTCACCATAGCTTCAGTATTCGGTGATGGGGATTGTTAAAGTTCGAATCCTACTCTTTTCAATCGCGAAAAAGTAGAATATTTTATTATCTACACAATTGCCACCAAACCCTAGCCCTATAAGCCTTGAAAAGGTTTATAAAGTCGGAAGCACTGAAAACATCATAAATTATTCGCTGACATTTGAATACTCCATTCGCCAAGCTTCTGAAGGTATGGTAACCCAGCCAGGGTGTCTGTGGCATTCGTCTCTCCTTCAAATTCTTTCACAAGGTTCAGCACAAGGGATGATATAATCACGTCCTCACAATAAACGAAATCAAGAAAGCGAGTAACAAATGAACACATCTGATGGTCTGAACAAAGTTAAAGGTGATCTGGTCGTTGGGTTGGTTTACGAATTAAGAATTGATGGCGAATTGATCGACTCATGCGAACAGGACGATCCCCTGCTCTACATTCAGGGACATGGACATATTGTCCCTGGCCTTGAGCGTGAGGTTGAAGGCATGGCCATTGGCGAATCGAAGAACGTGTTGGTCAAAGCAGCGGATGGCTACGGCGAGTACGAAGAGGATGCCTTTATCGAGGTTCCCCGTTCGGAGTTTCCAGAAGATGTTCCGCTCGAACTTGATATGGAACTGGCTGTTGAAGATGATGAAGGTAACGAGATTTCTGCATTTATTGAAGAAATCACACTCGACAAAATCACACTCAATTTTAATCACCCGCTCGCCGGTGACGACCTTGATTTCACTGTAAAGGTTGTTTCACTGCGCTACGCCACTGAAGAAGAGCTGGAACACGACCACGTGCACTTGGACGATCACGACCACAGCTAAGTAAATAAGGCAGCCGAGAGGCTGCTTTTTTCTCCAAACAGGAATGATATTCTGAAATTTGCACCAAATCAAAGGTGATTCTGTGTATTTACCGACCACAATCGAAGAACTCAACCAAAGGAACTGGGATAAACCCGACATCATTCTGGTAACCGGTGACTCTTACATCGATACCCCATTCTCTGGCACAGCCGTCATCGGCAGGGTTTTGCTGGCTGCGGGTTTCAAAGTGGCAGTTATTGCCCAGCCCCAAACAAACAGTGCCGCAGACATCAGCCGCTTGGGCGAACCAGCCCTCTTTTGGGGTGTTACTGGCGGCACAGTTGATTCAATGGTGGCAAATTACACCGCAACCCTGCGCAAGCGCAATTCAGATGATTTCACCCCGGGCGGAATTAACAACAGGCGTCCCGACAGAGCCGTAATTGCCTACACCAATCTAATCAAACGTTACTTTAAATCCACCGTACCGATTGTGTTGGGAGGGATTGAGGCCAGTTTACGACGCATCACGCATTATGACTATTGGACTGACCGTCTGCGCGCTCCGATTCTCTTTGATTCAAAGGCAGATTACCTGCTTTACGGCATGGCTGAGAACAGCGTGGTAGAGCTGGCACAGGCGCTCCGTTCGCATTCATCGCCAAACAACATACGGGGGCTGTGCTATCTGGCAAAAGATAGCCCCGCAGATTACCTCCAACTACCAACCTTTGAGGACGTGACGGCCGACCACATCGCTTTCATGCAGATGTTTAATATTTTCTACCACAATAACGACCCCATAACTGCTCGTGGTTTGTATCAACAAAAAGGCGATCGCTGCCTGGTACAAAACCCGCCAGCGTTTAACCTGACAGAAGCTGAATTAGATAGGGTTATGGGGTTCGACTACGAGCGCGGTCAGCATCCTTTCTACGAACGAGAAGGCAAAGTAAAAGCGCTCGATACCATCCGTTTTTCCATCCCCACTCATCGTGGCTGTTATGGTGAATGTAATTTCTGCGCCATCGCAGTTCATGAAGGGCGAACAGTTGTATCGCGCAGTGAAAAATCCATTCTGGATGAAGCGTTGCGCATGACACAACACCCAGATTTTAAGGGAATTATCCACGATTTGAGCGGTCCAACAGCGAATATGTACGGATTCGAGTGCCAAAAGAAGTTGAAATCTGGCGCATGTGAAGACAAGCGCTGCATTTTCCCTGATATTTGTCCGGTTTTACGCGTCGACCATTCCAGGCAGATAAAGCTCCTGCAGCAGGTGCGAGCCTTGCCAGGGATCAGGAAAGTTCATGTCGGTTCGGGTATCCGCTATGACATGGTGCTTAAAGACAACACCTGCGGCATGGCTTATCTCGGTGAGATTGTCAAACACCACACCTCAGGTCAATTAAAAGTTGCCCCTGAGCATACCAACCCGGCAGTTCTAAATTTGATGGGTAAACCTTCGCCAGACCTCCTGCTTTCATTCCGCGAGAAGTTCATGGCGCTGTCAAAAAAAGCGGGCAAAGACCAATACCTGAGCTACTATCTCATCGCCGCCTACCCTGGCTGCAGCGAACAAGAAATGAGATCTCTGCGAAAATTCACCTCAGGTAAATTGAACGTCAGCCCCGAGCAGGTGCAGGTTTTCACCCCCACCCCATCTACCTACGCCAGCGTGATGTATTACACTGAAAGAGACCCTTTCACCGGTGCGCGCATATTTGTTGAAAAAAACCTGCACCGTAAAACAGCACAGAAGCTCATCATTACCTACAAACCCGCCGGAGATAAATCAACCGAACCATCCAACAGAAAACCCGCCAGTGCCGGTTCTAAAGCAACAACCAACAGAAAACCTACCCGAAAACCATCTAAATCTCCGAAATACACGTCCAATGGCTGAAAAAGAGCAAGTCCGCTTTTATATCTC
>WPCI01017214.1_pt1 | contig 13315 bp, 10 predicted proteins | sample 5399871 | NCBI WGS metagenome assembly WPCI01 (sample SAMN12869469, study PRJNA574797) | sludge metagenome | isolation source: wastewater treatment of pH7 | place: China:Beijing | collected 2019-05-20
GCTACCAACCTTGAGCTCGGCATAAGCGCCTGGATCGGCGCCAAAGTCAGCGATGAAGGCGGGCTGACTGTGCCTTCCCGAACGTTCTCGGACCTTGTGAACAATCTCCCCAACGAAGAAGTGACCCTAACGGTGGATGAACGCACTCAATCACTCAACGTGAAATGCGGCACGCTCAACACCGATATCAAAGGCATCAGCGCCGAAGAGTTCCCGCCCATGCCCACGCCTGATGACGATACTGCCATCCCCTTGAATGTCGAAAACTTCAAAGAAATGATCCAGCGCGTAGCCTTCGCCGCCTCCACGGAAGACTCCCGCCCCAATCTGACCGGTGTGCACATGAGCTTCCAGGGAGACACGCTCGAAATGGCAGCCACAGATGGCTATCGCATCTCCATCAGCAAAGCAGTCATCGGGCACAAACCCCCTCAGAACCTCGAAGCTCTGATTCCCGCCCGGGCTCTTAGTGAACTTTCGCGTATCGCGGTCAACGGCGATGAAACCCTCCTGATGTCTTTCCCTGCCGGACGTGGGCAAGTAATCTTCCACCTGAAAGACGCTGAGCTTGTGTCGCAGTTGATCGAAGGCAACTTCCCGAACTACCTGGCGATTGTCCCTACCAGCTTCAAAACCCACACCGTCCTCAACACCGCTCAGCTCCTGAAAGCCTGCAAACAGACAGAAATTATCGCCCGCGAAGGCAGCTACATCGCCAGGTTGGACATTCAGCCCGAAGGCGGCAGCACAGGCAGCAGCCCCCAACTGGAAATTTCCGCCGCCTCTGAGCAAACGGGCTCGTCTGAGGTCATCGTGGATGCGTCTGTCGACGGCGTGCCGCTGCTGATCTCCTTCAATATCCGCTTCCTCAGGGAAGTGCTGGAAGTGATCAAGACCACCAACGTCCTGCTGGAAACCAACGCCGCCAACACCCCCGGCATGCTTTGCCCTGTGGGGGATGAGAGTTTCAGGCACATCATCATGCCAATGAATGTGAACCGCTAATTTCCTTGTGAATTAAAAGAAAAAACTGGCTCAGGTTACCCGAGCCAGTTTTTTTATTAACAATGCCGCTAACTCAGGCTCTTGCCAAGTTCAAACGCCTGTTGGTTCAGCGCCACATACTGCGGTTTTACGTTCGCGGCAATGACACCGCTCCAATCGATCTCCTCCAAGCCCAGCTGGCGAACGCTGGCACCCAGAAGGATGATGTTCATCACTCTCAGACTGCCAAGTTTGCGGGCTTCCTCGCTGGCATCCAGCGCTACCACCCTTCCGGCACGCTTGCTGATCAACTCCTCCGCGTTCTCAGGATACTTTTCGCTTCCGTTTTGCACACCGATGGGGTTGACCCGCATTTTGTTGAGGATCACAATGCCCTTGCCGTCTTCCCGCAGGTATTCCAGGTTGCGCAACACCTCAAGCTCTTCGAAGCCGATGATCACATCTGCCTTTTTGGCTTCCACAATCGGCGAATAGACCTTCTCGCCGAAGCGTACATGAGTTAGAACCGGGCCTTCCCGCTGCGACATGCCGTGAACCTCACTCATCTTCACGTCGTATCCCTGTGAAAGCAGCCCTTCTGTAAGCAATTTGCTGGCGAGGATCGTGCCCTGCCCACCGACTCCGGTCAGAAGAATGTTTTTTGTGCTCATCACGCCTCCACTTTCTGAATAGCTCCCACAGGGCACACTTGCGCACACACGCTGCAGCCAACGCACTTTTCGGGGTCAATGGAAGATTTTTTCTTTGCAAACTGGAAAACGATTGCCGGGCAGCCGGTGCGTGTGCACTTCTTGCAGCCGATGCAGACCTCTTCGTTCACCCAATAGACCGAAGTGAACGAGCCTTTAAACTCTTCTTTGTCGAGGGCGGTCTGTTTCTTTAGCGCGCAAGGCCAGCGGGTGATGATCACCGAGGGCTCCTGCAGCGCCAACGCCCAGTCCAGCGCCTCTTTGACCTCATCCAGTTGGTTGGGATTAATCACCCGTACGTTTCTAAAACCAAAAGCCCGTGTAATCGCCTCGATGCTAACCGCTTCGGTGACTTCACCCTGGATCGTGAGTCCGCTGCCGGGGTTGTCCTGCTGCCCGGTCATGGCAGTAATACGATTGTCAAGCACAACGGTAATCAAATTGCTTTTGTTATAAGCCACATCCAGCAGAGAGTTTATGCCGGTGTGGAAGAACGTCGAGTCCCCCAAAACAGAGACTACGCGCATTTTATTATCCCCGATAGTATCGAAGACTTGCTGCGCCCCATGCCCAAGGCTTATGCTGGCGCCCATGCAAACAGTGGTTTCCATCGCGTGGTAAGGCGCACCGGAAGCAAGCGTGTAACAGCCAATATCGCCCGAAACCATCACATTCTTCCGCTTGCCGAGCTCATAGAAGAAGCCGCGGTGCGGACAGCCGGCGCAGAGCGTTGGCGGGCGTGGGATGACAGCCGATCGGACCTCATCGTCCACAGAGTATTCCTCGCCATAGATTACCGCGCGGATCGCCTCAGGCTTCATTTCGCCGTTTCGGGGAAAGATGTTTTTCCCATCACAGGCAATGCCCAACGCGCGAACATGCTCTTCGATGTACGGGTCGTTTTCTTCCATGATGTAGATTTTTTCCACCTTCGAAGCAAACTCGCGAATCAAACCGTCCGGCAAAGGATTCGTGAAACCCAGCTTCAGGTACGACGCGCCATCGCCAAAGACCTCCCGCGCGTAGAGGTAGCAATCGCCGGAGCAGATGATACCAACACCTGGTTCACCCATCTCGATGCGATTCCACTGGCAGTTATCCGAATAGACCTTTAATAACTCTTGATTTGCTTGAACTTTGACTTTCATCGGGCGGGCGTTAGCTGGCACCGCTACGTATTTTTTGATGTTCTTAACGTAAGGCTTGAGAGGCACATCTTTTCGTTCGCCCAGTTCCACCAGGCTCTTGGAGTGGCAGACGCGTGTGGTCATCCGGAAAAGCACCGGAATATCGTGCTTCTCGCTGATCTCGAAAGCCTCCAGGATCATGTCTTTACATTCCTGGCTGTCGGAGGGTTCGAACATTGGTGTCATGGCAGCTTTTGCGTAATTGCGGTTATCCTGCTCGTTCTGAGAAGAGAACTGCCCAGGTTCATCAGCAGTCACAACAACCGCGCCGGCGTTGACCCCCATATAGGCAAAGGTAAAGAAGGGATCTGCCGCGACATTCAGACCAACATGCTTCATCGAGGCGATTGCCCTTGCGCCTGCCAATGACGCGCCGATGACCGACTCGAGGGCAGTTTTCTCATTTGGCGCCCATTCGGAGTGAATGTCTTTATAGGTGGCAATATTTTCCAGGATCTCAGTGCTGGGCGTGCCCGGATATGCCGAGGCAAAGCGCGCGCCTGCCTCCCAGGCTCCTCGAGCGATGGCTTCGTCGCCGGTGATCAATTGTTTCAAAGCGTTCTCCTTATCCGTCAGAGTGAACTGGGTGAGTGACGGGATTGCTCGGCTTCAGTATAAACGAGAAACACGAAAAAATGGCTTACTAGCCAAATTTACCTAATTAATCAGATGATTACAGCAGCCGCCTCACTCTCACCAACAGCTCTTCAAAAACAACCAGTTCTGATGAGGACCCCCGCCAAATCAGCAGGCTGCCCACTCAATTTTGGTCTTGACCCAAACTCAAAATGGGGTTAGAATGGCATTCCTAATCGGAAACGTCCTCGTAGCTTAATGGATAGAGCACCTGCTTGCGGAGCAGACGGTTGCGCGTTCGAATCGCGCCGAGGACATTTTTGTTTTAACTCCCCCATTTCACGCAGAAAACTAGCGAGTACCCCAAGGGCACTTATTCGAATCGCGCCGAGGACATTTTTACTTTAACTCCCCCATTTCACGCAGAAATTAGCGAGTACCCCAAGGGCACTTGTTCGCATCCCACCGAAATCAAGTTCCAACCACCAAGCAAGCATATTAATCTCGGGCGTTTTTGTCTGAACCTTGTGAATGCCCCTCATCCCTTCCACCAGCTACTCCATGGGAGGGCAAGCGGACCTTCTTCATCGGTAATCCACCAAAGGGGCTCCAGGTCCAACTCAACAACCATTCAGCCTGACCTTCACCATACCCCAACCGCGATCAACATACAACCTCAGCCCTTAACTGTTTCACGTGAAACATTTACAGATCTCACCCACCTCTGAAAGCGTCCAAAAGCACCAAAACCCATTTCTATGTTTCACGTGAAACCTAACCTGCGCTTGAGCCACCTCATAACGCGATGCTCAACGAGTTTCCCATGCGCACCGCCAAAATACTAAATCTCAAAGAAAGATTACAATAGGCATAGATCGTGCATTGATGTAACTGACCAATACGATCTGGAGGCGTTAATGACTTACAAGCGATTGATAATAACTCTGCTGGCGGTCCTTCTGCTTGTCGCAGGCTGCGTTCGCACATCTCCCACCACAACCAGCTCTCCCACATCAACACCGACCCACCTTACCCCAATAAACAAACTCAACCTGTTTGTTGGCGGACACGGGTGGGCGAGCGACCTAAACCAATCGGTTTATTACAACACCCGCAACTTTGGTGAGCACTGGCTCGTTGTCACTCCTCCGGGACTTTCGTCCTCGAACTCAGGCTGGGGTACAACTGCCGCTTTTCCCAGCGGAGATATCGGTTGGGTTTGCCAAACCAAAAACGATTCCTCTGCCACCCTCTATATAAGCACAGACGGAGGTCGCGAATGGCAGATTCAGAACCTTAACTTCACTTGCGGTCAAATCTCCGCGATAAACGAAACTGAAGGCTACATCCTTTCGGATCTGGGCGTTGGCGCGGGCTCTCAATACGTCAGCATCCACCACACGTCCGACGGCGGCACCAGTTGGGACTTGCGCTTTGAGCACGAACCCGCCAATCCAGACGATCACGGCTTGCCAACAGGCGGCACAAAGAGCTATTTCGGCTTTCTCAGCTCTGATATTGGCTTAGTTGCTGGATATGTGCCTATTCCTGGCTCAGTTTACTTATTTCGCTCTGGTGACGGCGGTACTTCGTGGATTCAGTCCGAATGTTCAGGTCTGCCTGTCGACGATGAGCAAGAAGCCGGTGTCGATCGCGTCATCCGCGTCAATTCCACTACAGCCATCCTGCCAGTTCGATCTTATCTGGCGGACGGCACCAACGTTACCTACTTCTGCAGCACCACCGATGCCGCCGAAACCTGGCAGTATGTTGGCAAGCTGGAAGGTGTTGATTTCTCCGATTTCGGCTCGCTGCTTACCGGCGTAGCCTATGGGCAAGGAAAGATGTTCCAAACCGAAGATGGTGGCAAGACCTGGACCGAAACCACCGTTGGGCTACCGCCAGCGGTAACACCCATTTCCGTTCAAATGATCAACGACCGCGTTGGTTTCCTGACCGCGACGGTTACCCCCGAAACGCTGCTCGATAACCGCCTGTACATGACCGGAAACAACGGCGGAGATTGGCAGCCACTGCTCGCTAACATCGTTGAGTAAAGCGATGACAAATTACCGCCCATACCCCTCGACACTGCCTTGCAAAAAGAAGGTGCCCCACTATAATAGCTATGGGTTAAGATGAAATATTTTTTGCTTTTCGTGACATTGGTTCTAACTTTCTTTCTGCCGGTATCAGATCGTGTTCAGGCTGACCCGGGTACAACGGCAGGTAAGACGGAGACTCTAACGGCTTTTTTCGAAAGCTGGACGGAATCCGGCGTCCAGGCGGATGCTGATAAAGAACCCCTGCCCACAGCCGACCCTGGAATGAAAGCCTATCTTACTTTTGATGACGGACCCGATCCGGCTTGGTCACCCCAGGTACTGGCGGTGCTGCGTAAATATCGTGCCCATGCCACATTCTTCATGATTGGCCGCAACGCAGCCACGTTCGACGACTTGATTGTTCAGATTGCCAGCGACGGCAACACACTCGCCAACCATACCTACAATCATCAGGATCTGACCACCCTAAATTACACCGGCTTCTCATTGGAAGTTGGAGATACCGATCAGGCAATCCGTTATGCCCTCAGAGGTCATCCTGAGCTCCTAAGCCAGGTAACGCGCTGCCTGCGTCCGCCATATGGCAGCACCAACCAACAGGTCTATTCTTATGCAGCGCAGATGGGCTACAGCATCTCAATGTGGAACCTGGACACGCGCGACTGGGCTGGGACCTCACCTCAGGATATTCTCACGGATTTCACCGCCAAACTTCAGCCCGACAGGGTCATCCTTTTCCATGACGGCGGGGAAAAGCGGCACAACACGGTCGAAGCGCTGGACCTCATTCTGCACGAGTTGATCATGCAGGGGTATCAGGTCCTGCCATACTGCACCGAAGCAGGCCAGGCAATCATCGGAGGTTGAAACACGGGTTGCAGGCTTCTATTAACACATGTTTAACGTTTATATATATTTTGTGAACCTTATACGACAATGCTTTTTTACCCTTGATAAATCCGATTTTTCTTGTATACTATGAATAGTTAGGCGCTTGGGTGCCCCCCTCACCCAGGCGCCTAACTATTTAACTCACCCTCAAGTAAAATTGCAGCATGGATTCCTCCAGTTCGCGAACGTTCTTCTTTGAGTGCCGCAATCCCGGTTGCAGTCTGCGTTTTCCCCTTAACACAGAAATCTTCGATGGTTGTTACTGCCCCCGCTGCGGCATGCCGCTTGAGAAACACGATTCTGTACTCCCGGGTCAGAAACCTCCGGCTTTGCAAAACCCAAAAATAGAGCTCATAGGAGCCCTCGATAACATCCGGTCAGTGTACAACGTCGGCGCTATTTTTCGGACAGCCGACGGCGCCGGTCTCTCCGGTTTGCTGCTGGGAGGGATCACACCCACCCCCTCAGAACAGCCATCACTATCCAAAACCGCCCTCGGGGCTGAAAAGAGCATCCCGTGGAGTTATCATCCCAACCTGCCGCACGCCCTGGAGGAACGAAAACTCGCGGGGTATACAATCCTTGCGATCGAAGCCGCTCCAGAGGCAGTTTCGCTGCAAACCTATCACTTGCCACAGGCTCTCACCGGTCCGGTGGTATTGGTTGCCGGCAGTGAACCTTCCGGAGTAGACCCTGCCATCCTGCGCTTGGCAGACCAAGTGCTCTATATACCGATGGCGGGGGAGAAAACGTCGCTAAACGTCTCCGTGGCGTTTGGGGTAGCTGTTTACCAACTTTTGTGGAAGTAAACAAAAAAGCTCTGGCGGTAGTGCCGCCAGAGCATGTTATTCTCTGATTCCCTTACGGTTGAATGATAGTTCCCGCTGGGATTGTGGTGTTCTTTGGGATCACCACGATGCCATCCCGGACTTTATAGAGGGCGTGGTCCACCTCGCGGTCCCCAGGGAAGGGTTTGATGATGACGTTATCGCCAATACTGGCGTTTTTGTCAATGATTGCGCCCTGAATCTTGCAGTTGCAGCCGATACCAAGCGGCGCGCCATTATTTTGGGTGCCATACCAATCCGCACCCATCACGATCGTGTCGCGAATTTCCGTCCCGCTGCCAACAATACTGCGCAGTCCGATCAGTGTATGCTCCAGGCACGCGTCCGAAATCACACAACCTTCCGCCAGGAGAACGTTCTTACAGCTTGTGCCGGTCACCCTTGAGCCGGGCAAATAACGCGGATGGGTGAAAATGGGGTGCTCAGGATCAAAGAAATCAAACTCAGGATGGTCTTCGGTGAGTTCCAGATTCGTGTCATAAAAAGTGCGAATCGTTCCGATATCGCGCCAGTAGCCTTCAAAGTTATATCCAAAAACACGCTTACCAATTCGAATCAGATGCGGGATGATGTCACCACCAAAGTCATCCAGTTGATGGTCCGAGTAATCGCGCCGCAAAACTTCGACCAGAAGGTCAATGTTAAAAATGTAAATACCCATCGAGCCGAGGTAAGGCGATTCCGGGTCATCCCGGCTGACTAACTTTGAAAGCATCTCCGGATCTTTTGGCTTCTCAGCAAAGTCCGTGATGCGTCCATCCTCATCACGCTTCAGGATGCCAAAGCGGAAGGCGTCTTCCTTAAGCACAGGCTGCACTGCCACGGTAATATCCGCGTTATTGGCAATGTGAAAATCAACCATTTTGGAATAGTCCATACGGTAAAGGTGGTCGCCCGCCAGGATCAGAACATACTTTGCCCGGCTTGTGCGAATCTCCTGGATTTGCTTGCGGACCGCATCCGCAGTGCCTTGGTACCAGTCGGTGTGATCAATGGTCTGTTCTGCAGCCCAAACCTGCACCCAACCTCCATGGAAGTTATCAAAATTGTATGTGCGGGTGATATGCCGGTGGAGGGAAACGGAGAGGAATTGGGTTAATACCGAAATCTTGAAAATACCCGAGTTGATGCAGTTGCTAATCGGAATATCAATCAGCCGATACTTACCAGCAATAGGAACAGCAGGTTTTGCCCGTTCAGCAGTTAGCGGGTATAGTCGCTTACCCTGACCTCCACCTAAGATGACTGCAAGGACTTCATCCACTTTAGCCATATTAACCCTTTCAGCACATATTGTGCAAGTTTTGATGAGGTTGTTAACTACCGTTTAATGCTTGTTTCTGATTTGTAGCTATATTTTACTAGTTTTCGCGGCGACTGTGTTTAATATCTCACGCGCGGATTCCATTGTAACCGGTGTGTTCGCGCCGAGCATGGCAGCCAGTTCCTCCACACGTGCCTCGCCCATAAGTTGTTCTACCTGTGTGGAAGTACGCTCGTTTTCGCTGCGTTTGCTGACGTGGAAATGCTGGTCGCCAAACGCCGCTAATTGCGGCAAATGCGTAACACACAAAACCTGATGCTGCCGGCCGAGGTTCCAAAGCATATCCCCAACCGTCATGCCAACCCTGCCGCCGATACCGCTGTCGATTTCGTCAAATACCAGCGTTGGGATGTGGTCAACTTCCGCCAAAACGGATTTGAGCGCCAACATCAGGCGCGACGTTTCACCTCCCGAAGCCGTCTTTGCCAACGGTTTAAAGCCTTCCCCCGGATTGGTCTCAATCAGGAATTCAATCTGATCAAGCCCGCTGGCGTCAAAAGCAAACCTGCGTCCGTTTACATCCAAGCCCTGGTCGGATTCCTGCTCTGAAAGAGACACCAGGAACCTGGCTTTTTCCATCTCGAGTAAATGCAACTGCTGTTCAACGCCTTCCGCGAGTCTGACAGCCGCTAATTTACGCTGATCAGAAAGCACCAAGCCGGATTCACAGAGCAATTGCTTCATCTGGCTTATTTTTTCTTTCACTTCCCCAATCTGCTCGTCTACGCCTTCCACTTTTTCCAATTCGCTGACGGAAGCCTCCAAATGAGTCAGGGCAGAAGCCAGTGAACCGCCATATTTCCGCTTTAACCGGTTAAAGAGATCCAGACGTTCCTCAATCTGATCCAGCCGGTTGGGATTAAACTCAATTTCCTCAAGGTAGCCGCGTAATTCATACGCGATATCAGAAACTGAACTTAGCGCGTCCTCTATCTGCTGTGCCAACGCCTGCATCTGAGGGTCAATTCGGGCGAGTTCTGCCAGGTCACGACCAGCCTGACCCAACAGATCAGTCGCGGCTGAGCTAATCTCTGTTCCTTCGTCCAACAGCGCCAATGCCGACTGGCTGAGAGTGCTCAGGGTTTCAGCGTTCACCAGACGGGTGCGTTCCTGAGCCAGGCTCTCTTCCTCATCCACCTTGATCCGGGCTTCGCTGATCTCCTGAATTTGATATTTCAGCATATCAGCCCGATCGCGAGCGGTTTTCTCAATGGCGTGCAGTTCGTCCAACTTTTTGACCAGAACAGCCCATTCTTTGAATTGTGCCTGATAAAGCCCCAATACTTCCTGGTCATGCGCGAAACGGTCGAGCAAATCGCGATGCGTGCGCACTTTCAACAACGAAAGGTGTTCGGTTTGTCCGTGAACGTCCACCAAGGCTTCGCCAATTTCTGATTGCACACTCAAACTGACCGTTCGTCCGTTCACACGCGCGATCGTACGCCCTTCTGCCCTAATCTCTCGTCCCAGCCAAAGCCCGTTGGGTTCCTCAAGCAGCCCCTCTCGTTCCAAAAGGCTGTTGATTAGTTCTCGTTCTTGTCCTTCTAATCGGAAGAAGCCTTCCACGATTGCGCGGTCCGCACCTTTGCGAACGCTGGTCGTATCCACCCGGGCGCCGAGGATAGCCCCCAACGCGTCCAGAATAATGGATTTGCCTGCACCAGTCTCACCAGTAAAGACCACCAACCCGGCATTAAATTGCAGGTTCAGGTCCTCAATGATCGCAAAATCGTGGATGTGAAGCTCTTCAAGCATTTTTCCTCAAAGCCGCAGACCTCGGGCTTGGGCATACGCCGAGGAAGAAACAAGCACGGCATAAACTGCCCGCCACACCAGCGGAAGAAGGTTGACGCCGCCAGTCAAAAGCGGGGTCGAGCCGATTAATAGCGGCAATATCTCAAAAATCAGCAAAGGCAGCGCTCCGACGATCGCTCCAACCAACACAGCCTGGTTCAGCGCCTTGCTTCGCCTTCGGTTCACCACCAGACGCACGGCGTTTGTGATCAGCGTGCCAACTCCTGGTGCCACTAAAATTGTAAAAAAACCAAGCAGACCGGTCAGCCAGCTCCCACCAAACGAAATAACGGCAGCCACTACAAAACCTAAAACGGGGTCGAGCTTGTTGGTTGTGTCAAAAACACGCTGTTGTTCCCGCACACAGTCGGCACAGCGATAGCCGGTTTCGGTCAAAATCGCTGTAGCGGGAGTAATAGGTTTGTTGCAGCGATTGCAGCGTAGTTGGATAGTTTCCTCAGCTGCGTTGTTTTCAGAGTTGGGTACGTTTTCAGTCATTATTTTCCATTGCGAGGATTGGATTCCGCTGCAGCAGCCCTGCGAGGTCGCGGTAAAAGTAGTTAGCTTCGCCAAATCTTACCATTCGCAGAGATTTCTTGTTGGCACTGACGCGAATGCTGTTTTCAGGACCGATTGTGATCGGTGTCATCCCGTCTATGCTGAGCACAACCTCAAAGTCACTCGTCGCGCGGAGGTTGACCACCGCGCCTTCGGCGAGAACTACCGCCCGGTCGAGCGAGAGGTGCGGCGCGATTGGCAAAACAAGCATATTGCGCAGCTCCGGCGGTAAGATTGGTCCGCCCGCAGCCAGGGCATAAGCAGTTGAACCGGTCGCCGTTGCCACAATCAGTCCATCAGCAATATAGGAGGTCATATAGCCCTCATTCAGGTCAACATGAACCTCAATTGGCCGCGCGTCTCTTCCTCGGCATACAAGGGTTTCATTGATAACATCCCATCGCTGCCGGCTTTCACCTTTTTCAAGAAATTCCGCTTGCAGCATCATACGCAACTCAACGCGGTAGTCTGCCGAAAGCAAGCGCGAAAGATAGCTTTCCATCTCTTCGTTGTTCAGCTCGGTCAGGAAACCCAGCCTGCCAGCCTGCACCCCCAGCAGCGCCACGTCCAGCGGGGCGCAAAGGTGCCCCGCCCTCAGCAGTGTGCCATCCCCGCCAATTGCGATTACAAGATCGTGCCCTTGAATTTTTGGAATCTGGGTTGGATGTTCATAGTTGTAGGCAAACGTGTTGTGCTCAACGCCGCGGCTTTTCAGGTAGGCGGAAATCTGTTCTGCCAGGAGCAAAGCTTTATGCACAGCCGCATTCGGCATCAGTAGAATATTACTGGGAATAAACGGGGTCATGGCTTGCATCCCGTTTATTATAGCCGGATTCAATTCGTGATTTCCAATCTGAAGATTGTTGGAGGGTGTTTCCAACGGAATGAGTCATGGAAAAGTTTGCGATGGCATTTCCATGTTAGCCTACAAGGATTTCGCCAAATATCGTATACTCAACAACCTGGAACCAGTGATTCGAATCATGAAGAAAACTTCCTCTACCTCCAAGCCCGACTTCTGGCAGCGCTTGAATAGAAACAGGCTGCTTTTGCTGCTGATTTCGGTAGCACTTTTCCTGCTTATTTGGCAAGGACTGGTTGTGTTGTTGAAACTGCCCGGGTTTATCCTGCCGAGCCCAGCGGATGTTGGCAAAAAATTCTATGATGTGCTCAGGACTGGTTTGCTTTGGCGACACTTTTCCGCCACGTTGGGCGAGATCCTGCTTGGGCTGCTGTTTGGCATCAGTGCTGCCACGTTGCTTGGATACGCGCTATCAAAATCACCCCTGGCAGAAAGCCTGCTCTCGCCTTTTCTGGTGGGCAGTCAGTCCGTACCCATGGCTGCCATCGCGCCACTGCTGGTTATCTGGTTTGGTCCGGGTTTGCTCAGCAAGGTGCTGATATGCTCCCTTACAGTGTTTTTCCCGGTACTGGTCAACACTCTGGTCGGGTTAAGAGACGTTCCTCCTGAGCTGCGCGAAGTGATGCGTTCGCTGCGGGCAACCCCCGCCCAGACGCTGCGATTTCTTGAGCTTCCTGCGGCGCTTCCAGTTTTCCTTGGCGGATTGCGCGTTGGGGCAAGCCTTTCGGTGATTGGCGCGATCGTTGGCGAACTGGTCGCTTCAGACCGTGGGCTGGGGTTTCTGATCAATGTCGGGCGAGGTCAATACGACACCGCCCTGGTTTTCGTGGCAGTCATTTGCCTGGTAGGTTTGGCAGCCAGCATCTATGGCGTGGTTTTGCTGCTTGAAAAGAAGTTCCTTTCCTGGCAAACCTGGCGCAAGGAAATATAAGGAGTTAATTTGAAACGTCTACTGCTCTTCGCATTGATCTTCTGCCTGGCTCTAACCGCATGTAAAGCTTCCAGCCAGCAGCCCGACCTTACTAAGGTCACGCTCAATCTGACCTACATCCCCAACGTCCAGTTTGCGCCGTTTTACGTTGCGATCGAGAAGGGTTATTTTGCCAAACACGGGATTGAAGTTGAGCTGGCGTATGGTAACGAAGCGGATCTTGTGGCTCTGGTTGGTTCAGACAATCAGCGGTTTATGATTGCCTCGGGTGAACAAGTTTTGCTCAGCCGTGCCCAGGGGTTGCCAGTCGTATCGGTGAGGGAGTGGTACAAGGACTATCCAGTTGGGGTGGTCTCCCTGAGCTCCAGCCAGATAATCCAGCCGGAAGATCTTCGCGGCAAGGTTATTGGCTTGCCTGGCCTTTATGGCGCGAACTACATCGGCTTTGAAGCGCTTGCTGCCTATGCCGGGATGACTGATGCCGATTATGAGCTGCGGTCAATCGGCTTCACACAGGTTGAAGCCTTGGTTGCCAACCAGGTGGACGCGGTTGTGGTCTACGTGGCGAACGAACCCGTCCAACT
>WPCI01497949.1_pt1 | contig 13315 bp, 11 predicted proteins | sample 5399871 | NCBI WGS metagenome assembly WPCI01 (sample SAMN12869469, study PRJNA574797) | sludge metagenome | isolation source: wastewater treatment of pH7 | place: China:Beijing | collected 2019-05-20
CTCTGGCGTTGCGCTACTGGAAGTTGTCTCCGAGCCTGATCTTTCCTCACCAGAAGAAGTGACAGCCTATGCCAATGGGCTGCGCGATATTGTGCGCACGCTGGGGGTGAACTCGGGTGATATGGAGAAAGGCGTCATCCGCTTTGAAGCCAACGTCTCGATCCGGCCGGTTGGGTCCACAGAACTGGGCACGCGGGTAGAAATCAAAAACCTGAACACCTTTCGTGGAATGGAACGCGCCATCCGCTACGAATTACAGCGTCAGGCAGCCGTACTGGATGCCGGGCAGCCGGTTGTCCAGGAGACGCTCGGCTGGGATGAGACTGCCGGGGTTACTTATTCGCAGCGCGGCAAAGAAGAAGCGCATGACTATCGTTACTTCCCCGAACCCGATTTACCACCGTTGGTCGTCGAGCAGGATTGGATCAACCAGATCCTGGCTGAATTGCCTGAATTACCACGTGCCCGCATGTTGAGAATCCAACAGCAATATTCACTTTCCGAAGAAGAAGCCCGCATGTTATCATCCGATGTGGATACCATGATTTTTTTCGAAAGTTGTGTTGCGTGTGACCCATCCATCCAACCCAAAACAATTGCTAATTGGATTTTAGGGCAATTATTTGCCTGGTTTAATGCCAGCGGGGAAAGTATGGCAGACATTAAAATTGCACCAACCGATTTAATGGCATTGTTGAGTTTTGTGCAAGCTGAGCGCATCAATCAGAATACAGCCAAAACAGTGCTGGATGAGATGTTACAAAGCGGAAAGCCAGCTGCCGACATCATCGCTCAGCAAGGTTTGGAGCAGGTTTCTGATCAGAATCAAATTCAGGATTTGATCGGAATGGTTCTGGCTGAAAATCCGGATCAGGTAAGCGCTTATTTAAATGGAAAAGAAACCCTCGAGAACTGGTTTTTTGGTCAGGCAATGCGATTGGCCGGGGGAAAAGCGAATCCAGGCATCATTAAGCGCATCCTGAGAGAGAAGTTACAAAAATTAAAATAATTCAGTGCCCATAAATTTCGATGAGATTAATTATTAATATCATTGATAGCACTCCCCAAACTTTAGACAACATCGGAATTTGTTCCGGTTTGGTTTGCTTCAATATCATGTTAGCAAGTAACATTGAAAATGGAAATCCGATTCCACACTTGAAGTAGATGAGAACAATCTGATCAATCCCTTTTTATTTCTATAAAACAATCCCGGTTATCCAGAAAGTTATCCCTGTCATCAGGCTAGAAATCCAAAATTTTATCGGATATGGGGATATGCTTGGATTTGCCGGGCATTTTGAATTGTTATTACGACAATTTTTATGTTGATATTCTTTTTTGTTTTATGTTGCCCTCATCTTCTACCAATTTTTAGAAAATAATTCAAAAATTTCGCATTAAGGATGAATATGATTGTCGAAATAGAACACCGGCCCTTGCCATTCCTCATTATCTAGCCGGATTTCTGAAAATTTATTCTGAGTATACTCAGACAAAACACGACGCCAGAAATTTTTTGCGGGAATATTTTGCTCAATAACCCGTATTTCCCATTTAGCCGGAAGACGCTGAAAAACTTCAATGGCAACCTGTTTACCAATTCCCTGGTGACGATACTTTCGCATAATGAAAAACTCTGTCAATGAACGCTCATTCCCTGCAATGACTACTTCGTTATCAATCAGTATAAAGCCTGCAAGTTTTTCTTCCAACGTGACTAAGTATGCGGCATGGGTTGGTTCGAACCAGAAGTAATCAAGGTCGCCGTAACCAAAGTAACCATGTTCGTCCAGATCTTGTCCATCAAATTCAGAAAAATCATATTGGTAGAATTCCATCAAGCGACGTATCAAATTGCGTTCGGATCTGGAAGGACTGTGAAATTGAATATTCATAATGGCGCATCTTCTTCGAGGAAATTTGATGTGTTTTCAATATTCATGGATCTGTGATCTTTTTCCATGATCTCTTCTCCCGGCTATCAACTCAGTGGAATTATTCTAAATTCTACATGAATATTATGCTCAGTCGATAATTTTTATAAGGATTCACATAAAGATGAAATGAAATTGGATATAAATATGGGGAAAGGAAATATTACCAATTGAAAAAAATATGACAAAAGCCTGATTTTACTGAAGAATTCGTGATCAAATGACGATTTTTATCATATTGACACTTATCTCATGAAATGTTAATCTAATGGGTGAGGCAAACGGAGGAGTTTGTGAAAATTCTGGCAAAGCATTTTCTTCCTGGTTAAGCGGGCACATCCGATGTGTCCGCTTAGACTTTAACTCGACCAACGCCTTATACCAAATCTATCAGGATTAGAGGAGTAATCGTATGTCTTCTTCAACCAATGCATTTGAAATGGCTCAGGCCCAGTTTGATCATGTCGCAGAATTACTGCAGCTGGATCCGGAAGTACGGGAAATCCTGCGCTGGCCGTTGCGGGAATTCCACTTCCGCATCCCGGTGCGCATGGATGATGGCACCTTGCGAGTCTTTGAAGGTTTCCGCGTTCAACACAATGACGCCCGTGGACCCAACAAAGGTGGCATCCGCTTCCATCCCGCTGAAACAATGGATACTGTGCGGGCTTTAGCAACCTGGATGACCTGGAAATGTGCAGTGGTGGATATTCCATTAGGCGGCGGAAAGGTGGCGTGATCGTGGATTCTGCAACCCTGTCTGCCAATGAAAAAGAACGATTGGTGCGTGGGTATGTGCAACAAATGTGGAGAAACATTGGCCCCCGCCAGGATGTCCCCGCCCCGGATGTTGGCACAAGCCCACAGATGATGGGCTGGATGATGGATGAATATTCCAAGTTAGCCGGGCAGTATACCCCGGGCGTGATCACCGGCAAGCCCGTTGGTGGCGGTGGTTCACTTGGACGTACTGAAGCCACCGGTTTTGGTGTCATCTACACCGTACGCGAAGCACTCAAATATTTGAAAATGGTTCCAAAAGATTGCAAAGCCGCCATACAGGGTTTTGGTAATGTTGCCCAATATGCATCCATCGGGTTTAATGAATTTTTGGGCGGCACAGTCGTTTGTGTCTCCTACTGGGACCGCGAAGACAAAATCTCTTACACTGTCAGCAAAGAAGATGGGATTGACCCCAAATTCCTGATGTCGATTACGGACCAATATGGTTCTATTGATAAAGTCCGTGCCAGAGAAGCCGGCTATGTGATCGAAGATGCAGATGCCTGGATCACTAAAGATGTGGATGTATTAATCCCGGCAGCACTGGAAGGCCAGATTAATATTGACAGTGTCAAGAAAATTCATCCAAATGTGAAAGTCATTGCGGAAGGTGCTAATGGCCCTACAACGCCGGATGCTGATAAAATAATTCGGGAGAGAGGCATCTTCATGATTCCCGACTTCCTGTGCAACGCTGGTGGTGTCACAGTATCGTACTTTGAAGGCGTGCAAAATGACATGAACTTCTACTGGGTCAAGGAAGAAGTTTTGGAGAAAGAAGACCAGAAGATGACTTCTGCTTTCCAGGCTGTTTTGGAAATGTCATTGAAAGAAAAAGTCTATATGCGGGATGCTGCTTATATGGTTGCCATCGCCCGTGTGGTCAAAGCCATGGGATTACGCGGCTGGATTTAGTCGCATCAGATAAGCGAAAACCAGGAAGGCGGTGGAATCACCGCCTTTTTTTATCCACATTATTGTTTCTGTGGCAAAAATTGCCTCAAAGTTACGATCCCTGATAATAACATAACTATTCCAGCCCCGATGGAAAGCCCCAATGGTTTTTCAACGAAGAACGTGGCTTCCAGAAAGAATGTCATAAACAAAAGGAAACCATGCAGGTAAAAGCGGGGTGTTAATGTCGTGAAGGCTATAAGAAAACAGATAATTGCGCTGAGGATGGCTATCATGATGAATGTATTTTCCTGCAAATAACGCCAGTACCCTATCCAGCCTGGTTCTTTTTTTAATATTGACATCAACCCCAGGAAAATGATGAGCGAGAGGATGATCAATTCTACGGTTTTTCGATACCTGACACGCGGTAAATTGATTTTTTTGTAATGTGGAAAAATAAATGCCTTTTTTAATAAATACACCCAAAAAACCAACACGATTACCGCTAAAAACCATAGGATTGACCATTGCAACAAGGTAATCACACCAGCCCAAATGACTGCCAAACCCAGGGCAATTTTCCAAATCCCATCACCCATAAATTTCCAGACAACATCCGGGTGCATCGAATTCTTCTTTTGTTTTCGTGCCATAAACTCACACTCCTATTAAGGTCAAGAAATAATAGCGAAAGCGGTCATCTTTCAATTACCAGACCAATTGTGTCAATTTGGTTGTTTCTATTTTCTGAAAACTCATTACAATTAGGATAACACAAGTAGGAGTGTAATGATGAAACAAACATTCCTTCTATATTTTATTTTTCTTTCTTTTCTGGTAATTTTCAGTGGGTGCACTTTAAGTTCTTTTACCCAATCAGGGCCTGCGCCAGCTGAGCTCACCGCCACTTATGAAGGCATGGTAATTGATGCGATGAAAACTGCTATTGGCGAGATAACTCAACAGGCTTTATTGAATCCCAGTGCCACCTATACATTCACACCCCTGCCTCCCACCGATACATCTGTTCCAAGCCCAACACCCACCTCACCAACCCCTACTCATACGGAAATTCCTTCTACTTTTACCCCACTTCCACCCACTGCCACCACAATCCCCTCCGCTACCACAACCCCAACCATTACACCAACCCGCTCAGATTTCAATTGTCAGCTGGCCGCAAGTTCTCCTCCATACAATCAGGTATATACCCCGGGTGGCGACTTTGATGGAAGGTGGACATTTAAAAATACCGGCTCTGAAGTTTGGGATAAAGACCAGGTTGATTTTGTGTTTCTCAGCGGAACGAAATTTCAGGAGTATGTGGACAAGTTGGATTTAACAAGCAATGTCAATAAGGGTGATTCTATCGAGTTTATTATCGATATGCTGGCTCCCAACTCCGCTGGTACTTATTCAGCAACCTGGGGATTAAAGAAGGATGGCGGAGTGTTTTGCTCAGCTACCATCCAAATTATTGTAAAATAAGGATCAGCTAACCATTTTTCCGGATTCAGCTTATCATTACAAAATTGTAATAGTAATTTTGTTTTGATCTGTTATATAATTTGATTTATCATCGACTTTAATCAAGGTGTAATAAAACTGGCGATGTCCCAGGTTTTCTGGTGATAAGGAGTAATTCATGAAAAATACAGTCCTGAATTTGTTCACAATTCTGGCATTACTCGTGATCATGATCTTTTGTGTTGTATTTGCGTTTATTTTCATCAATCCGCAATCGTCTCTTAATCCTTTACCACCGAGAGAATTACCAGAGGTATTGGTATTACCAACCGCCACCGCCACCTTGAGACAACTACCAACAATTGACCAACCCACCGAAGAATTTGTTTTCACCATGACACAGGAAATGACATTACGCCCATCATCAACACCTTTACCTACATTCACCTCTTTTGTTTTACCATCCGCCACCATTACCCTGACCCCAACCAGTACTGTAACCCTTACCCCGGAGGCTTCCCCCACCAGTGAACTTTACCAATGCCAGGTGCTTTACAAGTTCCCGAATGGTGCTTCTTTACCGTCGGGTGGCGATTTTGATGGGAAGTGGACTGTCAGAAATACTGGCAAAGAACAATGGAGTGATCAGTTTGATTGGGTCTTCGTCAGTGGTGATCGATTCCAGGTACGCTCGGATCTTGTCGATTTAACTCAATACATAAATCCCGGTAATGAAACCGATTTCATCGTAGATATGCTGGCTCCCAGCCAATCAGGATCCTATTCCGCGAAATGGGCTTTGCGAACGAGTAATAATCTGTATTTCTGCGAAACTGAAATAACTCTGACTGTTAGATAAGTCTTAAATTAAAAGGGTTGAAACACCAGTCATTAATCATCTTTCGGATCCACATCGATGTGGGTTACCAATCTTTGGTATACCAGCTCAGGTATTCATCCACATGATCGGTCCAATACTCATAGGTATGCCCGCCCGGATTAACCGTGTACTCCAGTGGGAGTTGGTTCTGCTGTAAGTACAAGACAAACGGTTCGCTAAACTTACGATATTGATCCTTTTCCCCAATGTCAAACCAGAATGCCGGCCGAGTAGCAGGAACCAATTGGAACCATTCCTGAACACGGTTCATATCCCCGGCAAAGGTCGTGAAGCTATGGCCACCAACCCTGCTAAATGCATCTGGATAAAGGAAGCCTATTCGCACTGCCCAATTCCCCCCACGTGAGAGACCACCGATCGCCCGATACTCCCAAGCTGGATTCAAGTTGTATTGGCTCATGAGTAGCTGTAGCAAGTCCTCCACCAGCGCAAGATCAAATTTTGATTTATACGAATCCTGCAGGTACAAGCGTTCAAAGGGCATCACGATCACCAATGGGGTCATTTTTTTCTCTGTGATCCATTCATCAGCCAGAGAAGTTAATCCCAGTTTGATCCATTGATCCTGAACACCGTTTTGACCATGCAACATGACCAGTAAGGGGTAGCCCTCTTCCCGTTGGGCATCATAACAGGGCGGTAGATAGACATTGGCAAGAATGTCTTCACCCAAAACTTCGGAGTAGAAAATAACCTCGTTGATACTCCCATTGGTTTCCAGGCAGGGTATTTCGGTCGCAGTTGCTGTTGCAGGAATTGGTGTGAAAGTGGATGTAACCGTAGCTGTTTTAATGATCGTTGGCAGAACAACTTTGGTCGCAGAAGCAGAAGGTGTGCCGGATGGAGATAGAGGCTGGGCAAATTCATCAGAAAAAACAAGATCTGATTGGCAAGAACTCAGTAAAAATCCCTGGGTTGCCAAGAGGAAAAAAACCAAAAGAATTTTCAAATAGTTCCTTGACGATTTCATCTGAATGCGATTATACTCTCTTTGCTCGGGGTGTAGCGCAGTTGGTTAGCGTACCGCGTTTGGGACGCGGGGGTCGGCGGTTCGAGTCCGCCCACCCCGACACAAAAACAGTCTTACGACTGTTTTTTATATTTATTCAGAACAGCTCTCACTTTTCATCTGTCAATTGTTATTTCATGATAAAATTTTCAGGGGTTGAAGTATCTTATTTTTTCAAGGAATATGAGAAATCATGGCTAAAAATAAATATGACGGCATTCTGGAAGCGGTACGGTTGAGCGAAGATGGTCAGGTGCAAATCGCACGTATTTTTGAACGGCGCGGTCCAATTTTTTCGGACCGTTTTCTGGTTGATCGAGATGATCTTATCGGGCGCATAAAAAGTGGCCAAAAATTCCTGACCGGAAAACGCTTATACAAAATGGGCTCTATGTTTCATACCGGCGAAGATATACGGGTCGTTTCCTCTAAAGGCAACGAAGTCCTGGTTGTGGGGGCTGGAGAAGCAGAGAAAGATACGCTGCATTCAGTTCCCAGATTCTAATGTCCCCCGTCTTCCTTTCTATCATCATACCTGCTCATAACGAAGAAGAGCGCTTGCCACCGTCATTATCTTTGGTAGCAAATTTTGTGCGCCAGCAACCATATTCGATTGAAGTGATTGTGGTGGAAAATGGCAGCACTGATCGCACGCTGGAAGTAGCACAATCCTTTCAGGCAACCATGCCATATTTGCAAGTCATTCAGGAAACCAAAAAAGGGAAAGGGTTGGCTGTCCGTACTGGCATGCTGGCCGCAAAAGGAAAGTATCGAATTTTCTGCGATGCAGATTTCTCCATGCCGGTGGATGAGCTCAGTAAATTCATTCCGGGAGACGAACAATCTTATGATATCGCCATCGCTTCCCGTGAATTACCTGAATCCAGGCGGGTGGATGAGCCTGAATTTCGGCATTTGATCGGGCGGGTCTTCAATAGTCTGGTTCGTTATGCTTTATTGCCTGGATTACAGGACACCCAATGTGGGTTTAAAGCCTTCCGCGATGAGGTAGCTGAACACCTTTTCCCCATGCAAACCATGACTGGCTGGTCATTCGACGCTGAACTGCTCTTTATTGCGCAACGGTTTGGCTATGAAGTCAAAGAAGTCCCGATCACCTGGTATTACAAACCCGGAACCCGGTTGCATATTGTCAAAGATTCAATCAAGATGGCATCCGATCTCTTCACCATCCAGCGGAATGCCCGGCGCGGGATTTATGACCAGGAAGCCACGACCCATTCTTGAAATTCCGCCTGCGCCCAACCTGGTTTATGAACAGGAGTTGTGGCAAGCCGGGAAAGAATGCATTGCCGGGCTAGATGAGGCCGGGCGTGGCGCATGGGCTGGTCCCGTAGTGGCTGCTATTGTCATCTTGCCTCAAAACACCAACCTGGAGCAGCGTTTGTTCGGGGTAAGAGATTCGAAGCAAATGAATGCCCGCCAACGCGAATATTGGGCAGAGATTATCACAGGGGAAGCGCTCGCCTGGGGGGTGGGATTCGCTGAGCATTCGGAGATTGACCAGCAGGGTATCCTGCCGGCTACCCGTCTGGCAATGAGAAGAGCACTGGCTCAATTAACCACCCTTCCTGAGCACCTGTTCATCGATGCCCTGCTATTACCGGACATAGATATACCCCAATCTGCCTTCATCAAAGGGGATCAACGCAGCCTGAGTATTGCCGCTGCATCAATTCTGGCAAAAACGAGCCGGGATGAACACATGCGCCAGGAAGACACCCATTTTCCACTGTACGGATTCAGCCGCCATAAAGGCTATGGCACCCGCTATCATCAACAGGCGCTGGCGACCAATGGACCCTGCTGCATCCATCGCATGAGTTTTCGCCCGCTGCGTGAGTTAGAACATAGGATCAGGATTTAGAAATTAGGGGGTAGTTAGGGGTTGGGGATTAGCCAATAGGATTCTGGATTCAGGATTCAGATCTCACAGGACGACACAATACAGTGTGACCTGGCTTTCTGGTGTCTCCCATTCATGCCCTCCGCTGCATTCCCCGTACGGGCGGGTTCGGAATTAACCGTACGGGCGGGTTCGGAACCCGCCCGTACGCTTGCAAACCATTCTCAACCTTCGCGCAAAATTACCAGCCTTCAACCCAAACTTGGAACAGGCAAGGTTTTTCGTGGGGAATTGCTTCTTTCCGCTTTCAGCCTTCCGCCTTTAGCCTTTAGCCTTAAATTAGCCTGTACTTCTCCCTCTTCTGGTAACAAAAACCTTCGCGAGTTCAGCCGCAATGGAAGGTATCAACAATAGCGGCAAGATCAGACGCCATTCTGTCCAACCCAGGGGAACTGTATCGAAAACGGTGTTGAAGAAGGGTACATAAAGAATGAGCAGCAAAAGCCCTAACGAAGATAACACGGCTATATTCATCCACTTATTGTTGAATATACCAATTTTCAAGATAGGGTAACGCTCAGAGCGGGCTGTATAAGCTCGCAATAGTTCAGAACTTGCCAGGGTGATGAAAGCCATCGTCTCCGCCATGAGCAAGTTATGTTTTAATCCTACCCCAAACGCATACAGGGTAATAAAAGTGATCGCAACCGTTTGGATCAGCACTCCATTCAGCATAAAGCGGTTGATGATCGGTTCTTTGGGTGGACGCGGCTTTTGTTGCATAATATCCGGGTCACCTTTCTCGGTGCCCAGTGCTAAAGCAGGTGCGCCATCGGTGACCAGATTCAGCAATAACAACTGGATGGGCGCCAGTGGAGAAAGTACGTCTCCCGCTGCAAACGGATACAGGTATCTCCCAAAGGCAGTGGCCAAAAAAATGATCATGATCTCAGCCAGATTACAGGAAACCAGATAGTAGACAAATTTTCTAATATTGGAATAAATGATACGGCCTTGCTCCACTGCTGCCACAATACTGGCATAATTGTCATCTGTGAGCACCATATCCGCTGTGTCCTTGGCAACATCTGTACCGGTGATGCCCATAGCAACACCAATATCCGCCAGTTTGATAGCCGGGGCATCGTTCACACCATCGCCGGTCATAGCCACCACATCGCCATTGTAACGCAGAGCATCCACAATCCGCATTTTATGTTCCGGGGAAACGCGTGCAAAGACATCGGTATTTTTTACCCTCTCGCGTAACTCTTCGTCTTCCATCTCATCCAGATCGTACCCCGTGAGGACCCCGTGTCCACTTTGCAATAGATTGATGTCTCTGGCAATCGCACGGGCGGTGTTGGGATAATCTCCTGTGATCATGATGGTGCGAATACCAGCCCCACGAGCCAGTTCCAAAGCCGGCTGCACTTCCTTACGCGCCGGATCAATCATACCGATCAATCCCACAAAGACCATATCTTTTTCAAGTTCGTCACTATCGATCTCTTCAGGCAATACACTGACAACCCGGTATGCCACTCCTAAAACCCGCAAAGCAGACTCAGTCATTTCATCATTGGCCGCCAGGATTTTTGCCTTCATTTCAGCAGACAACGGTAGTGGTTTATCATCCATTGATTGATAAGAATTGCAAAGAGTCAGGACTATATCTGGAGCTCCTTTAATGGCAATGGCGTAATGTTTCCGTTCAGAATCATCATCGAAGGGAGAGATATCATCAGGGCCAGGTTCGTCAATTTCATGGATTGTGACCATACGCTTGCGTACTGAATCAAAAGGAATTTCCTGCGTACGAGGATACTTCTGATTTAGCTTAGTCCGTGGATCACCAGCTTTGGCTGCAGCAACAATCAGCGCCCCTTCCGTAGGGTCACCTATGATGCGATAGGCTTTTTCCTGCCCTTCCGATTCCATTTCTTCCAGATATGAATCGTTATTCATCGCACCTACCCAGAGCGTGGACATGATCCCCTGGTATTGATAGATATCAACAGCTTTCCCATCAACCAGAAATTCACCCTGGGGGCGATAACCCCGACCGGTCACATCCACAAATTGCCCATCCGACCAGATGCGGGTGACTGTCATTTCATTTTGCGTCAGTGTGCCTGTTTTATCGGAACAGATGATCGTCGCCGAACCAAGCGTTTCTACCGAGGATAATCGCCGAATTAATGCATGCCGGTTGATCATCTCGCGCATACCCAGTGCCAGGCTGATTGTTACAATGGCGGGCAATCCTTCTGGCACGGCAGCAATGGCCAAACTGACCGCTACCATAAACATTTCCAATAAGTCGCCGCCGCGCAGCAAACCAATACCCAATACCAGCCCACAAACCACCAGAGCAGCCCATCCCAGTGTTTTGCCTAATTGATCCAGCCGCCGCTGCAAAGGTGTTTGTTCATCTTCCACCGATTTCAACATTTCAGCAATCATGCCCAATTGGGTATCCATACCGGTATCCACCACAACGCCGCGGCCGCGGCCATACGAGACAGTCGTACCCATGAAAGCTGTATTCTTACGATCCCCCAGCGAGGCAGTTTTATCCAAAACCAGGGAGGCATTCTTCACCACCGGAACCGATTCGCCTGTTAAAGCCGCCTCTTCAACCCGCAGATTAATGGCTTCCAGTAAGCGTACATCCGCAGGAATGAAATAGCCGGCTTCCAGAAAAACAATGTCACCCGGTACAAGTTGATGCGATGGGACCGTGACCCGATGGCCATCGCGTAACACCTGGGCGTCCGGGGCTGCCAGCTTTTTGAGCGTAGCCAAGGCTTGTTCAGCACGGTTTTCCTGAACCACCCCCATAATTGTATTCAAAACGACAATCGCAATAATAGCACTCGCATCGACCCATTCCCCCAAAAAAGCAGATACAATCGCAGCCACAATCAACAGAATTACTACAAAATTATTCAGTTGTCGAAAAACCATCTGCAGAAAGGTCGTGCGTTTCCCTTCTTCCAGCTGATTAGGCCCGTACTCCTGAAGCCTTTTTTCTGCTTCAATATTCGTAAGACCCTTTTCTAACTCAGTGCCCAATTTTTGCAGGATCTCATCACTACTGACAGAATGCCAGGAAATCGTAATGTCTTTTAATCGTTTTGAATTCATACTGGGTTTATTTTCTGCCATGCAATCTCCTTGAATTAGATAGATAATGGGCGAATTAAAGCTTGAAAAAAGGCAGGAAAATAACCTGCCCTAAAATTTTACTACAATTTTTCACCTGCCATTGGACCGATGGTGGTGCCATTCGGAATCACAGTGTTTTTTGGAACCACAACAATACCATCTCTGACCGAGAATAGCTCCTCATCCATTTCCGTCCCTGGTGGGAAGGGGCGGATCACAACCCCGCGACCAATACGCACATTTTTATCCAGAATTGCTCCTTCAATATAGGAACCATTACCAACCCCTAAGGGAATCTCATTCTCATTGACTCCTATCGGATATTCTTCTTGGTTACAAGCAGAAATCTTATCATAGTAATCTGACCCCATCATAATGGTATCGATGATGCGCACACCAGACCGTATCTGCGAGCGCAAGCCTACAATGGAATGGCGGATTTCGGCATGGTTGATGCAGCATCCATCGGTTAACAGCACACGTTCGAGCATACTATTTTCAACGGTAGATCCCGGTAGAAACCGCGGGTGTGAATAGATGGGTGATCTTTGTTCAAAGAAGTTAAAGGGAGAGTCAGGCCCGGTCAGCAGCAAATTGGTATCATAAAACGAACGGATGGTTCCAATATCCTCCCAATAACCATCAAAATCAAAACCGACTACCTTCTTGCGATCGATCGCGTAAGGAATAACATGTTTGCCAAAATCATCCATGGTGGTACGCTCAAGCATTTCAAACAAAACTTCAGTATTGAAAAAATAGATGCCCATCGAACCCAAAAACGGACGAGCTTCATCATCCCGGCTGACCATATCTGCCAGCACCACTGGATCGGTTGGCTTTTCAGCAAAGCGGGTGATTTCATTATCCGCTCTCCGCTTTAATATCCCAAAACGATCCGCTTCATTTTTTCGAATCGGCTGCACAGCGATGGTGATATCGGCGTTATTTTCCCAATGGAAGTGCGCCATGGCTTCATAATCCATACGGTAAAGGTGATCACCTGCCAGAATCAAAACATAAGGGGTACGAGCGGATTTAATTTCAAATAATTGCTTGCGAACTGCATCGGCAGTGCCCTGGTACCAATCTGCGGTATTCACAGTTTGTTCTGCCGCCCAGACCTGAACCCATCCGGTATGAAAGGCGTCAAATTGATAGGTGCGGGTAATATGGCGGTGTAATGATACGGAATTAAACTGGGTCAAAACAGCCATTTTATAAATACCTGAATTGATGCAATTACTGATGGGGATATCAATCAGGCGGTATTTTCCGGCGAT
>WPCI01064586.1_pt1 | contig 13314 bp, 10 predicted proteins | sample 5399871 | NCBI WGS metagenome assembly WPCI01 (sample SAMN12869469, study PRJNA574797) | sludge metagenome | isolation source: wastewater treatment of pH7 | place: China:Beijing | collected 2019-05-20
CACCAGTACCCCCACGCCCACCCCCACATACACGCCAACACTCACGCCTTCCCCCACCCCCACCAGCACCCCGACGGCGACTTTCACCCCCACCCCGACCTATACTCCCACGGCGTCGCCAACGGCCACACCGACGCCGACGCCGCACCATCTCGCCTTGCCACGACTGCTCAATCTCACGGCGCCGGAGGCGAGCCGCGGTTCCGGTTGGCAGCCGGCTGCCCTGGCCGTCGATGCCGCCAGCGGCCTATTTGCCATTGCCCAGCCCGGCAGTCTGACTGTATTTGCGGCCGGCGGCCGCCCCCTGCAAGCCCTGAATATCAGCTCGGCGCCCGGCGGGCTGGCTTTTGGGCCCGATGGCGCTCTCTTTGGCGTAGATGCTGGCCGCGCCCAGGTGTGGCGGCTCGACCTGGCGGCAGACAGCTCGTCTTCGCCTCGGCTTTGGCAAGCGCCCCTCGCCGCCGGGCGCAGCCGTCTGGCCGGTCTGGCGGTCACAGCGGAGGCGGTCTTTGTCGCCGACGCTGCCAACGACCATCTCCTCATCCTCGATCCTGCCACCCTCAGCCTGCGCGGCCAGATGCCAATGGGACCGGCGCCCTTTGCCCTGGCGCAGTCGGGCGATCTCCTGGCCATTGCCCTGGCCGGAACCGACGCAGTACGTCTGATCCAGCTTTCCGATCAGGGTCGTCCCTCTGACTTTCAGGCAGGAGCCACCGACGGGCCTTACCGCGACGTGCACCTGGGGGGTCTCGGCCATCCGCAGGCGCTGACCTTCGACGCCAGCGGCGGACGTCTCTATGCCCTCTTCCTGTACACGCCTAAATACCATCGCCTGGCCGAGATCGACGTGAAGACAGCCCAGGTCTTGCGGCTTCTGGGCGGCGACCTGGATCGCCCTCTGGTCGGCGTTCACGACCTGACGCAGATCGACGACCGGCTGCTGCTGCCGGCTCCGGGCGGCCTTTATCGATACGACCTCGCCGGCGACCGTTGGCTGCCGCCCGTCGGCGATGGTCGTAAGGTCGAGTGGCTGGCTGGCGATGTCTCCTTGCGGTAAGGCGGCAATTCGCGCTGGCTTTGACGTACGGCCCGTTTTTTCTTATAATCAGCCTTGTACGGTTAGCTGACGACGTTCGGGATGGTCGCAACTGCCCTGCCTGTCTGGGAAAGCCTCGGGGACTTCGCTCCTCTCAAACCTGGAATCTCGATGTCCGCCATCGATGAAATCAAAGACCGCCTTGACATTGTCGATGTCATTGGCGGCTACATCTCGCTGCAAAAAGCTGGACGTAACTTCAAAGCCCTCTGTCCATTTCATACCGAGAAGACGCCTTCTTTCTATGTCTTCCCGGACAGGGGCGCGTGGCATTGTTATGGCGCCTGCAGCACGGGCGGTGACGTTATTCGCTTCGTGGAGAAGAAAGAGAACGTGGACTTCCGCACCGCCCTGGAGATGCTGGCCAAGCGCGCCGGCGTCGACCTCGACCGCGATCGCGACCCCGAAGCCGCCAGCAGGCTCAACAAGCTGCGTGAAATCAACACCCTGGCGGCAGGCTTCTTTCAGCACCAACTGCTCCATACGCCCGGCGGCGCCCCTGCCCGCGAATATCTTGACCGCCGCAGCCTCAACGCCGAGACCATCGAGGGTTTCCAATTGGGTTACGCCCCCGAGAGTTGGGATGCCCTGCTTGTCTATCTGCGCAGCCGGAACTTTCCCGCCGCCGACATAGAGACCGCCGGTCTTGTCGTGCGCCGGGACGATGGCGGCCACTACGACCGTTTCCGGGGCCGGGTGATCATCCCGATCCGCGATGCCCAGGGTCGCGTCATTGGCTTCGGCGGTCGCATCCTCGACACCGGCGAGCCTAAATACCTCAATTCGCCGCAGACGCCCCTGTTCGACAAAGGCAGCGTCATCTTTGCCCTTGATCTGGCCCGCCGCGCGCTGCTTGCCCAGGATCAAGCTGTGATCGTCGAAGGCTACATGGATGTCATCAGCGCCCATCAGGCAGGGTTTCGGAATGTGATCGCGGCGATGGGCACCGCCATCACCCCCCAACACCTCCAGCGCCTGAGCCGCTACACGCGCAACTTCGTGTTTGCGCTCGACGCCGATACAGCCGGGGCCAGCGCCACCCTGCGGAGTCTGCAAGTCGCCCGCGAAGCATTGGCCCGATCATCGCCCGTGCCCACCGCTCGCGGTCTGCGCTACGAAACCCGCCTCGGCGCCGCTATCAAGATCGCAGCCATGCCGCCCGGTCAGGATCCCGACGATGTCATCCGCCAGAATCCTGCCGCCTGGCAACAACTCATCGCCGAAGCCAGCCCCCTCCTGGACTTCCTGTTTACACAAAGCGCCCTGGCTGCCGACTTGAAGACGGCCCAGGGCAAGGTCCAGCTTGTCCGCCAACTGGCGCCGGCAATCAGCGAAATCGATGACCAGGTCGAGCGCCGCCATTATGTGGGCCGGCTGGCCAGCCTTGCTGGTGTGACTGAGCGCGAGATTGACAGCGAACTGGAGAGCTATGTCCGGCAGCATTTGCGTGCACGGGCCAGCGAACGCCAGCCGCCCTCCCCGGCAGAGCCCCCGCCCGCAGTCATCAGCGGCGGCGCCGATGAAGAGCCGCCGCTATGGCCGGACGACTTCCCGGCCACAGGGCAAAAAGCATCCACCCCCGTAAGACCTGCCCCTCTCGCCGCCTCCGAGCCTCTAGGCAGGCTTGAGATGCATATCCTGGCCTATCTGTTTGCGCAGCCCGAACTGTTGGCCTGGGCTGACCATGAGCTTGCCCAACTTCGCTTCGACCCCATCAATTCTGAGGATTTCCAGGAAGCCCCCAACCGCGCCATTTTTGACGCTCAGCAGGAATTCCTGTACAGTGACCGGCCTGACGACCCCACGCTGACGATGGCCGACCGTCTCAGCCGTCTGGCGCCCGGCCTCCACACCCCAGCCGTAGCCTTGCAACAGGCTATGGCCGGGGTGGAATCCGTGCGGGACGACCAGCGCCGCAAGGACCTATTGGAGAGCGTTCTCCATTTGCGGCTTCGCCGGCTGAAGGAACGCTGCCGGGATCTGGAGATCCTGCTCCACAGCGCCGGCGGCGACGACGCTGGTCTCGGACAGCAATTGGCGCGCCAGACTCGTGAACGGCTCTTCCTGGAACAAACCCTCGCCTCACGCAAGCACTCAAGCCGCTGGCTGATGCACCAGCACCGTTGACGACCCCTTTCCGATGCTTAGTTCCCGCACCCCGTCGAGCCGCACAACCGCATATAGCGAAGACTACGACGATATGCTCTACGATCTCGTAGACGATGAGATTGAGGAACAGGAGTACGCCAGCGAAGAAGTCGAAGAAGAGGACGACCAGGATGAGGACGACGACGACCTGGCCGATGTCCCGCTGCTGGAAATCGACGCCGATGCCGACGACGAGGTCGAGATCTTTCCCTACCTCGAACGCGACCCCGATCTGGAAGCTGAGGTCGAGGCGGAAGCTGTCCTCCCGGTTGAACGCATCATCGATGACATCAGCATCGCCGACCCGGTGCGGCAGTATCTGCGCGAGATTGGCCAACATCCCCTGCTCACGGGCGAACAAGAAGTCGCCATTGCCAAGCGTATACGCGCCGGCCAGAACGCAGAGGCCAAGCTGGATGAGATGGCGGCAGCAGCGGGCGTGACGCCGGTGGCCATGCTGGCAATGCTTCCCAGTGAACAGCAGCAGCAAATAAAAACCGCCATCGCCGATGGTGAGAAAGCTCAGCAAGAACTGAGCCGCAGCAATCTGCGTCTGGTGGTGAGCGTGGCCAAACGCTACATCGGTCGGGGGATGAGCTTCCTGGATTTGATCCAGGAAGGGAACCTGGGCTTGCTGCGGGCAGTGGAGAAGTTCGACTACGAGCTAGGCTTCAAATTCAGCACCTATGCCACCTGGTGGATTCGCCAATCGATCAGCCGGGCTATTGCCGATCAGGCGCGTACCATCCGCATACCGGTGCACATGGTCGAAAATATCAACCGGCTCTTGCGTGTTCAGCGCCGGCTGATGCAGGAGCTGGGACGCGAGCCAACCGCCGAGGAAGTGGCGGTGGAGATGGACTTCATCGAATCGGAAGAGGAACGCGAGGCAATCCGCAAGGCCATCAAGGAGGGGAAGCCGTTGGACGCGGTGCAAAAGCGCACTGTCAAACGAGCTGCTGCCAAGGTTCGGCGGATCACCCGCATCTCGCAGGAGCCGATGTCGCTGGAAATGCCGGTGGGCAGCGAAGATAGCAGTTCGTTGGGCGACTTCATCGAGGACGAGAGCTTGCCCGCGCCTGCTGACGCCGCTTCCAACCAACTGTTGAAAGAGCAGATGCAGGAGATACTGGAGCAGCTAAGCGATCGCGAACGTAAGGTGCTGGAGTTGCGTTTTGGGCTCAACGACGGCACGAGCCACACGTTGGAAGAGGTGGGCCAGGAGTTCGGCGTGACGCGCGAACGCATCCGCCAGATCGAGGCCAAGGCCCTGCGCAAGCTGCGACACCCCATCCGCAGCCGCAAGCTGCGCGACTACTTGGGTTGATTGGGTGCAGCCTCGGTGGGCTGCCCGCGCTCAGGCGGGCTGATCATCGCCGCGACCTGGTCCAGGGTGGGCCGGCCGCCCCACTGACCCTGCCACCGCATCGCCGCCCCGCCTCCATTCAGACGGAGGCCCAGACGCACATAGGGGAAGCGCCAGCGCAGCACAAGGCCCGCCAGCAACAGGAGCAAAGCAGGGAGCAACAGCCACTGCCAGGGGCGGGCTGTGACGCCGACCACTGCGTAGCGGCTGGGCCGCACCTCCAGGGTGAGGTCTCCAATCGTCAGTTCGCTTGCAGCAGCAACCAAGTCGGTTAGAAGCAGGTTATTGGCGGCGTCGAGCGCCTGAATGCTGAACTGGCCGTCGGGGAGGGCAACGACGCGCAGAAAGAGATTGCGGTCGGGGAGGGCGGCGGCGCGCTCGGAACGCTCCTGTGGAAAGCGCAAGATCAGCCTGGAAGCCGGGGCGTCACTCTGTTCGACGGCCTGTAAGGGCACAACCTCCCCATCCGCCAGGGCCGACAGCGCCAGGGCCGGACCGACCTGCTGCACATGCAGCCTCAGCCCAGGCGCACCCAGGTGGAGCGAATCGGTCAACGCGGCCGAACGCGGCGTTTGGCAGCAAAGCTCCAGCGCTGCCCCTGCCTCGTCCAGGCGGACGAAGTCGGCGCTGAAGGGCGCCAGGCTGGCGCTCTGGCCGGGATCGAGGCTTAGCGCATCGATCTGCCAGCTGCTGCGCAGATTGAGCACCATCGCCAGGAGAGCAACCACCAACCCTAGTTCCACCAGTAGACCCGCCCAGCTAAAGGTGTGGTTGCGGTCGCCAACGGCTTCTTCGAAGGTTTCGGCCGCGCTTGCATCCGTGACAGGCGTTCGCTGCCAACGCCCAAAGCCCTGGGCCAGGGACGTCTCCCAATCGCTGAAACCGGCCGCGCCGGTTTGTTGGCGGTTGAGTGTGGCGACGCCAGGAAGCCAGCGGTCGGGCGGCGCCACACGTCGCGTGGCCCAGATCAGGTAGATGGCATCGAGGAGGCGCAGCACCAGTGTTGCAGCCAGGAGCGCCAACAGGATGCGCAAACCGGGATTGTGCGCCAGGTCGAGCAGCCCCAGGGCATTCAGGAACGAGCCGGCAGGCAAGGCGCTGGCGGCCGTGCTCTGCCAAGCGCCGCGCGCAGCCGCGTCGGCCGCCAGCGAGGTGGGAGCCTGGGGCAGCCACTGGTGGGCAGCGAACGCCAGGCCGGTCAAACCCAGCAGCAAGAGCAGCCAAAGTGGATGGCTCAGGAGATGCCTGAAGCGCAGCAGCCAGGCTGCAAGTCTGAGGGAAGACGGAGAAGTGGCGGCGATCTGCATCGTGACCCAACGGTCATGAAAAGACCCCAGTCGCTTGAGACCGGGGTCTGAGAGAGAAGCCACCCATCGGAATTGAACCGATGACCTGCGCATTACGAGTGCGCTGCTCTACCGTCTGAGCTAGGGTGGCGCGGGTGCAAGGCATTATAGCAAAGGTTTCAGACGCGTGGCAAAGCAAGGACTACGGCGCCAAATACGACAGAGCGGCGCGCAGTCGGTCTTCGACGCCAGTCGTCTCTTTGGGTATGCCCTGCAGCGCACGCTGGGCTTCTACCACACTATAACCCAGACTGGTGAGGGCGTCGATGACCTCGGTGTCGGCGTCGCCAAGGATGCGCAACCCGGCAGCTTCGAGATCTGCCGGCGCCAACTTGTCCTTGAGTTGGAACAGGATCTTGCGGGCGGTCTTGACGCCAATGCCGGGCACCCGGGTCAGCAAGCCTGGTTCATCGTTCGCCACAGCCAGACGCAGGCTGTCAGCGGTCATAGTCGAGAGGATGTTGAGGGCCAGTCGCGGGCCAATGCCATCGACGCTGAGAAGCATCTGAAAAAGCTGCAGGTCTTCCGCCGTATTGAAACCGAACAGCGAAATATCCTGTTCGCGGATATGCAGGTGCGTGAAAAGCGCGACTGACTGGCCGGTGTGCAGACCCAGCAGTTGGCTGGCCGGCATGAAAACGGTGAGACCGAAAGCGCCGGTGTCGAGGATGAGGTGGTCGGCGCCAATGTATTCAGCGCGACCGCGCAGGCGTGCGATCATACTGGATCGGGGCTGGGGTGGAAGCGGTAACCCGCGCCGCGCACGGTACGGATCAGTTGTGGGTCGGAAGGGTTCAGTTCGATCTTTTCTCGCAAGCGGCGCACAGCTACCTCCACCAGATTGGTTGAGCCTTCGAACTCGTAGCCCCACACATCGCGGAAGAGATCGTCTTTGGTTATCACTTGTTCGGGACGGGTCATGAAGTAGCGCAGTAAGCTGAACTCGATCGGCGTCATATGACACAGGGCGCCCTGGACGGTAACTGTGTGGGCTTCGATGTCGAGGATGACATGGCCGGTGCGAAACACCGTTGGCGGCGCCGCGGGCTGAGTCAGCCAGCGCACCCGGCGCAGGATAGCCTCGATACGGGCTGCCACCTCAAGGAAAGTGAAGGGTTTGGTGATGTAATCATCGGCGCCCAATGAGAAACCCTTTACCATGTCCTCGCTGGAGCCCAAGGCCGTCAGGATGACAACCGGAATTTCCGAGATTTTGCGCAATTCCTGCAGAACAGTGAAGCCGTCGAGCCGGGGCATCATGATATCCAGGATGATCAAATCGATATCAGGGTGGGCTTTGATCTGGTCAAGGGTATCCTGCCCGTCCACAGCCTGGAAGACCCGATACCCATTGGCTGTCAAGCTGATCTCGAGCAGATTGCGGAGGGCGGGTTCATCTTCAGCGATGAGGATGCGGGCTTTGGGTGCAGATGCAGCCATGCTGGTGCTCCTGATGGCGCGTTCTAAGCATCACGCCAGGCTCATGTGTCAGGGGAAGCGAAGGTCGACAACTATTCTGTCAGTGGGGTGCGAAAGCGTGCTGATTGGAAATGACAGAGGGCGACTGCAAGAGCGTCAGCGGCGTCATCGGGACGGGGGATGTCGTCGAGGCCAAGCAGCAGCCGCACCATTTCCTGAATCTGGCGTTTTTCGGCGCTGCCGTAGCCTGTTACTGCCTGTTTTACTTCAGCGGGTTTATATTGGAAAATCTGGGCTCCTGACTGAGTTGCTGCCAGCAAGACGACGCCGCGCGCATGACCTACGGTCAGGGCCGTACGTGCGTTCTTGGCGAAGAAAAGCTCCTCGACGGCGACGGCATGGGGGCGATGGCGGTTCAGCAGGCTGAGCAGTTCATCGTAAAGCGTCTGCAGGCGCCGTGGAAGCGGGTCTTCAGCTGGGGTGCGGATGACGCCGAAATCAATCGCGCGGGCGTCGCCACGATGGTCGGCTAACACGCCAAAACCTGTGATGGCGATGCCGGGATCAATGCCGAGGATGATAGTGGGTGCAGACTGGCTCACGCTCAGATGGCTAATGACCGCTGTCTCACTCGGCTTCGAACTGGGCCATCAAGGCGTCGGTAAAGGCAAGGTTGGAGTGGACTTTCTGAACATCATCCAACTCCTCCAGGCGCTCCAACAGTCCCATGATCTGCAAAGCGGATTCGACCTCCAATTCAACTTCGCTCTGCGGCGTCATGGTCAGCCCGGCGCTCTCGATGCGCAGACCGGCGTGGTTGAGGGCGTCGCGCACAGCGCCCAGGTCGGTGTCGGCGGTGACGATTTCAGCTGTCCCGTTGCTGACGATGACATCCTCGGCCCCGGATTCGACCGCGAGCAGGAAGAGTTCATCGGGGTCGAGTTTGGCGGCGTCGACCATGATCTGGCCTTTGCGGTTGAATTGCCAGGCAACCGCGCCGGCGCTTGCCATATTGCCGCCGCCTTTGGTGAGGACGTGTCGCAGGTCCGAGACAGTGCGGTTGCGGTTATCGGTCAGGACTTCGATCAAGAGGGCGACGCCATTGGGAGCATAGGCTTCGTACATCACCTCTTCCAGGTCTTCGCCTTTCTCTGCCCCGGCTCCGCGGGCAATGGCGCGCTCGATGTTGTCCTTGGGCATGTTGGCGGCGCGGGCATTGTCCAATACCAGCCGCAGCCGCATGTTCATGTCAGGATCCGGCCCACCATGACGTGCAGCAACCTGCAACTCGCGGGCGATCTTCGTGAAGATTTTGCCCCGCCGGGCATCGACGGCGGATTTTCGGTGCTTGATATTGGCCCACTTGCTGTGACCGGACATGAGCGGAAACTCCAGGCGTTTGAGATTTGCGGGAAGAGTGAAAATGACAGCCTGAGGCGCACGATGGTTGCAGGCTGGTGGCTGCCAAACACCGCATCGGCGCTATTTTAGCATAAGCCCGATTCCGGCGCTGAGCCCAGTGCTTCGATTTGTTCAGAGGATAGGGCTGGACGACAGCAGCGGAGTCTGGCGCGCGGTCTGATGGTCAATAGCGCTGCGCACAAAGGCCGAGAACAAGGGGTGTGGGTGATCGGGTCTGGATTTGAACTCAGGGTGGAACTGGCTTCCGAGCATAAAGGGGTGGTCAGCCAGTTCGACGATTTCCACCAGACGCTGATCGGGACTGAGACCGGTGTAGCGCAAGCCCGCCTGCGCCAGCGTCCCCCGATAGAAGTTGTTGAACTCCCAGCGATGGCGATGCCGCTCCTGCACCCGGTCGGTTTGATAGGCCGAGGAAGCATGGCTGTCTGGCTGCATGCAGCATGGATAGAGACCCAGACGCATGGTGCCGCCCATATTGGCAATGTCTCGCTGGTCGGCCATGAGATCGATGACCGGATAGCGGGTTGTCGGGTTGAACTCGGTGCTGTTTGGCTCATCGCTGTTGAACACATGCCGGGCCAACTCGATGCACATCACCTGCATGCCCAGGCAAAGGCCAAGATAGGGGATTTTGTGTTCCCGGGCGAAACGTGCGGCGATGATCTTGCCCTCGATGCCGCGATAGCCGAAGCCGCCAGGGACGATAATGCCGTCGGCCTCATACAGTTGCTCCAACGAGCGGCCGCGCTCAAGGTCTTCGGAATGGATCCAGTCGATGTCGATAGTGTGCTGATGCTCGATGCCGGCGTGAAAAAGCGCCTCGCGCACGCTCATATAGGCATCCTGCAAGGCCACATATTTGCCGACCAGGGCGATGCGTACGCCAGGGCGGGGTGAGCGGATGCGGTCAACCAGGTCGCGCCAGGTGTCCAGATCGGGTGAGCCTGCCTTCAGCCCCAGCCGCTCGACCAGATAATCGCCCAAGCCGGCTTCCTCCAGTGTCAGCGGCACTTCGTAGATTGTGCTGGCCGTCACCAGGGGGATAACCGCGCGCTGCTCGACATCACAGAAGAGGGCGATCTTTTCCCGCACCTCGTCATCGATGGGGACATCGGACCGGCAACAGATGACATCCGGTTGGATGCCGATGCCGCGTAGATCGCGCACGCTGTGCTGGGTGGGTTTGGTCTTCAGTTCGCCGGTCGCTCCGAGGTGCGGCAGCAGTGTCAGGTGGATGTAGACGGCGTTTTCCCGACCAACATCCTTGCGCATCTGCCGGATGGCCTCGAGAAACGGTTCGCCTTCGATGTCACCCACGGTGCCTCCCACCTCAACCAGCACCACTTCGGCCCCCGTCTCGCGCGCCACCAGACCGATGCGCCGTTTGATCTCATTGGTGACATGAGGGATGACCTGAATGGTGCCACCCAGGTAGTCGCCCCGTCGCTCGCGGCTGATAACTTCGTGATAGATCTGGCCGCTGGTGACGTTGCTTGAGCGGGTGACATTGACGCCGGTGAAGCGCTCGTAGTGACCCAGGTCCAGGTCAGTTTCGGCGCCGTCATCGGTGACAAAGACCTCGCCATGCTGATAGGGGCTCATGGTGCCCGGATCGACGTTCAGATAAGGGTCGAGCTTTTGTCCGGCCACGGTCACGCCGCGGCTGCGCAGCAACCGCCCGATGGCGGCGGCGGTCACGCCTTTGCCCAGGCCGCTGACCACGCCGCCGGTGACGAAGATATATTTGGTCATCGATCAGACCCCCGACAAAAACAGACACGGAGGCGGCGCTCCGTGTCTGAGGTGCGAAATCGGTTGCAGGTAGAGAGAGGTAATAGCAGCATTGTGGCCTTATTCCCGTTGTGCGGGTGGGCAGTTGTCGCCTCATGAGACAACCGCATGAATCTTAGCACGGAGCCGCGAAGACTGTCAATCGTGTAGAATATCCCTGGACTCCAATCAGCCACCTTTAACTGTCATGTCCAGCCCCGACCTTCCTCCGGCCTTTCTTTCGCGCATGGACGCCTTACTGGGCGACGAAGCGCCTGCGTTTCGCGCCAGCTTCAGCCAATCGCCGCGGCAGGCGCTGCGCGCCAATACGCTGAAGATCGCCCCTGATGACCTACGAAGACTGACCGGCTGGGATCTGCCCGCTGTGCCCTGGTGTCCGGAAAGTTTCCTGGCGCCGCCTGATCTGGAAGCTCGTCCCGGACGCCATCCCTACCACGCCGCTGGCCTCTACTATCTGCAGGATCCCAGCGCCCTGGCTGCGGCTGTACTGCTGGATCCTCAGCCGGGTGAGACGGTGCTGGACCTCTGTGCTGCGCCCGGCGGCAAGGCTACACACCTGGCGGCGCGACTGGCCGGCGAGGGGCTGTTGGTGGCGAATGAGGCGGTGGGGAGTCGCACCGCCGCCCTGATCGCCAACCTGGAACGGTTCGGCGCCGCCAACATCCTGGTGACGAACGAGCCGCCGGAACATCTGTCCGCAGGCTGGCCGGACATGTTCGACCGCATCCTGGTCGATGCGCCTTGCTCAGGCGAGGGTATGTTCCGCAAAACGCCGGCGGCGCGGCGCGAATGGCGTCCGTCCGTGGTGGCAGGTTGCGCCCTGCGCCAGGACGCCATCCTGGCTGACGCGGCCCGGATGTTGCGGCCCGGCGGCCGGCTGGTCTACGCCACCTGCACTTTCGCCCCTGAGGAAAACGAGGGCGCCATCGCCCGCTTTCTTCGCCGCCAGCCTGACTTCGAACTACTTGAGCCGTCCCGTCTGGCCGGCTTCGATCCGGGCCGTCCGGATTGGATCGACGGTGATCTGGCCGCCGGACTGCCGCTGGAAAGATGTGTCCGCGTCTGGCCGCATCGGGCGCCTGGGGAAGGACATTTCTTCGCCGTCCTCACCCGTAGCGGCGGGTCTGCCGCCGCGACCCTTCCCGCCGCCATCAGCGCGCCGCCAGCCGCCTCCCTGACCACCCTGCGTCGTTTCTGGGAGCAAACCCTATCTACGGCAATGCCTGAGACTGGTTGGGCGCAGTATGGCGACCACCTCTATCTGCTGCCAACCACGCCGGGCTTCTGGCAGGGGCTGCGGGTTGTGCGAGCGGGGCTGCGCGCCGGCCAGGTTATGCAGGGCCGTTTCCAGCCAGACCACGCCCTGGCTCTGGCCTTCGGCCCTGCCAGCATCCTTCGCTCTGTCGCCGTCTCGGAAGCAGAAGCGATGGCTTATCTCAGCGGCCAGACGCTTGCCAGCGAAGGGCCGGAAGGCTGGGCGCTGGTGACGTTGGCCGGCTATGGCTTGGGCTGGGGTAAGCGGGTGGCCGGCGTGGTCAAGAATCACTATCCCCGTCATCTGCGTCTGAGCTAACGCAAATGCGCGAAGGTCGCAAGATCCCAGCAGCAAGGAAACGTAGCTTTCCATTTGGCCGCACACAGGCTCCTGTGTAGAATGACGCCATGATCGATCAGTCTGCGAGCGCACTATCGGAGCCAAGACTGTGAGCCGTGGCCTGCTGCGTGGGGGCATGGTCGGCGCGATGCTGGCTGTGGCGTTCTCGGTGTTAGGAGTGATCCCCGTCTGCGGCTTTGCGGCGCTGCCTTTGCGATTCATTGCCTATGCTTTTGGCGGCTACCTGGCCGGACGAATGGTGATCCAGGCGGGCTATCGCAGCCGGGCCGCTGCCGCTGGTCTGGGCGCCGGCATCCTGGCCGGAATCGTCGATGGCCTGGCCAATATTGCACTGGCGCCGGTGCGTTTCAATCTGGCCGGCGACACGATGACCAGCCTGTACCTGCTGCCTGCCGGCGTCATCGAAGCCTTTGCCAATGCCGGGATGGATTTGATGCGGCTGAACACGTTGGGCGGCAGCCTGTTCTTTTCGGTGCTCTTGTGTGGTGTGATCTGGCTGATTGCGGGTGTGTTGGGGGCGTTGGGCGGGGGTATGGCGCTGGCGCTGTCCGACTGAGTTGCAGCCACTTTTGCGCTGTGATTTCGCCGCGCGTCCGGCTTTGCGCTACACTACGTCTTACTCCCCAGAGCCACATACCCTATTTTGGAGGAGACTCTACTTTCCCATGTACAGTATTCGCCTGCGGTTTCGTTCCGCATTGCTGGCGCTGACCGCCATCGCCGGCCTCATTGCCAGCCCGATTTCAGCCGTTTACGCCTCAACCCAACTTGGCGCTGCCCCTGCCAACCCGGCCGCCAAAATCTATGATGTCGGCTGGCAGCGCACACCGCCCGTGGTCGATGGCAATCTGAGCGAGTGGAGCGGCTATCAGAAGATGCCGCTTGATAGGAGCACCGCCACCTATCCTCCTGCAAACGAGCGGCCGGCGCCGGATGATCTCAGCGCCTGGGCCAGCCTTGTCTGGGACTCGGACAAGCTCTACATCGCCGTCGATGTCACCGACGAGAACATCGTGCGCAGCTCGCGCAATTGGCATTTCGATGACATGGCCGCGTTCACGTTCGACGTGGACAACAGCGGCGCCTTCAGTCTGGGAGACATACGCCTCAC
>WPCI01480420.1_pt1 | contig 13311 bp, 8 predicted proteins | sample 5399871 | NCBI WGS metagenome assembly WPCI01 (sample SAMN12869469, study PRJNA574797) | sludge metagenome | isolation source: wastewater treatment of pH7 | place: China:Beijing | collected 2019-05-20
AATGACCGCCTGTTTGCCTACCGGGAGAGTTTGCAGGCAGCCGGTCTGCCGGAAGACCCAGCCCTCATCGTTGGTTGCGGACCGACCATCGAGGATGGCTATCACGCCGCCCGGCAACTGCTTGAATTGCCCTCTCATCCCACGGCGTTGTTGGCAATCAATGATTTGCTTGCCATCGGCGCGTTGCGAGCAATCAAAGATTTCGGTCTCAATGTGCCTGAAGACGTTTCGCTATTCGGTTATGACGATATTCCTATGGCGAAGTACCTGGTGCCCCGGCTCAGCACCGCCTCCAAGAACGGAGAGAAAATGGGGCGAGAAGCAATCCGGCTATTGCTAGCTCGCTTGCAGGACCCTGACCGGCCACGCCAGGAAATCAGACTTCCGGCGCGCTTGATTCTCCGCGAATCTACTGGACCAGCCCCATGACATCGACCGGCTTAGTCACGGAAAGCAGTTCTCTTACGCGCAAGATGTACGGTATCGGCAAGTTTCTCAGGCGCAACGCCGTCGCCTACATGTTCCTCATGCCGTGGCTCCTGGGTTTCTTTGTCCTCACACTTTATCCGATGGCGTACTCGCTGTGGCTAGGGTTCACGAATTATGACTTCACAACGCCGGACTCGACGCGGTGGATCGGGCTTGGCAACTATCTGAAGATGTTCGGGCCGGTGGTCGGGCTATCCGAGTTCACCGCATCCACGGGCGAGAGGATGCGCGCAGACCCGTACTACCTGAAGTCGCTGTCCGTGACGTTTACCTATGTGTTCGTATCCGTGCCGCTGAAGCTGATCTTTGCCCTCGCTGTAGCGATGCTGATGAACCAAAAATTGCGGGGGGTGTCATTCTACCGATCCGTGTACTATATCCCCACCCTCCTTGGCGGATCAGTGGCTATCGCAGTGCTGTGGAGGAAGCTGTTCGAGAAAGACGGTTTGGTGAACAGCCTGTTGGAAACCATCGGCTTCACTGACCTCCCCGGATGGATCACCAACCCCAGGTATGCGCTCTGGACGCTCGTTCTGCTGACGGTGTGGCAATTCGGCTCGTCGATGATTATCTTCCTTGCAGGGCTGAAGCAAATCCCTCAGGAGTACTACGAAGCGGCAAGTGTGGACGGGGCGAACAAGTCACGACAGTTTGTCGCCATCACCCTACCCTTGCTCTCGCCTGTGATTCTGTTTACGCTGGTTCTGCAGATAATCACCACATTCCAGGCGTTCACCCAGGCCTATATCATCGGCGGCGGCGGCGGCGGCGTGCTCAACTCGACGCTGTTTTACACCCTCCACCTGTATATCCAGGGATGGACATATCACGAGATGGGTTACGCCTCCGCTATGGCCTGGGTGCTGCTGATCATCATCGGGGTGTTCACAGCGATTGTCTTCAGATCATCGAACTTGTGGGTGTCTTATGGGACCGGGGAGTAACATGAAAAACAGTGCGGCTGTGCGCCATACGTTCACCCATCTGTTCATCATCGCTCTGGGGCTGTTGATGATCTACCCCATACTGTGGATGATTGTCAGCTCATTCAAGCCCAACAATATGATCTTCAGCGACCCGGGGATCATACCGAAGGCCGTAACCATTGAGAACTACATTACCGGGTGGAAAGGCTATGCCGGGGTGTCCTTCGGGAGGTTCTTCATCAACTCGCTGCTGATGTGTGCAGCGGCTGTCGTCGGAAACCTGATAGCCTGCGCAATGGCGGCGTACGCGTTTGCGCGGCTCAAATTCGCGGGCAGGAACTTCTGGTTCGCGGTGATGCTGGTGACGCTCATGCTTCCGGGTCACGTCACGATCGTGCCGCGCTATATTTTGTTCAACACCTTCGGATGGGTGGGTTCGTACCTTCCCATTATCGTGCCGAAATTCCTGGCGACGGATGCATTCTTCGTGTTTCTGCTCGTGCAGTTCATGCGCAGTCTGCCAAAAGAGATCGAAGATGCGGCGATTATTGACGGGTGTGGGAACGTCGGGGTTTTCCTTCGCATCATTGTGCCGCTCTCGATCCCTGCTCTGGTGACGACGGCGCTGTTCACGTTCCTTTGGACGTGGGACGACTTTTTCAACCACCTGCTTTACCTCACAAATCCGCAGATTTTCAGCGTGTCGAGGGCGTTGCGCACGTTCGTCGGCGACGCGGGCGCCGTGTCCAACTGGGGCGGCGCTCTGGCGATGTCTACGCTGTCTATGATTCCTCCCTTTATTCTCTTTTTTGCCCTCCAGAAGTACTTTGTGCAGGGCATCACCACCACGGGCATAAAGGGTTAGTGCAAAACAGGAGGGCTTGAATATGCAATGATGACAGACAACGTTTTTCGGGTTTGTTCACTCAACCATTCAGAATCAGGAGGATTCAGATGAAAGGATTATTCTCGTTCGTAGTCGTGACGCTGCTTGCGGTCATGCTTGCGGCGTGCGCCCAGCCGGCGCCGGCGGCGACGCCCCAGATCGTCGTCCAGACACAGGTTGTTGAGAAAGAAGTCACAGTAGAAGTAGTCCAGACCAAGGTTGTCGAGCAAACGGTCGTTGTCGAAGTCACTCCCGTCCCATCCCGTTCCGACGGACTCCCCCTGTACGCGGGCGATCCTGCCGAGATCCGCATGGGCTGGTGGGGCAACGATGACCGCGCCGCCAGAACGCTTCAGGTTATCGAGCTGTTCCAGGGGGCGTATCCCGAGATCAAAGTCGCGGGCGAGCCTAATGGCGGCACGTCTGACCACTTCGCGATCATCGACACACAACTGGCGGGCAACAACGCCCCCGACATTATCCAGTTCGGCGGCAACTGGCCCGATTACCAGCAGTACCTGGAACCGCTCAATGGCTATCTCGGCAATCAGCTTCAAATCGACACCCCCGAACAGTTCGACCAGGTCGCTCTTATCCCCGCGACGGCTGCTGATGGCAATCTCTACGTCGTAAGCCTGGGCACGAATACGCCCGTCCTCGCTTACAACAAGACGATGATCGAGGCGGCGGGAGTCGAGCTTCCGAAAGACAACATGACCTGGGACGAGCTTATGGCCTATGGCAGGGATCTCAAGGCCAAACTCCCTGAGGGGGTTGCGCCTTTTGTGGATAACAGCACGAACCAGGCAAACTACCTCAGCTATTTCTACCGTCAACAGGCTACGCCGCTCTGGACTTCGGACGAAGGCGGCAAATCCTACGCGACAGTCGAATCTGCCAGCAAATGGCTTCAGATGTGGGCGGATATGCGCGCTGAAGGGTTGATCCCCGATGCGGACACCACAGCGACTTATGCCGAAACCGGGACGGATAGCTCGGCGTTGGTGGCGGGCAAGGCGGCGATCGGTCTGATTTGGAGCAACCAGTTAGCGGGTTATCAGGCGGCCATGACTGACCAACTCGGCGCAACGACGCTCCCAGTGGGCGGCGAACCGTCGTATGTCATCCAGATGAGCCAATACCTGGGTATCAACAAAGACAGCGAGAACAAGGAGGCGGCAGCGCTGTTCATCAACTTCTTCGTTACCACCCCAACGGCAGGCGCAATACTCCAAACCAATCGAGGCGTGCCTTCCTCGCCGGTTGTGCGTGAGGCAATCGACGTCGGGGCCACCAAGACTGATGCGGAGGTTTACCGGATCTACGAGGCGGTAGCTGATCGCACGATTCCGCAGGACCCGAACCTGCCCAACGACCAGGAGTTTGTAAGCGAGCTCCGACTGATCGGTCAGTCAGTAGCATACGGACAGTCCACGGTTGACGAGGCCGCTGCGAACTTGCAGGCATTGATCGAGCGTCTGGCGGTCAAGTAACTTCCAGCGAGAGTGCCAGTTCCTGAAGGCGCAAGGTCGGAATAGCCCGGTCGTACGACCGGGTCGTACGACCTTGCGCCTACCAAACACAACCCGCTCTTGTTCCCGCTATGCTTAGCCCAGTCAGCCTTGTCTGCGAGTATCTGATCAACCCCATCGGCCTGGATGAGCGCCACCCGCGCTTGAGCTGGCAGGTTAGCTCCGAGCGGCGAGGCGCACGCCAGACAGCCTATCAGATCCGGGTAAGCAATAGCCTGACGGCGGCGGAAGGCCAGGCTGCCGATCTCTTGTGGGATACGGGCAAGGTACTGTCCGACAGTTCGTTGCACGTGCCCTACGCCGGTCTGGCTCTGCAACCAGGCCAGCGCTGTTGTTGGCGGGTGCGCGTCTGGGATGAGCATGCTACTGTTTCAGCGTGGAGCGACACTGCCTATTGGGAGATGGGCCTGCTCGACAGCAGCAACTGGCAGGCAAAGTGGGTAAGCCCGGATTGGGACGAAGACCTGAGCCGGCCTCAACCATGCCCGCTGCTGCGCCATCGCTTTCGGACGCAAGGCGACGTTGTCAAAGCCCGCCTCTACGCTACCAGCCTGGGTCTTTACGAACTCCAGCTCAACGGCCGGCGTGTCGGCGATGCCGTGCTAACCCCTGGCTGGACCAGTTATGACCATCGGGTGCAGTACCAAACCTATGAAGTGACCGGCTTGATACGCGCGGGAGAGAATGTGGTGGGCGCCATGCTTGGCGACGGCTGGTATCGCGGGTACCTGGGCCACAAAGGACATCGCAACATCTACGGCGAGCGCCTGGCGCTGCTGGTGCAACTTCAGCTTGATTATGCCGATGGCCGGGTCGAGGTCATCGGCAGCGATGAGACATGGCGGGCGACCGTGGGCCCCATCCAGATGTCCGACATCTACCTGGGCGAGAGCTATGATGCCCGGTTGGAGAAACAGGGTTGGGACAACCCCGGCTATGACGATGGGGAGTGGCAGGGCGTGCGCCAGATCGAGCATCGCAAAGAGATCATCGTAGCCCAAGCAGGGCCATTCATCCGTCGCCAGGAGCAAATCCGGCCTGTCTGCGTCTTGCACTCGCCGAAAGGCGAGACAATCCTCGACTTTGGCCAGAACATGGTGGGTTGGGTGCAGATGCGCGTCCGCGGGCCGGCGGGCGCCGCCATCATCCTGCGCCATGCCGAGGTATTGGACCAGCAGGGCAACCTCTATACCGAGAACCTGCGCACGGCGGAGCAGATTACACGCTACACCTTGAAGGGACTGAAAGACGCCGATGAGCTATTCGAGCCGCATTTCACATTTCAAGGCTTTCGCTACGTGGCCGTGGAGGGTTATCCGGGGCAACTCATGCCCGATGATTTTACAGGTATCGTGCTGCATTCCGAGTTACCGCGCACCGGCGCATTCGAGTGCTCCAACCCGCTCATCAACCAGCTGCAACACAACATTGTCTGGGGACAAAAAGGTAATTTTGTGGATGTCCCTACCGATTGCCCGCAGCGGGATGAACGTTTGGGCTGGACCGGCGATGCCCAGGTGTTCATCCGCACGGCCTGCTTCAACATGAACGTTGCCGCCTTCTTTGCCAAATGGTTACGTGATCTCAAAACCGACCAGCTGCCAGACGGCAACGTGCCTTTCGTTGTGCCGGATGCCCTCTCGAAAATCAATGCTGGTCAGGCGAATCCAGCCCACAGCTCAGGAGGGGCGGCCTGGGGCGATGCTGCCGTGATCTGCCCCTGGACGATCTATCTTTGCTATGGCGACATTCGGCTGCTGGAAGAACAATACCGGAGCATGGCCGGCTGGGTAGAATACATACGCGGCCGGGCGGACCAGGACTATATCTGGCGAAAGGATTTTCAGTTTGGCGACTGGCTGGATTACCGCGGCAAGGATGCGCGCTGGCCCTCTCCTGTCACTAACAATGAATTGGTTGCCACTGCTTTCTTCGCCTATAGTACCCAACTGCTGGCAAAGGCGGCCCAGGCATTGGGCAAGACCAGCGATGCAGAGCGCTACACCGATTTAGCGTACAGAGTGAAGGTGGCCTTCAACGACGAGTTCGTGACGCCCTCGGGACGGATCGGCCCCAATACACAATCGGCCTATGCGCTGGCGTTATGCTTCGATCTGCTGCCGGAGCATTTGCGTCCCCTGGCTGCCAAACGTCTGGCGGAGGAAATACGGCAGGCTGACTATCACCTGACCACAGGTTTCGTTGGTACGCCTTATGTGTGTCACGCTCTGAGCCGCTACGGTTTCACCGATGTGGCCTACGAATTGCTGAATCAAGAGAGCTACCCGTCGTGGTTGTATCCAGTAAAGCAGGGCGCCACGACGATTTGGGAGCGATGGGACGGCATCAAGCCGGATGGCAGTTTTCAGGATGCCAGCATGAACTCGTTCAATCACTTTGCTTATGGGGCCATCGGCGATTGGCTCTACAGCGTGGTGGCCGGGATTGAATCGGATTCTGATGCGCCCGGCTACAAACGGGTGCGTATCCGTCCCCAGCCAGGCGGTCAATTGACCTTTGCCAGGGCCAGCCTGGACTCGATGGTCGGCAGGATCGAGTCGCATTGGGTGTTTGAAGAGGGTGTTTTTCGATTGTCTGTGACCATTCCAGCCAATAGTGAAGGTATCGTTTATCTGCCGGCGCGGCGGGCTGGCGACATCACCGAACAAGGTCAGGCTTTGAAGCAGGTAGAAGGCGTTCGCAAGATCCAGCAAGAAGGCGAGACCATTGTCCTTACCCTGGGCTCTGGCACTTACCAGTTCAATGTCAGCAAGGACTGAACGGGAATCTACGTCTATGAAGATCGCGTTTATCGGCGGCGGCAGCGTGCAATGGACGACTGGGTTGGTGGTCGATATGGCGCTGACCGAGACTCTGGCAGGAGCCGAACTTGTGTTGCACGACATCGACGCTGGCGCCCTTGATCTGCTATTCCGCGCCTGTAAGCGCATCATGCGCCAACTGAATGGCAGCCTCCAGGTAACTGCAACAACTGATCGGTTCACTGCATTGCGCGATGCCGACTTCGTGATCCTCTGTGTTTCTATCGGCGGTCTGCCTGCCATGCGCAACGATCTGGAAATCCCGCAGCGTTACGGCGTCTACCAGTCGGTAGGGGATACCGTGGGGCCAGGCGGTCTGGCACGCGGATTGCGGCACATCCCATTTGCAGTGCAGGTGGCGCGCGAGATGGAGACGCTCTGCCCTGACGCCTGGCTGCTTAACCTGACCAATCCCATGACAACGATCTGTCGCAGCATCACACGCGCGACGACAATCCGTGCCATCGGTCTGTGTCATGAAGTTGACATCTTCCGCAACCGGCACCTGACCTCAATACTTGGCGCGCCGGCAGAAAAAATCAATCTGACGGTGGCCGGGATCAACCATCTGCCCGCGATCCTCAGCATGGACGTAGAGGGTCGCAATGGCATGGATCTATTGAGGGAGTGGCTGGACCATCATGACGTGTTCGAGTTCGTCGGTGATCATGATGATACCATCCACGATATGTTCAAGGATCGACTTGCTGTCAAACTCTCATTATTCGAGAAGCTGGGCGTGCTTTTTGGCGCTGGAGACCGCCATGTGGCGGAATTCTTCAGCGGTTTCCTGAATGAGAAGTCGGTTCGTGGTGGGCGCTATGGGGTGGTATTGACTACGGTGGAACATCGCCAGACGCTGGCCGCATTTCGCAGAGCACGAATCGAGACGCTCGTCGATGGCGCGGCGGAAGATATGCGAATGTCCGCTGAACAGATGGCGCCGGTCATGGCCGCTCTATCGGGCGGACCACCGGCGCGATGCTTCGTCAACGTACCGAACCATGGTCAGATAAGCAATCTGCCGGCCCAGGTCACGGTGGAGTGCGTCGCAGAGATTGACGCGCTGGGAGTTCGACCAATTCCTGTCGGCGCGTTGCCCTATCCCGCTTACTCGGTGCTGAGTTCTCATGTGGCGCGCCAAGAGTTAATCGTGGAGGCAGCTCTGACAGGCCATCGCGCGCCGGCCTTAGCTGCGCTTGCCACCGATCCGCTGCTTCAGGACCTGGAAACGGCCGGCCCCATGCTCGATGACCTGCTGGCCGCCAACGCCAGCTGCGGCGTCCCCCTTGGCCCGCAGTAGCTGCGCTTCACGCCGCCACGCTGGCCAACACCGCATCACCCATCTCGATGTTGCGGTCATCCGACCCCTGGGCGCTGAGCAGCCCATTGGTGAAATAGAGGAAGATGAGCTTGTGGTCGGGATCGGCCCAGGCTGCCAACGACCGCAGGCCGCCGTGTCCAAAGGCACGGGGACCGCTGGTGCGGCCCATGAAGGAGGCGAAGCCCTGCCGCGGGGGTCCGCCCAAACTGACGCCGTGCGCCCAGCGGGTCGGTTTGCCCAGAACGCGATCCATCTGGCCGGGGTCGGGGTTGCTGGGGGCTGTGAGCATGTCGATGACGGCTGATGGAATGATCTGACTGCCGTTCCAAATACCGCGGTCCAGCAGCATCTGGTAGAAGACGGCATGCTCGTAGATGGTGCTGTGGCCGGTGCCGGCTGGGATATGTGAGCCGCGGAAGATGCGGCGGTTGGCGATGAAGGCGCTCTGGCGCAGGTCAGGCTCCTGATCGACGGCGGCGATGATATTGCGACGATCCCAAACCTCGGCATGGCCGGGCAGGCCCAGGAAGGTGTGACGCAAACCCAACGGCTTGAAAATTTCATCAGACAGGTACTGGCGAAGGGTGCGGCCATCGACTTGTCGCACCAACTCACCCAGGATCCAGCCAAATGTCATCGCATGGTAGGCCACTTCCTGCCCTGGGGGATGGTCGGGCGTCATCCCTTCGACAGCGCGGATGCACAGCCTCCAGCTGGGCCAATACCACGGCTGCCGGCTGATCTTGCCGTGGGCTAGCCCAGCGCGATGGGTGAGGACATGCCGCACGGTGATCTCCGCCTTGTTGTTTTGAGCGAAGGCTGGCCAGTATCGGGCTACCGGCGCATCGAGGTCGATTTTGCCCTCGGCCACAAGTTTGAGCACTGCTACGGCAGTGTAGGGTTTGGTGGCGCTGAACAGAAGCCAGATGGTGTCAGGACGCACCGGCCGCCTGCGGCTGGGATCGGCCAGGCCGGCGTAACGTTCGAAAACGATCTGCCCGCGCCGGATCACCAGCAAGTGGGCGCCAGGATGCCAGCCGCGGGCTAAATGCGCATCGAACAAAGCTGCAACACCTTCTAAGCCAGCCGCAGACATGCCGGCTGCTTGCGGTGAAACGGCGGAAGGAAAGAACGTGCTCACGGGCTGAGTATGCCACAAGAGAACGGCCAGCCCTAGATGGGCTGCCTATTTTGTCATGCTCATCGCACCATGCTACCATCTTCTGGCGAAGGCGGGTTGCCAAACCCGCCTTGCCGCGTTCAATCCTGGCAACCACTCTCTATTGAAGCTCCATGTCCTCTTCTTCGCTGTCTTCTACCTCCCACCCCCGCGTTTGGGTCATCGGCCTGGATGGCGTCCCCTGGACGCTGTTGCAGCCCTGGATCGACCAGGGCCACCTCCCCACACTGGCCAGGCTTCAGGCCGGCGGCGCCTGGGGCGAGCTGCGCTCGACCCTGCAATTCCTGACGGCAGTGGCTTGGTCGAGCTTCATTACCGGGATGAATCCCGGCAAACATGGGGTTTTCGATTTCGCCCGCCGCATCCCCGGCGCCTATGACCAGGAGCTGACGAACGCGGCCCGCCGTTCAGGTCGCAGCCTGTGGCGTGTGCTTTCCGACGCCGGACGGCGAGTGGGCGTGGTCAATGTGCCCATGACCTTTCCGCCGGAACCGGTCAACGGCTTTCTCATCTCTGGGCTTGACACACCGGGCCTTGACTCAGCCTACACCTATCCTCCTGAACTAAAGGCACAGGTTAACGACGTCCACTTCATCGCCGTCAGCACGATTGGCAAGAGTCATATCGAATACCTGGCGGAGACGCTGGTCGGGGTGGATCGCCGCTTTGAATTGCTTCGGCGCACCGTTGCCCGTGAGCCGCTGGATTTCTATATGTGGGTTGAGATGGAGACCGACGCCATCCAGCACTGTTCGTGGCATCTGATAGACAGCGATTTGCAGCCCGGCCACGATGCCATCCTGCAGGTTTATAAGCGCATCGATCAACATTTGGCCCAGGTGGTGGACGAACTGCCACCGGACGTGACCTTGTTTGTCATGTCCGATCATGGCGCCGGCCCCATTGCCAAGACGGTGTATCTCGACCGTTGGCTGGCGCAGAAGGGGTGGTTACGCCATCATCAGGCCAGCGAACAAACCTCCGGCGATCGCGTCAGGCAGGGCGCCAGGCATCTGGCCCGGGTCGGCGTTCGCCAGACGCTGTATCTGGCCCAACGCTTTTTGCCGGTAGCGGTGAAGGGCTTTCTGAAGCGCTTCACGGGTGCACATGCGGCTGTCGAGACTTTTATCGACAAGGCCGACGTTGATTGGGCGCACACATCTGCCTATTCAGTCGGCAATCTGGGCAATATTAATCTGAATATTAAGGGTCGGGACCCGCAAGGCGTCATCGAGCCGGAGGATGTAGGGGCCATGATCGCCGACATCAGCGCTGCCCTGCATGAATTGCGTGATCCCGATACAGGCGAAGCGATGGTGGCGGAGGTGTTACGCCGCGAAGATGTCTATACCGGTCCGCTCATCGACCGCGCGCCTGATCTGCTCATCCGTTGGACCGATGATAAGTATCTGGCTACAAAAGATTACGAAGGTAAGCCCGACGGACCCATTTTTGGCGCCAAGCAGAAGTTTGGACGCCATGGCGCTGCCTATGCGCTTGATCAAACCGGCACTCACATCATGACCGGGATGTGCATCGCCTACGGCTGTGGCATCCGCCCGGGCGCCCGGCTGCAAGGGGCGAATCTCATCGATCTGGCTCCCACCATCCTCCATCTGCTCGAGACACCCATTCCGCAGGCGATGGATGGCCGGGTGCTGACGGAAATTCTCGATCCTGCCTGGGCCGTCCGTCCCGTGCGCTATGAGACGGAGGCAGGCTCGGTAATGGGCGATCTGAAGTCAGCAGGAACAGGTGAACTGACGGCTGGCGAGGAAGAGGAAATCAGAGCGCGTTTGCAGGGTCTGGGCTACGTGGCCTGATGCAGCATCGACCTGGCCGGTTGAAGCGTCTGTCTTGTCATGAACACTATTCTCGACCTGGAGGCGCCGCCAGCCCCGACACCGACCACGACCAGGCCGGTCGTCGATCTCTCGGTTATCATCGTCAATTGGAACGCTTGCGCCTATCTGCCTGATGCCCTTCAATCGCTTTTTCTTGCCCAGACCGCTGCCCAGGAACTGGCCGATGGTAGCAAGCTGGTCATGGAGGTCTGGCTGATCGACAACGGTTCGACTGATGGGTCGCCGGCCTGGGTGCGCTTGCACTATCCGCAAGTGCAGATGATCGTGAATCGGGAGAACCGGGGCTTTGCCGCCGCCAACAATCAGGGCATCCGTGAGTGTCGAGGGCGTTTCCTGCTGTTGCTCAATCCTGACACCGTGCTGCCATCGACAGCACTGGCAACCTTGATCGATTTCTTGGAACAGCATCCTCAGGTTGGCGCCATTGGCCCACGGCTGGTGGGTGGGCGGGGCAAGGTTCAGGGCGGCGCCGCCGGTTTCGACCCTACACCCGTCACCATTTTCAACTACGCCACCTTCCTCTACCGGCTGTTTCCGGGCCGGATGCGCGGGCTCTGGCTGCCGCGGTCGGTCTATCAGCAGTCTCAACCTATCTTCGTGGACTGGGTCTCGGGCGCCTGTATGCTGGTGCGCCGCGAGGCGGCCGAAGCTGCCGGACCGTTGGACGAGGGCTATTTCATGTACTCGGAAGATGTTGAGTGGTGCCGCAGGATTCGAAGGGCGGGCTACCAGGTGGTTTGCGCTCCGAATGTCAGCGTTGTTCATCACGTTGGCGGCAGTTCCCGCCAGCGCGGGGCCGAGTTCTACGCCCACAACGTCGATTCGCTGGACCGGGACCTGCGCCGCCGCTATCCCGGCTGGCAGGTGGCGCTCATGCATCTCTTCAGCGCCTTTGGCTTTTTGCTGCGCTTCCTGATCTACGAGCTGGGGTGGTTGCATTGGCGCAACCAGACTTTCTCTGACTTGCGAGATACGTGGGCTGCCTGTCTGAAGACGAGTCTGCGCCGGATGTTTCGTCCAGCCCGCCCTGGCATAGGAATGGAACCCTGAGTAGCTTGAAATGACCGCTGCCCGTTCGGTTGCACGCAACACCCTTTTTCTCAGCCTGGCTCAGGGCATCCGTATCGTCCTGGGCTTTGTGCTTATCCTCTATATCGCCAATGTCTATGGAGTGGTGTGGCAGGGCAAATTCAGCATCCTGCTGGCCTTTCTGAATATTTTCCAGGTGATGGCGTCCTTTGGATTGCCGCGGCTTATTACACGCGAAGTGGCGCGGGACCATGCGGCCAGCAGCCGCTACTTCTGGGCCGGGCTCGCCGGTCAGGGCGCGACGACCATCGTCTTTGCCGTGATCATGTTTGTCGTGGTCGGTCTCACGCCCTATCCCGCCGACACCAGAGCGATGCTACAGTTGGCGATCCTGACCCTGCCCTTGTTCACCGTTTACTCGGTGGCTGCCGCTCTGCTGCGCGCCTTCGAGCGCATGCAGTACCTGGCCTACGCCGAAGTGCTCAGTTCGGTCGCACAGGTCATACTGGCCATCACCGTCCTGGCCAGGTTCGACAACGTCATGGCCCTGGCCGTGATCCGTATTGGCGGACTGTCACTGGCGGCGTTATTGGTAGCGGCGGTGGTATGGCGGATGCGCATGGTAGGCCGCCCACAGATCGACCTGCGATTCTCAGGTCGCTTGCTACGCCAATCGGCTGATTTCTTCGGAATGGCTGCGTTCGACTCGGTTTTGCAGCGGATGGACGTCCTCATTCTGTCTATTGTGGCTGGCGAGTCTGCGGCCGGCATCTATGACGCCGCCTTCCAATTGATCAAGGTCATTATGACCCTGGTCATGTCCTTTACCGATGCCCTCTATCCTGTGCTGTCACGTCTGTTTGTGCAGTCGCGCCAGCGTTTTTCCCTGGCGATCGGCAAATCGCTGCAATATGGCCTGGTGGCGTTGTTACCATTGGCGGCAGGGATGACCGTTCTGGCCCCGCAGATCATCGCCTTGCTCTATCGCCGCCCGGAATACGAACCGGCGGCGGCGGTGCTGGCCGTGGCCAGTTGGGCGATGATCGCTTATTTCGTGCAAATGGTGCTGACGCGGGCGCTGATGGCTGGCGACCGCACACGTGTTTCGCTGTGGACCACCGGCTTGATGGTGGCGGCAGGTGCAGTATTGATTAGCGGTTTGAGCTTCTCCTGGGGCGCGGTGGGGACGGCGTTGGGGGTAGGGCTGATGTATACGCTGGGGGCCGTGTTTGCCTGGTACGCCAGCCGCGACCTCCAA
>WPCI01084907.1_pt1 | contig 13292 bp, 13 predicted proteins | sample 5399871 | NCBI WGS metagenome assembly WPCI01 (sample SAMN12869469, study PRJNA574797) | sludge metagenome | isolation source: wastewater treatment of pH7 | place: China:Beijing | collected 2019-05-20
GGCGGCCATCGCCTGCTGCACCAGGCTCGGGTCGGCGGGCGCAGCGTCCGGCACCCGGACGGGATCGATGACCCCGGCGCCCAGTCGGACGGGGTCGGGATGCAGTTGCGCGATGACCTGCGGATCGACCGTGGGGCTGCCGCCGTCGACCAGCCAGCCGCGGTCGCGGGCGAGCGGCCCGCTGGCATACCAGACCAGCCCGACCAGCAACGCGAGGGTCAACGCCCAGACGAGCCAACCGACCCGAGCGGGGCGGGGCGCCGACGGTTTGCGTCGAGCGTTTGATGCCACTGGTTTCCCTTCGAGCAGATACTCTGATGGCTGAGACTCCCATCTTAAGGACGGTTCAGGTGATCGACGACTTCCGCAAAGTTGACGTGGACCCTCGCGTCGGCATCACATTCGACATGACGGTCGAGATTCCGCGCGGTACCAAGAACAAGTACGAGATGGACCACGACAGCGGTCGTCTGCGTCTTGACCGGACCCTGTTCACGTCCACTCAGTATCCGTACGACTACGGCTTCATCGAAGGCACCCTAGGCGAAGACGGAGACCCGCTGGACGCCATGGTGATCGTCGGAGAACCGACCTTCCCGGGCTGTCTGATCGAATGCCGCGCGGTGGCCATGTTCCAGATGCAGGACGAGATGGGCGGCGACGACAAGGTGCTTTGCATCCCAACCGCAGACACCCGCCGCAACTACCTGGACGACCTGGAGACCATCCCGCAGTACATGCTCCTTGAGATCGAGCACTTCTTCACGGTCTACAAAGACCTGGAGCCGGGCAAGTCGGTGGAGGGCGCCACCTGGGTGGGACGCGAGGCCGCCGAGGAGGAGATCCGCAACTCGATCGAGCGTGCCAAGGGCACCCCCTACGAGCATCACAAGGTCGACCTGCACTGATCGTTTGGTCGGCGCCGGACAGGCAGCGCAGGTCAGAGCAAACCGGACCAGCGCCCGAACCGCCGCCGGTCGTCGTGCTGCCCCGATTCACGTCCCACCGAAGGGCGAACCACCACTCGGTCGTCCACCCGCAACCTGATGGCAGCCTCAATGCGGCCGTGCAAGGTCAACCCGGCCGCCGGGCAACGCGCGCAGGCGCCCTCCAGGGCCACGTCCACCTCGCCTCCCTCAGCCCGCACCACCGTGATCAACCCGCCGTGGGACGCGATGTACTCACCCAGTCCGCGTTCCACCACGTCGCGTGCCACCAGCCGAAGCACCTCGTCTGGTGCCGGTTCCACCTGCCACAGGTCGGGACGCTCGGCGGCAGCTGCAATGGCGTCCCGGACGACGGGCCCGAGCTCGGACCACCCGGCGTCGACGTCAGCGAGCCAGGTCCACAGCGCTGCGCGCTCGGTCAGCGCCTGGACGATCGGCCCGCCCGGCGCGAGCAGCTCGCCCAGGCGTCCCGGCGCGTCCACCAATCGCCCAACCGCGGGCAGCCCATCTGGGCAGACCCAGCGCAGCGCCGCCGGGTCGGACCCGACGGCCTCGGCATGCAGCGCAAACCCGGCAGCCGGAGTGCGTAGGTCTGCCATCGCGGTCACCCCAGCAGCGCTTCGACCAGCAGCTTGACCAGCCACGCCGAGACCCAGGCCAGCCCGGTCATGTACCCGAACGCGATGGCCGGCCACTTCCAGCTGCCGGATTCCCGGCGCAGTGTCGCGATCGTCGAGGTGCACTGCAGCGCGAACGCGAAGTAGATCAGCAGTGCCGCGACCACGCCCGGAGTGAACAGCCGGTCGCCGGCGTGCGGTCCTGACAACCAAGTCATCTCAGCGAGGGTGGCTCCTGGGTCGTCCGGGTTCTCAGCCGAGGAGACCTGGCTGATCGTCGCGACGAAGACCTCACGGGCACCCATCGCACCGACCAGGCCAACGGTGATCCGCCAGTCGAAACCGAGCGGTTCGAAGATCGGCTGGATGGTCTTGCCAACCGCGGCGGCAGCCGACTGGTCCAGTTGGAAAGCGGCAACGGCGACCTGATCGTCCAAATCGATACCGGCCGCGGCCATCTCGTCGTGTGACGCCACCGGTAGCGACAGCAGCGCCCAGATCAACAGCGACATCACCAAGATGATGCCGCCGACCCGACGCACGAAACTGGCGCAGGCGTCCCAAACCGCACGGCCCAGCTCTCGCAGGCCCGGCATCCGGTAGCTGGGCATCTCCATGTAGAACGGCAACGCCGGACCCTTGCCCTTGAGCACGTGCTTGAAGACCCAGGCCGCTGTCATGGCGGCGACCGCGCCCAGCAGGTAGAGGCCGAACATCACCAGACCCTGCAGCCCGATCGGGCCGAGACGAGCCCCCGGCGGCACCAGCAGTCCGATCAGCAGGGTGTAGACCGGCAACCGCGCCGAACAAGTCATCAGGGGGGCAGTCATCATGGTTGCCAACCGGTCACGCGCCGACGGCAGCGTCCGGGTGGCCATGATGCCGGGCACCGCGCAGGCAACCGAGCTGAGCATCGCGACGAAGGCGCGCCCCTCCAGCCCGGCACGTCCCATCACCCGGTCCATCAGGAACGCCACCCTCGCCATGTAGCCGGTGGCCTCGAGCACCGTGATCATGGCGAACAGCAACGCGATTTGGGGCAGGAAGACCAGCACCCCGCCGACGCCGCCGATCAGCCCGTCGGCGAGCAGCCCGGAGAGCCAGCCGACCCCGACGTGCGCGCGCACCAGTTCGGCCAAGCGGCCGAAGATAGCCTCTACCGCCCCCTGCAGCGGCGCGGCCACGGCGAAGATGACTTGGAAGAACAGCGCCATCGTGACGAAGAAGATCAGCGTGCCCGCAACCGGGTGGAGCAGCACCGCGTCGAGGCGGCGGGTGCGATCGTCGACTGCGGGCGCCTGGTAGCCGGCGCTACGCAAGACCGAGGTGATCCACCCGGTCACGTGACGTGGCTCGGTCGGCGCCGGCACGGGTGGTGCGGGCCAGGTTTCCGGCTCGGTCAGCGCGAGCTTCAGGTCATAGAGCTGCGCCCGGTTGCCGGCAGTCACCACCATCAGCTTGTTCCCGACAGCCTGGCTGAGGCGGGTGAGGTCCACCGAACCTTGCCGGCGTGCGAGTTCGTCGCTGAAGGTCAGCACGGCCAGCGTGGGGATGCCCAACTGCTGAACCTGAGCCAGCAACCCGAGGGAGCGCTGCAGGCTGGTGGCGTCCAGCACGACGAGCAGGGCGTCCGGCCGCAACGGGCTGCCGGACTCAAGGATCTCTGCGATGAGTTCCTCGTCCGGGCTGATCGGGTCGAGGGAGTAGGAGCCGGGCAGATCTTCCAAGAGGACCGTCTGGTCGGCGAGGCTGGTGGTGCCGGTATGTCGGCTGACTGTCACACCCGGGTAGTTGCCGACCTTGACGTTGAGCCCGGTGAGAGCGTTGAAGAGCGTCGACTTGCCGGCATTCGGGTTCCCGACCATGGCGATCCGAAGGTCGGGCGACGTGAGCGCCGTGGCTCGCCCGGCTGGGCCAATGGTCGCGGGAGCACCTGGCTGGTCGTGGCAGGACATCTCAGGCGACACGAACCACGATGCGATCGGCATCCTGGCGACGCAGCAGCATCTCGCCGCCGCCGACCTGGAAGACCAACGGGTCGCGCATCGGAGCGCGGCGGATGAGCTGAACCTCGACGCCCTGAGCGAAGCCGAGATCGAAGAGCCGGCGGCAGACCGCCATGTCTTCCTGCTCGCGGTATCCGGCGATGAAGGCACGCTGCCCACATTCGAGGCGGCCCATCGCCAGACAGCCCGCGGCCTGCGGGTCACAGACCTCGAGACAGCGGTCACACAGCGGCAACGAGACCGAATTCATACAGTTAGGTTAGCATTGCCTAACTCACCCGACCAGAGGGGGTAGGGCGAGACTGCAACCAGCGCTTTCAGGCTTGCGGCCCGGTCTGGTTCGGCCGACGGCCGAACAGCAGCAGCGCGAAGGCGGCCCCATAGCAGGCCAGCGCCAAGCCGAGGATGGTCCTGTTACCCATGGCCAAACCCTAGGCGAAATGGTCTAACCAACAGAAACGCGGCCGGTTCAGGTTGCCCAGCTTGTTGCCACCGGACGCGCCGGGGCCTCGAGCCGAGCGCACATGACACGATGGTCGGGTGCCGAAGTACGTGATGCTGCTGAATCCGTCCGCGAACCACGTCTACCGACAGGCCACCGTTGCCTTGTCTTGTGCGGAGTTGACGGTCACCGCCCCCTTCGCCTCCGAGATCACGCCGTGCCGGATCGGTGCCGCCGATGCCCTGGGCTTTCAGGCGGACGAGGTCGACGAGCTCGTCCTAGCCGCACAATCAGCGCACCTGGTGACCTTCCGGCAGGAGGGTGACCTGCTGCGTCCCCTCGACGTGCCCGACATTTCAGTGATGGACGACGACCTGGTCACCATCCCCAAGTACCAGGGCAAGACGAACGAGGGGTTCACCCGGCTGCTGCTGCACCTCACCCTCAGCCAGGTCGAGCGGCCCGGCCCGCTGGAGGTGCTCGACCCCCTGGCCGGACGCGGCACCACCTTGCTCGCCGCCTGGCGGGCCAGCCACCACGGCTTCGGCGTCGAAGCCGACGAGAAGGCGTTCGAGGCGTTGGCCGGCTACCTGAAGACCTACCTGCGCACCAAGCGGATCAAGCACACCGCCCAGATCACCCCGGTTCGGCGCGAGGGACGGACGTTGGGGCGCCGACTGGACGCGGAGGCGCGGCTGGGTGAGGCCACCCACGATCAGCCGGCACGCCCGGGCATGCCCACCCTGCGGATGACGGTCTTCACCGGAGACACCCGGGACACGGCGGTGTTGTTCGGACGCAAACGCTTCGACGCGATCGTCACCGACGCCCCCTATGGGGTGGTGCACGGCTCGGAGCAGCAACGCGACCCGAACGCGGGCGACGCCATTGCGTCCGGGAAGGGCAGAGCCGGGCAATCCGGGCGGGGTGGCCGCACTCCGCGCGACCGCTCTCCGCAAACCCTGCTCGCCGAGGCCATCCCGGTCTGGCGAGGCCAGTTGAAAGCCGGCGGCGCGCTTGGCATCTCGTGGAACACCCACACCCTGTCACGTACCCAGTTGCTGGACATCATCTCGCAGGCCGGTCTGCAGCCTCGCGACGAGGGACCCTGGCGCCAGTTCGCGCACCGAGTGGACGCCTCCATCAACCGTGACCTGGTGGTAGCCACCGCCCCATGACGTGGACGGGGAGGCTAGCTTTGAGCCATGACCCGGACGCTCTTCCTCATGCGCCACGCCAAGGCCGAGGCCCACGATCCCCGCTCCGACTTCAATCGCAAACTGTCCTCCCGCGGGTGGCAGCAGGCCGAGGAGGCCGGGCGGGTGCTCGCAGATCGCGGCATCCAACTGGTGCTGTGTTCGTCCTCGGCGCGCACCCGGCAGACCTATGAGGGGCTGGGGCTGAAGCTGCCAAGTGGCGAGCCCGTGCCCGTGCAGTACATGGAGGCGCTCTACCTGGGCTCGGCCGACCTGATCCGGCAACGGATCGGCGAGATCACCGACGACATCACAGAACTGCTGGTCATCGGGCATTCCCCCGGCATCCCGACGCTGGCCGCCGAACTGGCGTGGGCCACCCAGCCCCGTCAGGCCGACCAGATCCAATGTTGGTTCCCCACAGCCGCCCACAGCGAGTTCGAGATCGACAGCAGTTGGTCAGAGCTGTGGAACTCGGACGGCGACGCGAGACTGGCAGAGGTCAGGCGTCCGAAGAGAGACATCTGAACCGCCCGCATTCTGGTCAGGACTCGGTCACAAACCAGACGTAGACACCGGCCACACCTTCCAACCCGGTGCAGGTGATGCCGCCATTTGCCACGCATTCCAGCCGATAGCTGCGATCGGTGATCGAGCTGTACGCCTCGACGATTCGGCTGTCGGTCATCTTGAGATCTACCTGGGTGGCCACTGCCTCGGCCAGCGGGCAGGAGGTCTGCGGACCCGCCCAAACCCCGGGCAGGCATTCCTTGGCGCCGGGCAGCATCTCCGGAGTTCGCTTGGCCGGCGGGGCGGGCTCTTCGGTCTGCGGCTCGGGCTCGGTGGTGGGTTCAGCCGACGCGGTGGTGGCAGGTGATGTTGGGGTGGCCTCGCTTGGCCTCGGCGCGAAGAAGAGCTTGTCCAGGTTGAGCAGCAGCGAAACCAGCACCAGCAGCATCACCACGGCGCCACCCAGCACCAACAGGAAACTGAACGTCTTCGCAGTGGGCACCACGGAGGCACCGAGCAGGTGATTGACCCGCTCACGCGGGGGGGCCGAGGTAGCTATCTCGTACCACTCGTGGGCGTCAGCGATGCCGTAGTCGTCCCAGAGATTGAGCTCACCGACCTCTTTCGGTCGGGGTGAGCGTGGCTCCGGTTGCGGACGGCCCGATTTCGGTTGGGTCGTCTCTTCGGTGGCGGCGGCTGCGGCGACGAATTGGGGCCCCGCCGGACGCGGCGGCTCGGATATCGGCTGGATTACGGGGGCTTGGGGCTCCGGCGTCGGCTGGATGACGGGAGCTGGGAGCTCCGGCGTCGACTGGGGGACGGGGGCCTGGGGCTCCAGCTCCGGCTGGATGACGGGGGCTTGGGGCTCCGGCGTCGACTGGGGGACAGTGACGACCTGTGCGGCAAGGGGATCCGTCGCCCGGGTGCGGTTGGCCTCCGTCGCCTTCTCTCCCAGCTCGACCAGCTTGTCTTTCACGCCCGACCACCAACCGGGGCCAACCGAGCCCGTCTGAGTGGCGGCAGGCTTGCCGCCCATTGCCCCGGCAACCGCGGCAGCGGCGGCGGCAGCAGCTGGCTTGCCGTCCGCTGCCCCGGTTTCGGCAGGTGCAGCATCCACGACGGGATGCACCACCGGGCCTGCGGACGTCACGGGGGTGGCCGCAGCAGGTTGGGCGGGTGCCGACGATGCGGTGAGACGCCGCGGATCGGTGAGGCGCACCGAGCCGGGCAACAACAGGTCTGCTCCGCATTCACCGCAGTTACGGTCATGGGCTCCGACCGGCGCCCAGCAGCGTGCGCAGAACATCAGCTATCAACCACCCTCGTCGTGCGGGTTAGCGCCCCGCCACCATACTGTTAGGCAGCAATCACGCGCAATCGCCACCACCTGCACCGGTCGACGAGGAGGTTCATCATGAGCAAGACCCGTCCGTCGTCCAACGGCGCGTCCAAGGCTACTCGTCCGAGCGGCTCGGCAGGACTGCGTGATCGGCTCGGCTGGTGGTGGCAGGCTCCGCTCGGGCTGTTGATCTTGAGCATCCTGATCGTCCTGGTCATCTCCATTGCGTTCGGGGCCACCCGCCCGAACACCGGCAGCCCGCCCGCACCCACCAGCTCTGCGAGCCCCCGGGGCGGCGGCCTACCCACCCCTATCGCCTCGCCGGCGCCACTGTCGCCGGCTCCCCAACTGGCGGAGTTGGATGCGGAGATCGCGCGGATCGAGCAGAAGTACGGGGTGCTGGTCGGCATCACCCTCAGCCAAGCCGCCCCGCGGGCTCGCGTGACCCAACAGGCCTGGCATGGCGGGTCACTGAGCAGCGGGCCCGCATTCGGCACCATCGACGTGGCGCTGGGCCTGGCCGTGCTCGGCGACAGCAAGCAGCCATCCGACCCGGACTACCTGTTCAACAGGGCACTCGCCGACAACTCCCGCGCGGCGGACGATGCGCTGTGGGCCTTCCTCGGTACTCCTGAGGAGGCTGCGAAGAAGACCCAGGAAGCGCTGCGCAGCTACGGCGACTGGCGCACCAGCGTCCCGGCCACCTCGACCGCGAACCGCGAGGCCCCCTACCTCGACACCGAGTGGACGCTGGAATCGCAAGCCCGAGTGGCCGGTGCAATGCTGTGCGACTACGTGGCTGTGCACCCGGTACTGTCGAAACTGAACGATCCGGCCGACGACCCCTGGGGTCTGCAGACCATCCCGCTGACGTACGCCAAGGGAGACTGGGGCACCATGGGCAACGGCGACACCCTGGTGCGGCAGTTCGGGATCATGAGATTGGCCGACTCCACCCAGATCGGCATCGCGATGGCCGTCTCTGGGCAGTTCACCGATCCCGCCGTCGGACAGGGCGCCATCACCGAGCTCACCAACGCCACCCGCCGATTGGCCACCGGAATTGCCCCACCGGCCTGCTGACCGGTGATGCTAGGTCAGGAGCCAGATGAAACAGGCCCGTAATCGCAGAACGAGATCACTAACACCGCCGTAACCTGGCCACAACGCCCGCGCAACGGCGTCCATGCAGGATTCTTGACATGACACTGCACGAGATAAACACTGGCGACACCGCCTGGGTGCTGATCAGTGCCGCCCTGGTTCTGTTGATGACCCCGGCGCTGGCCTTCTTCTATGGCGGCATGGTACGCACCAAGAGCGTGCTCAACATGATGATGATGTCGTTCGTCACGATCGGCATCGTGGGGGTGCTGTGGGTCACCTACGGCTTCTCGATGGCATTCGGCAACTCAATAGGCGGGCTGCTGGGCGACCCCACCCAGTTCTTCGGGCTGGCAAACGTGCTGGGCGCCGAGGTGGGTACCGTACCGGCGATCGTCTTCGTCGGCTTCCAGGCCGCCTTCGCGATCATCGCGGTAGCCCTGATCTCAGGTGCGGTCGACGCGCGCATGAAGTTCAGTGCCTGGTGCGTCTTTGTCGTGGCCTGGGCGTCCTTGGTCTACTTCCCGGCTGCCCACTGGGTCTTCGCCTTCGACGGTGCGGTGGCCGAACGGGGTGGCTTCATCGCGAACACCATCAAGGCCTTCGACTTCGCGGGCGGCACCGCGATCCACATCAACGCCGGCGCGGCGGCGCTGGCGCTGGCGATCGTGCTGGGGCCGCGGGTCGGCTTCGGCAAGGTGCCGATGCGTCCGCACAACCTCACCTTGGTGATGCTGGGGGCCGGGTTGCTGTGGTTCGGCTGGTTCGGCTTCAACGCGGGCTCCGCTCTGGGTGCCAACGAACTCGCAGGGCTTGCCTGGGTCAACACCTTGGCTGCTCCGGCCGCCGCGATGCTCGCCTGGCTGGTCACCGAACGCCTCCGGGACGGCCATGCCACTTCGTTGGGTGCCGCGTCCGGAGTTGTGGCGGGGCTGGTGGCGATCACCCCGGCAGCGGCGGTGGTGACCCCGCTCGGCGCGATCGCGATCGGCGCCCTGGCCGGCGTCGGCTGCTCGATGGCGCTGTCGCTGAAGTACCGGTTCGGCTATGACGATTCGCTCGACGTGGTCGGGGTCCACCTGGTGGGCGGACTGATCGGGACGCTCTCGATCGGACTGTTCGCCGACGTCTCGCTGACCGGCAGCCCAGACACCGCCGGGCTCCTCGCCGGCGGTGGACTCGCCCAGCTGGGACGCCAAGCGCTCGGCGCCGGTGCGGTGCTGGTCTACTCCTTCCTCGTGACTTGGCTCCTCGCGCAACTGCTGAACCGGACGATGGGGCTGCGCATCCCGATGGCCGCAGAAGCCCAAGGCATCGACGTCGGCGAGCACGCCGAAACCGGGTATGACCTGTCCAAGGCGCAGTACTCCTCCTACAACGTCGGCAAGACCCTGTGGTTGCCAAACGATGCGAGCAAGGACGAGAACACGGAGGTACCGGCATGAAGCTCATCACCGCAGTACTGCGCGAAGACGCGGTCGACGACGTCCAGATCGCATTGGCCCGGCAAGGCATCAGCGGCATGACGGTGACCGAGGTGACAGGCTACGCCCACCAACGCGGGCATACCGAGGTCTACCGCGGCGAGGAGTTCACCATCTCGTTCATCACCAAGATCAGGCTCGACATCCTCGCCAAGGACGCAGACGCGGAGACCATCGTGCAAACGATCTGCGCCGCGGGCCGCAGCGGCAGCATCGGGGATGGCAAGGTCTGGATCCAGCCGGTCGATGACGTGGTCCGCATCCGCACCGGGGAGCACGGCGAATCGGCGATCTGATCGGCACCCGCCCGCACGTAGCGCGGTCCGTCACCCCGGATTCGGGCTTCTGAGGAACAGTTGTGGCCAGCGAACACTCGCTGGCCACAACTGTCACTGGTGATCTGGCGCGAGCTGAGCTTCAGCCCAGCTCGCGCCAGATCACCTTGGCTTCTTCGCGGCCGGAGCGGACCGCGCCCTCCAGGTAGCCGTTGTTCTTACCGACATACTCCGAGCCCGCGAAGTGGATGGCATCTACGGGTTCGGCGAGCAGTTGCCCGTTGACGCTCCACACGCCGGGCGCGAAGTGGGGCGTGTGGCAGCCACGGGTGTACTTGTCGGCAGCCCAGTCGTAGTCCAGGTAGTCGTGTGGTTGGCGGACCTCTTCACCGAAGACCGCAGCCAACGAATCGATGAAGGCGAGCTCACGGATGGTGCGGCTGCGCTTGGACATCGAGGCGGCCTCGGCTCCCTCGAAGAAGCCCATCATGATCCCGGGACCGCTCTGCTCCGAGATGTCGAAGGTGACTCGCACCGACCCCTCGTCCGCACTCATCTGGCCGCTCAAGCCCTGCTCGCGCCACCAAGGGGTCGGGTAGAGCACAAACGCCTTGATGACGTGGCCGGCAGTATTGCGGTGCAGGACCTCTTCGCGCCAGGAGGGCAGCGGCGGGTTGTACTCGAGCCGCAGCGCCAGCCAGGGTGGCAACGTCACCAGGACGCGTCGTGCCCGATAGCTACCGGACGAGGTGCCATCGGCCGCCTCGGTGCACACCGTCACCCCATCGGGACCGTGGTCGATGCGGGTGACGATCTGGCCCAGCTTCACACGGTCGTCGAGCTTGGCGGCCAAATGGTCGACCAACTGATGCATGCCTCCCATGACTCGGCGCAACTTGAGCCCACCGCTCACCGCGAACAACGACTCCAGGTCGGTGCCCTGCACGGTCGTCGTCAGCGCCCGCCCCAACGAGACATCGCCGGCCATCCCGTCCGAGACGCTGGCCAGCACCGCGGAGAAGTCCTGCTGAGCCGCAGGCGTCCGCAGGTTGGCCTTCACCCAACGGCCGAGCGGTTGACCGAGCCAGGACGCGTTGGCCGCCGCCCAAGAGCGATCAGACTCGACCCGTTGCGCCAACCGACGGAAGCGCAGCATCCCCTGGCCGAGGTCGGCCATCTCGAACGGCGTCAACGCGTGGCTGCGGTCGGGGGCAGCACTGCTGCGATAGACCCCGCCCTGCGAGCGGATCAGCAGGGCACCCTCTTGCGGGCCGATCAGCTCCACTCCGGCAGCCTCGACCAGTTCGTGCATCGAATCGTGGCCGGGGCTGATCCACTGGCCGCCGACCTCGATCATGGTCCCTTCGTGTTCATAAGTAGCGACGCGCCCACCGATCCGATCGCGTGCCTCAAGGACAACGACGTCCTTACCCCGACCGCTCAGTTCGACGGCCGCAGCCAAACCCGCGAATCCTGCTCCGACAACCACGCAATCAAACACTCGCCCAATGTAGCGAGCGAGGTTGGACGCGCTCACGCGGGGGCCCGGCTTGGCGGCCTGCCTCACGCGGGCCGCCGGATGATCAGCGCCTGCGGCTCGGTGGGGTCTTCGCCAGCGAAGCCGACCGGGGATGCCAGCGGCATCACGGTGAACAACTCGGCGAGGGTTATGCCTAGTGAGTCGTCGGTGGCGGCTGGGCCGAAACCTTCGACGACCAGTTCGTCGATTCTCCCGGTGAGCATCGGGTGACGGGCCCACCGTCCTGGGCGATGCGCTGACCAAACCAAGCACCACCCTGGACGTGTACGCGGACCTCTTCGACGAGGACCTGGACGATGTCGCCGTGAAGCTTGCGACACAGCGATCGAGGATTCTGGCGGACTCTTCACGGACTTGAGGAGATGGGCACGGCTAACCAAACTTGATCAAATCCATTTGACTAGCCTGAACAGTGGAGCCACCTTGGGGAATCGAACCCCAGACCTACGCTTTACGAGAGCGTCGCTCTACCGACTGAGCTAAGGTGGCGCGTCGACCGACTCCGGTCAACCACGCAAACTATACCGACATCGCGCGTTCGCGCGAAACAGCGCGGACACCCCCGCCGTCACGATCGCATGCCCAGGGGCGACCCAATTCACCGGGCATCTTCCCTAGGCCGGCTTCCCCTGCGTACCGAGCGTGATGTCGCCGTCCACCGGCCGAGCCTTTCGGCGGTCAGCCGTCTGTGCACCGGGTCTGTTCGGGCGGCAAGGCGCCCGTGGTGAAGTAGTCGATGACTATGGCGTCCATGCAGGCGCTACCGGCCGCGAAGGCACCATGCCCGGGGGCTTCCCGCACCACCAGCACCGCGGATGCCAACTCGGCGGCCATGATCTCAGCGTTGCGGTACGGGGTGGCCGAGTCGCCGGTGTTCTGGATGACCAGCAGCGGCGGTGCCCCAGCGCCGGTGAAATCGATCTGTGTGGCCGGTTCGGCCGTCCAAAGCGCACATACCAGGTCGGGGCCGAAGAGCGGGCCGAAGATGGGGGCCATCTCGGAGTCGCGCCCCTGCCAGACCGCGAACGCGTCCTGGACGCCGTCATCGGTCTCATCAGCACAGCGGATCGCCGGGAACGCATAGGTCAGGTCGCCATAGCTGCCATCGGAGTTCCGGTCGTTGAGCAGGTCGGCGGCTGCCAGCAGGTAGGTACCATCCCCCGAGGTCATGGTGTGTTGGAGCAGCTCAGCCAGGGATGAATACATCTCTGCGCCGAAGTAGAAGTACAGCACCAAACCGCTCACGGCCAGCGACTGGGTCAGCGGCCGGTTCGGGTCGCTGGTGGGCAGCGGAGCGGCGTCCAGCCCTTTGATGAACCCCGTCACCTTGTCGATCACCGCCTGTTCGGTGGTGCCCAACCGGCATTGCGCCGGGTTCTGCGCGCACCAGGACGCGAAGTTGCGCATGCTGGTGTCGAAGCCCTGAGCTTGGATGACCTCGGTGCTGGGTGTCAGGTTCACCGCCGAGTCCAGCACCATGCGTCCGACATTCTGCGGGTAGAGCTCGGCGTAGACCGCACCAAGAAATGTGCCGTAGCTGACCCCGTAGAAGTTCAGTTGCGGCTCGCCGAGCAGGTGGCGCGCGAGGTCGTAGTCGTAGATGGCCTCGATCGTCGAGATGTGGTCGAGCAGCGGCCCGGAGTTGGCGCGGCACTGGTCGTTGAAGTCCGCCTGCGCCTGCACCAACGCGGCACGCTCGGCCTCGTCGTCGGGTGTGGCGTCCACCTCGTAGTAGGCGTCGGTCTGCTCCCCGGTGCCGCAAACGACCGGCGTCGACTCACCCGAGCCGCGGGAGTCGAGACCGATGATGTCGAACCCCTCCAGCCCGGTCG
>WPCI01162292.1_pt1 | contig 13290 bp, 14 predicted proteins | sample 5399871 | NCBI WGS metagenome assembly WPCI01 (sample SAMN12869469, study PRJNA574797) | sludge metagenome | isolation source: wastewater treatment of pH7 | place: China:Beijing | collected 2019-05-20
GGCGGATCGACTGCGCCAGTTCCTCCAGTTCGGCCTCGGCGAAGTGGCGGCGCGGATTGCGCGGATTGGCCCCGACCAGCTCGATCGGCGCCTCGCGGTCGGCGCGCTGCGGCGTTGCCGGCCGGTCGATATCGCCGATCAGGGCGGCGAGGCCGCGGCCCAGCCGCTTGCGGGAATTGTCGTCGCTCATCGGGGCGGTTCCCTTGTCGTTACGTGTTCGAATCGTTTCAGGCGGCGCGCAGGCGGCGCTCGCGGCGGATGACTTCGGAGGCCAGCTGCAGATACGCCTGGCTGCCGGCGCATTTGAGGTCGTAGAGCAGGGCCGGCTTGCCGTGCGACGGCGCCTCGGAAATGCGCACGTTGCGCGGAATGATCGTGTCATAGACCGCGGCGCCCATGTGCGAGCGCACATCCTCGACCACCTGGTTGGCCAGATTGTTGCGGCCGTCATACATGGTCAGCACGATGCCCTGGATGGTGAGCTGCGGGTTGAGCGCGTCGCGCACCTCGGTGATGGTCTCCAGGATCTGCGTCAGGCCCTCGAGCGCGAAGAACTCGCACTGCAGCGGCACCAGCACCGAATCGGCTGCCGCCAGTGCATTGAGCGTCAGCAGGTTCAGCGACGGCGGGCAATCGACCAGCACATAGGTGAAGCGTTCGGCGCCGGAGCGGGCCGAGCGCAGCGCATTGCGCAGGCGCAGCGCGCGGTCGCCGGATCCGGCGATCTCCATCTCCACACCAAGCAGATCAAGGGTCGAGGGCACCACCGAAAGCTCGGGCACCGCGGTCGCCATTGCCGCCTCGCCGATCGTGTGGCGGCCGGTGAGCACATCGTACGAGGAGCGGCTGCGGTCGGCCCGGTCGATGCCGAGCCCGGTGGAGGCATTTCCCTGCGGATCGAGGTCGACGACGAGCACCTTCTCGCCGATTGCCGCGAGCGCCGTGGCCAGATTGATGGCGGTGGTGGTCTTGCCGACACCGCCCTTCTGGTTGGCAATGGTGATCACGCGCGGCGATAAGGTCATGGCGATGGTCGATCCAGCAAGGGTCCCGCGGGCCGGATGCCCTCGGGTCTGCGCCTGACGTCGAGGATGACGCTTCCCGGATCGACGGCGCTGGCATGTGCTAGCAGATCATGGTCCGCCGCGCGCGGGCTTTCGGCGATTTCGCGGCGATAATCCCGCCCCTTGTGGAAAAGGCCGCGGGCGCCCGCCGTCAGAAACGGCCGGGCCAGGCCGAGGAGCTCGTCCAGCGGAGCCAGCGCCCGTGCCGTGACGATTTCCGGCTGCAATCCCGCCGCCGCTTCGATCCGGATCGCATGAACCCGGGCCGGCGCCCGCGCCTGGCCGAGCGCGGTCGTCAGGAATGCCGCCTTCTTGTGGCTGGATTCCACCAGGTCGATGCTGGCGCCGGGCCTCTGCTTGAGCAGGATGGCAAGCACGGCGCCGGGAAACCCCCCGCCCGAACCAAGATCGAGCCAGCGCAGGGCGGCTCCCCCGAGCGGCAGCACCTGGGCGCTGTCGACGACATGGCGCTCGTACAAATCCTCCAGCGTCGATGGCGCGGCCAGATTGATACGGGCCGCCCATCTGGAAAACAGCGTCATGAAGGCGTCGAGGTCCGCCCATGTTTCACGTGAAACGTCGACGCCGACCTCGCGCAGGCGTTGAATCCGCGCCTCGCTCATGCCGCGTCCAGCCCCGCGGATCGGCGCCGCACATGCGCCAGCACCAGTGCCAGAGCCGCCGGGGTCATCCCGTCGACCTTGCGCGCATCGGCGATCGACCGCGGCGACAGGTTCGATAGTTTCAGCTTCAGTTCGTTCGACAGGCCGGCGATGCCGGCATAGTCGAACCTTTCCGGGATGATCCGCTCCTCCTCCTGGCGCAGCGTCTGCATCGTTCGCTCCTGCCGATCGAGATAGACGGCATATTTTGCTTCGGTCTCGACCGCCTCGCCGGCGCGGCGCGGCGCGGCGCCGATGGCGGGAAAGGCGTGGCGGAGCTGGTCCAGCGTGACCCCCGCCTGTGCCAGCAGCGCATAGGCGGTGCGGCGCTGGCCGTCCTGGTTGACCGGGAACCCCGCTTGCGCTGCCTCGCCCGGCGTCACCGCGATCGCCTGCAACTGGCGGCGCAGTTCCGAAACGGCCATTTCATGCGCCGCGAACTCTCTGGCACGATCGGCCGACAGGATGCCGAGCCGGCCGGCAAGTGGCGTCAGCCGCAAATCCGCATTATCGGCCCGCAACGACAACCGGTATTCGGCCCGCGACGTGAACATCCGGTAGGGCTCCGTGATGCCGCGGCCGACCAGATCGTCGATCATCACGCCGATATAGCTGTCCGCCCGGCTGAACATGACATCCGTGCCGCCGCCGGCATGACGGGCCGCATTGAGCCCGGCAACCAACCCTTGCGCCGCGGCTTCCTCATATCCCGTCGTGCCGTTGATCTGACCCGCCAGGTAAAGCCCCGGCCGGCCCCGCACCCGCAGCGACGACTCCAGGACCCGCGGGTCGACGTGATCATACTCGATCGCGTATCCGGGCTCCCTGATCTCCGCATGCTCCAGCCCGGGAATGCTGCGAACCAGCTCGACCTGCGTTTCGGCAGGCAGCGATGTCGAGATGCCGTTCGGGTAAACCGTGTCATCGTCGAGACCTTCCGGCTCCAGGAACACCTGATGGCCGTCGCGATCACCGAATCTGACGATCTTGTCCTCGATTGACGGACAATAGCGCGGCCCGACCCCGGTGATGTTGCCGGAGTACATCGCGGAGCGATGCAGGTCCCGCCGGATGATGGCGTGCGTGGCCGGTGTCGTCCGGGTTATGCCGCAGGCAATCTGCGCATTGCTAATCGTATCGGTCAGGAATGACAGCGGCGTGATCTCGTCATCGCCATGCTGCATATCGAGCGAAGCCCAGTCGATCGTCCTCCCGTCAAGGCGCGGCGGGGTTCCGGTCTTCAGCCGGGCAAGCGGCAACCGCATCCGGTCCAGCGCGAGCGCGAGCCCGGTACTCGCCCGGTCGCCGATCCGCCCGGCCGGTGTGCGCTGATCGCCTCGGTGGATGACGCCGCGCAGGAACGTCCCGGTCGCAATCACCACTGACGTGCCGATCAGCGCATCGCCATCGCCGAGCCCGAGACGCCAGCGTCCGTTGACCTGATCGAGGTCGCAGGCTTCGCCTTCGACAATCTCAAGCGTATCGATCGAATCGAGCGCCGATGCCATCGCCACGCGGTACAGCGCCCGGTCCGCCTGGACCCGTGGGCCACGCACCGCGGGGCCTTTGCGCCGGTTCAGCAGGCGGAACTGGATGCCGGCAGCGTCACCGACGCGACCCATCAGACCGTCCAGCGCGTCGATCTCGCGCACGAGGTGCCCCTTGCCCAACCCGCCGATGGCCGGATTGCAGGACATGACCCCGATCGTGTCGCGCCGCATGGTGACAAGCGCCGTGTGCGCGCCAAACCGCGCACTGGCCGCGGCAGCCTCGCAGCCGGCATGCCCGCCACCGATGACGATCACATCGAAACTCTTCTCCATGCCTGCGTCATGCGAACCGTTGCGGTCCGTGTCAAGGCACCGTTTCACGTGAAACGCCGCGGGCCGCAATCACCGGCGTTGCCGGTGTTTCACGTGAATCACTTGCCGATGCAGAACCGCGAGAAGATGACATCGAGCAGATCCTCGACACCGACAGCGCCGGTGATCCTTGCAAGCGCATTGGCCGCCGCCCGCAGATGCTCCGCGACCAGTTCCAGTTCCAGCCCGTCCTGAAGCGCGGCGCGAAGAGCCACCGATGCGAACCTCAGCTCCCCGTCCTCGCGACGACTGACCGACAGTTCCTGCGGCTGCGGCACCGCCGCCCGAACCCTATCGGCCATCAACCCGGTCAATTCGGCGAGCCCGTCCCCGGTCATCGCCGAAACCGCCACATCGACCTCCGCCGGCAATGCACCCGAGACCAGGTCGAGCTTGGTCCCGACAACCAGTGCCCCCGGTCGCGGCCCGACACCGCCTTCCGCCGTCAAATCATGCAGCCACAACACCAGATCGGCCCGGTCTGCACTTTCGAGCGCCCGCTCGATGCCGAGGACTTCCGCCTTGCTCCCCGTCTCCCGCAGCCCGGCCGTATCGACGAGAACAATCTTGTAGCCGTCGAGATCGAGCGCAACCTCGATCAGGTCCCGTGTCGTTCCCGGCTCGTCGGTGACGATGGAAAGGTCTCGCAACGCCAACGCATTCATCAGGCTCGATTTTCCGGCGTTCGGAGCTCCAAGCAGCACCACCCTGAACCCGTCACGCACGATCTCGAAGCCGCGATTGCGCGCGACCTGCGCCTCGATCTCGGCCATAAGCGCACCGATGCCGGCACGCGCCGCATCGAAAACCGAACCTGGAATGTCGTCTTCCTCGGAAAAATCGAGTTCGGCCTCGATCAGCGCCATCGCCTCGACCAGGCTCTCCCGCCACCGAGCGGCGCGTTTTCGCGACTGCCCCGACATCCCCGCAAAGGCCAGCTTCCGCTGCGCTTCTGTTTCCGCCTCGATCAGGGCGCCGATGCCCTCGATCGCCGCCAGATCGGATTTGCCATTGAGGAACGCCTGCCGGACAAAATCGCCGCGTTCGGCAAGCCGCACACCATCGGTCTCAAGCGCGTGTGCGATCACCGCCTGGACGACGGCCTTGCCGCCATGCAGATGAAGTTCAAGGATGTCCGCCCCGGTGGCGCTGTCCGGCGCGGCAAACCAGCACCAGAGCCCCCGATCCAGCGCTTCCCCGTCGACACCCCGGAAGGTTGCGCGCGCCATTCGCCCGGCAGCTTCGATCTCCAGCCCGAAACGGCGCGCGACCGCGCCGGCTTGCGGACCCGAGACGCGGACAATGGCAATAGCCGCCGGCAATGCGCCGCTCGACAGGGCGACGATCGTGTCCTGACCCATCACGCACCCCGTCGCGGTGAAACGGACCGGCTCCGAATCGAACTGCCAATCGGCACCGACCCGATCAGGTGTTCATCGAATCGAAGAACTCGCCATTGGTCTTGGTCTGCTTGAGCTTGTCGATCAGGAACTCGATCGCGTCGGTCGTGCCCATCGGCCCAAGGATGCGGCGAAGCACATAGACCTTCTGCAACTCAGAGCGCTGCACCAAGAGGTCCTCCTTGCGCGTCCCGGATTTCAGGATGTCCATCGACGGGAAGATGCGCTTGTCGGCAACCTTGCGGTCAAGCACGATTTCCGAATTGCCGGTTCCCTTGAATTCCTCGAAGATCACCTCGTCCATGCGGCTGCCGGTGTCGATGAGCGCCGTGGCGATGATCGTCAGCGAGCCACCTTCCTCGATGTTGCGCGCCGCGCCGAAGAACCGCTTCGGCCGCTGCAGCGCATTGGCGTCGACACCGCCGGTCAGCACCTTGCCCGACGACGGCACCACCGTGTTGTAGGCGCGCCCGAGACGGGTGATCGAATCGAGCAGGATGACGACATCACGGCCATGCTCGACCAGGCGCTTGGCCTTCTCGATGACCATTTCGGCCACCTGCACGTGGCGGACCGCCGGCTCGTCGAAGGTCGAAGACACCACCTCGCCCTTCACGGAGCGCTGCATGTCGGTGACTTCCTCCGGCCGCTCGTCGATGAGCAGCACGATCAGGTAGCATTCCGGGTGGTTGGCGGTGATCGAATGCGCGATGTTCTGCAGCAGCACGGTCTTGCCGGTGCGCGGCGGCGCCACGATCAGTCCGCGCTGGCCCTTGCCGAGCGGCGCGATCAGGTCGATGACCCGGGCCGACAGATCCTTGGTCGGCGTCTCGATCTCCATCTTCAGCCGCTCGTTCGGATAGAGCGGCGTCAGATTGTCGAAATGCGCCTTGTGCCGGATCTTCTCCGGATCCTCGAAATTGATGGTGTTGACCTTGAGCAGCGCGAAGTAGCGTTCGCCTTCCTTCGGGCTGCGGATCGGCCCTTCGACCGTATCGCCTGTCTTCAGCGAGAACCGCCGCAACTGCGAGGGCGAAATGTAGATGTCGTCGGGACCTGGCAGATAGTTGGCGTTGGCCGAGCGCAGAAAGCCGAAGCCGTCCTGCAGCACCTCCACCACGCCCTCGCCGATGATCTCGACATCCTGCGCGGCAAGCTTCTTCAGGATCGCAAACATCAACTCCTGCTTGCGCATGACGCTGGCGTTTTCGACCTCAAGTGTCTCGGCGAAGGCGATCAGCTCCGTCGGGCCCTTGCTCTTGAGCGTCTGTAGTTTCATTTCCTGCATGGATTTGCTCTGTCTGGAGCGGATCGGGGGACTGGCCCAACCGGACCCGCAAGTGAAATGGGAAAGCTGCGGCGGCGCATTCGGTCGCACGGGCGACGGCGCCTGCCTTGAGGAAGGATGGCCTGTCTATCCCGCCTTCGCCATTTGTGCAAGTGCCCTGCTCAGAACGGCTTCACCACGACCAGGACGACAATGACGATCATCAGCAGCGTCGGCACTTCGTTCATCATCCGCCAGAACCCCGGCGTCCTGTCATTGCGATCCTCGGCGAACTTGCGCACTGCCGCGGCGAAATAGCCGTGAACCGCGGAAAGCCCGAGCGCCGCGGTGATCTTCACGTGCAGCCACCCGCCCATCAGCCCGAACGCGTCCCAGGCCATCCACAGGCCCACCGACCACGACACCACCATCGCCGGATTGATGATGACCCGGAGCAGCCGCTGCTCCATGATCTTGAACGTTTCGCTCTGCGGCGTGCCCGGACCCGCCTCAGCGTGGTAGATGAACAGCCGCGGCAGATACAGCATCCCCGCCATCCACGCGATCACCGCGATGATGTGGACAGACTTGACCCACAGATAGGCCCCGTCCGGATCCAGCCAGAACACCAGACCGGCCAGCGCCACGAACAGCGCCAGTGCCACCGCCGCCCTGAGCGCCGCCTTGCTGCCCGATGAGGTTTCCCGCCCGCTCATCCGCCCTTCACCATCGCGACCATCGCCTCCACATGCGCTACCGGCGTGTCCGGCGTCACCCCGTGGCCGAGATTGAACACCAGCGGACCGCCCGCAAGCCCGTCGAGGATGGCACGGATTCCGTCCGCAAGCGCCTTTCCGCCGGCAATCAGCCGCATCGGATCGAGGTTTCCCTGCACCGCGGTTCCCGTCGCCTGGATTGCGCGCGCCGTTGCCAGCGTCGCGGTCCAGTCCAGCCCGATCGCATCGACTCCGGTCAGCGCCTTGTAACCGAGCGCCCGCTCGCCGGCGCCGCGCGGAAACCCGATGACGGGAACCGTAACGCCAAGCGCGCGCAGCCTGGCCACCAGCCGCGCCATCGGCCGCACGCACATCGCCTCGAACAGCCCGTCATCGAGAACACCGGCCCAGGAATCAAACACCTGCAGCACGTCGGCGCCGGCAGCCGCCTGGCGCGCCAGATAATCCGCCGAAACATCGGCCAGATGATCAAGAAGCGCCGCCATTGCCTCCGGCTGGCGCAGCGCGAACATCTTCGCCGCCGCCTGGTCCGGCGAACCATGCCCGGCGATCATGTAGGTCGCCACCGTCCATGGCGCGCCGCAAAAGCCGATCAGCGTCGTCTCTTCGGCAAGTGCGGCCCGCAGCCGGCGCACAGTCTCGTAGACCGGCTCCAGCCGCTCGTGGAAACCGTCCATTCCGAGCCGCGCAATCCCGTCAACGCCGATCGGCGTCATCACCGGACCCCGGCCTTCCTCGAAGGCAAGGTCGCGGCCGAGCGCATGCGGTACGACCAGGATGTCGGAGAACAGGATCGCGGCATCAAAGCCGAAACGCCGGATCGGCTGCAATGTCACCTCGACCGCCAGATCCGGCGTGTAGCACAGGTCGAGAAAGCCGTTCGCCTTCGCTCTCGTGGCCCGATACTCCGGCAGGTAGCGCCCGGCCTGCCGCATCATCCAGATCGGCGGTGGCCAGTGCACATGTCCCTCAAGGACCGAGACGACCTTGCGGCGGGCTTTTCCCCGTCCTTCCATTCTTCAAACTCTTTCTGAATCGGATTCTGATGTTTTGACTCTGTAGAATGCGGGGATTAGCGGTTTTTCGCGCCGCCGCAAAGCCGCAAAGCCGCGGGCGCGATCCTTCCGACAATCTGCGACAATGCCTGTGAAGTTCGGGGACAGGTTCGATTCCACCTGTCGAATCAAACCTTTGCAGGGCGACCATCCGGTTCACGCCCGGCATCGGATCCGTGACAAAAGGCGCCTGTCCCCGATGTTTGTCACAGCCTGTTGCCGTCGAACCGGCCGGCCAGGTTGTGAACGGAAAATCCGCTGCTAATGTGGTTCCGGTCAGCGGGACGCCCCTCCACCCGGTTTTCCACAGCCGTCCCCAGCCCGGACCCGCCGCCTGTGAATCCTCCGCAACGGTTCTTCCACCTGCATCTCGTTTCCGACGCGACCGGCGAAACGCTGATTGCCGTCGGCCGCGCCGCTGCCGCGCAATATCCCGATGCCAGGGCAATCGAGCACGTCTATCCGCTGATTCGCTCCGAACGCCAGCTGGCGCGCGTGATCGAGGAGATCAATGCCTCGCCGGGCCTCGTGCTGTTCACCGTCATCGAGCCGCATCTGTCGGCCATGATCATCGAGCGCTGCAAGGACATCGGTGTTCCGGCCGTTTCCGTGCTCGACCCCGTGCTGACCGAATTCCGCGCCTATCTCGGCGCCCCGGCCGACCGGCGCATCGGCGCCCAGCATGCGCTCGACGCGTCGTACTTCCAGCGCATCGAGGCGCTCAACTTCACCATGGAGCATGATGACGGCCAGCTGCCACAGGACATCGACGCCGCCGATGTCGTCATCATCGGCATATCGCGCACGTCGAAGACGCCGACATCGATCTACCTGGCCAATCGCGGTGTGAAGACCGCCAACATCCCCGTCGTGCTCGGCATGGCGCTGCCGCCGGCGCTGGACACGGCGCGCAATCCGCTGATCGTCGGGCTCGTGGCCACCGCCGATCGCGTCTCGCAGGTGCGCCAGAACCGCGCGCTCGGCGTGACCACCGGCTATGATTCGTCCACCTACATCGATCGCGCCCACATTGCCGAGGAAATCGCCTATGTGCGGCAATTGTGCGCCCGCCACGGCTGGCCGGTGATCGATGTCACCCGGCGTTCGATCGAGGAAACCGCCGCCGCCATCCTTGCCCTGCGCGACCGGGCGCGCTAGCCGGAACCCATGACCGCCATGCGTGACCGCATCATCCTTGCCTCGGCCTCGCCGATTCGCCGCAGCCTTCTGGCAAATGCCGGCGTGACGTTCACCGTCGATACCGCGCGGATCGACGAACGCCAGGTCGAGGCCGAACTGCCCGCCGGCCATCGTCCCCCCGACGCACTGGCCCTGGCGCTTGCCGAGGCCAAGGCGCGGGATGTGTCGGCGCGCCATCCCGGCGCCGTGGTGATCGGCTGCGACCAGACGCTGTCGTTCCGCGGCGAGGTCCTGCACAAGTGCTTCGATCGCGCCGAGGCGCGCGAACGCCTGATGGCGATGGCAGGCGCCACGCACGAACTCAACAGCGCCTTCGCTCTGGTGCGCGACGGCGCGCTTATCGACCAGCATGTCGCCATTGCGCGCCTGACGATGCGCCCCTTCGGCGACGCCTTCATCGACACCTATCTCGACCAGGCCGGCGGCGATGTGCTCGCCTCGGTCGCCGCCTACCAGATCGAGGGCCGCGGCATCCAGCTGTTCGAGGCGATCGATGGCGACTACTTCACCATCGCCGGCCTGCCGCTCCTGCCGCTGCTTGCCGCGCTGCGCGACCTGGGAGCCATCGATGCCTGAACCGCGCGCCTTCGTTGTCGGCCACCCGATCAGCCATTCGCGCTCGCCGCTGATCCACCGCCACTGGCTCGCCACCCATGGCATTGCCGGCGCCTACGATCCTCTCGACGTGGCCCCGCCCGACCTTGGCCGTTTCCTGTCCGGACTGGCCGCGGCCGGTCTTGCCGGCGGCAATGTCACGCTTCCGCACAAGGAAGCCGCCTTCGCCGCCGCCAGCCGCCATGCCGGCGACGCGGTGGCGGCGGGCGCCGTCAACACGCTGTGGCTGGAGGACGGGCAGCTCATCGGCGACAACACCGACGTCTACGGCTTCCTCGCCAATCTCGACGAACGCGCGCCGGGCTGGGATTCACGTGAAACAGCCATCGTTCTCGGCGCCGGCGGCGCGGCGCGCGCGGTGGTGCACGCCCTGCGCCAGCGTGGCCTGGCGGTCGTCATCGCCAACCGCACCCGCGCCCGGGCGGACGAACTGGCCGCCGGCCGCGCCGGTGTCACGACGATCGACTGGGACCGGCGCGACGAGGCGCTGGCCGCGTCCGATCTCCTCGTCAACACCACGGCCCTGGGCCTGGAAGGCCATGGCACCAATGCACTGCCGGTCGACCTTGCCCGCCTTCGCGACGACGCGCTGGTCACCGACATCGTCTACACGCCGCTCATCACCCCGCTTCTTGCCGCCGCCCGTGCCCGCGGCCTCGCCATCGTCGATGGCCTCGGCATGCTCCTGCACCAGGCCCGACCCGGATTTGCCCGCTGGTTCGGCGTCGAACCCGCGGTGACGCCGCGGCTGCGCGCCCTTGTCGAAGCCGATATCGGGGGCGGACCATGATCATTGTCGGGCTGACCGGATCGATCGGCATGGGCAAGACGACGACGGCGCGGATGTTCGCCGATGCCGGCATTCCCGTCCACGATGCCGATGCGGCGGTGCACCGCCTCTACGCCGGACCTGCCGCGCCGCTGATCGAGGCTGCCTTTCCCGGAACGGCGCCGTCCGGAACGGTGGACCGCGCCCGCCTGTCGGCCGCTGTCGTCGGCAACGACGCGGCGATGAAGCGGCTTGAAGCCATCGTGCATCCGCTGGTGCGGGCGGAAGAAACAGCCTTTCTCGCCGCCGCCCGGGACGCTGGCGCCACCATGGCGATCCTCGACATTCCGCTGCTGTTCGAGACCGGGCGCGATGCGCAGATGGACGCCGTCATCGTCGTCACCGCCGATCCGCAGCTCCAGCGCCAGCGCGTGCTGGAGCGGCCGGGCATGACGGCGGAGAAATTCGAGGCGATCCTGGCGCGCCAGACACCGGATGCCGAAAAGCGCCGGCGCGCCGACTTCGTCATCGACACCGGCCAGGGGCTGGACGCGGCCCGCATGGCGGTTGCCGACATCATTGCGCGGCTTGAGGCGATCGGAGGGCGGCATGCGTGAGTTCATTTTCGACACCGAGACGACCGGCCTCGACCCGCGCGAGGATCGGATCATCGAGATCGGCGGCGTGGAACTGCACAATCTGTTCCCGACCGGGCGGACCTTCCACGTCTACATCAATCCGCAGGGTCGCGCCGTGCACGCCGACGCGCGCGCCATCCATGGCATTTCCGATGCCGATCTCGCCGACAAGCCGGCTTTTCCCGACATTGTCGAGGACTTCCTCGCCTTCATCGACGGCGCGCGGCTGGTCGCCCACAACGCCAATTTCGACATCGGGTTCGTGAACGCCGAACTGCTGCGCGTCGGCCAGTCGCCGATCACCCCGGACCGGATCGTCGACACGCTCGCCATCGCCCGGCGCAAGCATCCCATGGGCCCGAACTCGCTCGATGCCCTGTGCAAGCGCTACGGCGTCGACAATTCGCGCCGTACCTTCCACGGCGCGCTGCTCGACGCCGAGCTGCTGGCCGAGGTCTATACCGAACTGATGGGAGGGCGGCAGGCCGCGCTCGGCCTCGATGCCGTGGAAACCCCGGTCGAGGGTCCGGACCCGGAGGTGGCGCCGGACGGATTCGTCTTCCGGCGCGAGCGGCGGCCCTTGCTGAGCCCGGCCGAGCGCGAGGCGCACGAGGCGCTGGTCACGCGCCTCGGCGAACTCGCCATCTGGAAGCGGATTTCGGCCTGAGCCTCAGCTGGCCTGCACCTTGGCGCGCGCCTGTTCTTCGGCAACGCGCTGCTGGAACATGGCGAAGAAATCGATCGGATCAAGCAGCAGCGGCGGGAACCCGCCGTCGCGGGTCGAATCGGCGATGATCTGGCGGGCGAACGGGAACAGCAGGCGCGGGCATTCCACGAACAGCAGCGGCAGCATGTGTTCCTGCGGGAAGCCGGCAATGCGGAACACGCCGCCATAGACGAGCTCGACGTTGAACAGCACTTCGCTGTCGGTGTTGGCCTTGGTGTTGATCTTCAGCGTCACGTCATACTCGTCCTGCGCGATCGGGTTGGCATTGACGTTGACGTTGATGTTGATGGCCGGCGCCTTGTCCCGGGCGCGCAGCGAACCGGGCGCGCCGGGATTCTCGAAGGAAAAGTCCTTCACATACTGGGCCAGGACGCTCAGCGTCGGCTGCGCGCCATTCCCAGCCTTGTTTGCTTCAGCTTCGGCCATGTCGGTGTCCTTTTCCTGCCGCTTTCCGGGCTATTTCGAATTGGCGCGGTGGGTAGCATGGGCGCCCGGCCAAGACAAGAATCGCGCCCGTCAGTCGCGGCGCCAGTCCCGGCTGTCCAGATCGATGGCCTGTTCGCGCGCCGGCGAGACCGGAACAATGGTGATCCGGGCGCGGATGAACGCGAAGACCCGCTCGCGCACCGCCGGAATGAACAGGACGAGCCCGAGCGTGTCGGTGATGAAGCCGGGGGTCAGAAGCAGGAAGCCGGCAAGCACGATCATGGCGCCATGCACGAGGTCCCTGCCCGGCGTGCGCCCCTCGGCCATGGCCTGGCGGATGCGCGACAGCGTGCCCAGCCCCTGGATCCGCAGCAGCGTCGATCCGGCGATGGCCGTCGCGACGACGAGCAGCACCGTGGCCAGCACGCCGATCTGCCGCCCGACCAGAAGGAACACGGTGATTTCCGCGATCGGCACGACGAGAAACAGGAAGGGCAGGCGCGACAGGGAAACCAAGCCGGACTCCGAAAGCAACATGGCCGCGACATCGGACACCCGGGCGGGTTTGAATGGCGCGCATTGTAGTTCTATATGGGGAGACAGGGGCCGGAGAACAATCCGGTCCGGGTTCACCAGGTTTCCCGGGACGGTCATGCAGTTTCTCGATTACGGTACGATCTTCTTCATTGTCGCGGCAGTGGTCATCTTCCTGCAGTTGCGCGCCGTGCTTGGCCGGCGCACCGGCAATGAGAAGCCGCCCTACGATCCGTTCGCCGGCGAGAACCGCCGCGAAAGCGTCGACAAGGCCGACAATGTCGTGGCGTTGCCGCGCACCCGCGCGGCCAGAAGCCCGGCCGCCGCACCGGCG
>WPCI01048580.1_pt1 | contig 13250 bp, 15 predicted proteins | sample 5399871 | NCBI WGS metagenome assembly WPCI01 (sample SAMN12869469, study PRJNA574797) | sludge metagenome | isolation source: wastewater treatment of pH7 | place: China:Beijing | collected 2019-05-20
TCCGTCAAAGTCCCATAAAATATTCAATTAAATCACCCTTTCTATTCCATTTTATCACAAGAATGTGGTAGCCATACTCTTGTTTTCTTTGTATACTCCATACACTATCAGTTAACATAACGTCTCATTATCGGTAGCAAATTGTTTGATAGAATCTGTGTGTTTACAATGTTTCTTGTCTGCATGTCTATCTATCTCTTATACATAATTTTATACATGGTTGATATAGCGGGGATTCTAGGGATCCCCGCTATATTTTTTTTGCATAAAATCTTGCATGGTGTGTGTCAACGGTACCGGACCGGACCCGCAAGGGAACGGGAGGATAAGGAGTTGACACACTCACTATGCGACCCTCTTGGATTGTCAAAACGTTTATCGTTTTGGCCTGCCAACCGGCGAGGGAGCCCCTCAAGGATTGAGGGGTTGGGGAGTTCGATTAAGGGGGTCAAGGGGAAGAGTTCCCCTTGTAGGTTCGGACAAAGTCCGAGGTCTTTGTTTACCATGCCTCGGCATGGATCGGCGGAGGCCGACATAGCCTCGCAGAGCCTTTTCATTGTGTACATGAAGCGTAGCGAAATGTCATAATACAGAAAAGGTTACTTTGCCAAAGTAACAAAGCTTCTGGTATAGTGGGAGCAAGGAGTTGATTCGTCATGAGCATGTCAGTTTCTTTGAAAAAGGCAACGAACAAAACCAATATCAAACACAATAACAGGACAATGAGCGAGAAGGAAAAAGAGCGGAATTCGCATATTGATTATTCACGTTCTGACGAAAATAAATATCTTGTTCAGAAAGATTTAAAGGAATTATATCGAGAAGAATTTGGAGAAGTGTTGGAGAACTATAACGCCAAACAAAAACGTAACGACCGAAAAATTGATGACTATTACAAACACATTCAGTCCAGTAAAAAAACATCGCTTCAGCAAGAAATGATTATTCAAGTTGGAGATAAAGATGATTTTTCTAGTAAACAAGATTTTGAAAGGGCTAACGAAATTTTAGAAGAATGGTTATCGGGATTTGAAAAACGAAATCCAAATTTAAAAATTTATAACGCAGTCATTCACAATGATGAAGCGAGCCCACACATGCATTTGAATTTTGTTCCAGTAGCAAGCGGATATAAACGTGGACTTGAAAAGCAAGTATCATTTGACCGAGCGATTACACAACAAGATCCAACTTTAGATAAAACTCGTCCTTTTGATGATTGGCGAGAAAAAGAGGTTAATTTGTTAGGCGAAATGTTAAAAGAGCGTAGTATTGAACGAAAAATTGTTGGCACAAATGATTATAAAGATGTTCGTGAATACAAAGAGAGAAAAGATTTACAAAGAGAAATTCAGCAGTTAGAAAAAGATTTGGCAAATAAGAAAAATAAATTGTTAGAAATGAGTGAACGATTACCAGGAGAAATCAAGATTAAAGCTGAGAGAGAGAAGAAAACAGAGGTTGTTCATAAAGGTTTATTTAAAAAAGAAACAGTAGAAAAACCAACAGAGAATTGGATTGTTGGAACTAAAGAATTAAAAAGAGTGCAAGGAATGATTAATGCTGGATATTCAGTGAAAAAAGATTATGATCGTTTGCAGCGTACAGATTTAGTTCGAGAAAATAAAGAATTACAAGGTAAAGTTGATAGTTTAGCAGATGGTTTGGTTGAAGCTATTAACAAAAATACAGATTTGGAAGATGAGAATAGAAAACTACGTAAGGAAATAAGCTCGTTAAAAGCCCATATAGGAGATTTAAAGGAAAACATAAAGGTTTTATACCACAACACGAAAAAAGTCCTTGGAGAGCATTTTAAGGCGTTTAGAGGACTTGTTAAGAATGAACTGGATATGAATGGTGTAGACAATCAATTTGAACGTGAACACAAGAAGGAACTGAAGCATAAACAACGGAGACATGACATGGAGCGTTTTTAACAAAGTGAGTAAAAGTTTCTCTAAATTTTGTTTGACCATTTCTTGGGATTATATGTGTGATAAAATAAAAACGAGCCATGTTGGAGCATGGCTCGTTTCAAAGGGTATTCAACGAAAATACCTAAAAATCAATATCTGTTTATAGATTATCATAATTTTATTATTAGGGTAATACCATAATTATGATTTTTGGTATTTATGTTGGTGCTCACAAAATGAGAGGAGCAACAACACATGACAAAAAAGATTATTAACTTTGGACAAGCTGAACAAAAAGCGAGAAAAAGAGATTTAGAGATTGAGCAAAAACAATTTGAAGAAGAACATCATGGGATGGATCAAGACGCAGTAGATGAAGCTTTAAAGGTGTTAAGTAAAGCTACTGGTGGTAAAGAGATTTACATAGGAACTAAAAAGAGTCCTCAATCGAAAGTGAGGTTTGCTCAATCAATGCAAGAGAATCTAGGCTATTTGTATAGGCAAAAATATTTAACAGATAGGGAGAAGATTTTTTTAACTGAAATAATTCCTTATATTGCTTTTTCTAGTAATTGTATTGTTCTTGATATTAAAGCGAAAAACCCTGTACCCGCAAATATTACAGAGATTGCAAAATTAATAGATGCTTCTAGACAACCTACAAGTACAGTAATCAATTCTTTAGTTAAAAAAGGAATTTTATTTAAAGGTGATTCAGGCGTTGAAGGAAATAATGCTAAAGCTTATGCAGTATTTATTAATCCTCATGTGGTTTATGCAGGAGATAAGGACAATGTAAATGAAGCATTAAAAGTTATGTTTTATAAAGCTATGAAGATGCCTATTTTAAAGGATTTACCTAATAAGTTTTTTTGAAAATAAAAATCGTAGTTATCAAATCGATAACTACGATTTTTTATTATTTCGTGTGTCACAAATATGTGACACACGTGTCACATATTTGTGACACACGAAAATCTTTAAAAACACTGATATATCAACATTTTTTACACTTTTAAAAGTCTCTCTCTTCTCACTCTATATATAGGGTTAAAAGTTCCGAAAGGAACAGGTAGTATTTTTTGAGAACCCCATTCAAAAAATCTCCACCTTGTCCGCTTTGCTCCCTCCTTGCAAAACTTTTTTCGGCTGGTTTTTGACTTTCGCCAAGCCGAACAGACCAAAAACGAGAATTTAAGTTGCTCGACTTGAACAAGCAATTGTACCAGCCGAACCACCCAGTTCTCCCAACCGATACATTATTCTTTTGCAATATGTATTTGATGCATATTTAGGGGCTAGCCCCTCGCTACGCTTCACCCCAGCCTTCACCATTCCACCCAAAAACAAGGGGAAAATCTTAAGCGAAAAAATAATAAGCCGTCCATATAGACAGCTCATTTACATAATCTTCGTTATCGGCATAAAAAAAGGATCTTAAATTGAAGATTCTTTTTACTATTTCTAATAGGGGTACAGTCCCGAAAATGCGGATTTACAACGTTAAGCAATTCTGAGAAGAAAAAAAGGCTAACTTAACAACGATAAGGGTTTTGAGACAAGTCATATGATACATTCAAAACTCTTATTTTACGTATTATTGATTCCATATCAATAGAGTAGACCCTATTGATACAAGGTTTTTTGTCTTAACGTTGTAAATCCGCATAATCCTGATGCTACCCTTAATAACAGGACTGTCGTATTCGACAGTCCTTATTCAACGATTGCTAATCGAAAGATTATTCATATTATTTTTCATATATGATAATTTAATGTTATGAGTAAGTTCATCTAATATAGCTTTTTTTTTAATTTCTGAAGAATGACAAGTTAGTATAAGCAGGTCCACTAATTCTGGCTGTATATTAGATATTTCCTCTAAATAGTCCCTTTCGAATTCTTTCATCACTTGATATAAATCGCCCATTTTTAATGAAAATCCACATCAATTTTCTTTTTATTATTTGGTGTTGTTTTTGGCATTTTTACTTCTAACACACCGTTTTTGTATGTCGCAGATACACCTTCAATAGTTACAGGACTAGGAAGTGTTATAACTCGTTGGAAACTGCCTGTGTAACGTTCTTTTCTATACATATTCTTTTCTTTTGTTTCATTTGTTTTATTCATAGAACCACTAATGGTTAATACATTATTTTCAATATCAATGTTCACGTCTTCGCTCTTTTCAAGTCCAGGTATATCACATGTTGCCACAACTTCATTTTCAGTTTCATAAACATCTACCTTAATGTTTCCAAAGTGATTTTTATCCCCTCCAAAATCAAACGGTAATTCAGAAAAGATACGGTCAAAATCTCTTCGCATATTTACCAATTGTCTAAATGGGTCATATGGTGTTGATGCCATAATTGCATTCCTCCTTCATTTATCATTCATATGTTTCCCTGATTTTTTCATATTTAAACAGGTTCATTAGGAATCGACAACAACGTATTTTTGTTGAGCACTGTTCATATAATTCAATAAAAGGAGTGATAAAGGTGTAACGAGTGAAATATACCGAAAGTGATGTTGCACTGATGGCAAGGATGATGAGAGCAGAAGCTGAAGGAGAAGGACAGCTGGGGATGCTTATGGTTGGTAATGTCATCGTAAACCGATTAAAAGCAGATTGTTTAGATTTTTTGAATTTAAGGTCAGTAAGAGACGTGATTTTTCAAGTACAATTATATATCAATAGAGTGTACTCTATTGATACAAGGTTTTTTGTCTTAACGTTGTAAATCCGCATAATCCTGATGCTACCCCAAAATAAATTATTAAAGTAATAACATTTTATTGTTTTAACTTAACTTCTTCCAGAAATAATTTTTTTTTGTGTGTATAATTATTTGAAAATTCATGCTTTTTATTCGATTTATCAAAATCATTTAAAGAAATTTTTTCAGCAAGTTTATATATTTCCTTGATGTTTTTTGAATTTTTCATTTTGTATACCTACCTCTTTAAATGTTTATTTATCAATAATTAGATTTGTTGATGGGGTTTAAAAAATTGATATTTTCAGGTCATGTAACTCTTAGAATAATTTCAAATTTAACCAACTTATGGTCAAAAAACTTAATTATTGTTATTTTTTAGTATTAGCTTGAAAATTTTTATATATATCTTTATATGTAAATACATACATAGAATTAAATGTGTTTTTGGAAACTTATTTCTTATAATATATTAAAAAAGGATAAAGAAAAGATGTTTTAATCCAAAATAGAACGAATATGCAAATTTGCATATTTGTTCTATTTTGGATTAAATTAGAAAAAAATAACTTTACCTGGTAATTAAATTGTATTAATATAATTTAGTACTTATTAATTTATAGGGAGATTACAATATGAAAAATTCTTTAAAAAAGATTATTTTCGCAGGTGCTTTATTAGGTTTTGTTGTTACAAATACAAATCTTGATATTGCTTCAGCAAATAATTCAGATGACACAGAATATTATATGAAGTGGCCATCTGGTGGTTTAGGAGTACAGTATACTGGAGATAGAGCGAAAGAGGATAAAACATCTTCTTATATAAATGCTCAGTGGATTGGAAATGGTCGTCAATTATATGCTTGGGTAGCAGATAGTGATTATAATGATCGTTCCGGTGGTCATAAATATTTCATTTCTGCTGGAGAACCTCGTAAACTTGCAAATGTAGTAAAAGAAGAGGGCAGAAATTATGCTCGTATAGCAGCGAATTTAAAAGGAACATCTGCTGTTTCAATTGCTTCTGGTGGATTATGGAGTCCAGATAGTCGATGATTATCAAAAGACAATCTTGAAATTTCAAGATTGTCTTTTGTAATATATATATAAAATTGGTATTTGGAGGATAAATATAAAGTATGAAAAATATTTTAGTTTTAAATTTAAAACAGGCTTTTTTTAATAAACGTTTTTTATTGATTATTTTACTGTCTATAATTTTAAGTTTTTGTCATTATTATTTTAATGTTTATATTTATACTATGGATAAATGGTATGATAAAGAATTTTTAAGACTTTCTTATAAATGGATAGGTTTTCAAAGTGTGGGTTCGTTTTTATTTTTATTGATGCCTTTAATTTCTGTATTTGTTTTTTCAGATAGTTATTTATTAGAGCAAAAAAATGGATTTTTAAATGGTATTTATACAAGGGTTTCGAAAGGGAAATATCTTTTTTCAAAATATATCTCTGTTTTTATTATAGGTGGTATATCTTTTATTTTACCTTTATTAATTAGTTTAGTTATTGTTAGTTTAACAGTATCTACTGAACCTGCAAGTAATCCAAATTCGGGATTAACTCCAATAAGTTTAAATCATATGTTTTCGGGTTTATATTTTAGTTCTCCAATTTTGTATTGCTGCTTATATCTATTTATAGACTTTTTATTTGCTGGTGTTTTTGCAGTTTTAGCATTAAGTATATCAATTTTTATTAAAAAAGTATTTGTTGTTTTATTGATACCTTTTTTAATTAATATAATTTTAAGTATAGTGTTGGAACCAATAATTCCTCAAATTGTTCCAACATATTTAGTCGATCCTCAACAACCAATATTGTACAATAAGCCGATTTATCTTGTTGTAGAGTTTTTATTGTTTTTACTTATTAGTTTGTTCTTTTACTTTTGGGGTATAAAGAAATATGAACAAATTTAGTCGTTTTTATAAAAGTTGTATTTTAGATAGGAAAATTAGATTGTTATTAATCTTTTTATTTCTTTTTATAGGTTTTTTTTCTAATATTAACTACGTAGTTTTTGCTTATGAAAATTATTTGTCAGGAACTTCTAGTGTACTGGAAATTATGTCTTATTCTTTTTCTTTTCCTGTGTTACCTACATATATTTTGTTTCTTTTTTTATTTTCTTCTTCAGATATGTATTTAAAAGAATTACAAATTTTTAAGGTAATACGTTTTTCTAGTCGTGAAAAATTACAAAATATAATGATTGAAAATATATTATTCTTTTCTATTCTATTTGTTTTTATTAGTTTTATATTTAATTTTGGAATTTCGGCAGTGATGATTGGATTGTCACTGAGTTTTTTTTCTGTTAATACTTTTGTTTGGTTTGTTGTAAATTTTATATTTTTAGTTTTATGTTTTTTTATAGTTGGAATGTTTGTTACTGTTATAGGCTTAGCATTTAGAAATCTATTTATTGGATTAATTATTTCTAGTGTTTTATCTTTAGTTGATATGTATTCTCCAATTTCATTTATTTTTAAACAAGCAACCATAAATGTTAATCATGTAGTAGGAATATTACATTTGTTTTATATGCTGTTATATTTATTAGTTATTAGTTATCTTCTAATTACTGTTCTTCGAAAATTAATTAGTAAATATGATTTTTATTAAAGGAAATGTTATTGAAAGGTATTGTTGGATATATGGATATTGTAATTTATGACATTAGAAATTCTATTAAAAAAAATGTTTTTAAATGGTTTTTTTGGTGTGTTTTTTTATTAGTGTTATCTGTTTTATCTATAGCTAATTTGATTAGTGAAAATCAAGTGAATAGTTCCTTAGATTTATGGTTTTATTTATTTATTGGAGTTAGAGATTATACTTCAGGAATAATACAATTTCCACCTTTTTCTTGGTTATTAATACAAGCATTTTTAGCTTTTTTGATAGGGGATTACTTATATAATGAATTAAAGGAAAATAGTTTTTATACTTTATTAAGAGTTGAAAAAAGATTTGATTGGTTTTTAGCTAAAGTAATTTGGCTTATTTTTACTGTTATTTTGTTTTATATAACTATTTTAATTTGTTTAATATTATCTTCATTTTATTTAGATCTAGATATTAATATGTGGGGAGATTATTCAAGTACTGTATTTAAAAAACATTTAGTATTATCTATAAATCCTTTAACTTTTTTTGCGTTATCCTTTTTTAGTTGTTTAATTACGTCTTTAGTAATTTCTTTGGTGCAAGTTATGTTAACTATGTTAATCAAACCTATATATAGTTATATATTTGTTATATGTTTATTATTGGCTTCAATTTATGTACCTTCTCCTATTTTATTAGGAAGGTACATGATGGTAATTCGCTATATTGAGCTTTTTTCAAATGGATTTTTTGAAGGTACATATATTATATTTTGTGAAATTTTACTATTCTTTTTTGTGTTGATTTCAGGAAGTATTTATTTTAAGAGAATGGATTTAATTTAAGTGAAATGGAGTGACTAAAAATATGCCTACATCATATATAGAGTTAAAAAATGTATCTAAAAGTATTCGTCAAAAAAAAATTTTAAATCAAATTAATATTTCTTTTCAACAGGGAAAAGTTTATGGTTTTAAAGGACATAATGGTTCTGGTAAAACGATGCTATTTCGTTCAATATGTGGTTTGATCCTTCCTACAACAGGGGAGGTTTTAATTGAAAATAAACAAATTGGAAAAGATATTTCATTCCCTCCTAGTGTAGGCGTTTTAATTGAATATCCTGGATTTTTACCTCAATATACTGGTTTCAAAAACCTTAAAATGTTAGCTTCTATAAAAAGACAAATAGAAGATGAGCAAATCAAAAATGTTTTAGAAAAAGTAGGTTTATCTTTTAATGATAGTAGGAAATTTAAAAAGTATTCTTTGGGTATGAAACAACGTCTTGGCCTTGCTCAAGCTATAATGGAAGATCCTGATTTAATAATTCTTGATGAGCCAACTAATGCTTTAGATCAAGAAGGTATACAATTAGTTAAGAATATAGTTAATGAATTAAAAAGTCAGTCAAAAACAATATTAATTGCCAGTCATGATTATGAATTTTTAAATGATATTACTGATGAGATTTTTACTTTGAATGATGGTTGTATAGTAGGTCATGAAATTAATGATTAATATTTAAGTTTAAATATTAAATATATCTAGTATATTATCTTTCTCTTCTTTATTGATACCGATATATTTAAGTGTAATTTGTGGGGTACTGTGATTGAGTATCTCTTGTAACATAGCTACATCCTTAGTTTGTTTATAGAACCAATAGCCGAAGGTTTTGCGCATGGTGTGGGTCCCAATGGATTCTACATCGGCAAAATCTCCGGCTTTTTGCAATTGTCGATAAGCCTGGATCTTACTAATGGGTTGATCTCCTTTTCGAGAAGGGAATAACCAGGTACTTTCTAATGTTTGGCTATAAGAGTATACTTCATCAAAAATAGAAGTAAGGTTAATCATGCGTTCTTTCTTTGTTTTCCCTTCTTTGATTTTGAATTCTTTTCTCTTTTTTGGTTTTAACTTTAATATAGTTTGTGTTTCGATTTGGAGTAGATCGCTAACACGCAATCCTGTATTATTTCCAATTAGAAATAAAATATAATCTCGTTCGGAACAGTGGCGTTTTAGGGACCATTTCATATCTTCGATCTGTTTTTTGCTACGGATGGGTTGGATATCAATGAGATGTGGTTTTTTGTTCATGGATTTTGACCCCTTTATTTATAGTGTTTTGAATGTATACTTTTATCATATAAATTGAGGATATCAGGGGTATTGGTGTGAAGTCAATGATTAAGGGAATTTGAATGTAAACTAATATTTAAAAGTTTACTTTCAATAAAATGAGAAAGAGTCCTATTAATTTAGGACCTTTTTTCATTTTAGGGTAATAAAGAGAGTAAAGTGATCAGTAGTAGAGGTCGTTGCATGTGTTGGTCAATCAAAACGGACCTAGCGAAGCGAAGGGAGTATTTGACTTGAGCAACTGGACTACACCCGAACCCTCTTGGTATTGAACAAACTATTGTTTGTTCCTGCCAACCGGCGAGGGAGCCCCTCAAGGAATGAGGGGTTGGGGAGTTCGAATGATGGGGTCTGGGGAAGAGTTCCCCAGTGGGTTTGGGCAACGCCCAAGGTTTTGTTTTTGCCACGTGTAATGTGGCTCGGCAAAGCCGAAAAGCGTCGCAGACCCCTATCGATTTTGATGCGAAAGCGTCAAAATACGTATAGGGTTACTTTAATTGACTCCATTTCGTCGCTTTGCTAGACTTATGGTATCAATTAATCTAGGGAAAGTGGTGGCACTTTATGTTGGGTTCTATCTCATTTAATCAATCTCACCAAAGTTCATTAAGCCACAATAACAGGGAAAATATTCATGGGAATCCTGGTATTGATCCAGCCAGGTCAGAGGAGAATATTTATTTTGTTCAAAAGGACATCCGAAGTGTATACAAGGATGTTTTTCAAGAAGCCGTGGATAAGTATAACGAGAAACAAAAACGGAATGATCGTAAAATTGATGACTACTATAAAAAAGTACATAAAGATGATAAGACACATGAGCAACGAGAACTCGTTGTAGCGATTGGGGAAGGTAAAGACGACGTAAAGTATAGGGAAGCTAAAAAGGAAGCTCTGAAGCGCTATGCTGAAGCTTTTCAAGAGAGAAATCCAAACCTAGCGGTTTATAATATGGTTTTACATGATGATGAAGCGAATCCGCATTTACATATTAACTATGTACCGAATTTTGAGAGTAGTCGAGGATTAACGAGGCGTGTCGGAATGGATAGAGCCTTGCAACAACAGGGTGTCGAAGGAACGGGAAGAAAGTTAATTGCGCATTGGAGAGAAACAGAAACGGCTTATATCGAGCAATTGGCTAAAGAATATATTCCGAATTTTGAACGTGCTAATGTAGGTTCATATAAGTACATGAAAGTTCGTCAATACAAGGAGTATGCAGAAGCAAAGTCAACTATTGAAAACCAAGTAGAAGAAAAAGAAACACAGTTACAAACGATTGACGATCATTTAAAAAACGTTGAAGAGAAAACAAATGAATTAGAAGTAACGAAAACGAGTTTGGAAAGTGATGTCGTTGATACGTACAAAGAATTAGAGATAGTAAAGCAACAAGTAGAGAGTGAAAATGAAAAGCTGCAGTTAATTGGCCAGCGTCATATAGAGTTAGAAAAAAGAGTAGAACAAATGCAAAAAGAATTAGATAGTGCTACAGATCAAGTGCCAAATAAACCTGTTAAAATTCTATTTTTACGTAAAGAAGTAGTAGTAGAAGTACAGGATAAAATGTTTGGAAAAGCTGAAATTACAAAGAAACAGACGAGAAATTATGTATTATCACCGGAACAATATCAAGAATTTACAAAACAGGTGAATGCAGCGGTCACTATCAAAAAAGATTATGAGCGTTTGAGAGAAACAGATTTTGTGAAAGAAAATGAGAGTTTAAGAGGGCATGCAGAGGGCTGGATGAAAGAAAATCGAACGTTGAAACAAGAAAAAAGTAAGTTGCAAAAAGAAGTTGGTGTATTAAATAGAGAAATTAGCTCATTAAAAGCTCATATAAAGGGTCTGCAGACAAATATAAGAGTTTTGTATGTACAAACTAAAAAAGTTTTTAAAGAGCAATTTAAGGCGTTTAGAGGGATTATTAAAAATGAATTGGATAGTAAGGGAATAGACAATCAATTTGAACGTGAGCATAAAAAAGAAATGAATAGACATCGTGGATTGGACATGGAGCGGTAAAATATTAAGGAAACTTTGTTTTTATCTTTAAGGTTATTGAAAACGTGATAGAATGAAAAAAAGAGCCATGCGGTAACATGACTCTTTTCATAGGGTATTCTACGAAAATACCTAAACTTCACTTATCTGATTATAGATTATCATAATTTGATTTATAATCAAATAGCAAAAAATAGGTGTTTTTGTTGATTCCCTCAATTAAGGAGGAATTAACCTAGATATGACAAAGCAAATTATTGATTTCGGACAAGCTGAAAAAAAGGCAAAAGAAAGAGATAGTAAGATTAATAGCATTTATGAAAAACTTGAAGGTAGTGGTGGACTTTCTGAAGAAGAAAGAGTCATTATGCTGCAAGTATTAAGTAAAATGTCTGGTGGAGAAGAGTATTTTATTGGTAAAAAGAAAAAACCTACAGATCGGGTGAGATTTGTCCAAATGATTACAGAGAATATTGATTATTTATGTGAAATTGGTTATTTAACTCAACCAGAAAAAGCATTTTTATTTGATATTTCAAGATTTCTAGAATTTAAATCGAATGTTATTGTTGAAAAAAATGAAAATGATGATATAAAACCAAATACAGCGTCTCCTAGTTATTTAGCCAAGAAATTAGGAAAAACAAGGACTTCTATTTCAAAAATGATGAATGAATTGCTTGAAAAAGGGGTTTTAGGAGTTGCAGAAACAGGTGTAATAACTGAAGATGGAAGGGCTTGTTCAGCAAGAACTTGGTTTGTTAATCCTAATATATTATGTAATTCACCTAAAGATGATATTGATAGAGCGACTCAACAAATTTTTTCAAAGGCATTACGTAATATCAAAATCGAAGGTAATAAGAAAAAACATAAACTACCAATTTATTTATTTTAGATGTCAATTTTTATATTGACATCTTTTTTTATTTAGGATTTTCTATTTTTTAGGTGTTAAAAAAAATTAACACAGGTGTTAAAAAAAATTAACACCTCATGTCTTATAAACCCTTGATATTACTGACTTTCTTTACTTTGCTCTTCTCACTCTTATATATATAGCTAAAAGTTCCGCAAGGAACGGGTCGTATTTTTGAGAAAATCATTCAAAAATCTCCACCCTCAACATCAAAAAGTCGGTTCGTTGATCCTCACCTAAAGGCTACCGCCTTTTCTTTTTGATGTTGTCCTTGCAAAACTTTTTTCGGCTCGTTTGCTTTTCTCGCCAAGCCGAAGGACAAAAAGCAATGCAATGGTTCTCGGCTTGGATTAGCAAGTATACGAGCCGAACCGCGAGATCATTCGTCCTAGACTTGCTCTTACCCGTCATAACGCTACGTTTTAAACCGTGGGGTTTCGTCCCCACACGACGAGCCAGCACTCCAAACAAAAAGCAATGGAAGATCTAAAGATAAGATCAAAACAAAGAGGGAAAATCTTTCCCTCTTTGTTTACTCGCTCTGTTAAGGGGCAAGCTACGGGTATGGCATGCCATACCCCAAAAACGGTGTTTTTGACTTGGTAGGAGATTCCTACAACCTTTACCGTTTTTTCTGTCTCGAAATTTCATTTTCGCGTCCGAAAACGGTTGTCGCTTCACTCGATTTGTAATACATAAAAAGACAAGATGAAAACAAAAAACTAGCCCCTAAAAGAAGAGCTAGTTTACGTAAAATTCGTTATCAGAAGTTAAATTTTCTCATTTAATTTTGTAGGATACCCACCAAAAACACTGTCCCATATATATTTGTAAATCACTTGAAACAGGGATAAATATATCTTTTAGTTCTTCCTCAGTGTAATAGTTCTTTATGATT
>WPCI01251565.1_pt1 | contig 13248 bp, 12 predicted proteins | sample 5399871 | NCBI WGS metagenome assembly WPCI01 (sample SAMN12869469, study PRJNA574797) | sludge metagenome | isolation source: wastewater treatment of pH7 | place: China:Beijing | collected 2019-05-20
GGCGCTGCCACATTCGCGATCATTGCCGGAACTGGACTCTATCCGCTGGCTATTCTCTATCCCCTGTTCTACATTCCCTGCTCTACCATCACCACAAATGTTTGCCCAACCCAATCCTGGAACCTTTGGGCAATCGGTTACACGAAGGTATCAGTTAAGGAATTCATGAAGCAGACCTTACCATACGCTTTGCCTTTGGCGTTGGTTCTCGAATTGGTCGCTTACGTCATGATCGCATCAAAGGTAGCATAAGTTGCTTTATCGAGTAAAGCAGGATACGAGTTATCTTGCTAAGATGCAATAAACAAATTGGGAGGGGAAGTTATCCCCTCCCAATTTCAGGAATTATTTGAAATTTATTATAGAGGTGCTGCAATGGGAAACAGAAAAATTCGATTTGGTATAGACGTTGGCGGAACTCACACCAAGGCTGTCGCGTTGGACAACGAGACGAATGAGATCATAGGTCAGTCCGTGGTGATGACCACGCATGATCATGAGCAGGGTGTTGCTGCAGGTGTTATTGAGTGTTTTGAAAACTGCCTGCGAGAGAACGATATTCATCCCGATGACGTTGTTTTCATTGCGCATAGTACAACTCAGGCAACAAACGCACTGCTAGAGGGGGATGTTGCGAAAGTGGGCATTCTGGGTATGGCTGGGGGTGGCTTGGAAGGCTTGCTCGCAAAGAGCCAATCAAAGGTGCCTGATATTGACCTTGGAACTGGCCGTGTGATCCACACCTGTCACACGTTTTTAAAACTCAAAGATGTAAATGAAGTCAACGTCGAAAAAGCGATCACAACCTTAAAAGATGAAGGAGCAACAGTCCTCGTTGCGTCCAAGGCTTTTGGCGTGGATAGTATTAAAGAAGAGAATATTGTGCATGACATCGCGGAAAAGCACGGCATGATGACAACTGTAGCTTCTGACATCAGCAAATTATACGGACTAACACGCCGCACGCGAACCGCGACCATCAATGGAAGCATCCTACCGAAGATGCTTGACACTGCTCAAAGCACTGAGGGTGCTGTGAGGCATGCCGGAATTTCCGTGCCATTGATGATCATGCGTGGCGATGGTGGCGTCATGAATGCCGATGAAATGAAAAAGAGACCGGTGCTCACCATGCTCAGTGGTCCGGCAGCCAGTGTGATGGGAGCTTTGATGTACCTGAGGGCTTCCAACGGCATCTACTTTGAGGTTGGCGGCACTTCCACCAACATCGGCGTGATCAAGAATGGAAGACCAGCTGTGGAATACACCGTTGTTGGAGGGCATCGCACCTATATCAACTCCCTGGATGTGCGGGTGTTGGGCGTGGCCGGCGGCAGCATGATCAGGGCAAAAGATAATGCCCTCCTTGATGTAGGCCCTCGTTCCGCCCATATCGCGGGTTTAAAGTATGCGGTTTACACACCTGTTGAGGAAATTGTCGATCCGGAATTGGAATTCTTCTCACCGAAAAAAGGAGATCCTGCGGACTATGTTCGCATCAAACTGGCAAGCGGTAAACGCGTTACGCTGACAAACAGTTGCGCGGCGAACGTGTTGGGTTTGTGTAAGGAAACGGACTATTCGTACGGGTTCCAGGAATCCGCTCGCCTCTGCATGAAACCATTGGCTGACTATTTAGGCGTCTCGGTTGAAGAGACTGCCCGTCAGATCTTGCAGAAAGCTTATGAAAAGATTCATCCGGTGATTGATGAATTCGCTGAAAAATATCGCCTGGAGCGGGATCAAATCACCCTGGTTGGAGTCGGTGGTGGAGCAGCAGCGCTGCTGCCATTCTCAGCCGAGGCTATGAAACTTAATTACAGTATTCCACAATATGCAGAGGTGATCTCATCCATTGGTGTTGCGCTGGCAATGATTCGGGATGTGGTTGAACGAGTTATCCCCAATCCCAGCACCGATGATATTAACAGGATCAAGAAGGAAGCAGCCGCTTTGGCGATCAAGAGTGGGGCGGTCCCTTCTACAATCGAAGTTCATGTTGAAATCGACCCGCAAAGCTCGAAGGTTACAGCCATTGCCCTGGGGTCCAATAAAGTTCAAGCAACGGATTTGACCTTAAAGGTAAATGAAGCTGAAGCAAAGGAACTGGCAGCCAAATCCATGAACGCCAATCCCGAAGAAGTAACAACCCTCGCCCACAAAGATATTTTCTTTGTATTCGGTCGGAAAGTTGGCGAGAAGCAGCAGGTTCGCCTGATTGATCATCGCGGATTTGTGAAGGTGCAGTGCGGTGATGCGGTTGCATCCACCTGCCAGGTAAAGGATTGGGAAACTGAGACCAAGAAGCTTTGGGACAAACAGGTTTCCTATAGGCGCGAAATGCTTTCCACCCCGGATATCTACCTGTGTATTGGTGGCAAAGTGTTGGATTTTTCAAATACACTCGGTTTTGATCAGTTGAGAACCGTAATGGCCAGTGAATTCCTGGATGCTGAACCGGAAGAAGAGATCATTCTCATCAGTTCGAGGAACGAGATCATATGATTGCTGCTTGGGTTAGTGAATTACTACAACTAACCGATGAGGATTGGGCAAGATATGCCTTTCTCTCTGAGCCCTTGGTAAACCGCATTTCCTTGGAAAAGCGAAACCAGTACTCTCAGGAAACGACCCTTGATGCGATCAGGCTGGCGCAAGATATCAGGCGGCAGTTCGGAAATGTTTCCACAGAACAGCTGTTGAGGCATCTGAACATTAATTATGTTGTCAAATCCGCTCAAGACGGCGGTGGTTTTTCGATGTTTGCGTGTTTCGAAGAGCCAAATACGATCACCGTATTTAGAGACAACGCGGACGCGACAGACAAGCTGATTGACGAAAACGGACTTCGTGAATCTTTGGGGAACATCAGAACAGTCGATGTGCTGATTGCGCATGAACTGTATCACTTCCTGGAGTTTACACGCGGCGATGTCTATTCAGTGCAACAGAAGATGAAGGTCTGGCAAGTTGGACCCTTTAAAAACATCAGCAGGATCAAATGCCTTGGTGAAATAGGTGCCATGAGCTTCGCGCGCGAGCTGCTCGGCCTAACTTACTCACCTAATATCTTTAACGTCATGATGCTTTACGCTCAAAACCCGGTCTCGGCTGAACGGTTGTTCACGAGAATTCTTGAAGTAAGAAATAGATAAGAGGTTGATGATGGCATTCTTAATAATTTCCGTGGTTATATCTGTACTTTGCCTGGCAGCTGCAGTATATCTGGTTGTCAAGAACAATCCAAAGAAGGAAGAAAAGGAGTTGCTGCGCCTTTCTGAAACCAAGTTCACTGTGATCCTGGCGGGTTTAATGATCTTCATGGGCTTTGCCCTGATCGCCGTCAAGCTGATAGATCCAGCCCGAGGTGGCAGTGACACCAATTCTTACCTCGTTGTTGCAGGGCTTGCTTTGCTTTGCGTGGTTTCAGGATCTGGAATATTGCTCTTTACCCTGCTCAAGCAAATCGTTGTGACGGAAGATGGACTAAAGATCGTCTCGATGTTTGGAAATACGCAAGATATGCCATGGAAAGACGTCACCGAGATCAAGCTGAAGCCATTATCAAGCAAGGTCACATTTGTCAGCAAACAACTCAAAGTGCTCGTTGGCGGTGACCCGCAAACATACAAGAAGTTTATCGCTATCGCGAAAACCAAGATTCCAGCACGCGTGTCCCACGACCTGTTGGATAAATTGAATAATCGATTTCTGTAAATAAACGTTGTTTACACAACGAAAAAATATTAAGGAGATTAAAAATGGCTGAATGGAAGAATGACAAAGAATTATTTGCGATCATGAAGAAAGAACTTTACACTGGTGTGATCTGTGACATGCTGGACACGCTTGGCTATAGCCATGTCTTCCTTCCTCATGATATCCAATCCACCCGACCTATGGATGTGATGGTTGGGCGAGCTTTTCCGACAATCATCTGCGACGTTTATGGCGAGCAGGAAAAACCGCTTGGTCTCTTGACCGAAGCCATCGACCACATCGGCGAGGATGAGGTTTATATCGTGACAGGCGACGATCGACGATGCAGTTATTTTGGCGAAATCATGACCGCCACGGTCAAACGCCGAGGTGCGGTTGGCGCAGTGATTGATGGATACATTCGCGATACACGCCAGATTTTGGAGCAGGATTTCCCCGTTTTCTGCATGGGCAGAGATGCTCAGGGTTCACTCTACCGGAATCTGGTCATTCGATATGGCTGCCCGGTTGAGATCGGCAACATTCTGATCAAACCAGGCGATTTGGTGTTCGGTGATATTGACGGCGTTGTCGTTTTCCCCCGAGAAATTGAGGAAGAAGCTATTACTGTTACCCTCGCGAAGGTTCGTGGCGAGAAGAGCACACGTGAAGCTATTGAAAAGGGAATGTCAGCCGTTGAAGCTGAGAAAACATACGGTACTTTCTGAGAAGGTTCGAGGAGGATAAAATGGATGTGCTTGATCGAATCGGATTAGCCGGTCTTGTTCCTGTTGTGGTAATCGACAACGCAGACGATGCCGTCCCTGCTGCCCGTGCCTTATTGGAAGCGGGATTGGACGTGATGGAAATCACCATGCGGACGGCTGCCGGTATCCAGGCAATTAAGAATGTTCGGTCTGCTGTGCCTGAAATGTTGGTCGGCGCTGGAACGGTTCTGACCCTTGAAAAATGTAAGGAATCTGTGGAAGCAGGCGCTCAGTTTATCGTCTCACCAGGTTTTGATGCTGTTGTCGTTCGCTGGTGTAATGAGAATGGCGTGGCTGTCACCCCTGGATGCGTCACACCGACAGAAATTCAGCAGGTACTGGCGGAAGGATTGACAACGGTCAAGTTCTTCCCGTCTGATGTTTATGGCGGTGTTAGTGCTATGAACGCGCTTTACGGTCCGTTCAAATCGGCTGGTGTTCGGTTTATTCCAACCGGTGGCGTTAATAACGATAACCTGGCGGAATATGCCGACAAGCCATTCATCCACGCTGTCGGCGGCGGCTGGCTATGCAAGACAACCGACATTACCAGCCATAATTTTGCCGCTATCACGGAAGCTGTTCGCAAAGCAGTCGATATCCTTTTAGGATTTGAAGTGATCCACACTGGTATCAACCTCGAGAGCCCAGAGGAATCTTTGAATGTGTGCCGTCAATTCGCGCAGGCGTTCAACTTTCCAGTAAAAGAAGGAAACAGCTCGAATTTTGCCGGAGCTGGAATTGAAGTGCTCAAATCAAAATACCTGAGCACGATGGGTCACCTTGCGATTAGAACAAATAACATCAATCGGGCTATTCATTATCTGTCCAAGCGTGGATTTGAAGTGGATCTGAAAACCGCCAAGTATAAGGGTTCGCAAATGAATGCCGTCTATTTGAAAGATGAATTTGGTGGGTTTGCGGTCCACCTTTTGCAGAAGTAAAGGAGTAAAAAATGAAATTCCTAACATTTGGTGAGATCATGCTGCGATTGAAGCCGCCTTACCACGAGCGGTTGTTTCAAGGATTGATGCTTGAAGCGACGTTTGGTGGAGGGGAAGCAAATGTTGCGGTCTCACTTGCCAATTTTGGATTGGACGCGGCATATCTGACGGTGCTCCCGAACAACGCGATCGGAGATAGCTGCGTGCAGGAATTGCGCAAGTTTGGCGTCGACACAACTCGTGTTCAACGAGGTGCAGGACGCATGGGGATTTACTTCCTTGAGCCTGGAGCTAACCAACTGCCCAGTAAGGTAGTCTATGATCGGGAGTTTGCCTCAATCGCTTTAGTCAAACCGGGTGATATCGATTGGGAGAAAGCATTTGATGGCATCGGTTGGTTCCACATTACTGGGATCACGCCAGCCATCTCCGAATCTGCCATGCTCCTCTCGCTCGAGGCGGTGAAGACCGCGAAAGCAAAGGGCATAACCGTGTCTTGCGACCTAAATTATCGTAAGAATCTTTGGAAGTATGGCAAGAAGGCATCAGAAGTGATGTCTGAGTTGATGATATATGTCGACGTCGCGATCGCCAACGAAGAAGATTGTCAGAAATCGTTGGGTGTTAAAATCGACGCGGATGTTGAAAGTGGAAAACTGGACGTTTCAAAGTATGAATCTTTATCCAGCCATGTATTGGAGTCTTACCCCGATCTAAAGATGATCGCCATAACCTTGAGGGAAAGCCAAAGCGCTGACTCGAATGGCTGGGCAGCCTGCCTGAACGATCGTAACCAGTTCCACCTCAGCAAACGATACGAGATCAACGACATCATCGATCGTGTTGGCGGTGGGGATGCATTTGCTGCTGGTCTGATTTATGGATTAAATAGCTTCGAAAGCAATCAGGATGCCTTGGAATTTGCAGTGGCAGCCAGCTGCCTGAAGCATTCCATCATCGGTGACTTCAACCGCGTTAGCGTCGCGGATGTTAAAAACCTGATGGGTGGGGATGCCTCGGGTAGGGTTCAAAGATAAAGATTTTCTGAAGGCTAACATAGTTGGAACAAAAAACTGGCTGCGAATTTTCGCAGCCAGTTGTGTTAACCATTGGTGAAATCGATATTTTAGTCCACTGTCGTTAACAGCAATGAATCAATTGAGAGTTACGTATTGCCATAAAGCGCCTTTGAGTGTACTGAAAGGATGGTGCATAAAACCGGGTTCGATCTGGCGGCATTTGTTACTTTCTTGATACGGCGCAAACGCTGGGGCTTTCGTCCAGCGGCTGATTGAAAAGGTTACTGTCTATTAGGACAAATTTACCGTGGAATTCAAGCCCGGTGTTAGGGTAGATGTTAATGAATAAGTGAAAAATCGAGCAAGGCACTCTATGCAGTTTAACTTAAGGGGTCTCGTTTTATGTTTAGATTTGAAGGTGATCCTCAGATTGCTTTGGTAGACACCCTTATTCTTTCAAGCATAAGAATCAACCAGGTAAATGAAATAATAAAGATAGCCCTTTGCCAAATGCCGGAGTAATCCGGGAGGTAAAGCATTAACATAGAAAGAATTGTTGCTGTAAATCCCACAACTATATTTATTATTCGATGCTTAACTGCTTTTTCAATAAAAGCTGATGAGATTGCTAAAATAGTGAACGAAAAACCCACAATTGTTGCAAAAATCGAATGCAGTCTATCTTCTATGGAATTAAAAATAACACCCTCAATAATTGGCGCATGGTGAAATATTCCAGTGAACACGAGGCTTAACCCAAAAATGGTTAATAAAATCTTGTGGAACCAAAATTTCCCTAAATGCAGCCAAGCTTCTACTATGCATGAAATGCCGACAAGCACAAAAGCGACATTCATAATCCATGCATTAGTTGTGCTCTGTGCCCCCAAATGGCTTGTAGTATTTTTTACAATAGAGTATGTATCAATACTATAAAATGGAAGTACAAACATGATCGGCAATAGCAATAAAAACGACCAAAGAAGAAATTTACAATCGGCTAATTTCCCTTTTTCCTTCACTGTCTCCCTCCCTACTTATTTCTCACTTCTTAACATCCAACCCGACCATACAACCTCAAAAAAAGCCGAAAAAACATCTAGCCTGACAACTTGACTATTATAAACCGCCTTTATGGACTTGTTTCCACGAACGGACAAAAACATGTTTTTCACTCAATGGGTTTCGAACCTCAGGGAATTCCATCTGGAAAATGCCTGGCGATAATCCTTTCAGCCGATGAATCTTGATATGAACTAAGCTGGTAATAACCCCTTCAATCTCGATCAAGGTAACCTCTATCGCAAAGATATGTGATCTGGGAGTTGCTTAGCCCATTTTATCGAAAATCGACATTTCATGCAATACCGCCAATCTCCGAAATCGTTTTTTCTGCGAGTGAATATATGTTCACTTGAGTCTCATAAGCATACACAAATATAGTTGTCTGTGTATGGCTAAAGTACATCTCTCTTTACGTGTGGTTTCAATTTATCACCCTTCATTGCTAACAATTTTATAAATGGCGGTTATCTGGTCAGTAACATTCCTTTTATCTGAAGTGACCTCAAACTCTATGTCAAAGGCAATTTTGAGACATACATCAGGAAGGATCCAATAATTCGAATGTTTTGTTGTTTCATGCTTGGTTGGTAGTAATTGGCGTCTTTAACTTCTTCTGATGGCAATTCCGGTGCGCTATTTTCATTTCTAGGAGTATTTATTATCGTTTTTTATTTAGATGAGACATTTCCTCCACCAGCAACGTTATATTGTTTAAAGACATATTAACGCAAGAAGGGGCTGAGATGGAAGGTAAGAAGAGAGAAAAGGTGATGAGTCTAGAAATGGTTTTGTTGGGAACTATTGTGATTCTGTTGATTGCACAAACACTGTTTTCTATCTTGAATTTTCATGGAGTTCAACAGTTAAAAGCATTCTTCCGAAACGAGAATACAAGCGTTCTGGCAAACGAGTTTCAAGAGTTAATAGACAAAGAAATGATCGATGTTGAACTTATAGATGAGCAAGGGGGAAGCGCGTCGCTTGAATCACTCATAGAAAACCCGACAATCTTGGTTTTTTCGAACCATTCCTGCCATGCTTGTCAAACTCTATATCCTGAGTTGAAAGAATTTTCAAGAAACAACCAAGAGGTAAGAATCATTCTCATCACTTCCAACACACCCGAAGAGAACAATATCTTTTTAAATGGAGATAAAGACATCGTGTCATTAGGATGGAAGGTGATGACTGGTAATCGTCATGCCTTTGATGTTTACCACATTTCTGGAACTCCAACACTCGTTTTCATAGATGAAAAGGGATTTATTAGAAACATTGGATACGCGAGTTCGAAATCTCAAATAGTGGAGCTGATTTACAATAGACCCTAGGAGGAAAGATGCACATCTCAATAACGCAGATAAATATCAAAAGGCTAATAGGTCTGATGGTAATAATGATTCTATTACTATCTGCCGTAGCGTTTTTTTACAACCCCGTGAGTGCAGATTCAGTGTATGCAGTTTCTTGTGGTCCTTGGTTTGATGATGGATTGTGTTGCGAAACATGGTGGCCTGGGGTGCAGACCCATCAGCTTCGCCAATGCTCAGATACAAGCTCTGGGAGCACATACATATATTTTGAACCCCGCTGTAAAACTCCTTCAATCTGCCCATATCAGTAGTTTAGATGAAGAAGATCGCGGTTAGCAAGTAACGAACAATTATCAGCTCCACTATTTGTTCTAACTCGATTAATGATCAGAAGAGGTCTTGGAAACATGATTATCACACAACAACTGAATAAAGTTTATGGAAATAAAAAACAAGCTCTGGATGATGTAAACCTACATGTGCTGCGCGGGGTTCATGGTTTATTGGGACCAAATGGCGCTGGGAAATCAACGCTAATTCGAATACTAACTGGGACGCTCAAACCCACATCGGGAACAGCAAAAGTAGCAGGTTTTGATTGCATCAAAGAGATTGATGAGGTGCGGAAGAGAATCGCGGTTATTCCTCAGGAATTCAGGCTTTACCCAAATTTAAACCCAATCGAGTTTTTGGAATACATGCTAATTCTTTCGGGAAAAGATATTGATCGTGCTTTGATTATGAAACGACTTGCCCAAGTCAATCTAGAAGATCACGCAAAAAAAAGAATAGGCTCCTTTTCAGGAGGAATGAAACAAAGAGTGGCTATTGCGCAAGCCTTGATTCATGAGCCACAGGTGATTTTTGCCGATGAACCAACTTCTGGATTAGACCCGGAGGAAAGGGTAAGATTTCGAAACTTGTTTTCAGAGATAGGCCTTGAAAAGACAGTATTACTCTCCACTCATATCACTGAGGATATTACCGCGTCAACTAACAAACTCTCAGTGCTGAATCATGGAAAAATTGTATTCAGTGGTTCCACCAGAGAGCTAATTAACACAGCAAGGAGCAAGGTTTGGTCATGTCGAGTTGGAAGAGGTACTGAGTGGGAAAAATTTAAGAAGCGAAACCTGGTTTTTTCATTCACACTTGACCTTGACAATGAAGTAGTTACCGCTCTTTATTCTCCAAAAACCAATGAGTTGGAGAAGGGGAGCGAACCGTTGGAACCCACATTGGAATATGCATACATGCTTCTGGTTAATCGGCATGGGGTTGGAGAAAACTGATGGTCAATTTCCTCAGGCAATTAAGGTTTCAATTTAATATCTTTCTGCAAGAAAAAATCCATTGGCTTCTTTTTATTTTGGGATTAATATTCCTCTTTACAAGTGCAAACTTCAGGAATAATGACACATTCTCTCCAGCCTATATTAATTCCATTTGCGGAGGTATATTCCTGTTCACGTCAATTGTTTATGGAGTGTTCGCCACGCGATTCTTCCTTATGGAAGTTTCGAATCAATCACAGATACAATGGGTGCGTTCAGGTTTCAGAACAACCTTCATCACGGTTAAATTTTTTGCTGCGTTTTTCGGGGTATTGGTTTTACTGCTTCCGACATTAGTAATTATGCTTATCAGTGGAGCTTCCTTTAACAGTTTTGCTGGATTGCTTCACGGCGCCACTGTATGGGTTTATCTTTTTGTGCCGACATTTCTTTTTGTCACCGCGCTGAGTATATTCTCCGGTTTATTATTTCGAAAACCCGCCTTAGCAATGACCTTTACCCTCCTTTGCCTGATAGGGAACGTCATTCGCCAAACCAGTTGGCAAGACTTGCTTATGTACCTTCCCGCTGGAGTTTACGGATTATTGTTTGGATATGGTCCAATTAGAGAAACGCTTCAGTTAAATAGAGGTTATTTTTTGTGTCTATCCATCAGCTTGCTGCTATTAGCGCTCCTGATTGGGCATTTCGTTCTTCCAGCAAACAAGGGAAAACTGAAATGGAAGGACGCAGGCATTTGGCTTTTTCTGGTCCTCTTTTTTATTGCGGGGACATATTTCTTAGGATCTCGACTGAACTATCAAGGAAAGTTTATTGTTGTTGGTCCAGATCTAGAGACTCTTAATAAACACAATGAGATTTGCGAAGCTCTGGAAACTTATGAGCTGACCGTGACCATCAATGAGCGAGGTTATATTGAAAAAGGGTCGGCTTTAGTCCAGCTTAGGAGAGAAGTAAACATTAACGAACACTTACTGTTGCTCCAGAGTCTGAAGGCTAAACCAGTCACTGTGGAAGAAACTTCGGAAGGAGTATACCTTATCGAGTACGAAGGTGGTTTTGTTTTACCAAATTACTCATATTCTCGGCTCATTCAGTCCCCTGAAACGGCGTTAGTCGGTTTTCTACCGGGAGGTTATATTGACCATTCCAGGTTGCTACTACTATCTCATGGGCAATGGCATCCCTTTAGCAAATGCGACCTAACCGGTCTTGTGCTTACGATACCTGAAACCTTCACTGTCAACTATTCCAGTGCTGATACCAGCAGCATTGAAAATGGAATGGTTAATTTACACTGGGAGAAGAGCTTGCCTGAGGTGTTGATAATCGCTGGAGCTGACTATGAAGAAGGCGATCTAAACGGACAAAATGCTCTGCTGCCAAAATGGCTTGATTTGGAAACCCGCAAACATTATGAATTATTCCAAACGATGTTCGCAAGACTAATTGAACATGTGGATGCAGACACAAGGGAAAAAGAAAAGATTGTCATTCTTCCAATTGTCGGGTCGAGTATTTTGGATAAGAATGGAACTTTTTTTCTAAGGTCTACCCCGGTCACACTTTTTCTGCCAGAAGCAACGCCAGCAAAATTGGAAATTGAAGCTGCTTTGGAGGTGATTCAAGCTTGGTGGTCTCAAGGCATAGATAACCCAAGTCTTCAAAATTGTTTTTTTGAGAGCTACAGTTGTCTACAACCTGTTGGCTCAGTGCCGGATGATAAAAGCATTATGCCTTTTCTTTATTACTTCAGCCTCAAACTCGCCTCAGAACAAAGCCCAGAAACATTTGACCTGGAATCAATCATTCAACTTTACCAGAAGATTAGTACCGATCCAGCATCAGCGTTCGCCGTGCCAAGATTGTTTGACAAAGAAGAGGAGCGTAAACTGATTGCCACCCTATTCCAACTCGATAAGTGCATGAGTGATGGAGAGCTTTGGACCGTCCTCTCAACACTCAAAGAAGAAAAGAGTAGTATATGGATGGATTATGAAGATTTGGTGTCCGGAATCCAGCAACTAACTGGGTATAACTTCGAAAGGTTAGGGCAACAATGTCCCTCAAACTGAAAGCATCTTTCCGTCGTTTTTCATTGGAGTTTCTAAAGTTGCATCGAGAGGTGTTGGCGATCATCATCGCATTCACTATCGTGATTTTTGGATATCTCGCGTTAATGGCGCCGACAAGTGAGCCTTCAGAGCTGCAACCTTTTATGAGTTTCATCTTGGGCGTGTTCATGCCGTTATTTTTGTCATTGGCAGGGAATTTTTTATTACTCAAAGAGGTTGAAAGTGGGTCAATCGAATTCGCCCGTACCAGGCAAAGCATGGAACGATTATGGCTCTATCGAATCATTGGCTTCTTCTTGCTTAGTGCCTTACCCAACATATTGCTCGTTTTGGTGACCAATTTGATTTACGGACCTTTATTACCTTCCATCATGATGTTCACACTGTTTGTTCCAACGTTGATGTTTTCGGGATTGATGGGATTTATCACTGGCATTACAAAAAATGCTTACCTTGGTGCTGGGATGGGGATAACTTTCTGGCTGTATTTCTTTCTACAACCAGAGTCGCTTCCGTCCGTCCTGACCTTTGATGATATCGTTTACTATCCTTTTATAGAATGGCTGATTTACAAGGACAGACCATACATGATGAGTTCTCTGATCCCAAATCGTTTGGTTATTAGTGCAATCTCGATTTTACTTTTGGTTTTATGCTATTTGCTATATAAAAAGAATCTTAGGTTTATTTAAAAATAGATTCAACTTTTTTCATTAGTCATCCTTCTGCATAAAATATCCCCGAATCTTTTTTATTGCAAGCCATCATTATATACACATGGATTTCTACATTTTCAGTAATTGGAGCGTCCATTCCACTTGATATCACTTCTATTTCAGTACAAATAACTAATAATGTCTATTTTTACTTCTTCCCCATCGCCGATTATTGTTCAGCGGTATCTGAATAGAATTCTTACACCTTGTCAAAAAAAAACCTAGCACCTGAACGAATCCTTAGCAAATCAGTCACCAGTACTTATTCTTTTCTCGGTGAAAGCATTACCACTGTTTCCACATGCGCGGTTTGAGGGAACATGTCGAACGCCTTCAAGCTTTGCAGGTCGTAGCC
>WPCI01058494.1_pt1 | contig 13230 bp, 14 predicted proteins | sample 5399871 | NCBI WGS metagenome assembly WPCI01 (sample SAMN12869469, study PRJNA574797) | sludge metagenome | isolation source: wastewater treatment of pH7 | place: China:Beijing | collected 2019-05-20
TGGGTGTTGTCCTTGAAGAACAGCGGGTTCTGCACGCCGGCGTAGCCGGTGGCCATCGAGCGCTTGAAGACGATGACGTTGCCTGCCTCCCACACCTTCAGGACAGGCATCCCCGCAATCGGGGAGCCGGGCTCCTCAGCAGCCGGGTTCACGGTGTCGTTGGCGCCGATCACGAGGACGGTGTCGATGTCCCCAAAATCGTCGTTCACCTCGTCCATTTCCTTGACCACGTCGTAGGGGACGCGCGCCTCAGCCAGCAGCACGTTCATGTGGCCGGGCAGACGACCTGCCACCGGGTGAATGCCGAAGGTGACGTCCACGCCGCGCTCACGCAGCGCCTTCGTCAGCTCCGCCACCGGGTACTGCGCCTGGGCGACCGCCATCCCGTATCCGGGGGTGATCATCACCTTCCGCGAGTTCTTCAGCAACTCGGCGGTGCCGGCCGCGTCAATCTCGCGGTACTCGCCCACCTCTTCGTCCCCGGTCGGGGCGGAGGAAGTGTCCGTCCCGAAGCCACCGAGGATGACGGAGATGAACGAACGGTTCATCGCGCGGCACATGATGTAGGACAGGTAGGCACCCGAAGAGCCAACCAGGGCACCGGTGATGATCAGCAGCTCGTTGTTCAGCATGAAGCCGGCGGCGGCTGCCGCCCACCCCGAGTAGCTGTTCAGCATGGAGACGACGACCGGCATGTCGCCGCCACCGATGGCCGCCACCAGGTGCCAGCCCAGCAGCAGCGCCAACGCGGTCATGACCCCGAGCGGGATCCACGCGTCGACGGAGTGTCCCACCGCGATGAACCAGACCATCAGGCCGGCCGAGATGACAATCAGCAGCAGGTTCAGCAGGTTCCGGTGCGGCAGCGTCAGCGGGGCACCCGAGATCTTTCCGGACAGTTTCAGGAACGCCACAATGGAGCCGGTGAAGGTGACCGCGCCAATGAAGATGCCCAGGAACACCTCACCGAGGTGGAACCCGCCCAAAGACTGGGCGAGGGCATCGGGGTGGAGGAACGAGTTGTACCCAACCAGAACCGCGGCCAAACCAACAAAGGAGTGCAGCAGAGCAATCAGTTCCGGCATGCCGGTCATCTCGACCCGCTGGGCCTTCCAGATGCCAATTCCCGCCCCGGCCAGCATGGCGACCGCAATCAGCAGGATGGTGGTGATGATCCCGCGCGGCGGTTCGGAAGCCAAGGCCAGGACGATGGTGGCGCTGACCGCGATGGTCATGCCGGTGATACCGGCCCGGTTCCCGCGTTGGGCGCTCTTGTTGCTGGACAGGCCCGAGAGGGCAAAGACGAACAGGATCGCCGCGGCCAGGTAGGCCAGTTGGACAACGTGAATGAGCAGGTCCATAGCCTAGGCCCCCTTGAACATGGTCAGCATGCGAGCGGTGACGGTGAAGCCGCCGAAGATGTTGATCGAGGCCAACATGATGGCGACAAAGCTGATAATGGTCACCGCCAGGTTGTCCGAGCCAACCTGCAGGATTGCCCCTAGCAAAATGATGCCGGAAATCGCATTGGTCACCGACATTAGCGGCGTGTGCAGCGAGTGCGACACGTTCGTAATCACGTAGAAGCCGATGATGATCGACAGGGCCAGCACCATGTAGCTGGGGATGGCCGCCATCGGGGTAACCAGGTAGAGCGCCACCAGCAGGGCCGCCCCGAAGCCACCCCAAGCGCCCCAAATGGTCCGCTTGCGGATGGCCATTGCCTCCGCTTCCTCCGGGGTGGGTTCAACCGGCGTCACCGCTGCGGGTGAGGGCTTGGCCGCAGACACCTTCACCGGCGGCGGGGGCCACAGCAGGTCGTGCTGGGCGGTGACGGTGATCCCGCGGATGATCTCGTCATCCAGGTTCAGGTCAATTTCCCCATTCTTCTCCGGGGTCAGCAGCTTCAGCAGGTTGACGATGTTCTGCGCGTACAGCTGCGACGACTGGGTGGGCAGCGCGCCCGGCAGATCCAGCGGACCGTTGACGATGACGCCGTTATCCGTCATCACCTTCTCACCCGGACGGGTCACCGTCACGTTGCCGCCGTTGGCAGCCGCCATGTCGATGACCACCGAGCCGGGTTTCATCGCGGCGATGGCCGCGTCATCCAGCAGGATCGGGGAGCGTCGGCCCGGCACGTTGGCCGTGGTGATGACGATGTCAGCCTTGGCGGCTTCCTCGGCGTAGAGCCGGTTGACCGCGGCGGTTTCCTCCGCCGTCAGTTCGCGGGCGTACCCGTCGGAAGACTCTTCCATGTCCCGGTGCAGCCCAACGAAGCGGGCGCCCATCGACTCGACCTGTTCGGCCACTTCGGGGCGAACATCCGAGGCGGTCACCTCGGCACCCATGGAGGCGGCGGTGCCAATCGCGGCCAGCCCGGCCACGCCGGCGCCAATCACGTACACCTTGGCGGGGGGCATCTTGCCGGCTGCCGTCACCTGACCGGTGAACAGTCGACCAAAGTCCGCGGCCGCCTCGATCACAGCCCGATAGCCGGCCACGTTGGCCTGGGAGGAGAGCACGTCCATCGCCTGGGCCCGCGAGATCCGCGGAACCGCATCCATCGCCATCGCGGTGATCCCGGCGGCCCGAAGCTTCTCCAGCAGTTCGGGACTGCGCGCGGGGGCGAGGCGGGTAATGAGCACCTCCCCCTCGTGCATCAGGGCCAGATCCTCATCGGAAGGGGCGTCGAGTGACAGGACCAAATCTGAGCCCCAGACCGTGTTGCGGTCAACCAGCTCAGCCCCCACCTCCTCGTACTGATAGTCCGGATAGCTGGCTCGAGTACCAGCCCCCGCTTCCACGCACACGTCATAGCCCAGTTTCTTGAGCTTCTTAACCGTGTTTGGGGTAGCTGCGACCAGGGGTTGGGAGTCGGGTTCACGGGGAACACCTATGCGCATTCCTACTCCTTCAGTTAGTGATGCGAGCGCTTGGGGGCGACAACGCCCCAGGATGCTCGGCTGGTCCCCAGTCTATCGGTTCGGATCAGCCTGCGGGCCGCATCCTGGGAAGCCATCGTTGTTTGGCCCCTCACAAAAGGTCGACTCTTGGTCAGGGGCCAGCGGGGGCGGCGGGGGGCGGTTACTCGCCTTCGCGGTCGGGCGCCACCTCGCAGTAGACGCACCGGTAGAGCCGCTGCTCGGCGTCGGCCAAGCGGAACACCTGGTCGGCGTCAGCCTCCACCGAGGTGATGCAGCGAGGGTTCTTGCACCGGACAATGTTGCGCAGCAGCTGGGGAAGCTCCAGATGCCGCTTCTCTACCAGGCGCGAATTCTCCACAATGTTGACGGTGATCCGCGGATCGATGTACCCGAGGGCGTCCACATCCAGGTCGATCAGGGCGTCGATCTTGATGATGTCCTTTTTCCCGTACTTCCCGGAGGTGACGTTCTTGATAATCGCCACCGTGCAGTCCAGGTCGTCCAGGCCCAGCAGGTGGTAGAGCTTCATGCACTCACCCGCGGTGATGTGATCGATGACGATCCCGTTTTCCACTCCATCGATGTTCATCGCGCCTCCTCCAGCAGTTTCAAAATCAGGGCTTGCCGGACGATCATCCCGTTCTTGACCTGCTTGAAGTAGGCGGCCCGCGGGTCAGAGTCCACCTCGACCGCGATCTCGTTGACCCGGGGGAGCGGGTGCAGGATCGACAGGTCGGGCCGGGCAAAACGGAGCTTCTCCAGGTCCAGGATGAAGCGATCCTTCAGTCGGATGTAGTCCGCCTCGTTGAAGAAGCGTTCGCGCTGCACCCGGGTCATGTACAGGATGTCCAGGTCGCCCAGGTTGCCCTCCAGGTCCTCCGTCTCGACAAACGGCACGCCGGAGCGGTGCAGCAACTCTCGAATGTAGTCGGGAACCCGCAGTTCCTGGGGAGAGACCAGGACAAAGGAGATCCCGTGGTACGGCACCAGCGCGGAGATCAGCGAGTGAACCGTGCGGCCAAACTTCAGGTCGCCGCACAGGCCCACCACCAGGTCACCGAGGCGGCCCTTCTCTCGAAAGATGGTCAGCAGGTCGGTCAGGGTTTGGGTCGGGTGAGCGTGGCCCCCGTCGCCCGCGTTGATCACCGGCACCTGCGAGCGGAGCGACGCCAACAGCGGGGCCCCCTCCTTCGGGTGTCGCATGGCGATGATGTCCGAGTAGCAGGAGACGGTCAGGACCGTGTCGGCCACGCTCTCGCCCTTGGTGGCCGAGCTGGAATCGGCTGACGAGAACCCCAGCACCGATCCACCCAGCGCCTGCATGGCCGCCTCAAAGCTGAGCCGGGTCCGGGTGGAGGGCTCAAAGAACAGGGTTGCCAGGCGCCGGTGCGCGCAGGCGTCCTGGAAGTCGCCGGGCCGGGCCGCAATCTCCTCGGCCTGCAGCAGCAACCCATCAATTTCGGTGGTGGTCAGGTCGGTGATGTCGATCAGATGTCTCATGCGAACCTGCCCTCCCAACCGGCCGGGTCGTCGCGGAACTGCAGGACTGACGGGCCCTGGTCAGCTGCCAGGTAGCCGCTTTCCACCGCCACTTCGACCAGCACGTCCAGGTTGGACAGGGCCACGGCTTTCACCCCGGCCGCACCCATCCGCTCGTCAGCTTTGCTCATCCGGTAGGTGAACAGGGCGGCGATCCCCAGCACCTCGGCACCCGCCTCGCGCAGGCTTTCCACCGCTTCCAGGCTGGAACCACCGGTGGAGATCAGGTCCTCCACCACCACCACGCGCGCGCCCGGCTCGAGCCGGCCCTCGATCTGGTTTCCGCGCCCGTGGGACTTGGCGCCGGATCGGACGTAACCCATCGGCAGGTGCAGCCGCTCGGCCGCCAGCGCCGCGTGGGCAATTCCGGCGGTGGCGGTCCCCATCAGCACCTGGGCGGTGGGGAACTCGATCTGGATCAACTCGGCCAGGCGATTCTCAATTCTGGTTCGAACCTCGGGAGCCGACAGGATCAGCCGATTGTCGCAGTAGATCGGGCTCTTGATCCCAGAGGCCCAGGTGAAGGGCTCTTGCGGTCGCAGGAAGACCGCGTTGATCGACAGCAGATCAGCGGCTGTTTCACGTGGAACATTCACAGGGTGACTCCTTCAAAGTCAGCTCGTGCGCGCCGGTAAGCGGCGAGCGGGTCGTGGGCCCTCGTGATCGGGCGGCCCATGACGATAAAGTCGGCGCCATCGAGGCGCGCCTGGGCGGGGGTGGCAATCCGAACCTGGTCCCCCACCTCGTCGTCAGCAAAGCGGACCCCCGGAGTAACGGTGAGGAACTCGGGCCCGCACAGGGCCTTGACCACCCCAACCTCCCGCGGGGAGCAAACCACCCCGTCGAGGCCGGCCTCGGCCGCAGTCTGGGCGTAGGCAGCCACCACCTCTTCCACCGGGTGGGGAATCAGCAGCTCGTATTCGAGCATGTCCTGACTGGTGGAGGTCAGCTGGGTGACGGCAATCAGCAGCGGCCGACTGCCGTCGGGACGGGTCAGCCCTTCCAGGGCCGCCTCCATCATGTCTTTGCCCCCCGAAGCGTGCAGGTTGACCAGGTCCACCTCCAGGTCGCGCAGCACCCGCATCGCCGACTTGACCGTGTTCGGTATGTCGTGCAGCTTCAGGTCCAGGAAGATTCGGTAGCCGTCCTGCTTGAGCTGGCGCACCAGATCCGGCCCGGCCCCGTAGAACAGCTCCATCCCGACCTTCAGAAACGGCTTCTCCCCGGGCAGGCGGGCCAGGAAGTCCGCCAGGTCGGTTGCGGTCGGAAAGTCAGCCGCAACTATTACTGCGCGCTCGGTCATTCGTGATCCTTTCTGGGGTCGTTCTCCCCGTGGGCGATGCCCACCAGGTCGGCCAGCGAGGCAATCTGCCAGCGCTCCATCAGCTCGGGCAGTTCTGCCAGAATTTGGGGGATTGCCATCGGGTTTCGCAAGGACTCGGCCCCCACCTGGACGGCGCTGGCCCCGGCCTCCATCATCTCGATGACATCGGCGGCGCGGGCCACCCCGCCCGAACCCAGGATCACCAGCCCGGTGGCTTCCCACACCTGCCAGATCATCCGCAGGGCCACCGGGAAAATGGCGGGGCCGGAAAATCCGCCCATGGTCCGGGCAATTACCGGACGACGCCGAGCCGGATCAATCCGCATTCCCTGCAGGGTGTTGATCAGGGTGACGCCGTCGGCGCCCTCCCCCTCAACCACGCGGGCCAACTCGACAATGTCGGTCACGTTCGGGCTCAGCTTGACGAACAGGCGCGAGCGGCTGACCTCCTGGCGGACGGCTCGCGTCACCTCCGCCAGCGCGTCGGCGTCGGCCCCAAAACTCATGCCCCCGCCGTGCACGTTCGGGCAGGAAACGTTCAGCTCAATGATCTCCGCCCGGCCGTCCGCTTTGGCGCAGCATTCGCGGTACTCGTCAACGGAAAAACCGCTGATGTTCAGGATCACCGGCTGGTGGTAGAAGGTGGCCAGGTGGGGAAGCTTTTGCGCCAACACCTCGTCGATTCCGGGGTTTTGCAGGCCGATCGAGTTGATCATCCCGGCGGGCGTCTCCGCAATCCGCGGGGTCGGGTTGCCCGCTTGCGGCTCCCTGGTCGTCCCCTTCAGGGCGGCGGCCCCCAGGATGTTCGGGTCGAAGAAGTCTAGGAACTCATCGCCAAACCCGAAGCAGCCCGAGGCGGGTATCAGCGGGTTTTGCAGGGCAATCCCAGCGACGTCAACGCCGAGGCTCGGAGCGGTCACCATTGCAGTTCCTCCCGGGTAAAGACGGGGCCTTCCTTGCAGACGCGGCTCATTCCCGAACGGGTGGAGACGACGCAGCCAACGCAGGCGCCGAAGCCGCAGGCCATCCGCTCTTCCAGGGAGAACTGTCCCGGCAGGGCGGTGGCGGCCGTGAGCGCCCGCAGCATCGGGGTGGGTCCGCAGGCGTACAGGTAGTCGGCTGTCGGCACCTGATCCAGTGCGGCGGTGACAAACCCGGCCGTGCCAACCGAACCGTCCGCCGTGGTCACCAGCACCCGGGCGCCCAGCGCCTCGGTCTCTTCCACCAGGATTACCTCAGCGGCCGAGTTGAAACCGTAGATCACCGTCGGGCTCTGTCCCTCCTCGATCAGGGTCCGGGCCAGGGCCCAGAGGGGCACTACGCCCACCCCTCCCCCGACGATCAGGGGGTGCTGAGCGGGCGCGGCGTGGAACCCGTTACCCAGCCCGGACAGGACCGACAGGGTGGTCCCCACCCGGACCTGGACCAGGTCCCGGGTTCCCTCGCCCAGGACCTTGTAGATCAGGTCGAGCCGGCCCGGAGCCCAGTCGAAGACCGACAGTGGCCGGCGCAGGTAGTAGCCGGGAATCTCCAGGTTGACGAACTGGCCGGGCGCGGCCAAGGCGGAGGTGTCCCCGGCCAGGGACAGCAGGTAGGTGTCCTGAGCCAGCTCCCGGTTTTCCACCACGGTGAAGTCCAGCAGTTGCCTCATGCGAACAGGCCCTCCGGATCCCAGACCGGATCCCCCTGGCAGAGCGTCAGGTCGACCCGGCCGTACAGCTCGCGGCCGGCGAAGGGGGTGGCTTTTCCTTTCGAGAGGAACTGTCCCGGGTCCAGCGGCTCGTGGAAGTCCGGGTCAAACACGATCAGGTCGGCGTACTCGCCGGCGATAATCTCGCCCCCACCCAGGGAGAAACGTTGGCGCGGAGCCGTGCCCATCACCTCCACCAGCCGTTCCATCTCGAACCGGCCGGCTCGAACAAAGTGGGTGTAGACCACGGCCAGCGAGTTCTCCAACCCAACCACCCCGTTGGCGGAGGCGGCCAGCCCACCGGCTTTCTCCTCGGCCGAATGGGGGGCATGATCGGTGGCGACCAGATCAATCACCCCGTCCACCAGGGCCTGGGCCACCGCGTCGCGGTCCCGGGCCGAGCGCAGGGGCGGGTTCATCCGGAACCGGCCGTCCTCCTCCAACTCGTCCTCGCTCAGCACCAGGTAGTGGGGAGCGGTCTCGGCGGTGACGGGCAACCCGTCAGCTTTCGCTTTGGCCACCAGTTCGACCGACCTGGCCGTCGACAGGTGACAGGCATGGTAGCGGCAACCGGTTTCGGCAACCAGGGCCAGGTCCCGCTCCAACTGGGTCCACTCGGCAGCGCCCGGCTTGCCTTTGTGGCCGTGGCCGCGGGCGTACTCGCCGTCGTTGATGTACCCGTCGGCGGAAATCTCCAGGTCCTCAATGTGCTGGGCGACGATGCCGTCCACCTCGGCCACCTGCGTCATCACCTCGCGCATCCGGTCGGTGGACTGGACCCCAAAGCCGTCGTCGGAGAACCCGATCACGTAGGGTTCCAGGGCCGCATAGTCCACCGTCTCCCCGGTGCCGGTCCCACCCTCGGTCAGGCAGCCGTAGGGGAAGACCTCGATCAGCGCCTCCTGCTGGTAGGCCTGAATCTGGTGGAGCAGCTCCGGCAGATTGTCCGGCGGGGGCGCCACGTTGGGCATGGCCCCGACCGCAGTGAACCCGCCCCGAGCGGCCGCAGCCGTGCCGGTGGCAATGGTCTCCTTATATGAAAAACCGGGTTCTCGCAGATGAACGTGAATATCTGCTAAACCCGGTAGAACGTATTTCCCCGAAATGTCGACGACCCGGTCGTCTGGGGTTGGCGAAAGGTCCTTCCCCAACTCGACCAGTCCGAGCTGGTCAACTCGCAGGTCGAGGGGATGAAAAGATCCCCCCTGGAAGACTTGGCCGCCGCGCAAAAGGACGTTCATCATACTCACTCCCGATTGAAGGATCCGCGCTAGGTTATCGCGAATCCGGGTGCTCGGGCAAGCTGTTCTTACCGAGCGGGAAGCGGATTTGCCCGCCGGGTCGGGTGGTCGCGGGCGCCCTGACCAGCCCGAAAGATCCGGCCGTCAGCTAGCAGGAGGGTGGGAAAACGACGTCCTTCAAATAGGCGCCAAACTCATAGAACGAACGTTGGATCGCCCGGAAGATGCCCCCCTCCGGGTGCGACGCCACCGGGTAGATTTGCCCGGAGAAGCACCGGTTGAGCAGCATTTCGGCCCGGGCCAGATGTGAGCGTTCAGTCACCAGCACCACCGAGGTCCACCCCTTTTCGTTGGCGAGTTGGCGGAAGGCAGCCACCTCACCCCCGGTGGTGTTGGGGTCGGGCTCAATGCAGTAGGAGCGGTAGTGGGGATAGTCCCGGTCGCACTCCTCCACCCACTCGCCGTCTTTTGGCTTCAACTCATCGGTCGGGTCCAGAAACCGGCGCACCTTCACCGAGTGCGAGACAACCAGGTTCTCGCTCACCCCGCGAGCAGCCAAATCCCGTCCCAGTTCCTGGCGGTCATTGCCGTAGGCCAGCACCAGAATCGCGTCGGCCCGAGCCGGCACTTCCTGCCGCGGGTTCCAAATCAGCCACTGGAACACCCCGAAGGCGATCAGCGCCACCGACGCCACCACGATGACGGTGGTTCGTCGGGGACGGCGGGCAGGGTTACGCGGGCTCATAGTGAGTCAATCATACGGAGGCCCACCCTCATTTGCAGTGCACCCTGACATCTGTCGGGGCTGTTTGCCATACTGGGAGTTCCAACAACGAAAGGGATCACCATGGGAGAGCAAACCTCCGGGTCCGGAAGTACGTTCACCGAGAAGATCCAGGTGGCCGGGCATGAACTGGTCGATCGGGTCAAGGAACTGGTGGCCGAAGGTGACGTCCGGCAGGTCACCGTCCGAAACGAAGCCGGAAAGAAGCTGCTGACCGTGCCGATGAACCTGGGCGTGGCGGCGGGCGGAATTGCGGTCCTGGCCGCCCCAACCCTCGTGGTCCTGGGAGGGATCGCCGGCCTGCTGGCCAACGTCACGCTGGAGGTGCAGCGGACCGATGTCGTCGACGTGGACGCCACCGTGATTGAGGTTAACCCGGACTCGGACAGCGCCCATGGTTAGCGCCGCCGCCTAGCCGAACCAGGCGCGGAAATAGGCATAAAAATTCAGGTTTCCCACGGATGAGCAGGGGCCGGGGGTGCCGGCTAGGGCCGCCTCGTCCGGCTGGTACGGGGTGTAGTTGTACAGCCCGGCGGTGGCGTAGTTTTCAATCCAGACGGTGCCTTCGCCGCAGGCCGGATCCGGATGGTAGCTGACGGAATTGTCCATCTGCGGCTGAAAAGAATACAGGCCCGGCTCGTTGGCGTAGCGCCGAAGCTGCAGGGCGGCGTGGTAAACCTGGTTGGAGAAACCAAAGAACTGGGGGTCACAGTTCGCGGTGTCCGGACACCCGTAGCCCATGGCGATGTCGTAGCGGCCGGGCGTCAGATTGTAGCTGGAGGCAGTCAGCAGACCCTGCTCTTTTTGGAGCATCACCAGCAGCACCTGCGGGTTCACGCCGCACGACTTGGCTGCCCGGTCGATGATTGCCGCCGCCGAGTCGTTGCTTTGGCCGGTGAACTCAAAGCAGTAGTCGTTGGCGGGGAAGGTCAGCGAGTCCTCCCGGTAGTCGGCCAGACAGGGAGCCTCCCCGGTTCGACAGCCGTGGTTCACCTCGGCAATGAAAGCGGCCACCTGCTCCTGGTTCATCGCCTCCGAGTGGTAGAAGACGTCGTCAGAGATGATGTTGCCCGGATCAAAGCCGGTGAAATCCAGGGTGGGGGTAACCGGCTCGGGCTCAAGCGGCTCCGGGGCCGCCACCGGCTGCTCCGGAGGGGACGAGCCCAGCATCCGCACGGCCACCCAGGCCAGCACCACCGCCACCAAAACGAGCAGGACAAACAGTGCTGGCCGCGGGTTCGCGCGGGTGCGAGCGCTCATGCGCGCTGAGCCAGGAACTCGATCAGGCCGGGCGTGACCGCCTCGATGGTGGACAGGGTTTGGGCAAAGTCGGACAGGTCCCCGTACCAGGGGTCGGGCACATCCAGGTTTCCAGCCGCGGTTGGATCGAAGCTGCGGTACATCCGCACGTCGCGGGGTTGGATCCCGCTGCGTTCGGCCAGGCGGGCCACCCCGCGGCGATGCCCGTCAGTCATGGCTAGGATCAGGTCGAAGTCGGCCAGATCGGCCGGCTCGAGCTGTCGGGCCCGATGATCCGGGACGCGATAGCCGCGCTCGCTGAGGATTCGAGCCGCCCGATAGTCGATCGGGTTCCCTTCCTCCTCGGCGCTGATTCCTGCCGAGTCGACCTGCACTTCCAACCCATCAACCCGCTGGGCTAGCACCGTTTCAGCCATCACAGACCGGCAAATATTGCCGGTGCAAACCATCAGTACCCGATAGGTCATCGATTCTTTTTCTCCCCGGCGGTGACGGCCACCGGCAAAGTGTTGCCCGCGGGCGGCGTGGGGCAGGTGCCGTAGGGGGTGAAGTGCGCCGGGAAGTTCACGGCCCGGCTAAAGTCGATCGTCAGGCGGCCATCGTCCAGCTTGGCCGGGGCCGAGCGCCAACCCTCCGTCTGGTTGCCGTTGGTCTCATCGTGGAAGACCAGGCCCAGGTGGTCCCGGTCAGACCCGGTGATGGTTACCTTCTGCCCGAAGACGGTGGCGCTTCCCTGCGCGGTCAGCGTCATCGGCTTGGACTGGTGAGCGGAAGGCACGGTGACTTCGGTGGGCTCCGGGTAGGGCTCCCACTCGACGGTGATGATCCACTTGGGGTCAAAGTCAAAAGTCCGGGTCTCACTGAAGTTGGTGCGAGTGGGGGCTTCAGGATCGCGGGTGCGAACCGCGATTCGGCCAAAGCGCGAGGCAACCTCGGCCTGTCGACCCCGAGCGTCGAGCAACGACGTGTCGGACTCTCCGCGGGGAATCTCCAAATGCACCTGCCCGACGACCGGGTGGCCGTCACGGGTAACCTGATCCTCCGGTGAGAAGGTGGCAGTGACCTGGTGGTCCTTAGCGGACCAGATTCCCGGGAAGGAACTCAAAGGAGCGGCGGTGTCCCCAACCCACTCCAGGTTCACCAGCGACAGCCAGCCGTGGGGCTGACGCAAAGTCTCATTCCGGTGTTCCCGCCACTGTTCCCACGCAGCGCGATGATTAATGGCATCCATTTGCGAACCTCCTGAGTCGAGTCATTTTGAGCCTATCAGCCCGCTGCCAACCACTGACAGATCACTTCGCTGTCAGCGTGCCAATGGGGCCCTAGCGGGCGGGCCTAAGGCTCGGTGTTCGGCCCCCGACGCCGGACACCAGGGGCCGGACAGCCGGGGCCGACCACCCGATGCCGGATTGCCAAAAAGGTGGGCGCGGCCATCAGACCACGCCCACCCTCAACCAGACAGCTAACCGAGGCTCACCCAGCTGCGCATCCGAGTCCGTTGGTCAGGGACTCCAGGTTGGCACGCATGGCCTCGAAGTAGTCCATTCCCTCCGGCTTCGATTCCAAGGTGTGAAGCTCTTTGGGGGTCAGCTCCAGGATTTCGGCCAGCTTCTGGCCGGAGCTGTCCCCCGCCTCGATAAACAGCGAGTCAATTCCCTCGGCTTTGACCAGTTGCTGAACTTCCTGCAGTCGCTTCGGGGACGGCTCAGTCTCCGGGTTGATTCCCATCACCCCGTGCTGCTCAAAGCCGTACCGGTCCGCCAGGTAGCCAAATGCCTCGTGCGAGGTCAACAGGGAACCTGCGGCGCATCCGGCCAGGGCGGTGCGATACTCCTGGTCGAGCTGTCCCAACTCCTGTTGGAGGCGCTCTGCGTTCGCCTGAAACTGGTCGGCATGGTCGGGGTCCACCTGGGCCAACTGGTCTGCCAGGGAGCCGGCTACCTGGCTCATCAACTCGGGGCTGAGCCAAATGTGCGGGTCACCGGAACGAAGTTCCCCCTCCGAAACCACCTGGAGGGCGTCCACGCTGGCGCCGTCTCTTTGCGCCACTGCCTGCTCAACGGGGGGCTGGAACCCGTCACCTAGGTACAGGGCCACATCCGCCTTCATCAGGTCCGACACCTGGCGGGGAGAGAGCTCCAGGTCGTGAGCCTCACCGCTGGTGGGGGCCAGGTCAATCACCCGACCCGAGTCACCCACCACCTGCTCGGCCAGGAAGGTCATCGGGTAGATCGAGGTGGCCACGCTCACCTGATCGCCGGTTGCGTCCGAGCTTTCCGACTGGGCCCCGGCATCAGAACAGGCTGACAGCAGGCCCAGCCCCAGGCTGCCCACCGCCACCGCTAACACAGACTTGTAAAGTTTCCTCATGCCCTCCAGGCTAAACCTAAATGAGTTTCATTCGCAATAAGGACGGTGTGGGACGCCTCACTCCCCGACGGTGACTGCGGTTCCGGGGGCGCCCA
>WPCI01051795.1_pt1 | contig 13220 bp, 24 predicted proteins | sample 5399871 | NCBI WGS metagenome assembly WPCI01 (sample SAMN12869469, study PRJNA574797) | sludge metagenome | isolation source: wastewater treatment of pH7 | place: China:Beijing | collected 2019-05-20
CTCACGTTCCAAAAGAAAAAAAGTAATCGATAAACTAGCGGCGGTCATGATTTTACAAAATTATCTTGATCGAACCGGCAATAAACTTTAGAAAAGAGGAATAAGAATGGCACACGAACACACACATGACCACGATCACGAGCATGATCACGACCACGAACATGAAGTAATTACTTTGGTTGATGATGAAGGAAATGAAACACTTTATGAAATTCTATTAACGATTGACGGACAAGAAGAATTCAATCGTAACTATGTTTTGCTTTACCCAGCCGGCGCACCGGAAGAGGAAGATGTTGAATTGCAAGCATACGCATACGTTGAAAACGAAGACGGTAGCGAAGGTGAATTACAACAAATCGAAACTGACGCTGAATGGGATATGATTGAAGAAGTTTTCAATACGTTTATGACTGAAGAAGAAGAATAGTCTTGAAATGCGGGAGAAACCTTGTTGTAGCAGGGTTTCTCCTTTTTTGTTTTGCTTTTGACTAAGGAATTGACTAAGGTTTCTAGAAATTGAGATGTGCAACCAGCTTCTCAATAGTCTTTTCCTTGGTCTCTTTGCTTAGGTGGCCATAGGTATCCATGGTCATAGAAATTTTTGAATGGCGCAAACGATCCTGGACTTCCTTCATACTTGCCCCAGCATCAAGTAACAAACTGGCGTGAGTGTGTCGGGTAACATGAAGCCCCAAGAATGGAAGGCCAGTCTTTTCCGTGATGGTCTTCATCCGGGAAAAAATCGCATGGTGGGTAATCATTTGCTTATAGATCCCACAAAAAATCATAGTCGGGTCTGTAATGCCAAGACTAAGCATATACATACGCTGATTGATTTGCCATTTCTTCAAACTAGCAATCGTTTCAGCATCCAAGCTAACGGTAGCGGTACTTTTATCTGTCTTTGGTTCGCTGATTTTATAGCCATGTTTTGTTTGGCTAAGTGTCTTGTTAATCAAAACAGCATTACCTTTAAAATCAATATCTGACCAATTCAACGCAAGGGCTTCGCTAATGCGGCAACCACTGTAAAAGAGAAAGCGTAATATAGTTCTGTTGTAGTCGTTACTATAGCCCGGTTTTAAAGCATTGAGATAGTCGAACAAGGTCTTTAACTGCTCTTTACTGTATACCTTGATAGGAGCATCCCCAGTGGCTTTACTTTCCCTTTTGGGCATCATAACGTGTGCTAGGGGATTATATTGAATAAAGCCCAGGTTGATTGCGTACTCAAAAATTCTTTTTGCAGTAGAGTGTAGAACTTTGTACTGGTCAGTTTCAGCAGCCCAGGTATTAAGAATCTGTTGGGCACGTTTGACCGTCACTTCTTTAATTCGTAGATCGCCATAAACAGGTAGAATCCACTTGTTGAATTTAATCTCACTTTTGATGAAGGTGACTTCTTTTACCGTTGTTTTATAGGTCTCGTTCCATAATTCATAGACTTGTCGGAAAGTTTCTTTTTCATCTCTCTGTAAGCCGTTTTCTTCATAGTCAAGCTTGAGCCTACTAAGGGCCAGCTTGGCTTCTTTTTTTGTGCTAAATCCACGACGGGTAGTGTGAACCTCTTTCCCCGTTACGGGATCAGTACCTAGGTAGCCTTGGAACATCCAGGCTTTTGTACCGTTTTTCTTTTCGTATTGCGTAAATGTTGCCATGTTGATTCCTCCAGTACCTAACGTGGGGCGTTGGGTATGTAGGGGAGGGATTATTTTGTATCGGTATGTTTTTTCTCTAATTCACTGATAAGAAATTTTGAATATTCATCAATTTTTTCATTAAGTTCAATCAGTTCATCTTTAGATATTTCGAAAGAGGCTGTCGGAGTATCAATCCAGATATATCCTTCTTGAATTAATTCTTTCACGGTTGTTCCAATAGGAGCAATCTTATAATTTATCTCATCAATAATGCTCAAGACAGAGTAGTGATTTTCTCTGAAAAGAGATTCTTCGAAGGAATCATTATCATCAAGTAAAGAAACTGCAGATACACCAAGGGATGAAGCGATTTTTGATAGTGTTTCAAATTTAGGATTTCTTTGACCTAATTCATATTTACGTATTGTAGATTCACTAATACCTGATTTTTCTCCGAGTTCTTTCTGAGTAAATCCTCTTTGGAGCCGAAGTTTTTTTATTTTTTCATTTTGGTTCATCTATACACCTCCTATAATTTACAGATTACCACAATCAGACACAAATGTGTATATTGTTTTCTTGACAGACACAAAATAACCGTATATGATACATACAGGCACAAAAGTGGAGGTGTGAAAATGAAAGCCAATCGCTCAAAAATTTTTATTTTACTTGCCATGCAAGAGCTTGAAATCAAAGAACTAGAACAAAAAGCTAAAATGCCAAGAAGTACACTTACCAAAGTTTTATCAGGTAGGCAAGTTAAACCAATTACTATTGGTAAAGTTGCAAATGCGCTAGGAGTTGACGTGATGGAAATTTTAGATGATTCGGAGGTGAAATAAATGGCCACACTACAGATTGATGAATTGGACCTGTCACCAAGCCTTCAGATTGTTATTCGTCAGATTGCTGCTGAAGAAGGTCAACGCCAGGCACAGGAGTTTATCGAGGATTACAAGAAGAAGATGGAGCATCCCCGCTTTATGAATTACAAGCAGGCGGCTTCTTATATGAATACTAGCTACAATACTTTGAAACATGTATTTATTGAGAAAAAAGGATTGCGTGTCGTCATGATTGATGGTTATGAAAAAATTGATCAGAAAGATGCGGATGCCTTTCTTGAAACACATAAAAAATAAACTAATGCGTGTTTTAGAGCCAAGTTAAATTTGAATGCAACCAATAAAAATTTTTCTAACGTGGGGCGTTGGGAACGGATCCCTTAACGGGGATGCACATAGTCGGAATGTAGCAGAAGTCATTTGTCAGTCGCTAAGAGAGTGTCCAAAATTGGACAGACCTATTTTAGGAGGAATAATCAATGAACAACGAAGAAGCAGATTATCTTTATTTGGATCGTTTTCAAGGTCAGATCCAACACGAAATGAAAAATGCTATGGATGGAGGTACAGAAGAAGATCTTGCAATGGCAATTCTGCACGCTGAGGAATACCAGGCGTTAAAGTACGGGCCTAAGAAACCGATAACTGTCAAAAGCGTTTTGCAAGATTTGTATGAGCTGACACAAGCTCAGGATATACGAGATGCTGATACTGGTGAAAAAGTTACGTTGGAAGATTTTCAAGATATGGTGTACCAAGATGTTGAAACTCTGGCAGATTTATTGGGAATTGAGTTAGAGGACTAATGATGATGAACATGAATGAGAGCAAAGAAAAAGCCAACTGCTGTAATGAACTTTGGCGAGTTCAGCAGAAGGCAACACAATCGGGAAATATCCCAGTTTCTTTGTCCTCATTCTATCAAAGAATTGGAGGATTTACCATGAAAAAAGCTATTAATTCAATAATGTTAGGTGTGCTGATTGGCTTTGCTGTCAGTTATTTACCGCCAGAGGCACAGATATTTGTGATTGTGCCAGTTGCGGGGATGCTTTGGAATCGCTGGGATGAGTTTTCCTTGAAATGGGGTGGCCAAGCATGAACGGACAAAGTTTTGATTTTCGAGATGCTTTTTCTGACGCTATAGAAATACAGAATTTAATTTATTTTTTAGGGAGAAGTTTAGAAGATGTTTCTGATCTATCTCAGCGAGCGCGATTAGATGATATTGGCTCCATGCAAATGCTTTGTTACGAATTGAAGGCAATAATTGAACCCTTAGAAGGTCTACAAGGAATAATTGCAACTAGGGCTCAGGGCCTTGCCAAAAAGCTAGATGAAGGGGGATCTAGGGGATGAGTGAGAAAATTACTAGCTATGATCTGGCCACAAGTGCCGTAAGCCTATCTGGTGCAATTGCCGGCCTTGCCTCCTTTGCTGATGACCGGATTAATAGTGTAGATGTCAAAAGAGAAGATATCAGCGCATTACATGGCTTATTAGATGCTGTGATGTTATTCGCCCAGCACCATGAAGAGTTGGCAACTAAGTATTTTGATGATGGGCTTTTCAAAGATGAAACGATTGAACTAGATAAGAAACGTGAGTAGTGGGGGAGTGGATAATTTATGAATGAAAACTTAAATCAAATTACTGGGGAGGTGGGAAACTATGGACAAATTCCCAGCGTGAACTATGAAACGCCTCAGCCGGATAGTGGTCAACCATCTTTATTAACAGTCTGGAGTCAGCTTCCCATACGTGAGCCTGTATTGATCCAGAATACATTGCAGCGTTACCAGAAGATGATGATTACCGGCCCTAGTAAATCATGTAAGACAGCCTTAGCCATCCAGTTAGCCATTGCCGTAGCAGAAGGAACATCATGGCTAGAAAATGAATGTGCGAAAGGGAACGTACTATATCTAAATTTTGATGAGTCGATAGTAACCATTTATAGCCGTTTTTTTGATACTTATCAAGCCTTGAGGATTGAGCCAAAGGAAATATCAAATATTACCATAATGAACCTTAAAGGAGAAATGACAGCAGAGAATGAAGATGATTTTATCAATCAAGTTCTAACATTAGTAAATGGCTTTCCATACAGGATGATTATTATTGATTCTATTGATTATCTTTTCGATATAGGGAGTTCAGGAACTGCCATTCGATTGAACCAGGCAATTGATCGCTTTGTGAATAAGACGAAAATCTGTACGGTGCTTGTCCATTCGGATATTCAGCAGGAAACAAAGCTGTCTGATCTTAGTGAATGTGTGGTTAGACTGATTCCATCGGAGAGTAGGAAGGATAGTTTTCGGGTTGCTATTGATTCTAATTCATTCAAGTCGCCAACAGCGGATAAAATTATTGATTATCATTATCCATCTATAGAATACCGTGGCCTTTACAACAGGTCGCTTGATCTCACTAATAAGATTAGACATGAGAAAGCAAATTATGAACTTGATAAGGCGTTTAATGAATTGAGTTCCCAAGGAGATGCAGTACACGTCAATGATTTGGCAGCATATCTAAAAATAGCCAGAGAAACGGTATACAAAAAGATAAAAAATAGTAATACATTTCAAGTGAACGTAGGTATTGTTGAAAGAATAAATAACCCGTAGCAAGTGTAATTTGTGATGTATTTGTAACCTGTCACAGTTGCTTACATGTGATGTTTTTGTGATATGTCACAGTTAGTTACAAGTTATAACTTACGTAAGATGTTTACAAATTGATGCTAGTTACATCACAAGAAAAACGTTGATATACCGGTCTTTTACTCCCCTTAGTAACTAGCTACGTAAGTAGTTAGCTAGTTACAAGGGGAAAAGACGGTGGGGAGAATGTGACAGTCTACATTGTTACATTAAATAAAAACACAACAAGGTAGGTGTGTGGTAATGGTGAAAAAGAAAAAGCCCTATCGCAATGTACGAAATAAAGAGTTTCTTATTGTAGCTGATATGCCCTTGCAGTCTTCAAAAAACGAAGTGATTCGATGGCTAAAATCTTCTGAGGTAGTGAGGTATGTTTTTAAATTGTGCCGGAGTGAGTGTGCGGTGATAGCTATCAAACAACCTGATGATTCGTACTTGTGGAGAGGTATCAATTTTGAAGAGGAAAATCGAGATTGGGTAATTGATGATCGTACTGGCTATAGTAAGAATGTGACAGAAGCAATATTCAAAGATGGAATAGATCAGATGCCCGAGTTAAGGCACAAATATCCTGATGAAAAATTTGATCTATTCGCAAGTGAGGTTGTCCAATTCTTGATTTCTAAAAAATATATCTGGGAGTTAGTTCTGATCACCGCCGCATATAATGGCCATATTATTAGAAATGAGGATGGGAGTTGGATAGGCAAAAATCATTTTGAAGGGGATGAAGGGTAAATGACAAAAAAGAAGTTTTTCAAAGGAGTAACTAATCGTGATTTTCTTTCCCTCGAAGAAATGCCCACTATGGAAAATGAAATTATGGTCATTGAGTGGTTGAAATTAAATTATTCAGCAGCTAACTACTTAAAACAAGTTTTATACGATTACAAGGCTTTTGTGCGTGTTAGGATTAGCCAAGGTGTCTATTTTTGGCAGGGGTCAAACTATGGGGGCAGGGAGAAGGCATTTGACCCCTCGAAGCCTAGTAGTATTTTAGGGCGAGAACTGTGTAGAGCAATAACTGAAGATGGAATAGATCAGATGCCCCCTTGTTTCCACAAGGCACTTGGAAACGAATATTCAAATGATAAAAGCGAGGTATTAATTTTCCTTATGAGTAAGCAGAAAATTTTTGAGTGGCTTTTTCTAGTGCTGGATTTAAACGGAATTATTTTGAAAACTTGTGATGGTAAGTGGCTAGGAAAGAAAGGAGTGAAAAATACTGCAACAGGTATCAATTGACCAATGTTTCAATATTCCTGACCGAGCTTCATACACTAGTCAGGATGCCGCTAGAGAAATATTTGAAAGCTTGGATCATCCCTGTACATTTTATGATCTCACGCAGGAAAGGCAAGAAGCACTGTTTTGAACATGGTGAGGACGGATTCTGTATCACAAATGGACAGTTCAAAGGAGCTATGATACTGGCTGGCTTCAGCATTGGAAATCTCGATAGCTTAAACTGGACTTTCAACCTATCTCAAGCTAGTTGTGAGGGGCAAGCTAGATATCGTCACAGTTAACTAGGTGAAATATGCATTTTAGTTAAAGGCGGCCTAGGAAAACAGGTATATCAGCGAATCGTTGAAGGAACTAGCATAGATTGGAACAACGATTTATATCTAGCCGCTGTACTATCAGCGCACTAATCTAGTGTGGTTCTTTTTAGGACTGACAGCGGAAAATGGTTGGGTAGTGAATCAACCAATTTAAAAAATCACATCCCCCGTCTACCAAACCAAGGATGTACCATCAAATAAATAAAAACTGGCAATGGCAAGAACTGATAAAAGTTAATGGAGGTATTTACTTCGTGGAAAAAGACAAAATATATATCGATACCAGCAACAAAGTAGAGGCTGTGGATATCCCTGATTTCGGAAATGTAACGCTGGTGATTCAGTCTGGTAAAGTGGTTCGTGTGGATGTTACAGAAACAACTTTGTACCAGAAAACAAGTACCAAAAAGACCATGAATTAAAGTGTTAAAATTTAGTTGTAAACATGATTATATCAGTGTTTTGTGGTATAGTTTAACTAGTAATTGAATAAGTGTCTGACCGGAACAACTGGAGGATATGAAGCAAACGCCTTTGATGGTATCTGCTTTGTATCCTCTTTTTTTTATCAAAATAGACAGGAGAATGAAGATGAAAACATTGGAAGAAATTGAAAAAATATTGGAAGAAAAACTAAGCGAGAATAAACAGGAGATTCTAAGATATACCGGTAAGCTTCAAGAGGCTGAAGAGGCTAGAAAAAAAGCTGATAGTGAATTATTAGCTGCAGAAAATGAAGTAGACGTGAATCGTTATAATCATGCCAAAAATGCTATCTGGTCGGCTGACCACGCAAAAGAACTTTATCTTAAACAACAGGCTAAGCTAAAACAAGAGCAGCTTGTTACCAAGGCTGAATATAACCAATTATTAAAGGAGATCACTCAGGCAGCAAATGAAACTCACGAAGAACAGAACAGTCGTGCTGCCGATTTGATTGCTGAGTTAAGAGAAATATCAGAAGAATCTAGTCAGACATGGACAAAAGCCAACCAGCTAATGCGGCTATTGCAGCGCGAGGTATACAGAGAATCCGAGGGGAAAATTCCCAATGGAGACGGGACTACAACTTGGTCATCAGATAAAGAGTACCGCAACCCTGATACAGTTCATCATTTCTACCAAAGTAAAATTTCTGGAACAACATTGGCCAAACTATCCGGAGAAAGAGAAAACGCCGCTACTACAAGTCGTTATTGGGGTTAGTAGCTAGTAAAATTTAGGAGAATAAATTTATGAATGAAAAAAATTATATTGATCTAAAAGGTATGCAAGAACGAGTAGATGCAAAGTTTCAAGCCAAAGTGGACAAATCATGGGAATCTTTCAACAAACAGCAAGAGCGAGCTAAGAAAGAGCAAGAAGAAGTGAACGAGCTGTTTAGAAAGAGTATCTTATCTGAACGGAAGGAAGCCGAGAAGAAACGCGCTGCCGAGATCGAAGCGGAGAAAGCTAAAGCAATCGCTGAAGTTGAAGCCAAGTATGAAAGCCAAGGTGTGAAGTCTGAGAAGACGAAGCAACGAGATGCAGCGTTCAAGAGTATGCTTGGTAACATACGTGGAATGAATGACTAATGACAATTAATGAGAACTGTTGATAGATAATAAAAAAATATTTTTTTGAATCGCTTGAACTTTGCGAGCAGGTTTTGAGTTTCGGTTGTCCAAAAAAATTAGGGGGGGATGACCCCCTCCCCTCTCCCTGCTCCGAGGTTCACGCCGTCACTGTACATTTTTTCTCGCGTATGTTTTTACAATGGGAGGAGAAAGCATCATGACACCTAAAAAATGCAACGTATGTGGTACTGATTTTTATTCAAACAATGCCAGGGCAAGATACTGCAGTGCTTCATGCAAGACTGCAGGCCGTCAAGAGAAGCGTAAAAAGTGGGAACAAGCTAATCCAGACTATATGAAGAATTATATGCGTGATCGTCGTGCAGAAAAACATGAGATTCCGGGCTGATGGTAATGAGCGGTCATAAAAAACGTGTATACCTGGAACGATACTTGAAAAATAATGAGGGGTATCAGGCATTTCTCAAACGTTATGAAGATGCGGAACCAGGAACAGATCGTTTTGATGAATACCAGGAACGAAAGACAAGAAAAAATAAGATTCGCCAACGCTTATACGAAGAAACGGCGGGTCTTTTAGCACAAGTAAACGATCCTAGAGCCCGCTTCATGGGAGAGCTAACATTTTTAGAAGGTTTTTCTATTGATGAGATTGCTAATTTATCAGGATTGAGTGAAAAGCGTTGTATTGCAGTTATAGCGACAATTTACGCAGACATTCAGATTGATTCTTAGGAGTGATACTAATGATAAAGAGTGATGCTATTGAAGTACGGAACTATTTGAAACGTCTTGTTCCTTATTGCGAAGTAGCTAAAATGGCAACAAAGTTCAAACAAGAATATTCGACAGAAATCAATTTTTCATGGATCAATCAGCAACAGAATATACTAAGAAATGAAATCCAAGAGGTTATCTATCAAATATCTAGTCCAAGAACACGCAGGATAATGCTTGATAAATTTGTTCATGGATTGACCACTGATGAGATTGCAAAAAATCTAGGTGTATCAACTACGCTTTGTTATGAAAGTATTTCGGCAGCATACAGAGAAATCACTTTGCCGACAGTAGCGGCTTAAACAGGAGGAAATGATAAATGAGTAATGGCACAGTAAAATGGTTTGATAAAGGTTATGGCTTTATTGCTGGTGATGATGGCAAAGATGCCTTTGTTCATTGGTCCAATATTGCTGGTACAGGTTTTCGGAATTTAGTAGAAGGCCAACGAGTGAGCTATGATGTGGAAGAAAGCGAAAAGGGATTGCAGGCATTGAATGTTTTTGCAATCGAGGAAACAGAAAGCGTATTGTAATTTGACTGTTAGGGGCTGCCGCTTATCGGTGGCTTCTTTCTTTTTGAGTGGTGTTAGTAGGGTGAGTAACGAGAAAAGGATATTGCACAACTTGAATACATTTATCTATGCTTATACCGTTGCCAGGGAGCAAGTAGGATTGCCGGCCAGACCTGTTTTGAATGCTGATGGGCAATTAATTCAGGACAAGCCAGAACCGCTAGAAAAGCCTCTCACGCCTCAAATTAAGGCTATGGAAAATCACTTTCTGGAACGCTACTTTGAACTTGATGAACTCTTTTGGCAAGGGATGGATGCGATTGCTGCTAGTGACCAGGGCAGCGGAATTTTCCGCCAACGTGTGTTTATACTCAAGCGATTCTATGGGCTGAATTGTACCCAGATTTCTAAGCAAGTTGGTAAATGGGGCAAAGTGATCACTAAGGAGGTAGAAGTTGCACAAACTGCTTTCTGCCAATCATTAGGAATCCTGGGATAGAATGTGGAAGTTTGATATAATTAATGGAGAAGAGCTATCTATCGTTGAAATGAATAAGTGTTGGTTTGTCCAAAAGAAGAGGAAATGCAAATGAAAACTATTAATGTTTATCAGTGTGTGCTTGATAGATCAATACCATTGGAATATGTAGGACAAGTAAAATACTTTGGTGAAACATTCGGTGTTGAATCATTAACCAATGGCGTTGTTTATAATGTTGTCAAAGATGAAACTGGCATGATTAAGATTGTAGATGATAGCGAAGAGGATTATATCTATGATCTTGTAAATCCAAAACCGCTTAACGGTAGCTCACAAGGAGGAAAGTTCAGTGTTATTGATGATCCCAATGAAGAGTTAGAAAAATATATTATTCGGTGACGATCGGTTATAAATATTTTGGAGGTAAGGGATGAAAATAGAACTGTATGATGTTGTTCGCTTGAAAGATGGCCGGGAACTGACAATTCTCCTTATCCATGGATATGGAGAAGCTTATGAAGTAACCGATCAAGAAGATGTATTTTCGGTTGAGCGAGATGAAATCGAAAAAGTAATTTGGAAAAGAAGCGAACATCCAATCGGACATTTTTAGCACTTAGTCATCAAAAATGATTGAGTGTCATTTTTACGAATTTACGTTCGCCTTTTGCTGATGGATTTGGTATAATATTGTCATAATCCTTATGATTATATCTGCTAGGAAGGTTGTGGAAACGCTTGTTTTCATTGCCTTCTTTTGGTTTAATTGGAGTAGCAGATAAATGAAATGAGGAATCTATATGAAATTGTTGTACTACAATGTTTTTGTTTGTAAAAATGGAGCAAGAACCGATTATCCTTTAGAAAAGGTTTTAGATCATATAATGATGCATCAGCCTAAACAAAGATTGAAAGAACTAAGAAATGGTGCCTATTCTATTAATAAGATGAGATTACCTAATTTAGAAAAAGAAACTCGAAATAGGAGCTTTTGGGTGAGTAAGTATCGGGAAAAGAAACCTTTAGCTGGAGTAAAGGGGACGGATGAAGCAGAGCCAATTACTAAAGATGTTATCGAGACAGCTAACTGTTTACTTATTCCTGTTAAATCCTTGCTTGTAATGGAATATGCACATTTAGGATGTAGAATTAATAATTTAGTTGAATATTTAAATTCTTTTTTATTTAATTCCCGAGAAACGTCAGGAGACAAATGGTCAATATCTTTCGAAAAGATTAGAAAACCCAGCTCAATTGATGAAATTAAAAATTCAAGGAATATTAAAAGTTTGACTGTTGATTTTTTAGTAGATTCAAATACGGAAGATCTTTTAGTAGCGAATGATTCTTCAGTGAAAACTCTCATGGAAAAATTGCTAGAAACTTCAAATGAAGCAGCAAAATTTGTAAGTGGAAATATAGCAACAGTTACAATTAAAAAGGGTAAGTTCAAGAGCAGAATGGATTCGTTGGACGTTGTTAAATTACTTCAAGTAATTCAATGGGAACACGAAGGAATTGAATCGATTAAAGTAACTTTCGACAATCCAGTAACAAAAAGAAAGAACGAAACAGTTGACTTGAAACATGATGGACAAATACAGGATGAAATACTGAAGGGAGATACAGCAAATGGATTTGAGTATCTTGCACAAAGTATAAGTGATTTTTATTATGGAGATGGTGGTAGAAAAGCATATTCGAATGTTGATAGGTATTATAGAGAAAATATCAATAGTAGTATTGATATTTTTAGGGAGAATATGAATGAAAAAAACGAAGAAGAGAATAATATTTAGATTTTTTGAGGATTATATTTTGTATTTTTCGATTATTTTTTTGCTAGTGACTATTATTGTCGGTGAAGTATTGGCAATGTGGACTCAATACGGAGGTATTAAAAATTTTTTAGTATATGAAATGGGTAGTTATCTTGCAACTGAAGATAATTCGTTGATTACGGTAGCTACAGTTTTTATTGGAATTTATTTTACTATTTATACAATGTTAACAGCAATTCAATCTGAGTCCGTTTTAGCAAATTTAAAAAAGGAAGATTTTAAGAAGGTATTGGCAATATTATCTGTTGGATTTTGTAGCTCTTTTTTCTATACGCTGTATTCCATTTTTTTTAAAATATCTTATGCTACTCATAAAGAAATAACTAGCTATTTAATTCTGTTTTTAGCATTGATATTCTTCATCTCAGCTTTACAATTTGGAGTGTTAATTGCATTGATTTTAAGAAGAGATATTTATGGAGCGATTGAATCAATAGAAGAAAGAAGAAGGCAGGAAAACGACCGAGATCAACTATATAAAAAATTAGAGTCATTTTTGGACAGGGAACAAATCAAAGTAGATATGGAGCAAGCAGAACAAATGACTAGGCACTTAATGGAGAATGAAGGTAATAAAAAACCGCCCACAAAGTGAACGGCCGCCCCACGATAGATGAGAATTTTTTGACTAAGAAATTGACTAAGGTTTTACTGAGATTGGGATAAATACCAGTAAATTGTTATCGCTGAATTAATGTTTCTATTCAGTAATTTATCCTGTATTTGAGCCAATGAAATTGAAAGATATTCATGACTGAAGAAGAAGAATAAAAATTAAAGAGACCAAATCTCTAATTAGAGATTTGGTCTCTTTTTGTCTAAATACAGGATATTTTTTGCGAAAAATCAACAAAAATGAAGCGCAAACAGATTGTTTGTCAACAGTTAATTGGAAGCGTAACATAATTTTTGTAAACGCATACTTTTGAAGGTGGGATTTAAATGGAAAAGATTTATCAAGCTAGCACAGCAGAGGGTGCCGTCGACTTTATTAATACGTCTGATCTTGAGGAAGCGGCCAAGGAGGTCATACCTGAAGGGGGCTACGGCTACATTAGTAGTGGAGCAGGGGATGGTTTTACTTATCAGGAAAATGAAAGGGCTTTTAATCATAAATTAGTCATTCCTCATGTATTGGAAAATGTTGAATTACCAGATACCAGTACGCGCTTTGCAGAAGAAGCTTTAACGGCTCCAATCATTATGGCTCCCGTGGCGGCCCATGGTCTGGCCAATGTGGCTGCTGAAAAAGCTTCGGCTAAAGGGGTTGCACGCTTTGGCACGATTTATACGGCAAGTTCA
>WPCI01376572.1_pt1 | contig 13215 bp, 10 predicted proteins | sample 5399871 | NCBI WGS metagenome assembly WPCI01 (sample SAMN12869469, study PRJNA574797) | sludge metagenome | isolation source: wastewater treatment of pH7 | place: China:Beijing | collected 2019-05-20
GAATAGCCAGGTTTAATCACCCCGGTGTTTTGCATTGTGGCAGGAGGATCTTCAGCAATGGCTGTTTCTAAAAGATTAAGCGCATCTGTACAAAGAGAAAAATGAGCCAGCTTTGCTTCCAAATTCAGTTCATGTTCAGAAAGAGTTGCCTTAATTTCGGGCAGTTTCTGCAAAATCGCTCGAATTCCGCTTAAATCGCGCGGCAATGCCACGCTGCCTGCCAGGCGGTTTGCCAGCCGCTCAAAATCGCCGATGTGATGGAGCCGCGCACGGAATTCAGCCCTGAGCAGGGGATTTTGGAAAAATGAATTTACGATGTCAAGTCGTGCGTTGATTCTAGCAATATCCAAAAGCGGTTTGCCCACCCATTGACGCATACAACGATTGCCCATGGGAGACATGGTTTTATCGAGAATTGACAATAATGAGCCCTCAACATCTCTGCGGCGAATCGTCTCGCTGAGTTCAAGGTTGCGGCGAGTTGAGACGTCTAAGACCATAAATTCACTTGTGCTATAGGTTGAAATAGCCTGTAGAGTTGAAATCGCAGTTGGCTGGGTTTGCTCAAGATATTGCAGAATTGCGCCGCAGGCGCGAATGGCGAGAGGCATGTTCTCCAAGCCAAAACCCTCGAGGGTTGAAACGTTGAAAGTTCGTTTGAGCGTTTCATAACAACGACTGTGTTCAAAGCGCCAGTCTGGCAGCGTGGAGAGGTGAAAAGAAAAGTTGTCGTGCATTTTCATGGATTCAGGGAAAAGTACTTCTGCAGGGCTTAATCTTGCTAATTCTGTTTTGAGGCTGGAAAGAGGATCAGTCGAATCAATTTCAGTAGCGGCGAACTCGCCAGTGGTGATATCTACAAAAGCAACGCTTATGCGGTTGTCTGCGATGAATGCCGCTGCGAGATAGTTATTTTCACTGCTCTTCAGCAAACCAGGTTCAAGAACGGTGCCTGGGGTTACAACCCGAACCACCTCTCGCGGAAAAATACCTTTCGCAGGTTGACTGCCGACTTGTTCGCAAATTGCCACGTGGTAACCTTTATCGATCAGCCTGGCGAGGTAATTCTCAGCTGCGTGGTAGGGGATGCCAGCCATTGGGATGCGCTGCCCTTTGGCGACATTGCGTGAAGTGAGAACGATGTCAAGCTCGAGCGAGGTGGTTTTCGCATCTTCATCGAAGGTCTCGTAAAAATCACCCAAGCGAAAGAATAGAATCGCATCAGGATACTGTTTCTTGATATCCAAATATTGTTGACGGATGGGGGTGACGTCTTCACTCATGGTTACTCAATCGTTGCTGCCTTTTCTTATCATTGTAGGTTATTAATTCGGCAAACTAATTTTTCCGACCTTGTTATTCGTAGCCAGCCTTAACACAATGAAACAGCGCCTTTAAACAGGAATTGCGAATAAACTCCGATTGTGTGGCAGTCTCATGGGTCATTGGTTGTGTACTGAAAATTATATCCCAAATGTCATAACGCTGATTATCTGGGTATAATACTTACATTATCTCCCTGATTAAATGATGGAAAGAAAAACGATATGAATCTCCTCTCTGACATTAAATTTGGAATTGGTACATGGGCCTGGGGGGACAAATTGGTTTGGGGGTATGGCAATGGATATGCGAGTAATGAAATCGGACAGGCATTTAAAGAATGTGTTGCTGGGGGAGTAAAGTTCTTTGATACGGCTGAAGTTTATGGGCAAGGAAAATCAGAGTCAATGCTTGGCGATTTGCTCGAGCAGGAAAACGGCGATTTCTTGATCGCTTCGAAGATGATGCCGTTTCCGTGGCGTGTTTGGAAAGGGTCTTTGCGCTATGCCCTGCAAAATAGCCTGCGTAGATTAAAGTTGACCAAGCTTCCACTATATCAAATGCATTGGCCGCTGCCTCCGGTTAAAGTGGACACCTGGATGAACCGTATGGCTGATCTGATGGATGCAGGCTTAATCGGTGCAATTGGCGTGTCTAATTACAGTCTTGAACAAACCCAGCTTGCCAATGAAACCCTTAAATTACGAGGGTATTCTCTGACATCAAATCAAGTTGAGTATCATTTACTCGACCGAAAGATCGAAACGAACGGGTTGAGAGAGTATTGTGATGCTGAGGAGATTAAGATTATCGCGTATAGCCCTATGGCGATGGGGATATTAACCGGAAAATATACCCCTGAAAATCCGCCTAAGGGTACCAGGCTGGCGCATTATAATCGCGACTTACTGAAGAAAATTCAACCTTTGCTCAAAGGATTAATCCGGATTGGGAATGATAATGAAGGCAAAACGGCCGGTCAGGTTGCACTCAATTGGTGCATTCAAAAAGGTACAATTCCGATTCCAGGCGTAAAAAATGCCAATCAGGCAGCCCAGAATTTAGGCGCCTTGGGCTGGGAACTTCAACCTGATGAAATCGCGCTGTTGGATGAAATCAGCAGCGAGGTGATGCAGACTTAGGAAGCAGGCTATTCGCCGAACTCCAGCTCTTGATCATCAAGCATAATCAGATCGCCCTCGGATGCAAGCTGTATTTCACCAAAAAGCTCGCTTTGTTCAACCCCCACCAGGTGTCTTTTTACCAACTCGAGCAATGCCAAAAAAGTAACGACGACTTCGAGGCGGTTCCCTTGACTGGGCAATACTTGGTTAAAAGTAGTATTACCTGCTGATCGTAAAACCTCGAGAATTACAGAGATTTTCTGCCGGATGGTGAAACGCGGAGATGCAACGACTTCGCTTAAGGGAGGAAGGTTATTGGCATTGCCAAATATTTCGCTGGCGGCTTGGAGCAGCGCTTCAAGTGTCAACTCACTCAAATCCAGCCTGGACGGAACCTGAACTGCAGCGTTTGGATCCACCCGTAGATAGGTGCGCAAGCCGGCTTCTTCACGCATTTCGAGAAATTTTGACAGGTCTTTGAATTTTTTATAAAGAATTAGCTGTCTGGCGAGCGCTTCACCAGGATCTTCCTCAGGCTGCAGGCTTGGGATGGGAGAGCGCGGCAGCAGAGCTGCTGATTTGATTTGTACTAATCTGGCTGCGATGACCAAAAATGCCGAGACTTCTGCCGGGTCCTGAGATTCGAGGTGGTGCATGTATTCGAGGTATTGGTCGGTTACCTGTGCCAGTGAAAGCCGTGTAATATCCAACTCAGCTTTTTCAATGAGCTGTAATAGAAGATCAAGAGGTCCGGAGTAGACCTCAGTATAAATTTTATAACCATCTGTTTGGTGTCCAGCAATTTGAAAATCCACGTTGGCAATTATAGCAGATCGCGCGAAATTATCGGGATTTAATTGGTATACGCTATAATCGAACCAACGATATGAACGAAAACGAAACTCACAAGCGTGAACCTAAAGTAACTTGCACGCGCTGCGGCATAGAATATCCAGCATCGGGAGCGCCATTCAACTGTAGTTGTGGTGGCGTATATGATTATGCGTATTTTCCAGTTTATGCTGAGCCAAAATTGTCTGACAGGCAGCCGGGTATTTTTGTGTATCATCAATTGTTCGGGTTGGAAAAGGATAGCCGGTGGATAACATTGGGCGAAGGGAATACTCCCTTATTGGACTGGCGGATTAACGGCAAGCAGGTATTCCTGAAGATGGAAGGGCAGAACCCCACTGGATCTTATAAGGATCGAGGATCTGCCGTATTAACCAGTTTCCTGCTTGGCAGGGGAGTCAGAACGGTGGTAGAGGATTCTTCTGGCAATGCGGGTGCATCGCTGGCAGCTTATTGCGCGCGCGCAAACTTGCCGCTGTCTGTGTATATTCCTGAAAGCGCATCGGGGCCGAAGCGCTGGCAGATTGAAATGTATGGCGCCAAAGTCCACCGTATTGCCGGAGAGCGCGCAAGAGCTGCAGAGGCCGTATTACGAGAAGCTTTTGAAGGCAGAGTATATGCCAGCCACGCTTACATGCCGTTTGGCTTACCCGGTATTGCCACCATCGCTTATGAGCTGTACCAGCAGCTTGGAGGCGTGCCTGGCACTCTGATTGCGCCGGTTGGGCATGGCGGACTTTTGTATGGCATCATGCTTGGCTTTACAGCATTGCGCGACAGCGGCGCAATTTCGCGACTGCCATACTATATTGGAGTTCAATCTGAAAGTTGCGCTCCGCTGGTGCTTGCTTATACAAACCATTTGGATGATTTTGAAGACATTCAACCGAAAGAGAGCCTTGCTGAAGGTGCCAGCGTGTCCAAGCCGGTTCGGGGAAGTCAGATCCTCAGGCGTATGTATGCAGGCTATGGCGAAATGCAAAGCGTCCGCGAGGATCAGATTTTCTCAGTGTATTCAATGACAGCCAGAGCAGGCATTTTTTGTGAACCAACTGCCTGTTTGTCCCTGATTCCGCTTCTCAATGATAAAATTGAGATGCAGGAACCGGTTGTGGCGATTCTGACAGGTGCAGGATTAAAAACAGGCGCTATCATTTCAGCGAATAACGTGACCGCGAACTCCCCTGTGTAGGGTGGTTGGCGCTCTCTTTATTCAGGGAGAGATTCTTTGAATAATTCAAATAAAAACTGTGTAACTGAATCCCCGGAAGATTTTACTGCCCGGGTTTTACCCTATGTGGACGATATCCTTTTAATCAGGCGTGCATTAACACACAGGTCTTACCTCAATGAGCATACTGAAGCATTGGAAGACAATGAGCGCCTGGAATTTTTGGGCGATGCGGTTTTAGATTTTTTTGTGGGAGCATGGCTTTATCACCGCTACCCCGAAATGCCTGAAGGCGACCTTACGCGGATGCGTTCTGCGCTTGTTCATACTGCTCAATTGGCTGAGTTCGCTCGCGCCATCAATTTGGGCGGCGCAATGCGACTGGGAAGAGGTGAAGCTCAGGCTGGCGGGTGTGAAAAGCCCGGATTGTTATGCGATACCTTTGAAGCGATTATTGGAGCGCTCTATCTTGATCAAGAAATTGATGGGGTGCGGAAATTTCTCATCCCATTTTTAGAAATTGCAGCCGAAGATATTTTGATTCATCGAAAGGACGAAGATCCAAAGAGCATGCTGCAGGAGTGGGCGCAAGGAAAAGGCTACCCGGCTCCAGTTTATATGACCCGAAGTATCTCAGGACCAGACCACCTTAAATTGTTTGAAGTGGATGTGCTGGTCAACAACAAAGTTTCAGGCGCGGGCAGCGGATCGAGTAAGCAGGCTGCCACAAAACAAGCTGCAATTGATGCTATCGACAAACTCCACATTACTGATTGGAAATCAAACACAAGATGAGACCCAAACTAAAATCACTTGAATTACACGGCTATAAAACTTTTGCGGGGCGATCTTTGTTTGAATTTCCGGGGAACGTTACGGCCATCGTGGGGCCAAATGGATCAGGGAAATCAAATATTGCTGATGCAATCCGGTGGGTGTTGGGCGAGCAGTCCTTCAGCTTGTTGAGGGGAAAGAAAACAGAAGATATGATCTTTCTGGGTTCTGATCAACGCCCAAAAGCAGGCATGGCATCTGCAACGATTACATTTGATAATGATGAAGGCTGGCTGCCGGTTGATTTTTCAGAAGTGGCGGTATCAAGGCGCGCTTATCGAGATGGCAGCAATGAGTATCTCTTAAACAAACAACGTGTGCGGCTCAGAGATACCAATGAGCTCCTGGCTCAGTCGGGTTTAGCAGAGCGAACCTATACCATCATCGGGCAAGGCTTGGTAGACGCTGCGCTTTCACTTCGCCCCGAGGAACGCCGCAAATTCTTTGAAGAAGCCGCGGGCATCACATTGTACCGGTCACGACGGGAGGAATCGCTGAATCGGCTTGACACAACCCGCCGCAACCTTGAACGTGTCACTGACATTCTTGGCGAATTGGAGCCGCGTTTGCGCAGTCTTGAGCGTCAGGCAAAACGGGTTGAAGAATATGACCGAGTTAAAGATGATCTCCAATCAATGCTGAAGGATTGGCATGGTTACCATTGGCAGAATCATCAGAAAGAGCTGCTGCGTAACCGTGAGATTTTAAAAAATCAGGAAGAAAAAGTCATCGCTGCTCGCGAAAAACGGGGCGAGATTGAAACCCGGGTAGACGAAGCACGGCTACGGCTGCAGGAGCTGCGAGAACAATTGAATGGCTGGCATATGGCCACTTCTGATCATCACCGGCAGAGAGAGAAAATAAGCAGAGAGATTGCAGTATTAGAAGAACGCGTTAAGGCTCACCAAAGCCAGAATTTCTCGCTTGCAAACGACCTTCAGAAGGCTGAAGAACTCGATCTATCCTATCGTGAGAGGTTGGTTTTTCTGCAAACCGAAAGAAACAAGGTAGATGAGGATTTGTTGCTTTGCCGTGAAGAGTTGACTGCGATTGAAAAAACCTTTAATACGCGCAAGGAAGAACGAGCTGATCTGGAAATTTCTCTCTCCAGGGTGCGTAAGCAGCTTGTTGAGTTTGAAACACGGCAAGTTCAATCAAAAGCGCATCAAAATGAACTCCAAAATCGTACCCATGGTTTCATTGAGAGTCAGCACAGCCTGCAAAGGAAAATTGAAGAAAATCGTTCGGCTGTTGAGGGTGCACAAAAAGAAAGCAGCGCGATTCACGCTGAGCAATTGAAAATCAAAGAGAAATTGAGTGTGTTAAATCAGGAACTGGTGAAAGTGACTGATGAGCTTTCTGCGTTGGATGATGGGACAAAAAAATCAAGCCTTGAAGTTAATAAGCTGGAGGCTGATTATGCGCGTACAACAGCCCAATTGGAAGTGCTGCTGCAAGCAGAACGTGCTTTCAGCGGGCTTGGTGAAGGAGCAAAGAGCCTGTTATCTGCCGCCTCAAAAGGAACGCTGCCCAAGGAATTAAAAACGCTGAGCGGTTTTCTCGAGGTACCGTTTGAGTATGAAGCTGCGGTAAGCGCAGCGCTTGGCGATCAACTGGATGCTGTTTTGTATGATTCTGGTGTTGATGTTGAAGCATTGCTTATGTTTCTTGAGCGAGAAGGCTCAGGGCGGGCAATGCTGATGCCTTTTTCAATCAAAGATGCGCATCAGAAGATAGTCACTGCCTCAAATTCAGATGTGTTGGGGTTGCTGCCGGAACTGATTCAGATAGATTCTCAAGCTAAAGAATTGGTTGACATTCTGTTGGGTCGGGTGATCGTAGTAAAAGACCGTAGTACTGCCCGCCAATTAATGAAAACGATCCCTGAAGGTGCGAAAGTTGTCACCTTAAAGGGAGAGATTTTCAATAGTAATGGAATTATCATTGCGGGCAAAGAAAACAATGCCAGCCTCATCAGCCGTCCGCGGCAAAAAAAGGACCTTGAAGAGCTGGTGAAAACCGCCCAACTAAAACTTAACCAAGCAAGAAATGCGCTCGAAAAAATCCGTTCCAGAGAGCAGGAACTTATACACGAGAAGAGAGAATTTGAGAAGAAGATCCAGGAAGTTCAATCCAACCTGCGCCAGGTTGACGGCGCTTTTCTCGCAAAAGAGCGTAATCTGGCAAGCTTGCAGCAGCAGCTTGAATGGCAAAACTCTCAAATCGAGGTTTTGGCTGGCCAGATAAACTCCGCTGAAGTGGATATCAAGAAAACTCAAGAAGGCGTTGATGAAACGCAAACGACCATTGAGAAGCTGGATGGCAATGTTCGTGAAATAAGCGAAAAACTTCGCAGCCTTCCCATTGATGAAATTCAAAACCAGCTTGTGCACTGGAATACTACCTTGGCAGTTTCAGAAAGAGCCTTGTTAGAAGCCGAAAACCGCGTTAAAGAGTTTGAGCAAACGATCTCACAAAACCTCTCGCTGGCTGAGCAATTGAAAACCCGTATACAACAACAAGAAACAACCAGCGGAGAGGTGTTTGCGGCCATTACAGCCGCGAAGATGGAAGAAGAAAAAATCAATATCGCAATTAATGAATACAGTGCATTAATTGATCCTGCTGAAACAGAATTGCAGAAGTTGGATAGTGAATATTCAGGATTACAACATGAGTATTCACAACTGCAGCAATTGGAGGGAAATGCAGATCGGGTGTTTAGCCAGGCGCAGCTTGAGTACTCACGCAGTCGTGAAGCGCTCGAAAACCTCAGGCGGAGGATTGAAGAAGATTTTGGTTTGGTGTACCTGGAATACAATGAAGATGTAAGCGGTCCAACTCCTCTGCCATTGGAGGGCATCGGCACCCTGGTTTTACTCACCGAATTGCCAAAAGGGCTTGAAGAATCGATCAACCGGCAGCGCGCTCTCTTACGCCGTATGGGAGCCATTAACCCGGAGGCGCGAAATGAATACCTTGAGGTTAAAGAGAGACATGATTTTCTGACGAACCAAATGAACGACCTGCAAAAAGCTGACAAAGATCTGCGTCAAATCGTCTCCGAGCTGGATGATTTGATGAGCAAACTGTTTCTCAAGACATTCAATGCCGTCGCTGTTGAGTTTAAGGAAATGTTCACGCGTCTTTTCGGCGGTGGATCGGCTCGTCTGGTGATGACACAAGGCGATAACCTGACAGAAACCGGAATAGATATTGAAGCGCGTCTTCCAGGCAGACGCGAGCAGGGATTGTCTTTGCTTTCAGGCGGCGAACGGTCATTAACCGCTGTTGCGCTGATCTTCTCGCTGCTACGCGTTGCTCCCACCCCGTTTTGTATTCTCGATGAAGTCGACGCCATGCTCGACGAAGCAAATGTCGGCAGGTTTACAGAGTTGCTGCGTGACCTGAGTAAAGAAACCCAGTTCATCGTAATTACGCATAACCGTAACACGGTTCAGGTGGCGGATGTAATTTATGGAGTAACAATGGGAAGGGATTCTTCAAGCCAGGTCATCAGTCTCAGGCTGGATGAAGTCAGTGAAGAAATGGTGAGATAAGAAAAACCGCAGGAGATTTTCCTGCGGTTTTTATCTTATTGAGCAGTGATACGGTATTGAGAGGGAATTGAAGGTGTGCTGGGGGCGACTGAAGCCCATACATCCAGCTTCTTGATGTCCATACCAGTTTTAGCCTCTTCAATAAATTCAGCAAATACTTTTTGCTTCATTGAATCCCATTGAGAATCAGTTAATTCCCTTACTTCTTTCCCAAGCAATTGAATCACATGGTAGCCATAGTCACTTTGTACAGGTTGAGAAATTTCGCCAATTTTGAGCGCGAAAGCCGCGTTTTCAAAAGGCTCAACCATCTGACCTTTAGAGAACCAACTCAAATCACCGCCGTTCACACTTGTGGAAGTGTCGAGGGATAATTCCTTGGCAACTGCACCGAAATCTTCACCGTCATTGACTCTTTCGATGATGGCTTTGGCTTCATCTTCAGTACCTACCAGGATGTGCCTTGCCCAAACCATTTCCTGTTCGCGGGTGATATCCTTGGTTACAGCTTCAAATACCTTCTCGTTAATGAGAAGGCTCTTGACATAAGCGCGGAAGTCAGCCTCTGTGAAGGGGAACTGGTCATTAATGCCGCTGATCATCAGGTTAAATTGTTCGTTAAAGCCTTCACTTGTCATCTCCGTAGGTGTTGGGATGATCTGGGTGGCGGTGGCTTCGGCGGCAGGTGTGCTCGTGGCTGGTATTGATGTCGCGGTGGGTGCACTTGGGTCTGTAGTGGCGGTTGGCTCAGGCGATGGAGTAGGCGTGATGGTTACCAGCGCCAATTGCTGCGATGACATGGTAGAAGTAGGTTGGAAGACAAAGGTTGGCGCTGGGGTGGGTGTGCCGGCCGGGAAGAAACCGAAGCCACTTTCGATTTCTGCATTAATGTCTTCCTCTGAAACGGTAATACCCATTTCGGCTGCTTTTTCTGCGATTACAGCTTCTCTGATCATCCTGTCGAGTACATCACTGCCAAACTGGACGTAATTATCAAGGGCGTTTTGCATCTCAACCAGTTGCGATTGAAAGAACATCGCATAACCGGATGCAGCGTAAGTGGTAAAGGTTTGAACATTCGACAAGCGTTCATACTGCGTCCGTTTGACAAATTGCTTTACCGTAATGGTTTTATTATTTACTTTTGCAACTGCTTTGTTGTTTTTGAGAACAGTTCCCTGTAAAATCCCATAGCCTACCAGCAGAACAACCACGGCGACAATTACGGCCAGAACGATAATCATAGTTTTTTTCTGGCGATTTTCTTTTTGCTGTCTGGCTTCATACTTCTTGGAGACGGGTTTAGGTTTCTGTTCTGTATTGTCTCTTGTCATTTGACCTCGATATTGTAAATACTCGAAAATTCAACCCCATAGAAGCGCCCGAAATAGGGTGTTAATGGGGTGGAAGTCTCAGCATTATTTGATGGCATCTACCCAGCGTTCGCCAGTAAAGGGCAGGAGGGCGATATGCCGGGCGCGCTTAACTTCGCCAGCCAGAGCGCGCTGATGGCGTGCACAAGTGCCGGTTTGTCTTCTTGGGCGAATTCTGCCATCTTCGGTTACAAAACGGCGCAGCATATCAATGTTCTTGTAATCAATCGCGACCGTCTTATCCGCACAAAACTGGCAGATCTTAGGGCGGGCTACAAAACGCCGTGGCCCGGAAAAGCGTTCGTTTTCATTTGTATATTCTTCTGACATTTTTTACTCCATTAGTACGGATACTCTTCATCCGCTTGAAAATCTGGTTCCTGACCGTCGTTAGAGGCTTGTAATGCCTCTTTCTTATCGCCGAGAATCATCATCTCTGAAGCCACAATTTCGGCATTGCTGCGTCTGACTCCTTCGGAGTCTTCCCAGCGCCGTGTTTGCAGCCGTCCTTCAACATAAACCTGCTGACCTTTAGAGAGATATTGTTTACAAATCTCAGCCAGGTTGCCCCAGGCGACGACGTTGAACCACTCAGTTTCTGAATGCCGCTCACCATCCGCTGTGTTCCATAATCGATTGGTTGCCACGGTAAATGTAGTGACCGGTCGACCGGTTGGGGTGTATCGCATTTCGGGATCGCGCCCTAAATGACCAATTATCATTACTTTGTTTAAATCACGACCCATAATTACTCCTTGGCTTGAGCCAACAAGCGCTACTAAACTGCGGTGATCATGTAGCGGATAAGCGGCTCGAGCAAACGCAGGTTGCGATCGAGTTCGGCAAGTGATTCAGGGGCAATTTCAGCAGTGACCAAATAATAATGGCCTTCGCGAAGTTTGCGGATGAGATAGGCGAGACGTTTCTTACCCCAATCATCCACTTTTACAATGTTGCCGCCGCTTGTAGTGATCCATCCTTTGGCTTTTTCGAGCAAGTCGTTAAGCGCTGTTTCATCCAGCTCCGGATGGAAAATTAAAACAAGTTCGTATGTTCGCATGGTGATTCCTCCTTTCCACGGGTTTGCCCTCGAACAACACCGTTGGCGCCGTCAAGAGCGGAAAGATAGCAGTAACTTGCTGCGTACCAGACGCTCTATTTTACCACAGGATTTTGTGTGATTCCGAAAGGACCAGATCATAAAAATTATTGAGTAAAAAAACCTTGATTGGAGTGATAATTCTTTACAATTTCCTTATAAAGAGATGGCGCAATAAAAGATATTTGAGAATTCAACAAAAACCTGCTGGATTGGGAGGTTTGTGGTAAAATATGGGGCGTTGTTGGGGGCTCGTCTAACGGCAGGACAGCTGACTCTGGATCAGTAAGTAGAGGTTCGAATCCTTTGCCCCCAGCCTTAAGAGACTCGAAAGAGTCTCTCTTTTTTTCAAAATTGTATTTGAAGAGGCTGTTACCGTTCGCCGGGCAGCCGTGGTGCAGTAAAATTTGTAATAAATTACATCCTGCAAGCGGACGGTTATCGGGTTCTTATTGACTAATGTATCGATATATTGATCATGAATAAAATCTTGGCTTTTTTTCGCGATTCTGAATACTACCGCTCGCTGTTCCGTCTGGCTCTGCCGATTGCGCTGCAGAACCTTATTACCTCATCGCTTAATTTTGTTTCAGTAATCATGATTGGGCAGCTTGGCGAAGTGCACATTGCTTCTGTTGGGCTGGCAAACCAGATATGGTTTTTGCTCAACCTGATGATTTTTGGCATTGCCAGTGGTTCAGCGATGTTTACCGCTCAATTGTGGGGAAAGAAAGATGTTCACAATATCCGTCGCGTAGTTGGGCTCACAGTGAAACTCGGGCTAATTGCGGCGATTGTTTTCTTTGTTATTGCTCGCTTCTTCCCAGAGACGGCATTACGGGTGTATACGCAAGATCCAAAAGTGATTGAAATGGGAAGTCAATACTTGCGCATCATGTGTTGGACATACGGCTTTTACACCCTCACCGCCGTTTTCAGTATGGCTTCGCGTGCGGTGGGGAATGTACGCCTGCCAGTTTTTGTCAGCACTACAGCACTTATATTAGACGTGATTATTGCATACCCGCTCATTTTCGGGGTTGCCAAACTGGGAATCCCTGCACTCGGCATTGTGGGCGTGGCTATTGCCGGCGTGGCAGCCAGGATGCTGGAGTGCTTTGCGTTGCTTTTCTTGATATATCGAAATCGCTCCAACCCAGTGGCCGCGGGCAGAAGCTACCTCCTTGAGTTCGATTGGGAGTTTATCAAACGGGTTATGAAACCGATTGTGCCTGTAATTGCCAACGAGGCGTTATGGTCTTTTGGCATTACAACTTACAACGCTATTTATGGGCATATCGGCACCAATGCGGTAGCAGCAATTAACATTGTTGGCACGATTGACCAACTGGCGTTTGTGGTGTTTCTTGGAATTGGCAATGCAACAGCCATACTCGTAGGCAATCTGATCGGGCAGGGGAAACTGCAAAAGGCTTACACCTATGCCGGCAGATCGTTGACAATTCAGGCTTTAGGCGCTTTCTTAATGGGCTTGGTTGTGATATCAATTGCGCCATTATTCTTAAGGTTTTATCGCGTTGACCCTGAAGTGATTTACAACGCCCAGCGCATCATCATCGTTTTGGGGCTGGCAATGTCGATCAGGGCTTCAAATCACGTCATCATCATCGGGATTCTGCGTTCAGGCGGCGATACACGTTTTTCGCTGATCCTCGACGGGTTGGTGATCTGGCTGGTTGGCATCCCCATCACAGCCGCTGGAGCGTTCCTCTTGCATCTGCCAGTATATTTCGTGTATGCGCTCACGCTCACTGAGGAGATTACCAAGCTTTCACTCGGGCTGCGGCGGTATTTTTCCAAGAAGTGGATTAATGATTTAACCGACAAAGTTTCGGAAATTAGCTTTGTTGAGACTTAG
>WPCI01257676.1_pt1 | contig 13201 bp, 17 predicted proteins | sample 5399871 | NCBI WGS metagenome assembly WPCI01 (sample SAMN12869469, study PRJNA574797) | sludge metagenome | isolation source: wastewater treatment of pH7 | place: China:Beijing | collected 2019-05-20
CAAGGTGAAAAGGTGAAAAGGGGGATCAGATCAGGCGCCAGTGCAGGAGGTGCAACTCGTTGGCGATCTCAAAGCCCAGTTTTTCGTACAAGGCGCGGGCGGGGGTGTTGGTCTGGAAAAGGCAGAGGAAGACGCCCTGGCCGCGGTCCTTCAGATGGTGAATGAGAGCAGAGACAACCTGGGCGGCGTGGCCCTGGCGCCGATAGGCCGGATGCGTGACAATGGAGCCAATTTCGGCCCAGCCAGGAAGCTCGTTCTGCACGCCGCCCATGGCTGCAAGCTCGCCCGCAACGAAGACGCCGTAGAAGGCGCCCCGCTGCAACGAGTCAGGGCTGAAGACCATGGCCTCGCCGGCCTCGGCCAGACCTTGCATTGCTGGAAGGTCGCTTGGACCGAGCAGCCGTGCGGCGCCGGGGTCGAGGCTGCCAGCGCCAGATCGGAAGATCATCTGCCACTCTGGATGAACCTCGATCAGGTGGGCGACTTCGCTGAGGACGGCGGTGATGCGGCGCGGCGCCAGGGTATAGGCGGCCTGGTCGGGGGGGAGCAACTGGGTCGCAAGCAGCCGCAGGATGGCCGGGTCTGTGGCCTCCACCGAGATGGCGGTGAAGGGTAACGCAACGTGCCGGGCCAGGCAGTGGACAGCCTCTGTGGTCTCATTGCAGGCAAAACGGCAGTGGGCTGCACCCAGGGTGACGTTGTTGACCCAGGTGAAGTTGGCCAGAGCCTGCTTTGGATGCTTGCTCAGCCAGTCATAGGCCAGGGCGACGGCAGAGGGAGGAGGATTCGAGTGCAAGAAGGTAAAGAGTCTTTGATCGAGCCATCGCTGCTCTGGCTGCAGAGTTCAGCTACTGTAGTCGTAAAAGCCACGGCCCGACTTGCGACCCAGCAGCCCAGCCGTCACCATCTGTCGCAGCAGCGGGGGCGCCTTGAAGCGGGGCTCGCCGTACTCCTGGTACAGGACTTCGGCCACGGCCAGGGTTGTGTCCAGGCCCACCAGGTCGGCCAGGGTCAGCGGCCCCATGGGATGGGCCAGGCCCAGCTTGACGCCGGCGTCGATATCTTCTTTCGTCGCCAGGCCAGCTTCGTATAATTTGATGGCATCGATGATGTAGGGGATAAGCAGGCGATTGACGATGAACCCGGGGCTATCTTTGGCCACGACCGTGGTCTTGCCCATGCGGGCGCCGATCTCCTGCGCCGTCGCCAGCGTTTCGTCGCTGGTCAGGATGCCGCGCACCAGTTCCAGCAAGGCCATCACCGGCACCGGGTTGAAGAAGTGCATCCCCAGCACCTTGTCAGGCCGGCGGGTAACGGCGGCAATTGCGGCGATACTGATCGACGAGGTATTGCTGGCCATGATGACGTCGGGGCGGACAACGGCGTCGAGCCGGCGGAAGATGCGCTGCTTAAGCTCGATGTCTTCGGTGACTGCCTCGATGACGAGATCGACGGGACCGAAATCCTCTGGCTCTGACGTGCCCCGAATCCGGCCCAACATTGCCTGGGCCTCTTCGGCGCTAATCTTGCCGCGACTGACGCCGCGTTCGATCGACTTATTGACGCGGGCAAGGCCTGCATTCAGCAGGCTGTCGTTCATTTCGCCAACGAGTACGTCGAACCCTGAGCGGGCGCAGACTTCGACGATGCCGGAGCCCATAAGGCCGCAGCCGACAACACCGATGGTTTGGATTGGCATGGTTTTAGCTCCTCGAGAACGTTTGGAGAGGGGTAATTTTTGGTCAAGACCCTACAGGTTTCCAAAACCTTTTGGGTATGAACCAGGCTGACCGAGAAGACGTTTGACCTCAGCCAGCACAGGTAGCTGGCGGTCGTGAAGGGTTTGCCAGAGGTCGTGATGGGACGAGGATGCGTCGGCCAGATGATTCTGATACCAGACCAATGATCGCTCCAGTCCCACCTCGATGAATTGCAGCCGCGTTGTCTGGTCGCGCCGCCTCCGGGCATCGACGATCAATTCGTCGTTAGGGCTCAGCAGCCCTGGCGGCGCCCCTAGCTCTCGCAGCGCCCGCGCCAGCAGTTCGACCGCTGTTTGCTCATTCTCCCGCATTTGCAGCAAGAAATGCACTGCCTCTGGTGTGGGGTGGGTGCTTAGCAACTCCTGGCAGACAATCGCCCAGGCGCTGCGATGGCGCAGATTGATGATCAGGTCGGAGGTGGGATCAGACATCATCGGTCAACCCGGCTTCCAGGGTATCATGCGGTGGCAGGTCGGCGGGCAAATGGTGGGCGAAAAGACGCAGATACTCGTGACTGTAGATTAGGCGCTGTATCTCATCGGTCATCGTGCTGAACAAACCGTTGGGGTTGTGCTGGGACCGATGGCACTCCCACCCCGCTTGCCGCTGATCCACCCAGGCGGCGGTGTCGATGGCGCAGTGGATGTGTTCAGGTGGGTCCGCCTGAAACGGCAGCGCCTGGCCGTTGAGGTGCACACGGTAGTCGCGGAAGCCGGGGACGAGATCGAAGGCGGTTTCGGGGATGGCGCGCACGTAAAGCTTTGGCGTTGCCCAGTCGGGTCCAGATTCAGGTGAAAAGGCGGGGTCGGCAGCGGCATGAAAGGCAGCCACGACGCGGCTGTGTACGCCCAGGTGGTCGGGATGGGGATAGCCGCCGTGATCGGCATGGGTGAAGATGATATGCGGGCGCAACCGTCGCACCATGGGCACAAGTTGAGACAAGGCTGCCGATTCCGGCACTGACTGCACGCCGCCATCGGGCCAGTCCAGCCAGTCGAGCCGTTCGATGCCAAGCTGCCGGCAGCAGCACTCCAACTCGCCGGTGCGGATGGCAGCCAGGGTTTCGGGGGTGGCGCAATCTTCACAGTAGATGGTGGCCGCTTCCCCGCGGGTGGCGCAGACCAGGGTAATGTCTGCCCCTTGCTGGGCGTATTTGGCCAGGATTCCGCCGGTGCTCAACTCGTCGTCAGGGTGGGCGTAGATGGCAAGGATGCGAAGTGGAACGGACATAGCGAAGATTATACACCGATGGGTAGCAAAGAGGCAGACAGGGCAGGGTTCCGCCGGTTTGTGGGCGGCGCCGTCCTGCTACTCGTCGCTCATCTCTTGATAGAGGAACCATGTCCCTTTGCGTTCGCTGCCTTGTGGAGCGCGGTCGTAGTAAAGCTCGAAAACCTGACCTTCTCGCACGCGCACCAGGAAATACGTGCGCCCGACGCCCCACGATCCCCGCTGCGTTGCTGTTTCGATGTGCTCTGGTCGCATGTTGCCGGCAAAACGCCCGCGGCGGCTGTACTCACTGCGTTCGCTCAGCAATTCACTCACGTGGTAGGTGAATCCTTGCCAGACAAAGCGATCAGGACATCCTGGCCGTTTGCTGAAGACGGGAGCGGTGTCCCACTCGACCGTAATGGGCTCGCCAATGAAGTGCAGATGCTGCCGCTCGTTCACATCCTGATTATCCTCACTGCTTGCGGGCGAAGTCCTTCAGCCCTGGTACGGGAGCGCCATTGGCAAAGATCGCGCGCACCTCTTTGATCTCGGGCACTTCTTTCAGGAGAACGCGTTTGACCCCAATCGTCATGGTCAGAACAGAAACAGGGCAGTCGATGCATGCCCCCAGCATGGTAACTTCGGCCACGCCCCCCTGGAATGCGCTCAGCCTCACATCGCCGCCATCGAAGTTGAGCGTGGGCCGAAACTTCGCCAGCACATCCTCGATGCGCGCCGCCAACTCTGGAGTTAGTTCCAATTCAGACCCACCTGGGCGCAACCCTCAGATCGGCTGGCGACCGGCAAAACCAGCATCGAGGTCATGCCAGAAGCGGATGCTGTCCTCGCCATAGCGCCAGCACAGGAAGACCACCCGCTCGCCGCGACGCGACGGAAAATCGAGCAGACCGGCGTCGATGTCCTTCAACTCGATGCCGAGTTCCTGGATCGTCAGCAGCGCTTCTTCCATCCGCCGAAAATGCGGCAAAAGCTCGCCCGCCTTTCGGCTGCCGCCATTGCCTACGGCAGCTTCCAGAACGGGCAGAAGATCGGCGCGAGCCGCCCGGATAGCATCGCGAGCGGCTCGCAGTTGATCGATTAGCGCCGTCAATCGTGGCAGCAGGGCATTGGCCTCTGCTACAGTGAACAAACGGCGTTCAGCCACGGTATAACTTAGTGACAGGATTCCGGCATAGCTTCGCCGGTGTGGCTCTGGGCGGTACGGAAGGAGCTGCCGCAGCCGCAGGAGCTGACGGCGTTGGGATTCTCGATGTTGAATCCGCCGCCCATCAGGCTGTCCACCCAGTCGATGCGGGCGCCATTGATGTAGAACAGGCTGACCGGATCCACATAAACCTTGAGGCCGTGCTGGACGTAGACTTCATCGTCGGCGCGGGGATTGTTGTCGAAGGTCATGCCGTATTTCATACCGCCGCAACCGCCGCCCTGCACGAAGACGCGCAGGCCGTGAGTTTCAGCCACGCCTTTCTGGACGAGAATGTCGTGCAGCTTGTCAGCGGCCGAAGAGGTGATGGTAACGCCCGTGGTGGTGTCGATGCCGGGCATGGTGAGGGTGTCGAGTGCCATGGAAGGTGCCTCAGAATTGGAAGAAGATGGGATTGAGAACTAGATGCGAATTGTAAACGAATTGGTGTGATTGTAAAGTAACACCTGTTACTCATTTGTTCACACTTACATACACACCTGTCAGGTTTGCATAACCTGGCAGGTGTTTGGATTCACGTCAGCCGCCGATTTGCGACATCAGGCGCGATTGGGGGATGAGGCCATCTGGCAGACCGTGGCCCCAGGGCTTGCGCCAGACGGCTGCCGTGATCTGTTGGCGTATCGTTTCGGCGCTTGCATCCTGGCGCAGCAGACCGAGCAGGTCCAACTCACCATCGCGCAACAGGCACAGGCGCAGCTTGCCATCGGCAGTCAGCCGAATGCGGTTGCAGCCAGCGCAGAACGGCTCAGTGATCGAGCTGATAAAGCCCAGCGTGCCGCGGGCGCCTGCCAGCCGGTAGGGTCGGGCCGGGTCGCGGCCGTCATATCCAGGGACTTCCTGCAAAGGACCAAGCTCTCCCTCGATCCGCTTTCGCGTCTCGGTCGATGACACAACCGCATGTTGGGCGAAATCCGCTTCGCCGGCAAAGGGCATCAGTTCGATGAAACGGATATCCCAGTCGCGTTCCAATGACAACCGGGCCAGATCGGCCACTTCCTCGTCATTGAAGCCGCGGGTGACGACAGCGTTGATCTTGATCGGACGCAAACCGGCCGCTTCGGCCGCCTCCACTCCGGCCCAAACGGAGTCCAGGCTGCCCCAGCGGGTGATGCGCTTGAACTTGGCCGGATCGAGGGTGTCGATCGAGATATTAATGCGGTTGAGGCCAGCACGAGCCAGGGCTTCGGCCAGTTGCGGCAGAAGCACACCGTTGGTGGTCATGGCCAGCTCTCGCAGCCCCGGCAGTTGGGACAGGCTGCGCACGATCTCGACCAGGTTGGGGCGTACCGTAGGTTCGCCGCCGGTCAGACGGATCTTGTCTACACCCAGCCCAACCATGACGCCAGCCAGGGTCAACAATTCGGCGTCGGTCATCAACTCCTGCTTCGGGCGAAAGGTCATCCGCTCAGGCATGCAGTAGACGCAGCGCAAATTGCAGACGTCAGTCAGGGAGATGCGCAGATAGTGAATCCGGCGCCCAAACTGGTCGTGCATGCTGTCCTCCGCCTGGAGACGAGCAGGCGGAGACCAGGTCGCTGGGCTGAGATCGGGCGAGGGGATGAGCGTGATGCCGGGCATCGATGGTTCCGTTTCCTGGCCGTACAAGAAGGGAGATCAGGCTGCAACCAGGTCAGTGGTTGTCCGCCCCATCGTTAGGGTGAGCTCAGGCGGCGTGATGCCGTTGTTGGGACAGAGACGGTAGGAGCAGCGGCCATCGCCGTTGGCAATGTGGTGGATACGTTCGGGCTCCAGGCCTGTCAATTCGCCAATAAGCGACAAGTCCATGTGACATAGCTCCTGATGCTCGCCAGCCAGCTCGCCGTAGGGACAGTTGCATGTGTGCAACACCATGTCGCCGTTTGCCGCTTCATAGCCAGCCATGTAGCCGAGGTCGTTGAGCAGGCTCACCGTAATCGGTAGCCGTTGCGCCGGCGGCAAGTCACGCAGGTCGTTCGAGGCCTGGGCGGCAGTGCGACGGGCAAAGTCGCGCATCGTCGTCAGCAGGATATCGGGCGGTAGCGTTTGTTTCAGCGCTGACAGTGCATCGTCCGCTAACTGGCGATAGCGGTGCGGAAAATAGGCATCGGCGTCAGGCGTCAAGGCGTAGACTTGCTGTGGCCGTCCGGCGCCGGTGTTGCGCTGGACGCGGGGGGTCGCAACCAGGCCATCGCCGATCAGCAGGTCGAGATGGTGGCGCACCGATACGGGCGCCATTTCCAGCTTCTCTGCCAAATCGTTGACGGTGGCGTGTTCTTCGCGCTTGAGGATTTCCAGGATGGATTTGCGGATGGGATGCACGGCGCGATGCTCTGAAAGCAGACAGATGGATGGCAGGACGAGAGCTAGTTGGTGTCTCGCATTGACCTTCCGATTCTAAGCGGCACTATAGCATGGCCGGGTGTGGCTGTCAATTTTTATCAAAAACTTCATAGAAATTCGGACGCATGCGCACGCTGCCTCCTATCGCAGTAGGCGGCGCAGAATGTCAGGCAGATTATGATCTTGGTCATTGTAAACGACCATCCTTTCTGTCACACTGAAAGCTGGATTATTAGATGAGGAAGCCGTTTCTGCAAACTGCCAGGAACAGCCCCGGTCGCCACCAATCAACAACTTCATACTCTCAAAAACTCCAAAGGAGAAGGACCTATGATTGACAGTGTTGTCATGCTCACGCCGCCGATCGCTCCAACGCAGACGATGGCCAGAGGCGATTCGGCCTTTACCATCGCTCAGAAGCAGTTCGATCAGGCGGCGAAGTATCTGACGCAGTATCCGGCTGGTTTGCTTTCGATGTTGCGGGCGCCCGAACGGGAACTGACCGTCAACTTCCCGGTGCGGATATCTGATGGCGAAATCAGGATGTTCACGGGGTACCGGGTGCAACATTCCACCGCCCGGGGACCGGCCAAAGGAGGCATCCGTTTTCATCCTGATGTCACCCTGGACGAGGTAAGAGCCCTGGCGATGTGGATGGCGTGGAAGACGGCGGTGGTTGGGATTCCGTATGGCGGCGCTAAAGGCGGCGTGATCTGCGATCCCAAGCAAATGACTTCCAACGAGCTCGAACGATTGACGCGGCGTTATACTGCCGAGATCAGCATCATCATTGGCCCCCAAAGCGACATCCCGGCCCCCGATGTAAATACGAATCCACAGACGATGGCCTGGCTGATGGACACCTACAGCATGGGCGCCGGTTACACGGTGCCGGCGGTGGTGACGGGTAAGCCATTGGAATTGGGTGGGTCGTTAGGGCGGAATGAAGCCACCGCCCGCGGCTGCCAGTTCACCATCCGGCGTGCAGCCAAACGCATGGGGCTGAATCTGGAGGGGGCGACGGTGGTGGTGCAGGGCTACGGCAATGCCGGCAACATCGCCGCCCGCCTGCTGCATGAGGACGGCGCCAAAATTATCGCTGTCAGCGACAGCAGAGGCGGTATCTACAATCCGAAAGGCCTCGACCCCATGACGGTTCTGGAATGGAAGCAGGAGACCGGCACGGTGTTGGGCTATACTGGCTGTGATGACGTGACCAATGCCGAACTGCTGGAAATCCCCTGCGATATTCTGGTCCCGGCCGCGTTGGAGAGGCAGATCACCGCAGACAACGCCCCTCGCATTCACTGCAAAATCATCGGCGAGGCTGCAAATGGCCCGACCGAGCCAGACGCCGACGTCATTTTCTATGACAGAGGCATCTGTGTCATCCCTGACATCCTGGCCAATGCAGGCGGCGTCACCGTCTCGTATTTCGAGTGGGTGCAGGACCTGCAGTACTTCTTCTGGAGCGAAGAGGACATCAATCAGAAGCTTGAGCAAGTGATGAATCGGGCCTTCGACGAAGTCTTCGCCGTGGCCGAGAAGTTCAAGGTAAACAATCGCATCGCCGCCTATATCCTGGCCGTCGATCGTGTGGCCCGCGCCGCCATGCTGCGCGGCATCTACCCCTAAATCGGCACGAGACAGTATATCGCCCTAAGCCTGTTGCGCCGCCGGTTCTGCACCGGCGGCGCTTGTTTGTACGAATGCCGATGGCGGCTGCTGGCCCGTCTGCACGCGCTCGACAAATGCCAGCAGCTCTTTGCGAAAGCGGGGAATGGCAAATCGTTCGGCGTGGGCGCGGCAACGCGCCGGGTCGAACAGGTTGGGCGAGAAGTGAGCGAGCACAGCCGCCAAAGCCTCGACGCTCTGGCTGGAGAACAGTTCGCCGGTCTGGCCGGGTACGATGGTGTCCAGGACGCCGCCGGCCCCAAAAGCAATGACCGGCCGGCCCGCGGCCTGCGCCTGCAATGGCGTGATGCCGAAATCCTCCAGGCCAGGGAAGAGCAAGGCCTGGCAGCGGGCCATGAGGTCTTCGGCGTCAGCGTCGGAGACGCGGCCCAGGAATTCGACGGAGGGACCGGCCAAGGCTTCCAGGGCCGGCCGGTCGCGGCCGTCTCCGGCCACCAACAGTTTGACCCCAAGCTGAGTGCAGGCTCGCACAGCCAGATCGATACGTTTATAGGGTATGAGGCGGCTGAGGACCAGAAAGAATGGCTCAGGCGGGCGACCATTGGGACGAAAACGCTCGACATCAACCGGAGGAAAGATCAGGCTGCTATCACGGTGATAGAAGCGGCGGATTCGTTCCCGAATCTCAGTCGAGATGGCGATGAAGTGTGTGACTCGCTGGGCAGCGGCAAAATCCCACCGGCGCAGCACTGCCAGCAGAGGCCTGAGCGCCAGTTCCGCCAATCGGCCCTGCCCCTCGCGTTCAAGATAGGCGTCGGGCGCCCACACATAACGGGTCGGCGCCAGACAATAACAGATATGGGCGGCGCCGGGCCGCACCTGTACGCCGTGGCAGAAGCCCGATTTGTTGCTGATCACCAGGTCATAAGCCCGCAGGTCGGTGCGGGCAAAGCCGAGCGGGTAGAGCGGCAGGTAGGGTTGGTGGTGATCGTGGATGCCGGGCAGCCGGTTCAGCCAGTTGGTGTGAATATCCCACTCGCGCATCGACGCCGGCATCTTGTCTGGGGCATAGATGGAGGTGTAGAGCGGCGCACCCGGGAAAAGCTTCACCAGTTCGACAAGCACATCTTCGGCGCCGCCAACCTGGTTGAGCCAGTCGTGTACAAGAGCGAGGGACATGGGTGGGTGGGGCAGGCTGGCGAATGAAGATTGCTGATCGGCTACTGTCTGGTGGATAATGCCACAGCCCCGCTTCCGTCACAAAGGCCGGTAGGCCGCGCTCCGCCACTTTGCACCCCACTATGCCACCTTCTGATCACTTTCCTCCTCTGCTTTTGGCCGATTGGCAACCCACCCGCGACGCCATTCAGTCGTACGCCCAGGTGCTGGGAAAAATCCGCGGGGCGCTGACGCCGCGCCAGCGCCACTGGTGGCATATCAGCCTGCAAGTGACGAGGGATGGATTGAGCACCTTGCCCATTCCCTTGGCGCCGACCGGGCAGTCCTTCGACATGCTGCTCGATCTGCGGCAGCATGTGCTGGTGGTCCAGACCCCGGCGACGTCTGCATGGACGCTGCCGCTGGCGGCGCCCTGGTCGCGGCAGACGTTCAGCCAGAAGGTGCTCGCTGGTCTGGCCGGCCTGGGCATCGAGGTGAGCATCGACGGCTCGTTCTTCAGCAGCGAGACGCCTATCGACTATGACCCGGCTGCAGCCGAGCGTTTTTGCACGGCGCTGGCGCAGGTGGATGCGGTCTTCAGGCGGTTCAAGGCCAATTTGCCCGGCGAGACCAGCCCGGTGCAGCTCTGGCCGCATCACTTCGACCTGGCGTTGGCCTGGTTCACAGGTCGCAAGGTGCCTGGCTTCGACGAGGCTGATGAGGAATGGGCCGAGGAGCAAATGGGCTTCGGCTTTTCCACCGGCGACGCCAGTTTCCCCAACGCCTATTTCTATGTGACGGCCTATCCCTGGCCTCCGCACCTCGATGACGCCCCGCTCAAGCGGCCGGCGCGCTGGGTCCGCAAGGGTTGGAAAGGAGCGCTGCTTCCCTACGCCGCTCTGACAGCGCGGAAACGATCAGAAGCCTATCTGTTGGATTTCCTGTCGCATACCCAGCAGATCGCGGCGACGTCGATACTGGCGCCGGTAGAGCCGGAAAAGGGCTGATGGGATTGGATTGGCCCACTTCCTGTTGGCCATCAAGCCCGGTGTCGCAGCCAATAGAAAACTGTGCCGCCGTCGTTGAAGCCCAGCGGGACGAATACCTGCAGGGTGAGAATGAAGAAGTTCTCGATGAAGAAGAACCAAAGCAGTGACCGCCATGCGGGGGCAAGGTCGGGTGTGAGAACGAGCGCGATGCCGCCAAGCAGGCTTAGGACGAGGCTGAACAACGGTCCCCCAAGCGCGCGCCGGATGTGAACGCCGGCCGGGAGATCGCCTTCATCACCCGGATAGATGCTGCTTGACAGCACACCCCAAAAGCGGATGCCGATCATGGGGTGTCTCACCCGCCGCGCCGCCCAGGCATGACCTAACTGGTGGATGAACTCGGACAGCCAGTGCAGGGGGGCGGCCAGCAAGCCCAGCAGGAGGGCCAGGCTCCACCCTGTATCGAAGACAAGGGCCGACACAACTGCCCAGACGGCCCAAACGATTACCGTCCCGGCAAGAACCGAGGGTTTGGCGGTCAAGCGCAGGCCGAATAAGGTTCCAAGTTCGAATAGTTTTTTCATTGCGGCAGCGCTGCCCGCGCCAGGACGCGCTCGGCCGCGCGCAGCATTGGCGCATCGACCATCTTGCCGTCGAGCGCGAAGACGCCGGCGCCGCTGGCTTGATACTGGTGGTAGGCGTCCAGCAGGCGTTGGGCGGCGGCGATCTGATCGGGTGTTGGCGTGAACGCCGTCTGGATGACCGGCACCTGGCGGGGATGGATGGCCATCTTGCCCTGGTAGCCCAGTTCGACTGCCGCCTGGCACTCGTCAGCAAGCCCATCCAGGTCGTCAAGGGTGACGAAGACCATGTCAATGGCCTGCAGGTTGTAGGCAGCGGCGGCGATGGCCACCAGGCTGCGGGCAACAAGGACTTCGCCACCGGCCGGGGTGCGGAGGGCGCCCATGTCTCCGGCCAGATCCTCGGCGCCAAAGAGGAGAGCGTCGAGCCGCGGGCTGGCCTGGGCAATTTCGCGCAGGTTCATGATCCCAAGGGCCGTCTCGACGATGGTCAGGATGCGGATGCCGCCCGGTTCCCAACCGCGGGCCGTTTCGGCGGCGGCAAGCTGGCGGTCGAGCCAGAGGATCGCTTCTGGCGAACCGACTTTGGGCAGTATGTAGGCATCCGGCCGGCCGGACAAGGTGCCCGCCAGGTCAGCCTCTTCCAGCCCGGAACCAGCCGGGTTGAGACGCACAACCCGCTCGCTGCGTCCAAAATCCACGCTTCCCAGGGCTGCCAGCACGCAGGCGCGCGCCGCGGCTTTGGCGCTTTGTGCGACGCCGTCTTCCAGGTCCATGACCACGCAGTCGACTCCCAATGTCGCCGCTTTGACGATCTTGCGCTCGCTATCGCCTGGCAAGAAGAGAATCGCACGCCGGGGGCGCGGTCGAGAAAGGGGGATCATTCGCTGCGTTTGATCTGAAAGCTATCGAAGTCGTTGGCGACGACCGCGTCTGCGAAGATGGCTGCTGCTTCTTCCAGCACCTGGCGGGTGTGATAGCGCCGCGAAAGATGGGTGAGGATGAGCTGGCGCACCCCGGCGCGCTGGGCAAAACGGGCGGCCTCAGCCGCAGTGAGATGGCCGAAGCGGTGGGCCATCTCGCGGTCTTCGTCCAGGTAGGTGGCTTCGACGACAAGGGCGTCGGCATCGCGTATGACGTCGACCAGGCCCCGTGTCCGGGCCAGGTCGCCGATGAAGGCCAGGCGCGTACGCGGGGCGGGAGGGCCAAGTACATCGTCAGGTTCGATGACGCGCCCATCGGGCAGGATGACGATTTCGCCGTTGACAAGCTGGCGGCGAACCGGCCCAAAAGGGATGCCAAGCGCTTCGGCTTCGGCAACCAGGAAAGGGCGTTTGGGGCGTTCATTGAAGAGGAAGCCGAAACAATCAGGGCCGCGGTGCTCAACCGCGAAGGCTTCGATCTGGACGTGCTCATCCTCGAAAAAGACGCCCGGCTCCAGCGCGTGCCAGTGAATCTGCATGGGGATTTCGCCGGGGCCAAAGACGACGCCGAACAGCCGTTGGATGCGGTCGAGGGCGAAGGCGCCGGCGTAGATATCGATGCGCTCCATCAACTCCCAGCGCGCCATCGTGGAGATGAGACCACCCAACCCCAGGATGTGATCGAGATGGCCGTGGGTGATGAGGATCTTATCCAGCCGCTTGAACCCCAGCCCCGCCGTCAGCAGCTGCCGTTGGGTGCCTTCGCCGCAATCGACCATGAAACGATGCTCGCGAAAGCCGACGATGGCGCTGGAAAGGCCGCGATGCACCGAAGGAGCCGAGGCGGAAGTGCCGAGGAACGTGAGGGAGAACATGAGGCTTTAGCGAACCAAGGCCAGAACCGGATAAAGTGTCAGCGCGGCCCTAATCGTACAGGCGATGGGCGTCAGGGACAAACTGACCGGCGTTTCAGGATAGGCCGTACACGACCTTGCCGCCTACCATCGTCATCTCGACCGTGGTCTCGGCGATAGCGGCAGGATCGCTGCGGAAGATATCGCGGTCGATGGCGATGAGGTCGGCCAGATAGCCGGGGGCGATACGGCCCTGCTGGTGGGCCTGGCCGATAGCCGCAGCGGGACCTAGTGTGTAGGCATGGACAGCCTCGGCTACGGTCAAGCGCTGGGCAGGATGCCAGCCGCCGGCCGGAGAGCCATCGCGCCGCTGACGGGTGACGGCGGCGTGGATGCCCCACCAGGGATTGGGGCTGGCAACCGGCGCATCGGAACCAAAGGCGAGAGCAGCCCCGCTGGCCAAGAGGGTACGAAAGGCATAAGCATTGGCGCCTCGTTCGCCCCAAAAACGGTCGGCAGCGGCGATGTCGTCGGTGCAGTGG
>WPCI01495968.1_pt1 | contig 13181 bp, 17 predicted proteins | sample 5399871 | NCBI WGS metagenome assembly WPCI01 (sample SAMN12869469, study PRJNA574797) | sludge metagenome | isolation source: wastewater treatment of pH7 | place: China:Beijing | collected 2019-05-20
GGGTCGTGGAGTCTCGAAAACGTGGTAGGTAGTGATGGGCGGGGTTAGTCAACGCTGATGAGCTACCGGAATCATGATTATGTGGTCGAGCAGTTGCGCGATGCTGGCCTTGACATTGAATTGCCGCTGGAGATTGCGCGCGGGTCGAAGTCGGTGCGCTGTCGCGTTCTCGGTGAGGACAAGGAAAAGCGCGGCTGGTATCGGCTCTATGAGCACCTGATCGACAACGAGTTGTACCTGACCGGGTCGTTCGGTGTGTTCCATGGGGATGATCCGGGAACGCGAAAGGTCGATCTGTCGCGGCGCTGCGACAAGTGCGGCGCCGAGGTGCCGCTGCGTGATAAGCAGTGCCCGGCCTGTGGGTCGAAGCGTATCCGCAAGTCCGAACTGAGCGACGAACAGAAGGCCGCGATCCGGGCCAGGCAAGAGGCCGACAAGAAAGCGGCACAGGCCGAGCGCGAAGCTGAAATCGAGCGCGCGGCGCAGTGGGCGACCGCCGTCTGGCGCGCCAGCCGGGCGGTCGAGGACGTTCATGAACACGACTACCTGGTGCGCAAGCGTCTGGCATCGGCGGGAGGGGCGAGGATCTATCCGGGTAACGATGGCGTCAAGCTGCCCGGCGCTGCTCGAGAAGACTTTGAGTATCTGTCCAGCTTCAAGGGCGCCCTGGTGGTGCCGATCGCTGACGAGACAGGCCGCATCTATGGCCTGCAGTTCATTCTGTCGCGCCAGCTGCATGGTGATCGCATCCGTCGCACCGAGCGCGACAAGGAATACTGGCCGGCCGGCATGTCGGTCGAAGGGCGCTACTTCCTGATCGGCCCGTCGCCGACGGGTGTCGTCCTCGTTGCCGAAGGCTTCGCCACCGCGCTCACCCTGCGCCAGGCCAGCCAGCAGCCGGTCGCCGTCGCCTTCGCTGCCAACAACATCGGACCTGTCGTCAAGGTTTTGAAGAAGCACTACCGCCGCGCGCGGCCGTTGATCTGCGCCGACGACGACTGGCTGCAGAAGTGTGCCGAGTGCAAGGCATTGACGCCGGTCGGCGACGGTATCTGTACAAGCTGCGGCAAGCCGCACAAGAAGCTCAATGCTGGTGTGCAGCGCGCCGCCGAAGCCGCGCTCGCCCATGGCTGCGACTGGATCAAGCCGGAATTCTCTGTGCCACGCCCCGTCGACCGCAAAGGCCCGACCGATTTCAACGACCTCGCCGAGCAGGAAGGCGAAGCCGCCGTCCGTGCCCAGCTCGAGAAAGCGCTCGCCGACCTCAAGATTGCCCCATCTCCGGCTGCATCGCCTGAAAAAACCGCGCGCGAAAGCGCTGCGTCATCGGGGGAAGGGGAACGGCGCCAGGCGCAGTCCGTGATGAACATCGATGACATCGTTGAGCGCTTCATCCCGCTCGACGACGGGACGGGCGAATACGTCTTCGACACCTGGACCAACAAGGTCGCCAGGCGCACGCAGATGGTCGCGCTGCTGCCGGCGCACACCCGGCAAGACATCATCAAGCAGCACCCGCTATGGATCGATCGCGGCGCCTTCTATCTCGACCAGGTCGGCTTCGATCCTTCCGGAAACGACCACAACGTCAAGCTCAACACCTGGCAGGGCTGGCCGATGCGCCCAAAGCCCGGCAACTGCGGCATGCTGCTCGATCTCCTCGACTATCTCTGCAGCGGCGAATCGAACCGCGACGAGGTCTATCAGTGGATTCTCTGCTGGATGGCCTATCCGCTGCAGCATCCGGGCGCCAAGATGAGCAGCGCCATCATCATGCACGGCCCGCAGGGCACGGGGAAATCCACCGTTTTCCAGACGCTGGCCAAGATATACGGCGACTACGCCACCGTTCTCAACCAGCGCGGCCTCGAAGACAAGTTCAACTCAGACTGGTCCGACAGCAAGCTCTTCATCCTGGCCGAAGAAGTCGTCACCCGTGCCGAAATGTGGCACATCAAGAACGAGCTGAAGGAGCTGGTCACCGGCGAGTGGATCCGCATCAACCCAAAGAATATCGCCGCCTACCGGCAGCGCAACCAGGTCAATATCGCCTACTGCTCCAACGAGAACCAGCCGCTGCCGATCGACAACGACGATCGGCGCCACCTGGTTGTCTACACCCCGCCGGCGCGCGACCCGGCGTTCTACGACGCTGTTTTCCTTGAGCTTGAAAACGGCGGCGTCGAAGCCTTCTACGACTACCTGATGCGCGTCGATCTCTCCGGCTTCCACCCCAAAAAGCGCCCGCCGATGACTGAATCGAAACAGGCGCTGATCGACCTGTCGCTTCCGTCCGAGGCCGTCTTCGTCAGGGAGTGGGCAGCAGGCCACATTGAATTCGGCGACCAGGTACTTCCCTTCGGCCCAAGCTCAGGCGCCCATCTGCACACCGCTTATGCCCGCTGGGCAAGGTCTGCCCTCGTGCATCGCGCCCGCGACCTCACCCAGTTCATCGGCTACGTCGGTCGCCTGCCCGGCTGGACGGCGGGCAAGGCATTTCCGACATACGAATCGCTTGGGTCTAGTACGCGCAAGAACAGGAAGATGGTAATCCCTGGCGAAGCCGCCATGTCGGACGCCATGAAATCATCATCCGCGCACGTCATGAAGCAGGGCGACGGCCAAAGCCAGCAATCCTGGCTCACCGAATGCTACTTCAAGTTCCAGGAAGTGCTGGGGGCCGGCCAATGATGTCACGCCATGTCACGGCCAATGTCACGCCGAAACCAGCCGAAACGCCCGTGTTCACTAATGTCACGGATGACACGCCTGTTTTGCTCGTACGGGCGCGCACACGCGCGCGCAAAAAAATTCAACTCGCGCAAGTTGTTTACATACGCGACCCCCGTATCAGGAGTGACATCTAGTGACTACGGGCCTTTCAAGCATGTTTCGGCGTGACATTGGCCGTGACATGCGGTGTCAACAAGGAGAAAACAATGAGTGACAGCTTTTACGGGAAAATCATCCAGATCATGCCGGCGCCGGCTGGCATGTTCGCCGTCTATGCAGGAGACGACGTCGAACCAGAATACCGTCTGCCGATCGTCGCCATCGGCCTTAGCGAAAATGGATACGTCGTACCGCTGGAAATTGATGGTATTGGAACGATAGGTGAGGTTTCCAGCATCGCCCGCATCGAGTGCCCCGGCCTGTGACCAAGCCCCTGCGCAAAATCATGCCATTCACCGCCAGCATCATCGACGACTTCCGAACCAATTGGCCGGAAGCCGGCATCGTCCAGGCTGTGCGCGCCGGCATGGATGGCCAGCCCACCTTCTACGCCAGCGAAGCCGGCCATCAAGTCGGCACGCCAATCCCATACGACCCGGCCAAGGCCGTCAGCCTCGCCACCCTGATCGAAATCGGCCATGTCGGCACCGCCAAGGCCAAGGACACCACGAAAGGACGCCGCCATGGATGACATCGACCGCGCCAGCGAACGCGAAGCGCAGGACCGCGAACGAGCGCTGCAGGCTGCGCGCAACCGGCCCGCGCTGATCGATACCGGCGAATGCCACTGGTGCGCCGCCAGCGTTCCGCCTGGCGCGCACTTCTGCGATGCCGATTGCCGGACCGATTTCGAGCGCGAACAAGCCGCCGCCCGGCGCAACGGGAGCCGAGCATGAGGCGCCACCCGATCCCATGGCGCCCGCTGCGCCACCCGCGTCCCTCGTTCGCCCTGTTCTGGCTGCGCGGCCGCCGCTCGATCAAGCGCAAGCGCTGGGCCGGCGCCCGCCGTCGCACCCAGCTCGTTTTCCCCGACCTTGCCTTCTACCCGGAGCACGCCCAGCCGGCCATGAAATTCGAGCGCACGGAAAACTGCCTGCACTGGATCGTTTTTCGCGGCCTGCTTGCACGTCGCGTCCGGAGGCCGGCATGACCACGCTCACCCAGGCCCAGTTCGCCCGCCACCTCGGCGTCGATCGTGCGCACGTCACACGGCTCAAGCATACCGGGCGGCTGGTCATGACCGACGACAACCATGTCCGCGTCGAAGAATCCGAGGCCCGCATCGCCGCCACCGCTGACCCGGCCAAGGCGCAGGTCGCCGAACGCCATGCCGCCGCGCGGGCTGCTGCGGTCGACGGCAAAAAACCCGCGAAAACCGCCGCGCCGGAAGACGACAAAGGCGATGAGCCGCCCGTCGGCGGACCGGACTACCAGAAAGCCCGCGCCCGGCGCGAAGAAGCCAATGCCAACCTGGCCGAAATCGAACTCGCCGAGCGCGCCGGCGGCCTCATGGAAACCGCCGCCGTGCGCGCCGTGCTCGCCGACGTCGGCGCCACCTGCCGCGCCGCGCTGGAAACCCTGCCCGCCATCCTGGCGCCGCAGCTCGCCACCCTCAACGACGACCACGCCATCCGCCAGCTGCTCGAAGAGCACATCGGCGCTGCGCTGAACGAGCTGTGCGACCGGCTGGCTGGCCTGGACGGGGCGGCGAAATGAGCGCCCGCGACCTCTCGCTCTTCGAATCCGGAGCCCGTCTTCAAATGACGGAATCAATCGAACTGACCATCCAGAGTCTGCAAGCCTATGGCCCTGAGCACGATCACTGGGTTATCGCCTGGTCTGGCGGCAAGGATTCGACCGCCACGCTGACATTGATCGTCTGGCTGATCACATCGGGAAAGATCAAGGGGCCGAAGCGCCTGACCGTGCTCTATGCCGATACCCGGCAGGAACTGCCGCCGCTGGCCATCGCCGCAGAGGCGATCATGGACGAGCTGGCCGAGCGCGGGATCGAATTCCGCGTTGTCCGCGCGCCGCTCGACAAGCGTTTCCTGGTCTATATCATCGGCCGTGGCGTGCCGCCGCCGAACAACAATACGCTGCGCTGGTGCACGCGCCAGATCAAGGTCGACCCGATGGCTGCTGCCATTGCCGAATCGCTCGGCGACAGCACGGCACTGACCATCACCGGTGTTCGCCAGGGCGAGAGCGCCATCCGCGACCGGCGAATCGAAATGTCCTGCGGAAAGGATGGTGCGGAGTGCGGCCAAGGCTGGTATCAGCAGGTATTGCCGCAGAGCAAAGGCGTGCGCGGCCGTATCGCCACGCTGGCGCCGCTGCTGCATTGGCGCGTCTGCCACGTCTGGGAATGGCTGCGCCACTGGGCCCCGCGGGAGGAGTTCGGCGGCTGGTCGACCGAGATCATCGCCGATGCCTATGGCGGTGATGAAGCAGAAGAACTCAACGCCCGTACCGGCTGCATCGCCTGCCCGCTGGCCCAGGAGGAGAAGGCGCTCGAAAGCATCCTCGCCATGCCGCGCTGGTCACACCTGGCGCCGCTACGCGAGCTGAAACCGCTCTACCGCTGGCTGCGCGAGCCGGCTCAACGCTTGCGCAAATCAGGTATCGAGCGCCTTAAGGACGGTTCGATCGGCAAGAACCCGCAGCGCATGGGGCCGCTGACATTGGAAGCGCGCCTTGAAGCGCTGGACAAGATTCTCGACATCCAGCACTGCATCAATGCCGCCGGCACGCGCAACACGCGCTTCGAACTGATCAATGCCGATGAAGAGGCGCGCATCCGCCAGCTGATCGCCGGAGGAACCTGGCCGGACGGATGGGATGGCGACGAACCGCAGGCTGACCAGTGGTTGCCGGTGACGATCTATGGCAACGGTGCAGAACAGCATGACCTATTCGGCATGGAAGAGGCTGCGTAACCGTGATCGCCCGCCCCGCCTACCTCGACCTCCTCCGCCCGCCCGGCCACCTGCTGCCCGCACTGCTGGCCAGGGCCATGCGTCCCCGCCCGCCGACTACCGTCAGCGCCTGGGCGGAAGCGCACATGCGCCTGTCGAGCAAGGCATCGGTGGCGCCCGGCCGCTTCCGTCTCGACCGCAACCCGGCGCTGCAGGAACCGATGGACTGCATGTCCGCCCGCAGCGCGGTCGCCGAGGTAGTCTGCTGCTTCCCCATCCAGTTCGGCAAATCCACCATCGAATCGGCGGTGATCGGCTACAGCATGACCGAAAACCCGGGCCCGATCATGGTCTGCCTGCCGGGCGAGGTGTCGATGAAGAAGTTCATCGTCCAGAAGCTGAATCCGCTGGTCGAGGAAACGCCGGCCATCCGCGAGGTGCTGTCCGCCACCGTCAGCCGCGATGCGCGCAACACGCAGGACTTCAAGGATTTCGCCGGAGGCCAGCTCTACATCGAGCATGCCGGCAACCCCAAGCGGCTCAAATCCACCTCGGTCAAGATCCTGCTCGCCGACGAATTCACCGAATTCGCCGCCAGCCTGCACAGCGGCGACGACCCGGTCGACCTGCTGCGCGGGCGCACCAGCGCCTTTCCCACCGTGGCCAAGGCCATGTACGTCAGCACGCCCGGCATCAAGGGGCTGTGCCGCACCACCGAGAAGTACGAAGCCAGCGACCGCCGCCGCCGTTACCTGCCATGCCCGCACTGCGGCGAACGCCACGCCTACGAATGGCCCGACCTGCACTGGTCGCTGCACCCGGCCACCGGCCGCGTCGAGCGCGCCTGGCTGGTGTGCCCGGAATGCGGATGCGAGATTGAGGAACACCACAAGCCGGCCATGCTCGCCGCCGGCCGCTGGATACCGGACAACCCCGGCCACACGGTGCGCGGCTACCGCACCAACTGCCTCTACTACCCCATCGGCCTCGGCCCGCGCTGGCCGGAACTGGCGCAGATGTGGCTCGATGCCCAGGGCGACCCGGCCAAGCTCAAGACCTTCATAAACGACCGCCTGGCCGAAGCCTGGGAAGACCCGGCCCTGCGCGCCATCAAGCAGAACCTGCTGGCCGAGCGCGCCGAACCCTACGACCTGCGCGTCGCCCCGCTGCCGGTGTGCTACGTCACCGCTGGCGTCGATACGCAGGACGACCGGCTGGAAGTGCATATCGTCGGCTGGGGCCGCGGGCTGGCCTCCTGGACGCTCGACTACGTCGTCCTGCCCGGTGACCCGGCGCGGCCGGAAGTATGGGCCGCGCTCACTGCGCTGCTCAACCGCCGCATCCAGCACGCCAGCGGCGCCACCCTGCGCGTCTCCGCCGCCGCCATCGACGGCCGTGGCCACCGCACGCCCTTCGTCAAAGCCTACATCCTGGCCAACCAGGAAGCCGCCGACCCCGTGCTGCGCCCGATGGTCATCTTCGGCGCCAAAAGCAACAACGCTCCGGTGCTCGGCCGCCCGAAATGGGAAGAGATCAAGGCCGATGGCAAGACCGAAAAGCGCGGCATCCACACCTGGCAGGTCGGCACCGTCGCCGCCAAGCACTGGCTGTTCCGCCGCCTGGGCTCCGATGCCGACCTCGAACGCGACCAGCGCCTGGTGCATTTCAGCGACCAGCTCGACAAACCCTTCTTCGCCGGCATGGTCTCCGAAACCTTCGACCCGAAAACCAACCGCTACCTCAAGAAACGTGGCGCCCGTAACGAGCCGCTCGATACCTACGTCTATGCCTACGCCGCCGCCCACCACCCCGAGCTGCGCCTGCAACGTTTGACCAAGGACGAATGGGCCGCCGCCGAAGCCCGCATCCTCGGCAACCCCGTGCGCGGCACGGTCGACGCCAGCGCCGCTGCCCCGGCGCCCGCTGCTGTCACGCCAGCCGCACCCGTCCGCCGCGCCACCCGATCGAACTACCTCCGCTGAAAGCCGCCATGAACGCCACCACCCTGCAGCGCAAACCGAACGGCATCGCCGAAGACCTCGGCGCCGTCATCGGCTTTTCCAACACCATTCTCGTCTGCGGCGTCTGGGGCGGCAAAACGCTCTACGTGCCGGAAAAAACCAGCACCGGCCACCGCCTTGCCGGCCTGCTCGGCGCCACCGCCTTCGCCCGCCTGGTCGAAGAATTCGGCGGCGAAACGCTCACCATCCCGGCCCTGGCCGACTTCGGCCGCTGGCAACGCATCCGCAAAGCCGCCACCCTGCGCCTGCAGGGCAGGTCGCTGCACGCCATCGCCGCCTTGACCGGCGTCACCTACCAGCAAGTCAAGAACGACATCCGCAGCGCCGAACTGCTCGGCCTGATACCGCTGGTGCTGTGCGCGGATCGGCGGGTCAAGAGCGACGCCGAGGTGATCCGGCAGATGGGGTTTGAGGGGTTTTGAGGTCAAAGATGACGCCAACGCTCGAGGTAAGCGTAGTGACGACGGCTGAACGTCTGCTTGACCGAAATGCGTGCAGACTTGCTGCGCTGTTTGTGCAGTCTGATGGGTGCTACGCCGGACGGGACGACATAGACGCATGGCCGGAGCACAGAGACGCGAGACGCTACAGCGGCCCGCTTCCGGTAGTGGCGCACCCGCCTTGCCAGTTGTGGGGCGCGATGGCAGTTGTGAACTACGCCCGGTGGGGAGGAGAACACAACAAGCCGGGAAACGACGGCGGATGCTTTGCCGCTGCACTGGTCAGCGTGCGCCGCTTTGGAGGGGTACTTGAGCACCCGGCGAAGAGCAAGGCATGGGCCGCGCATGGGCTGGCAAAACCGGCCGGCATTGGATGGCAGATGACCATTGATGGTGGATGGGTATGCGAGGTTTGGCAGAGCGCATACGGCCACCGGGCGAACAAGGCGACATGGCTTTACTACTACGGCACGAATCCGCCTTTTGAACTGCGGTGGGCTAGGCCGAAAGGAACGCACCAAATTGGTTTTCACGACCAGCGAGGGAAATCAGATAACAAGCCGACCCTCGGCAAGAGAGAGGCGAACGCCACGCCTTTTGAATTTCGTGACGAACTTGAGCGCCTGGCGATGAATTCGAACAACGCTTAGGTGATGGGCCGAGCGCCGCTTTTGGCGCGAGGTCCAGCGCCGAAAGGCGCGACATCGACCGCCGTGTTATGCGTGAGCCACAACAACGAAGAAAGGAATTTGAAATGCCGACACAAGACCAAATTGCACGAAACCAAAAGATGCCGTTCGACGTGAACGAGATGTTCAAAGGGCAGCCGGAAACGCAAGCTGCCCTTGCGAGTGAGATCGCCAAACTGCGCGACGAAATCGCGGCACTGCGCGCTGAATTGGCCCCCGTGCCGTCGCTGATCGTGACCGGACGACAGGCGCTCGATGAGTTCAAAAGGCTGGCACATGCTGACGCATAACGCCCAAGTCACAGGCGCGGCGGCATCATCGCCGCGTCCGGTGGACTGACGTGTTATGCGTGGAGGCAGAGAAATGGAAAAGCGAACCGTGTTTTTTACGATGGTGATGCACCCGGCAAAAGGTTGGATGCGGGTTGGCAATGCGTACCCATCGCGCAAGGCTGCCGCCGACTGGCTGCCGTTTGTGCGCGGGGCGTGGCGTGGCCTGCGGGCGAAAGTGTCGCAATGCACGGTGCGACTTGAGGGCGGCAAGGTCTGCGAGCAGTCGCGGCGCTTGCTGGGCGCGAAGTACAACCTAGACGCATAACCTGAATTCAGCGACATGATTTCGCATAGCTACAGCATCAATTGCGACAATGTAGACAACTGAAATCCACCCACAGGCGCCAACATCGCGCCCGCGCGACCATCCCGAGGACTCCACTCATGAGCCTTCGGGATGCCCATCCTTCAAACCGACATCGATGCCCTGACCGAGGCGCTGGCCACTGGCGAGCGCATGGTCCGCAAGGGCGACAAGGTCGTCGAATACCGTAGCGTCGACGAGCTGCTCGCCGCGCGCAATGCGTTGCAGGCGCAGTTCGATGCCGAGCAGGCGACCGCCGGCACCGTCTCCGCCAGGCCGCGTCAGACCCGGCTGTACCACGGCGGGCGGGGCTACTGATGGCGCGCAAATCGCGGAACAAGGCGGCTGCGGTCGACGCCAGAATCGCGGCAAAATCCAACGTTGTGCCGATCGCCTCGGCCCTGATGCCGGCGCATGAAGCCGCCGGCGCCGGCCGCCGTCTGCGTGGCTGGTCGCCTTCCGGCGTCGGCCCCAATCGCGCTAACACCGGCGCCGCTACCCTGCGCAACCGTGCCCGCGATGCCGGCCGTAACGACTGGGCCGGCCGTGCCATTCCGCAGCGCTGGGCGGCCAACCTCGTCGGCACCGGCATCATCGCCCGGCCGAAGACAACCGACGCGACGCTCAAGGAAACCCTGCGCGACCTGTGGGACGACTGGAGCGAAGTCTGCGACGCCGATGGCGTGCTCGATTTATACGGCCTGCAGAACATGGTCGCCAAAAACTGGATCGAAGCCGGCGAAGTCTTCATCCGCCTGCGCCCGCGCCGCCCGGAAGACGGCCTGCCGGTGCCGTTGCAGATCCAGGTGCTGGAAGCCGACATGGTGCCGGCCACCGACAGCCGTGCGCCGAACGGCAACGAGATCAAGCAGGGCATCGAATTCAATGGCTTCGGCCAGCGCGTCGCCTATTGGATGTACCGCAACCACCCCGGCGACGGAAACGGCGACACCGGCACCCTGGTGCGCGTGCCGGCCGAAGCCGTGCTGCACATCTATGAGCCGACCCGCGCCGGCCAGTTGCGCGGCGTCTCCGATCTGGCACCCATCCTCGCCCGCCTGCGCGGCGTTGGTGATTTCGACGATGCGGTGCTGGAACGCCAGAAGCTCGCCAACCTGTTCGCCGGCTTCCTGGAGCGCCCGGCCTCGGGGCAGGATGCCGCGCTTGATCCGCTCACCGGCCAGCCGATCACCGCCGATCACGATGGCACGCCGATGGCCGCGCTCGAACCCGGCACCATGCAGGAACTGCTGCCCGGCGAATCGGTCAAGTTCAGCGAGCCGCCCGACGCCGGGGCCGGGTACAGAGACTTTACCCGCCAGCAATATGCCGGCGTCGCTGCCGGCACCGGCCTGCCATACGAGCTGCTGACCGGCGACCTGGCCGGCGTTTCCGACCGTGCCCTGCGCGTCATCCTCAACGAATTCCGCCGCCACTGCCAGCAGCGGCAATGGCACATCCTGATTCCGCAGTTTTGCCGCAAGGTGCGCGCCGCCTGGGCCGATGCTGCCGTGATCGCCGGCATCATCAACGGCGCCGAAGGCCGCGAGGCTCGCCGCGTGACCTGGGTGCCGCAAGGCTGGGCCTATATCCACCCGACGCAGGACGTGCAGGCGCAGCAGATCGCCGTCGAATCCGGCTTTACCAGCCGCACCCGCGTCATCACCGAACGCGGCGACGACCCGGAAGAGATCGACCAGGAGCGCGCCGCCGACGACGAACGCGAAGACACGCTCGGCATCGGTCATCAGGAAATGGACAGCGAGCCGCCGGAAGACGATCCGGTGGCCACGGCCGTGCTGGAGAACCAGCGCAGCCTCGGCAATGCCATCGCGCAGCTCGCCGCCCGCGAACAGCCGGCGCCGCAGCTCACCGTGCAGCTTCCCCAGCCGGGCAAGCCGACCATGAAGGTCGGCAAGCGGATGCCGGATGGCTCGGTCGAGATCCGCGAAGTCGAGATCGAAGGGGCGGGCGATGCAGCTTGATGAAACGCTTGCCAACGACATGGCGCAGCGCGCCGCCGTTCGCCTGACCGGCGGCCATGTTGACGTCTATGACCAGGGCGGCGAGCGCCTGGCGCGCTGCCCGTTCGCCGCGCTGCCGTTCGCCGATCCGGCAGAGGGCGCCATCGTCGCCAATCCGTTTCCTGCCGCCATCGCCGAGCGCGACGGCGTGCCTTCCCGCTTCGAAGCGCGCGACGCCATCGGCGCGCTTGCCCTGTCCGGCAGCGCCGGCTATCGCGACGACCTGCCGGCCCCGGAAATGAAGTTCAAGACCCGCCGCATCGTCGAAGGCGCCGACGTGCAGATCGAATCGTTCGTTTTTTCCGTCGTCGCGTCCATCGGCGCCGGCGACCAACAAGCAACCTAAAGGATAACTGTCATGGCCCTCCAGTATTCGACCACCGTCAACAACGCCCGCCTCGACCAGATCGAGACGACAATCGGCGCCGCGCCGAACCTGATGATCTATTCCGGCTCCGCCCCGGCCAACTGCGCCGCCGCCGATTCCGGCACGCTGCTCGCCACGCTGGCCTTGCCGTCCGACTGGATGGCCGCCGCCTCGGCCGGCGCCAAGGCGCTGGCCGGTTCGTGGACGGGAACCGCATCTGCCGGCTCCGCCGCCACGCCGACGCATTTCCGCATCAAGCAGGGCGCCACCTGTCACCTGCAGGGAACATCCGGCATCGGCACCGGCGATCTGCAGGTCAACGGCACCATCACCAGCGGCCAGACGGTGACGGTGACGGCGTTCACGATCACGGCCGCGAATGCCTGATCCATGCGCTCGCTTGGCTTCGACCATGTCACTGCCGTCGGTGCTTTGCCGAAGGCATCGATGGCGCTTTCCGGGCTCGCCGGCGGTGAATGATCTCTGGCTGGAAATCTGATGGCATGGGACTGGCTGTCAGCGCTTACCCTCAATACCTGGGCGCAGATCGGTAGCAATTCCGCAAACAACGTCGATCCGAAAGATGATCCGGCGATCAATGGCAGCCATCCAAGCAGCCCGGCATGGGCCAACGGCTACGACCTGACAGATGTCGCAAACCAGTGGAACGGCGGCGCGCTCGACGACGTCAACGGCGTGTTTTGGACGGGCGGCGGTGGCCATGCCGGATACTACGGCAACGAACTGTACTCGGTCAGCCTCGAGGCGAACAACCCGGTGTGGATTCGCCGGGGCTACCCGTCCGGCTCGATCCAGAAGCCGTGCGCCAGCTTCACCACCGGGTTTACCGCAAGCGATTCACTTCTGGTGGATGGCCGCCCGGCGCCGGTTCATACCTACAACCTGTTCACAGCGATCAGCAACGGTGACGTGGCGTTGGCCGGCGGTGGATTTAACGCGCTCGGGACTAATACGGGCTGGGGATACAAGTTCTCCAGCACGCTGAACGATTGGGTCACCGCCACCCCGCTCAACGTGTGGTATCAGTCGTACAGCTGCGCCTGCTACGACCCGGTGCGCGACAGGCTGTGGCTGTTCGATTACCAGTATCTGCAGTGGATCGATCTGGCGACTGGCAATACGACGGTGTGTTTTAACACCGAGACAGACGCGATTGGCCCTGATTCGAAGATGATCTACGACTCGGTTCGTGACATCTTCGTGGTCTTCCTCAACACGCAAGCCAGCAGTGTCTACGGCAACGCCTACGTTCTTTACTTCGACCCGGACAACCCGACCGACTTCATCAAGGCGATTCAGGACAATACCGTACTGCGCGGAAAGCACGGCGTC
>WPCI01119261.1_pt1 | contig 13155 bp, 9 predicted proteins | sample 5399871 | NCBI WGS metagenome assembly WPCI01 (sample SAMN12869469, study PRJNA574797) | sludge metagenome | isolation source: wastewater treatment of pH7 | place: China:Beijing | collected 2019-05-20
CTTTTTTAGGCTCATATACCGTTTTCTTTTTCCCGCATCTTTTGCATAAGAAATATTTTTCTCTTACATTTGAAGAGTAAATATTCAGCCCTCCACTTCTTTCCCACTTATGAACTCCCAGGAAACACAATATGTTTTTCCGTTGAGTTTTTCCTGAAAATTTATTATTTGTCATATCTTTTATATCTGTTTTATCTGCTATTTGTTATATCTGTTATATCCGTTACATCTGTAATTTGTACTATCTGTTATATCTGTAATTTGTACTATCTATGCCGCCTGTTCAGCTTATAACAGGTATTTAATACAAATTCAAACTTCACCTTTTTGATTTTTCACATCTACATAAAATTCGGTAAATCCGCAATCCAGACAAACATACACTTTAAATTCGCGCATTGGGCCGGTAAAATAGCATTCACTGTCAGACTCATAACCTATACGTTCTCCAATTATGTGGCCTGGATCGAGATTTTCGCTTCCGCATTTCGGACATTTTCCCTTTTTCATTTTGCATTACTCCACGCATGCTGAAGGATAAAACCTGATAAACAGCTTTCCAGTATAATTAAAAAAATCCATAGAGATTATTCAAATTATTATATATATCCTGAAATGAAAACATATAAAGAAATAAAGATAGATAGTCACCAAATCGGGGAATAAGAAGTTATTGAAAGTGTCGAAGTTATTGAAAGTATCGAATTTATTGAAAACGCCTTTAATACCCTGATTTGATGACTGAAGATTATATTTTCTTTAATATTCAGTAATCTGCCGGCTAAGCTACTGGCTCAGCCTGTATTACTATCTGCAGCCACAGAAGTTCTGGAAACATTTAAAGAATTTTATCTTAAAGAAACACCATTTTAAGTTAAAGAAACTGTAGCATCCACACATATTATTTCCCTCCACTATTTACTAAACGGTTCTTGATCTTTACATATTAAGAAAGTGGGTTCTTAAGGTTATGCAAGTTTTTTCCTGCTAGATTATCCATTAAACCTAACCCTTTATCGACCCCCCCGTCTGGTGTTTTACTCACGGCAACTCTTTTTGAGAAATTTTAGATCGATTTTCATTCAGAAAGGAGCAGATTTAATCGTGGTCGCCAGAGAGTATAAAATAAATAGATATTAATAAATTATATAAATTCACAAGAATAATATTTTCTTATTATTGGTAGACTTGGAAAATCCGCGCAGAAATGCAGCCCGAAATCAAGCTTTCTTTTCCTTTTAATTTAAAAATTATAACCCCAGGAAATACCCGGAAATATCAGGATATTGTTATTCAGCATATTTCCCAGGCGGAAATAAAGGTTCAGGCACATCCAGATCCCCTTTCAGAACTGAATCTCATTAATGCTCTCAAATAAGGCTATCTTGCCCGAAGAAGAGAATACAACACTTTTAAGATACATACAATTTAACTTCAGCTTTTCCTGCAGTAATGAAAAAAATTCTTGAAGAGAATTTTTAAAGTAGATTTCTAAGTAAAAAATCCTGTAAAATGACTTAATCATTCCTGAAAAATGAAAGTTTAGTATACCAATTTAATTAGGCAGGTTTAAACATTTTTTAGTTTAAAATATGTGGAATACAGCCAATTTTTAAAGACTTATACAGTAAGCCTGTAAAAAGAGTGTAAAGCCTGAAAAAGAGTGTATTATGACCAGATGTTATCAGTAAAAATAAGCATAAGCCATAAATTCGAAATATAACAACCCCGGGGACGTGTTCATTATATTTTGAAAGGATGGCTATGAGAAGATTTGTTCAGCTCAGGCAGTTCATTCTGCTGAATTTAACTTCAGAAGAACCAGCCAAAAATGCTGAGGGTTGTCTTTGAATAGATCACTGTTACCTTGCTGTAATAGAGACTGAAAAATCCCATTGCATTTTCCTCCTGATTTTATTTGTATATGTCTTTAGTTTATTATCCTGTTTTTTCTGTACATTAGTGGAAAGAATGGAGTTTTTGAGTTAAAATTAGTCATTTAATAGTATAATCACTCCTTGCAGTCAAACTCTTTTATCAACCCCCACAATCAGATTCTACCCAGTGCAATTATTTTATATGTTAGTCAGGTTTCACTTCCTGTTTACAGGGAATACAGACTAAACTTTAATTGCCTGAGAGTATAAATAAATATATACTCGCTGGATATATAAAATCAACAGAATTAACGATACTTATCATTAAATAGTCCTTGAGATTTTGGAGAAATAATGCTGTAAATAAATGACTAACTTCTAAATTTAAATTGCCGGTGATAATTTTAACTGTAAATTCCTGAAATAAGTCTTATACTTATCTTTTATACAAAAAAGAGAGAAATAAGGTTTTTAGTGGAAACTGAGGGATTATAAACCCTTTTAACTCAGGCAAAAAACTTTAGAGATTTTAAAATCGGCTGAAACGGCAGATAACCCTTTCTAATTATAAACTATTTCAATTGGTTCTTTTTCTTGAAAAGTCCTTCTTCGTTAAGAAGATTTATAATTAGCTATAATATAAATAAGCATGAATTCTTATTTTATATAACTGCCGTCTCCTGAAGAAAAGCCTTTAAATTCAAATTCCCAACATTCCGATCAATTCTTTAGCCCACTTTAACTTCTTTTTCTTAATCGGATTTACACACGGGTCTTCAAAATCAAACCCTGCAAGCCTGACACTTTTAGCCCTGAAGTTCTGGGCTACAAAAACGCATCGGTCCCCGTCACTGAACCCGCCGAAATTATATACTTTATCGAAGGGCTCTGCCTGGGTGGTCGCAATAAAGCGTTTGAACCTGAGCACATATTTTTCCAGCTTATCCAGGTTGTCTCCGTGGGCGTGGATAAGGACAATCGAGCCCTGCTCACAGGCAAGGATCTCTTTTTCTATATCAGATTCGGAATTGCCGTCCAGGTCAGTACATATGACCTCAGGCACCCGTCTCATGTCCATAAAAGCAGCAGAAGCTCCGTCGGCTGCAATAATAACAAAAGCGGAAAGATCAATTTTTGAAAGTTCAGCCCTCAGCCCGGGAGCATTTCCACAGGCCAGGACTGGCTTTTCCGAAATCACAGCTTCGAGTTCAGAAAGGCTGACAGTATTTTTCACAGTCAGCATGCTGGAAAGGAACATGGCTGCCTTTTCATCGCCTTCGCGGTCGAACCCGAAGTCTTTAAGAATTCTTTCATATATCGGCTCCCAGGCAGCAAAGTCCATATGTATAACTCCTTTCCTGTTTTTCGTTTCTGAGTTTAGATTTCTTTCTTGAGTTATGTTCCTAAATAAATTTCTAAATTATTTCTTTGCAATTCCCATTTTCATGGCAATGCCTTCCACATCCCAGTCCTTTACAAGGTCTCCGGAAACATCGACCCCGCTGCCGATATCAAATACATCGGCTCTAACCTCTTCTGCGATTAGGTCTTTAAGGGTTTCAACGAGCTTCAATACCCTTTCGTCTTCAATCCGGACAGAAACCTGAATGTTTTCGTCCACAACAAGGTCAAGCTCCTTCCTCATGTCCTGTAGCCTGCGGATTACTTCCCTTGCATACCCTTCAGCTTCGAGCTCGGGAGTAAGGTTTGCATCCACATAAACAGGACCAGCATCGGACTCGGCACTGGCTGTTCCTTCAGGCAGGGTCTCTTTGAAGTTTGCCATTTCCGGACTAACCTTAACAGTGCTTCCATCAGCCAGGGTAAGCTCGAATTCGCCTGCTTCGTCAAAGGCTTTCTTTAGAGCAAAGCCGTCAACTTTCTGCAGGGCAGGGACAACCTTTCCGGCGTCCCTCTTGAATACAGGTCCTATCTTTCCGGGGTCAGGAATAACCTCAAGCCCCAGTTCGTCCCAGCTCTTGCCCACGCCTGTGAGCACAATGTCTTTGGAATTTGTCTGGTCCATAAGGACAGAACGCAGCCTTTCGACAGCTCTTGCTGCATCCTCGCTTTCAGGGGAGACAACAATTCTGGAAACGGGCCACCTGAGTTTTCTTCCTGCCTTCTGGCGGGCGTTTGAGGCAGCTTCCACAATTGAGCGTGCGGTATTCATAGCTTCTTCAAGTTCGGTGTCAAGGTAAGCTTCATTGACCTTCGGCCAGTCGCACATATGGACAGATTCGGGAGCTTTCGGGTCCACGTTCCTGATAAGGTTCTGGTACATTTCTTCAGCCAGGTAGGGCATGAAAGGCGAGATCAGTTTTGTAATGGTTACATAGACCTCGTAAAGCACACAGTAAGCTGCAAGCTTGTCAGGGTCGTCAGCCTCGGTCCAGGTTCTCGGGCGGATAAGCTGGATGTACCAGCGCGAGAGGTCTTCGAGAGTAAAATCAAGGATCTCACGGACTGCTTTGTGCAGCAGGTACCCGCTCATGGCTTCGTCCACAGATTTTACCACGGACTGGGCTCTTGAGAGAATCCACCTGTCTTCTTCGCGCAGGGCATCTTTTACGGAATCAAGGCTGACCTGCACGGGGTCAAAGTTGTCAAGTGCCATGTACGGCAGCGGGAACCTGAAAACGTTCCAGAGGATGTTGATAGAACGGTGGACGGTCTCAACTTCTTCCAGATTAAACTTGAGGTCGTCCCAGGGTGCACTTGAGGAGAGCACGTAAGCACGCAGGGTGTCCGCCCCGAACCTGTCTATGATATCCAGAGGTGAAATTACGTTTCCAAGGCTCTTGGACATCTTCTTTCCGCCGGCGTCAAGGGTAAACCCGTGCATGAGCACGCTCTTATAGGGAGCCCTTCCAAAGCCGACCATGCTTGCTCCGAGCTGGGAATAGAACCATCCTCTTGTCTGGTCATGCCCTTCGGTAATAAAGTCAGCAGGCCACCATTCATCAAACTGATCCCGGGTCTGCGGGAACTTGAGGGTTGCCCAGGAAGCTACAGCCGAGTCAAACCAGACGTCAAAGACATCTTCAACACGCTTTTTCTCCCCGCCGCACTCACAGGGCACGGTAACTCTGTCCACATAGGGGCGGTGAAGTTCTATATCGCCGTTTAATCCCGCCTTTTCCAGAAGTTCTGCTTTTGTACCTATTACCTCAAGCTTTCCGCATTTTTTGCATTTCCACACAGGAATTGGAATTCCCCAGTAACGCTGCCTGGAAATGCACCAGTCACGTGCACCCTCAACCCAGGTCCTGAACCTGGCTGAACCTGCCCAGTCAGGGTACCAGTCTACAGCATCAATTTCTTCGAGCATTTTTTCCTTGATCTCGGTAACCTTGAGGAACCACTGCTCAGTTGCAAGGTAGATGATGGGGGTCTTGCAGCGCCAGCAGTGCCCATACCTGTGTGTGACCGTGCCTTCGGCAAGGAGTCTGTTTCGGGCCTTGAGGTCTTCGATCACTATGGGGTTTGCTTCTTTAACGTTCTTGCCTGCATATTCCCCTGCTTCTTCGGTATATGAACCGTTTGAGCCAACGGGACAGAGGATAGGGAGCTTGTGCTTTGCTCCGAGGTTGAAATCGTCCATACCGTGTCCGGGCGCGATATGTACACAGCCTGTATTTTCCACGGTTACGAAGTCTGCAAGGTAAACACCGTGCTTTATCTCGTTCTGGACAGGCACGAGGTCCCCGACAGGGCTTTCGTATTCGAGCTTTGTTAACTCTTCCCCGAGCATAGTCTCAAGCACTTCAAAGTCCGTATACCTGCCCTGCTTGAGGACGTTTTTAATAAGTTCAGTGGCTGCGATAAGGATTTCTTCCGAGCCGTCCTGCCTGATTGCCCTGAATTTGGAGTACTCGTAAGCAGGGTGAACAGCCACTGCCACGTTTGCAGGGATTGTCCAGGGCGTGGTTGTCCAGATGACTATGAAAGTGTTTTCTTCGCCTTTGACCCTGAATTTGACATAGATTGAAGGGTCAGTCCTTTCAGAATATTCGACCTCGGAGTCTGCAATTGCAGTCTCACAGCGCGGGCACCAGTTTACGGAACGCTTGCCCACTTCAAGGAGATCCTTTTCGCTTGCCTGCTTGAGAGTCCACCAGGCAGCTTCGATATACTCGTCTTTTAAGGTCATATAGGGGTCTGGCCACTGGAGCCATACTCCAAGCCTCTGGAACTGCTCGGTCATTGCCTGCTTCTGCTTGATAGCGAATTCCTTGCATTTTTCAATAAAGTTCTCTACCCCGAAGCTTTCAATGTCCTTTTTGGACTTGAAGCCGAGAACGCCTTCGACCTTAACCTCAATAGGAAGGCCGTGCATGTCCCAGCCAGGGCGCTCAAGAATGTAGCGGTTGTTCATGGAATAATAGCGGAGAATGGAATCTTTAATGATCTTGTTCCAGGCAGTCCCCAGGTGAATATGCCCCGTGGTGTACGGAGGACCGTCAACGAAAAAAAGTCTTTTTCCGGTCTTGCGGTGCTCACGGGTTTTCCGATAGGCATCGCTGTCTTCCCAGAACTGCGTTACTTTTTTTTCTATTTGTTCTGCGTCATATTTGGCAGTGATTTCTTTTATCATATGGGAGTCTCCCTGATGAAAGATAAATTGAGGTAAACCGTCTATTCAATCCTGTTAATTTTTGATAAACTGCTAATAAGTAATTATGACAGGCTGATGATGACAGCATTTATACTCACAGGCTTATATTGACATGACTGCCATTAGCCGGATTTATGAGTGATTTTCAGGTAGATTACTGGTCAGTGAATAATAAATATCTGACTAATAACAAACTTCTGACAGGTAAGGTACCAAATATATTAAAGTATATTTAATGTCCGTTACCAGCCATGTATAATAATTAACTCAGTCAAATATAATTAACTCAGTCAAATATTTGACGTACAAAAATCCTTACCTGAAAAACAAACCTGCGATTTCAGGCAGATAAAAAGGCCTGATGTACACCAAATCAGTTTATTCAGTATTACTGTACTTAATTTAAGCTTTTTGTGACCTCAGAAAAGTTAATCTATTGTTTTCCGAATTTCACATCTCCCGAGCACGTCTCGCCGATTCTCGTCTCGCCCGATTCTCGTCTCGCCCGAGTCCCGCCTCGGGAGGGCGGTGTCCTTTTCGCTCGCTTTGCTCGCTCAAGAGGACCAATTTGGAAGGAGAAAGGACTAATTTGGAAGAAAAAAGGGCTAATTTGGAAGAAGAAACGTGAGGTTCATAAAGGAGTTGGAGGATCTTTATATACTTGACTAGAGAAACCCTCATTTTTCCTGATTGTTCTTTTCCCGCTCGGCGAAAGAGATAGAACTGTTTCAAAAAACAGGATTTGATCTGCCTGCTCTTTTTTTCTTTCTACCCGGGTCTGTATAAAGTCTGTATAAAATGGTTCTTAAAAATATTCCTGAAAGGGCTTTTATTCCTGAAAAAGGATAGAAACATATGCAGATTAAGATACTGGGGTGCGAGTCTTTCGGAGCACGGTCCCTTGCGTGTATTGTGAAGACCGGGGAGAGAAAGATCCTTATCGATCCCGGAGTTGCCCTTGCTCGCCTGCGGTACGGTTTGCTTCCGCACCCTGTGGAGGTGGCAGCTGCCCTCAGGATCAGGGAGAAAATTCTTGCGGAATTCGAGGGCACAACAGACATAGTAATCAGCCATTACCATGGGGACCACATGCCCATGAAAGTCGAAGACCCTTATCAATTGCCAGTGGAAGATCTCCCCGATTTAAAAGGGGTCAGGTTCTGGTGCAAAGGTCCGGGAAATATTTCGGGGTTGTCCCTACAAAGGAGAAAAGAGTTTTTTCGCTATTTAGGGCATTCTCTTCCTGCTTCTGAAGGTGTCAGTTCTGAAGGTGTCAGTTTTTCGCCCGCTGTACCTCACGGGACGAGAGGTAAGGGATTTGGCACGGTGATGATGACCAGGGTCTCTGAAGGAGATAAAGTGTTTGTTCATGGTTCGGATATCCAGCTTCTGGACAGGGAGGTTGTCATGCAGATACTTGCCTGGAAGCCTTCAGTTGTTTTTGTTTCCGGACCTCCTCTCTACCTCTCCCATCATGTCCCAGAAGCTTCTAAAGAGGCGCTCGAAAATGCCCTTCTGCTTGCCGAAAATGCAGGCACCCTTATCCTTGACCACCACCTCCTGAGGTCTCTTGAGGGCTACAGGTGGTTAAAAGACCTCGCAGGAATGGTAAAAAATACAGTTGTATGCGCCGCGGAGTTTATGGGTAAAAAACCTGAATTGCTTGAGGCGCAGAGAAAAAACCTGTATGAAGAAATGCCTGTGCCCCGTGGCTGGCACGAAGCTTATGAAAAGGGTGAAGCGGGTGTTGAGGACTATCTATTGTGAACTATTATCATAAGATCCATTATCACAGGATCCTCTTAAGATATTGAATACAGTGACCCTCAAGGTGTTCAATACAATGACCCTTAAGGTGCTGAATACAGTGACCCTTAAGGTGTTCAATACAATGACCCTTAAGGTGCTGAATACAATGACTCTTCGGGTATTAAATACAATAACTCTTAAGGTGTTCAATATAAAGGCCCTTCAGGTATTGCACTGTCTTTAATGATTCTCGTTTGCGGATAAATCACATTCTCTGCCTGTATCTTAATTCCTTAAACCTTATCCTGAATTCTGTTCCCTCATGCGTATTAAGTTCAATGCTCCCTTCAATCTGGTCCACAAGGTTAATTACAAGCTGCAAGCCCAGAGAATCAGTTTCCCGGAAATCAATTTCTTCAGGGAAGCCTCTGCCATTATCTCTTACAACAAGTGAGAAACAGTTTTTTTCACTGCTTCCTTGTTCTTCCTTTTTCAGGCAGACGCAAATCTCACCGCTCTCCTTTTTCTGGAATGCATGTTTCAGGGCATTTGAGACAAGTTCATTGATAATAATACCCAGAGGGACAGAAGTGTCCATGCCAAGGAAAATATTATCAACATCAAGTTTCAGGCTGATATTTTTATCACCCACGGAATAAGCCCCGAAAAGGTAATTTGCAAGGTTCTGGATATAGTCTGAAAAGTCCACGCTTATCATGTCTTCGGACTGGTAGAGTTTTTCGTGGACAAGAGCCATGGATTTTACCCTGTGCTGGCTTTCCCTGAAAGCCTCTATAACCTTTTCGTCGCTGAAATTGCCTGATTCGAGATAGAGAAGGGTTGAGATTACCTGCAGGTTGTTTTTGATCCTGTGGTGGATCTCCTTTTTGCGGATTTCTACCATCTGCAAAAGGGCTTCTTCGGCTTTCTTGTGCTCGGTTATGTCGAGGATAATCCCCTGCAGACGGATCTCGCCTTTTTCATCTCTCTGAATAAAGGTCCTTTCATCCACCCAGCGTACTTCTCCTGACTTGGTAAGTATTCTGTATTCTGAACTGTAATCTTCACAGCCGAATTCAATATTTCTTGCAAGCTCACGCTCAACTTTCTCAAGGTCTCCGGGATATACTATATTCCCGTAAAGGATTTTTCTTGAAGTAAAGTCTTCCACTTCATATCCGAGCCTTGTAACGTTTTCCGAGACAAATTCTATAGGCCAGCCCTCTTCATACTTCCATAAAAAGACAATAACAGGGCTGCTGTTAATTATGCTCTCAAGCTCTTCTTTTAACCTGTTTGAGTGTTCAAGTTTCCTCGCATATTCGAGAAGAGATTTTTCCGCTTCCCTTCGCTGTGTTGTAACCCTGTCAAGCACCAGGCGCGTCTCTTCAATTCCGTCCGTAAGGAGCTTGAAATCTCCCTGCCCCTTGACCTGGATAGGCCTCTTGAAATTATTATGCTGGAAAGCCTTCAGGACAGCATTAGAGTCATCTATAATCATATTGAGGGTTTCGGAAAACTTATCAAGAGTGTCCTCAAGCTCCCTGAACTCTCCCTGGACATCCACATTAACCCTTTCTTTTAATTCCCCTTTTGCAAGGGCATTTGTGACTCTCATAGTTTCCCTGATAGGGATAACTACAGCATTGAGAATCTCATTCAGGCCTTTGGGTATTTCCTGAAAGTCGATTTCCACATCCGTATCAGCTCTGACTCCGAGTTCCCCTTTTACGGCGTCCTGAGCAATGCTCTTGAAGTCTTTTACGATCCTGTTAATCGGCTCTGTTACGGACCTTGCAATCATATAAGCAAGGGCAGCCATGAAAAGGATCGAAACCGCAGATATGATAAGAAGCCTCTCTCTCAGGTCAGCTACTCCGGCAAGCATTTCTTCTTTAGGAACAACCAGAACAAAAGCAAAGTCCCCGGTCTCTACAGGCTCGTAAAAAAGGATTACGGTTTTTCCTGTTGTGGGGTCTGCGGTCTCAAGGTGTCCACCAATTCCATTTTTTATATCCCGGGAGGCTTTTTTGAGCTCTTCCCCTCCAAAATCATAAAGGTCTTTTTTCCCTATCCAGTCCTTATGTGTAGGATGAGAGAGAATGACCCCGCTGTTGCTTACCATAAAAGCGTATCCGGTGTCAAAAGTCCTGACCTTGCTTACCACCTCATCCACGTATTCCAGTGAAACATCCACCCCTCCAATCCCTGCGAACTCTCCGTCTTTCATGATCGGAGAAACGTAGCTCACCATAAACACCCCTTCATAAAAATAAGGTTCCGTAAGCACGTCTTTTTCCGTAGCTTTCGGAAGCTGGTAGTAGTCCGAGCTGTCGTAATGAAGCAGGGGGGCAACTGAAGCAGTCCCGTTCATTTTATTCCAGTAAGGGACAAACCTGCCGGTTTCATCGTGAGCAGGAGAGTTTGTATATTCGGCATCTTTCCTGTCAAAGGCATCGGGCTCAAAAGCAACATAGGTCCCCAGAAGGTGAGGGTTGTCCCGGAGCAGGTTTTCCAGAATCAGGAGGGCTTCATCCCGGTCTGCGGTTTCATAGCTTTCCATTGTTGTTGAAATCGTCCTTGCAATGGCCAGGTTGGCTTTCATATCCGCATCGAACTGGTTTGCATAATTGGAAGCCATTTCAACCGACTGCTGGTATGCCAGTTTTTCTTCCTGGGTTGTGACAGTGGAAATGATCACAGCTGTGGAGGCTGTAAGGATCAAAAAGACTCCCAGCACCGTGTAAACAATCATTTTCGTTCTTAAGGGGGTGTTGCTAAACATTTTAATCCTCAATATTTTTCCTCTCGTTTTAGCTGCCGAAAGGGGGAAAATAGAGCATTTTTTCACGGGCCCATATTCTGAAAAAAACAGGAACGACCACTTTTAATGATTTAATTTTATAAGAACTTGAAATATTTAAAAACTTCTAAAAAACTTCCTTAAGGGCTAAAAAATTAAATTAAGTAAAATTATGTAAAATTAAGTAAAAATAATGCAGGAGTTTTTCCTGCATTGCCATTCAAAATTTATACTGAGTTTTCACTCACTTATACCGAGTTTTCACTCACTGCAATTTTTTCTTTCCCTGTCTCCGAAGCTCCCTCTTTCTGAGAGTAGAACCACAGGGGGATGTAAAGGGCGAGTACCACGAAACCGACTATTGTGGAAGCCCAGCCCACTTCAAGGCTGTTGAGATAAACAATCCCTATCAGACAGAGAGGCAGGTTAAAGAACCCGAAGAAAGCAGCAACATACTGCCAGCCCCCTGGAGCTTTGAAAGGTCTCTCAAGCGTCGAGAAGCGCGGGTCGAATTTTGCTTTCACGTATGCAAAAAGGCTGATCCCGTTAGCACAGACATATCCTATTGCAGAAGCTGCGAGGATGGCTGCAGGTGTCCCGAGGAAGATGAAACCCATGTTAAAGAGGGCAATAACGATCATTGCATTGACCGGGGTTCCGTAAATGTTCATCTTTCCGAAAAACTTGGGCAGATTTCCTTCTCCAGCCATGGAGTACATGGCCCTTGAAGCTCCCAGGAAAGCAGTCTGGATAATAAGGATCATTGCCGCAATAAGCATGAGGATGGCAAGGGATCCTCCTATTGAACCCAGAGTCATCTGAGCCATGGGAAGCATGGGAGAGAAAGGCTCAGCAAGGATTCCTTCAACACCCAGAGTCCCTGTACAGGCAGCCTGGACAAGGATAAAGGTCACAAGGCAGATAGCTCCGCAGATGAAGAGGGCTTTGGGCACATCGGACCTGGGCTGCTTGTATTCAGGCCCGTAGATAGCCGCAGTTTCCCACGCGCAGGCGCTCCACTGTGCCATTGCAAAAAGCCCGAGAAGGATAAGTATGTGCTGTACATCCCAGCTCCAGTCAGTCGGAAGCCAGGAACCTGTTATATTGCTCATCTCGAAGTGTCCTGTTGCGAAAGGTGCAAGAGAGATAATTATAAGCGGGGCAAGCGAAAGAACCGCAAGGATATACCCAAGCGTTGCGCCTCCTGAAAGCCCGCGGTAGTTTACCAGGATAAGGAACAGAAACACAGTTGCACCGGATACAAGATACATGGCAAGGTCAGGCACTCCTGCAAATGCAGGGATAAGCCCTTTGAGGTAACTTCCGATAAGGATTGAAAAGATAGCAAGCACAGGGTTCCAGGCAAACCAGTAACTCCATGCACTGAAACCTCCAAGTAACTTGCTCTTTTCATATCGTTTATTTTCATCACTCGCTCTAAATACGCTCTGGGCAAATCCAGGAAGTCCGGAGGCCCTTGGAAACATTGTTGCAAGTTCTCCGTAGGCAAAGTTCTGCATGAATCCCTGGAAAACAGAAAGTGCCCAGACAAGGATCGCAAAAGCCCAGACATAGCTTGCAAAGTAACCTATAGAAGGCAGGATCAGCACAGGAACACCGAGAGCAATTGCAAGCCCCTGTTTCCAGTCAATTGTCCGCTGAAGCCCCCCGGATTCGTTATTTTCATCGCTCATTTTACACACTCCTCTACTATTTGTTAGTTTAGCCTGATGATTCGCACAGCTCCTGCAGAAAAATAAGCCTGCAGAACTGCAAGCAGAAAAACGGATACAAATTCGGAAGATATTCAGGAGCCGGAAAGGGAGACTGTTCCGGTTTTTCTGCCGAAGCATCCCCGAAAAATCTCCTCTTTTACTGAAGAATTTCAGGTAAGACAGGCTCCTGATTCTTCTTTTTCTGGCTTTTTTGTGAGAATCCGGTTCTCTTATTCAGTGTGTTTATCTTGTCTGTTTCCTGAATAGATTGCAGGAATTTATCTTTACATCGAGTAGTTTCTCGATATTCATTTTAGCGGCAATTCCCTTTGCAGCACCAGGCACTGAAGTGATCACGCCTATGTCGAGTTCCTCACGGAGTTCGCGCATAAC
>WPCI01004620.1_pt1 | contig 13149 bp, 15 predicted proteins | sample 5399871 | NCBI WGS metagenome assembly WPCI01 (sample SAMN12869469, study PRJNA574797) | sludge metagenome | isolation source: wastewater treatment of pH7 | place: China:Beijing | collected 2019-05-20
AGCACGGCGATACAATCTTGCCCGAGAATCACGCTGATGCGGTGAATCGCATCATGCACGGTCGCCAAGGTCAAACCGCACCCTTCCAACTTGACCTTGGCAATCAAGGTCGGCTCGGTGCTACTTTGCTGCACACGCGACTTGATGATGACGGGCGTCAGAATGCTTTCGACGACTGCCAGAGCCAGGCTAGGCTTTATGCATTCGCCAGTGGCGGACACGTGCAGGCCGACGTTCAGTTCGAGAGCGATAGTGTTCAAGGTGTTCATGGTAAGACTCCTATGTTGTGTTGCGATTAGGGTAAATCTGTCGAGCGAGCGCGGAGCGCGAGCGAGACGAAACTAGTTCCTTTCTGCGGTGATGGTTTCGCCAGTGGCGATGATGGCAAGATAGTCGGATTCATTCAAGGTCCAACCGATTTCGTCAAGGTCTAGGTCCAACAAGGGTGCATTACGCGATGACTGCAAGGTTGCTTCAGGCATTTCGGCTCCTCTTCGTGTGGTGGTAAGGTGATTGCACTATAGCAGCACGCTTTTCAGGTGTCAAGCATTTTTTGTGTATGTTTATAGATGACAGTGGCATTGTGCGGGTCAAAATTGGCCGATTTCGGGAAAAATCCGTGTCATTGCCCCCCCTATGGCACGAACAATGGCACGGACTAAGTGCTTGATTTTACTACAATGACACGGATGACACGGATGTTCAGTACCCCCGCACTTGCGGCCGACCAGATAGTTTAGTTGTGTGACAATACTAACATTATTTCTATAAATATGATATATACTACTATACTTAATATAAGAGTGGTATTATATACTGTTAAGTTAAGTAAGTATTCGCGGGGTATCGTGTCATACGTGTCATCCGTGTCATTGTTGCTATACGGTCGTTTCGGCCGTGTCAGAGTCCGTGGCGTTCGAGGCTATGACACGGATTTCCTTGAGCGCAGGCCGGGAATGCTTAAATTTCACCTTCGACCGCCCGGCTGGATGCCCTATATACATATACAAACATGCTCACATTTCGGCCGCGCAGCCTAGTAAGGATGCCCGACTGCCCGCCCAAGATGGCCGACTGCCTGGTAAGGATGCCCAGGATGCCCAGGATGCCCAGGGTGGCCGCCCAGGATGCCCAGGGTGCCCGATCACCTGACACGGCGCCCAGGATGCCTGGTAAGGTGCCCAGGGTGTCCGACTGCCTGGTAAGGATGCCAAGGGTGCCCGATCACCTGCCCAAGAATGCCCAGGAAGGGCCTAGAATGCGCCCAAGATCGACGATCGCGGCTCGACCTATACCTACCCATTGCCACCTTGTCATAATCGCCTCAGAGGCCCGGAAAAGGCGTGCCGCGATTCACACGCAGAAGGGTTTCAATCCACGTTGCCTGGCTCATTCGCTCATTGCTCAGCCTGGCTACTCACTGCCCTTCGATGATGACCGCCTGGCTTACCCTGCTTCGTTGATTGATTGTGACTATGGTGACTGCTCGGTTGATTGACCCTGGCTATGACCTGATTCGCGGTTCGGACCCCCCACCCACCCTCTTTTTGGACTTGGATAGTAAGAATGGCGACCAACGCATGGACTTCACCCAAATTTGGAATACACACTTAATACCACATACCCCCGCCCCAATTTTTTTCACCCCATTCCCAAAATACCTAGTACCATCAACCTATTACCTACCACAAGCACCCACCACCAATAACATGACCACCCCTCAACCAACCCCTCAGCCGAAGCGCATCAACGATGCCCAAGTACAACAGATACCGAAGCGCATCAACGATGCCCAAGTACAACAGATACCGAAGCGCATCAACGATGCCCAAGTGCAACAGATCAGGCAACTCTATGCAGACGGTCAGTCTCAGTCGCAAATTGCCAAGAGCTTCGGCATGCGGCAGACGAACGTCAGCAAGATCGTGCGCGGAGACACTCACAAGAATGCCCCAGGGCCAATCAACAAGGTCGGCCGCGCCTCCGGTGAGCGGCACGGTCTCACCAAGCTTTCGACCGAAGAAGTGGCGCAAATGCGGACCATGCGCACCGAACTCGGCACCAGCTACAACGACCTCTCCCGCATCTTCAACCTGTCACCCACGCAGTGCCGGTTGATCTGCATGGGTGTGGCCCGAGTGAATGGGTGATCGAGGGTATGCTGAACATGGAGACAACAAAGCTGTGAGTGAAGCCTACAACTACGTCCCGCGCGATGTGATGGTTCCTTTTCACAACCGGACAGCGCGGTGGGCGGTGATCATTGCGCACAGGCGGCTCGGAAAATCGACGGCCCTGCTCAACGATCTGATCATCAGGGGAATGGTGAAACGGAAAGACGGTCTGCGGCAGCAGTTTGCTTTTCTGGCGCCCTTTCAGAACCAAGCACGCATGGTCATCTGGCAAATGGCGAAGGATTACACCCAATGCTTCAGCAAATGCCCAGGCTACAAGATCAGCGAGATGAACCTGACGGTGACACTTCCTGATCCGGACAACCTCAACAACCCAGGGAGCGTGATTATGCTTCTCGGTGCCGAAAACGCCGAGAAGTTGCGGGGTCTCTTTCTCGACGGGCTTGTTCTCGACGAGTTTCAGGACATCGCCCCTTGGGTATGGGACGCAATCCTGCGGCCGGCGTTGGCTGACAGGGGTGGTTTTGCTGTGTTCTCAGGGACAATCAAGGGAAGAGACAATCCCCTGTGGATGTTCTATGAAAAAGCAAGCGCAGGTGGTTCAGGGTGGTTTCACCAACTTCTTCCAGCCAGCAAAACACACATAATCCCCCAGGAGGAACTTGATGATCTGAAGCGCAGCATGACCGAGGAAGCCTATCTGGCTGAGTTTGAGTGTGATGTTGATGCCCTCGTTACCGGGCGGATTTTCCTTCAGCACATCATCCCGCGGCAGATCACCAAGGTGCCCTGGCAGCCCGACGGCGGGCCGGTCATCACGGCATGGGACCTTGGGATGGGCGACACGACGAGTATCTGGACCGCGCAGACCGTGGGGAAGGAAGTGCATCTTCTCGACTTCTACGAAGAGTCCGGCCAGGGTCTGGACCACTTCGTGAATTACCTGCGAAAGCTGCCTTACGCCAAGCAGTTCGGCACCCACCTGATGCCACACGACACGAATGTGCGGGAGCTTGGGACTGGTGTCAGCCGCCTTCAGACGCTCCGCAACATGGGAATGCGCAACATCAGGATCGTGCCGAAGCTTTCAAAGGCCGAACAGATCGACGCGGCGCGAATGCTGTTGGCGCGCTCATGGTTCGACGAGACAGGATGCCAGAAAGGGCTTGTGGCCCTGCGGGGCTACAGCTTCGGCTACGACAAGTCGCGGCAGTGCTTCACGCAATCGCCACTGCACTCGGCCCACTCAAACGCGGCGGACGCCTACCAACAGCTTGCCGTGGGATTGAAGAAGGCTTCCCTGCACGCAAATGAGTCCGACACCCTGAGCCTCCTCAACCGGGATGACGACGATCGGATTCCGAATGCTGAACGGTGGGAACCTGACGGGATAATATTTTAGTCTCGCTCGCTCGACCGATTCCTGATATTCTCACCCGAACTCACCTGATGGACCCAAAACGATGCCAAGACGCTCGATAATCATGCAGACACTGGAAGAGAACCAGAAGCGGTTCAACAGCTATGCGCAGGCGATCGACGCCTACAATGCCGACAACAAGAGGCGAACCGATGCCTACAACCAACGGGCCGGCAACTTCAACGAGTTGGTCGAGGCAGTGAAGGAAGGTCGGGAATACGCCATTGCTGATCTCGGAATCGGCGCCTTTGGTGAAGGGTTGAGGACGCAGATCGGAATCATGACCCCCGAGCAAGAGGCGCAGCAACTGGCCTACACCAACTGGCTCGCTGAACAACTTGCGTCCGGTCGGCCGATGCTGAGTGTCCTGAACGACAAGAACGCGCCGCCACAAGTCGATCCGAAATCCATCAGGATGGTCGATGCGTGGAGCGAGGAAGGTCGGGCAGCGGCAGCGAAGGCGCCGATCAAGGCCCCTCTCACCAAAGAGGAAGTGGCGCAACAGAGAGCCTATGACGAGTATGTCGTCCAGAAGCAGGCTGAGGCCAACGCAAGTGCGGAACCGTACATCTACGACCCGCTCGGTGATCCGAATGCGCCACCCAAGCCACAGGAAAAGTGGTTGAAACCAGGCACTCCCGAGCATGCCGCAGCCTTGGCAGCCCAGGAAGAACCGAGCGGGATGTTCGGTGTGATCGGCGGCAAGGACGGCGGCTTCCAACCGATGAATGTGGATAAGGAAAAGGGTGTGGTGAAGGATGCCGGGCGCTTGGTGGATGCCCTGCCTGAAGCACCACAGCCGCTTGGACCACCGGGTTCGGGTATGGCTGAAGCCATGAGTTTTGGCGAAAGAAACGTGTGGCTCAACAACGGCGACGGTACTGCCACACGGTATGTGGCCTACAACAACCAATGGGCGCCGGCGGACGGATTGAAAATCCGCATCATGGACTTCAACGAGAAGCCGCCCGAGGCTGGCGTGCTTCCGGTTGAACCGGGGTACAAGACCCTATCCAACCGGGAGCAAAAGGAACTTGTCTCGCCCACCCTGACCGGCGCCGAGGCGGAACTGGCGCAAAACCAGAATCTCCCGGCCAAGACCGGCTTGGCCAACCAACTCTCCACTGGCGCTGGCTCTGTCTTCTCTGGGCGCGACAAGGACGAAGCAATCCAACAATCGGGCATCCTCGCCCAAGTTCTCGCAGGAAAACTCTGATGAATGATATGGCCGAACTCCCCCTTGAGGACCTGACGCAGGAACAGGCCGACGCCCTCGAAGAGATCATGAATCTCGAAGCCGACAGGGAGCGGAAGAACCAGGAACTGCGCGAGAAGCTCGGACAGGTGCTGGTCAAGCGGCGGGATGCGGCGGTCAAGTTCCGGGCCGCCTCCGGCATCGAGCGCCAATGGGCCGAGGATCAGGCGTACTACGAGGGCGAGGAAGACAGTAGTCGCTCGATGTACTACAAGGGCTTGACTTTGAACAGCCCCCTGATCGCCAAGCCGAGCGGTGGGAACTTCAAGTCCAAGGTCTTCCTGAACATCACCCGACCCTACGTGGAAACCGCGGCATCGAAAGTGATCGAGGTCCTCTCACCGATCGACGACCGCGCCTTCAGCGTCGAGCCAAGCCTGATCCCCTTCGCCCTCCTGAACGGCCAGGTGATCGAAGGTCAGGCGCTGCCGCCTGAACAGCCGCAGCAACCGCCCCAGGCGCCCCAGGCGCAAGCACCGCAGATGATCAACGCCTCCGGCCAACCCGCAACCCAGGCGGAAGTGCAGCAGGAGGACGAGAACGAGCGCCTGATGGCCATTGTTCGCAAGGCCGCGCTCGGCGCGCAGAACTGGATCGACGACGCGCTTGCGGAGTCTGGATACAACTCTGAACTCCGCAAGCTCGTGGATGACGCCGCGCGGCTCGGCACGGGCGTCATGCGCGGGCCGATTCCGACCGTGCGGCGCTCGCGCAAGAGCACCGAGGACGGCGACATCGTGGTCGAGGAAATCGTGCCGCAATCCAAGTGCATCCCGGTGTGGAACTGCTACCCGGACCCGGCGTGCGGCGACGACATCCACTCGGGACAGTTCTTCATCGAACGCGACACGATGGTCGAGAAGTGCGTGCGCGACCTCCAAAGCCCGGCCCTGGGCTATCTCCCCGACGCGATTGAAAAGGTGCTCGAAGAAGGACCGAAGCGCAACGCCACCCTCGTGCAGGCGATGGCGCCATACGAGTCCCACGAGAAAGATGCCCAACGCTTCGACGTGTGGTTCTACACGGGCGTGCTGTCCGTCGAGGACGTGACGGCGATGGGGTGCGACTGCGGCGACATCGAAGGTGGAGTCTCGGCGACCGTCACCATGATCAACGACACCCCGGTCAAGGCGCACCTGACACCCTTGGACGACGGCAACTTCCCCTACGACTTCATGTGTTGGCAGCGCACCGCCGGCAGCCCCTGGGGTATCGGCATCGCGCGTCAGATTCGCGCCTGTCAGGCCATCCTGAATGCCACAGTGCGTTCGATGATGGAGAACGCCGGCCTGTCCAGCGGCCCGCAGATCATCCTCTCGCGCGGCTCGATCATTCCGGCCAACTCCCAATGGGAAATCACACCGAGAAAAGTCTGGATTTTGAAGCCGGATGCGGATATTCCGGATGTGACCAAGGCGTTCAACGCTGTCCAGATTCCGAGCATCCAGGCTGAACTGCTGCAAGCGGTCGATTTCATCCTCAAGATGGCCGAGAACGTCACGGGTCTGCCGATCCTGCTGCAAGGCCAACAGGGGCCGAACGGCGTGCCCGAGACCGTCGGCGGCATGCAGATTCTGGTGAGCAACGCCTCCGGCCTGCTGCGCCGCATGGCGCGCATCTTCGACGATTCGATCACCAAGCCGCACGTCACCCGCTACTACGAGTGGATGATGACCTTCGGCGAGGACGATTCGATCAAGGGCGATTTCCAGATCGTCCCGCGCGGCTCAAGCGCACTGGTGGCCAAGGATGTGCGCGCCACCTTCCTCGCGCAGGCGGTGCCGGCAATGCTCGCCAACCCGGCGTTCGGCATCGACCCGGCGCGCTACTTCAGGGAAGTGGCCAAGCTCAACGGCCTCAACGCGGAAGACATCCAATTCACCAAGGCCGAGCTTGCCACCATCATGTCGCAGCCGCCGCAACCCGACCCACGTGTCGAAGCCGCCCAAGTTGCCGCCGAGGCCCGCATCGAGTCCAACAAGATCGCTGCCCGCACCGATCTGGCGCGCATCGAGAAAGACCGCGACCGCGATCAAATCTACGTCGAAGCCGAAGCCATGCGCACCCAGGTCACTTCCAACGCGAAGATCGCCGAGATGTACCTGCGTCGCGAGCTTCTCATGCTTGAGCTTGCGCAGCGTGACAAGCTCAGCCTCGATACCATCAAGGCGCAGCTTGCTGTCAAGGGTGGTGAGATGGACCTGCAACGCGAATTGGCTATTATGGGTAGGGTCAATCCGGCAGAGCACATCGAAAACTTGGGCAACGCCAAGACCGACATGCCGGTGATTGAACCCCCTGGTCGGGCGCCGGAAGGATACGGTGAATCGCTCTGATGGTAGCCAGAAAGAGCAATCTCCAATTCATTCAGGATGCACGAGCGATTCACGGCGACAGGTTTGAATACCTGTCGCCGTACCAGACTGCCGTCAAGAAGGTCGAGATTTTTTGCAACACCTGTTTTCACATCTTTGCGCAGACTCCGAACTCTCATCTTGGCGGACAAGGTTGTCCGCAATGCGCTCGTGCAAACCTGCTTGCATCACGCATTGCCGAACGAGATAGGGTCGCTGGACTTTTCGTTGAACGGGCGCGAGCAATTCACGGGGATCGCTACGATTATTCGCGGGCAAGCTACGGAAAAAACTGTGAGTCACACGTGAGTGTCATCTGTCGTGAGCACGGTGAATTCAAAATTTCCCCGAGCAATCATCTCAAGGGAAAAGGTTGCCCATCATGCGCCAAATCAGGTTTTGATCCTGAAAAGCCGAGCTATCTCTACCTTCTCATCGGAACCACGCCGGCTCACGGTGATGTGGTGAAGGTTGGTATTACGAACAACCCCCGCCAACGCTTTCTCAAGAACAGACGTGCTGACGGCATCGACTGGAAGTTGGCGCGCTTGCAGGGATATTCGGAAGGTTTTCTACCTGTTCGATTCGAGAAGCATCTTTGTTGGTATTACGGGGAACCCTTTCTCGGGAAAGAGCGTTTCGCTTTCGATCACAAAGAGGCCATCGCGGCATTTGATACAATGGTCGCGATTGTTTAACAGGAGACCGACCCAATGATCCCACTCCCAAGAAACGACGAGCTTCAGGCGCCCGAGACCGTACCGATCAAGCGCGAGGAAGCACGTGAGCAGGCCCGCCTTGTCGCCGCCTTGCGGCGCCGTTGGGCCACGATCGAAGACCTTGCCCAACGCCCGATCATCGCCGCCATTCCGAATGGCGGTAGCCGCGACGGCCGGGAAGCGATGAACCTCAAGACTCAAGGTGTGCTTGCCGGAATGCCGGACCTGATCATACTGCTGCCGTCCGCCGAGACCATCTTCATCGAAATGAAGGCCAAGGCCGGGATCATAAGCGCGGTACAGGCCGGCATTGGCCGCCACCTTGATGCTCTTGGGCACGACGTGATTGTGGCGCACAGTGCCGAAGACGCCCTGAACCAACTACGCAGGAGATTCAACTGATGGACGAACTGATTGCTCACTTGCTTGAGACCGCCGACGTGGCGCACAAGCAGCACCTTGCCAGCACCAGCTACTCGGAGCACATGGGGCTCGGCGAGTTCTACGCGGGTTTGCGGGATGACAGCGACACCCTGATCGAAGCCCTGATCGGCATGGGGAATACCCCCACGGCACCGGAAGAAGACATCTCCGGATACCTGAAGGAACGCTACCAGGACCTGCTCGGCATGCGCGCCCTGTGCGACGGCGACGCGGCTGTCGAGAACTTGTTCGACGGTATGCTCGCCCGTTTCCTGAGCGTGATCTACAAGCTCGACAGGTTTTCAAAGCCATGATCATCACCCCCGAACATCGCCAGAGCGCAGGGTGGTTGCTCGTCAAGGGATACGCCACCCAACGCTGTGTGGAACTGCGGGCAAGGCTCGAAGGTGAGCTTTCCCACGAGGAAACCATCAAGACGCGCGCGGCGCTACGCGAAATGAAACTTTTGCTGTCCATCGAAAAACCTGAACAGGAGCTTGAAATCAATGAGTGACCAAGAAGACCGGCTGATCGCCACCCAGACCCCGGAAGAAATTGCCGCCGAAGAGGCTGAGTTCCTGAAGGGATTCAGCGCCGAAGCGACACCGGAACCCGAGCCGACACCTGAACCGGAACCGACACCCGAGCCGACACCTGAACCCGAGCCGACACCCGAGTCGCCCAAGACTGTGCTTGCCGGCCTGACCGAGGACCAGGTGGCGCAGGCCCTGGCCCGCGTGTCGCAGCAACAGGCCACGCTCGACAAGTTGGGCGGTCGCATCGGCGCCCTCATGCAGCAGGTCGAGAAGCTGAAAGAGGCCCCGCGCACGGCATCCGAGCAGCGCCAGTTCGATCTCAAGCTGGAAAAGCTTGGCGCCGCATTCCCCGAGCTTGCCGAGCTTCTGCGCGAGGACCTGAAGGGGATTGGCGACGGCGCCCCCGCCACGCCGGCCGAGCCTGCTCAGCAGACCTTCACGGCCGAGGATGTGGATCGCATCCTGAACGAGAAGCTCACCGCCTTCCAGAAGCAGCAGGAGCGCGCGATGGAGGTCAAGGTGTTGTCGTCCGCTCACCCGGACTGGAACAACATCATCCGCACTCCGCAATTCGCCCTGTGGCGCGACAACGTGATCGAAGACGGCACCGCCCTGATGGAATCCGAGGATGCGTCCTTCATCTCCCGCAAGCTCACCGAGTTCAAGGATTGGGTCAAGGCCACACAGATCAAGCAGCCACCCGCTCCGGCACCCAAGACGACTCAGACGCCGGCCGTGCGGCTTCGTCAGGCGGTGCGGGCCGAGACCACGCCAACCCCGGCGACCCGCGATGTGAGCGAGGAAGACGCATTTGTTGCGGGATTTAAGCGCGAGCGTGAAAAATCTGGCTATTGAGGTGAAATAACCGTTGATCGTGTGGATAATGCAGGATCAAAATCCACTTGACAAAGCGTCCGCTTTGTGGTAGCATGTTTTCACCCTAACCTCTCAGGAGACCAAACCAAATGAAACGTCTTTTCACCCTCGTCGCATCGCTGTTCTTTACCGCCTTCGCCTTCGCCGCTGACGCCAACCTCTTCGCTGGCGGGGTCAATGCCGGTGTTGTCGGCGGTTCGCTGGCCGGTTCCACCAGCCAGTCCGGTGCCGCCCTGGTCGGCGTCGCCGCCACCGGTGGCCAAGCCTCGACCGCACAAGGTGCTGTCGCTGGCGGTGTTGTCGGCCCCAACGGCGTTACTGTCTATCAGTTCGGCGGTGCCACTGGCAACTCCCGTACCGGCTCTGGCGCTCTCGGCCTTGCCGCCGGCACGTCGCAAGCCACCGGCGGTTCCGGCAACCTGACCGGGGCGATCGGGGAATATCACACGGCTGGTGTCCGCACCAACCACTGACCTTCGGCATTAAAGGTCGGGGCGTTCTCGTAAAAAGTTGCGGCGGCGAGTCAAGCGTCGCGCCCCACCTACCACCCAACATTACACAGGAGCACGCTTCATCATGAACAAATTTTTCCTCATCGCCGCGTTGGCTTTCGCCTGCATCGGCACCGCATCCGCTCAATCGGCGGGCGCCATTGCCGGCTCGGCCTCGCAGGCTGGTTCCATTTCCGGCGCTGCCTCGACCGCAACCCAAGGCAATGCCCAGAATATCAACTTCAACTCACCCGCGAACGTCGTCCAGGAGATCACGACAAATGGCCGCATCACGCATGAGAACACCGGAACCAGCACCGTCAAGACGGCTCCCCAGGTCTATGCTCCGCCGATGGGCGTCACGGCTCCCTGCCGTGTGGCAATGTCTGCCGGCGTCAGCGTTATCGGTGTCGGCGTTGCTGGTGGCGGGTCTGTCGCTGACGATCCTTGCAATCTGCGCGAACTGAGTCGCCTGTACCACGGTGTTGGCGCCCAGGACAAGGCGATCGCCGTTGCCGATGCCGCTTTGCGCCTCGAATGCCAGAACCCGAATGTGGCTGGCGCGCTCGGTAATCTCTGCCCGCCCACCGCCGGCCAGCTTCCGGCACCGGCGCCGCGCGCTGAAGCCGCTCCGGTAGCCCCGGCCGCTCCGGTGGCCAAGGTGGCCAAGGTCGAGCCGGTTTGCACGACCGAGACCTCGGCCTCCGGTATCAAGACGACGACATGCCGTCAGTAAGTGGCAAGCAGGCCCGCATGATGCGAGCAATCGCTCATGGCTGGAAGCCGCCCAAGGAATCGGGGATCAAGATTCCTGTCGGCGTTGCCAAGGAATTCGCCGCCGCTGACAAGGCGAAGGGTGGCATCCTGAACAGGGTCTCGAAGAAATAAGCAGCGTTCGCCGATAGGCAGCCCCGGTCACAAGCCGGGGTATTTTTTTTTGCTTATTGACAAACTTCAAGAAGTATGGTACAGTGCATCGTATCAACAGGAGATCAAAGATGCGCAAGAAGACCACCGCCCAATTCATTGTCGAAGCCCGGATCGTTCATGGGGACAAGTACGATTACTCACGCTCCGTGTATCTGGGTTCGCGTGAAAAAATCGAGATCATTTGCCCCGAGCACGGGAGCTTCTGGCAGGTTCCTGACAGCCATGTCAGTAGCAAGTGTGGGTGTCCAAAATGCACCGGAGAGAGTGTTCGTGTCGGCAGGGGGTTCGACAAGAACACCTTCGATGTTGAGCGGGCGCATGCGAAACACGGTGACGCCTACGACTATTCCAAGGTGATATGGGTAAATTCAAAGACCAAGGTTGAGATCATTTGTCCGGAGCACGGTAGCTTCTGGCAAACACCCGGTCATCACTATCAAGGGTGCGGCTGCCCTGAGTGTGGCAAGTTGAAGTCAGCGGACGGGCGCAGGTTTGACACCGAAACCTTTATCGAGAAAGCACGAGCGGTGCATGGAGATGATTATGATTACTCGCATGTCACTTACGGGAATGACAACACTTGCAAGGTTGAGATCATTTGCCCGGAGCATGGAGTATTCACCCAACGACCGTTGAGTCATCTGAGCGGCCAAGGGTGCAAGAAGTGTGGGGACCTTCGTACCGGGGGTGCTCAATCGCTTTCTGCCGAAGAGTTCTTCGCCAAAGCTCGTGAGGTTCATGGTGATGTTTATGACTACAGCCGATCTATTTATCGCGGTGGTGTGCGGAGATTGACAATTGTTTGTCCTGAGCATGGTGAATTTGAACAGATCGCATCGAACCATATTTATCAAGGTTCCGGTTGCCCGTCTTGCACAACACCAGGTACATCGAAATTGGAGACTGAGGTTTTTGAGTATGTCAGTTCAATTTGCTCGGATGCCGTTTCAGGAAACAGGAGCGTTCTCGGTGGAAAAGAGATTGACGTATTGATTCCAAGTCTCGGTATTGGAATCGAATTTAATGGGATATGGCATCACTCAACCGCATTCAATCAAGATCGCACCTATCATCAGAAGAAGACTGAGGCTGCCGCAAATGTCGGCATTCGTCTGATTCACATTTGGTCAGATGAGTGGTTGCTGAAAAAGGATGTAGTGAAGGGTTATCTTCGCCGAGTTCTTGGTTGTCCGCAGCACAAGATATGGGCGAGGAAGTGCGAGCTTGTCCCCACTACAGGTGCTGAACAACGCGCGTTCCTTGAGGCGAACCATCTTCAGGGAATGGGTGTCGGTGGTTCCGGATTCGCACTTGTTCATGGTGGTGAGGTTGTGGCTGTCGGTCTTCGCATCGGGAATGAGTTGGCGCGTTGGTGTGTGAAGATGGACACTGATGTTGTTGGAGGATTGAGTCGTGTGATGCATCGTTTCAATACACGACTCCTGAGCTATTGTGATTTGGCAAAACACACCGGCAGTGGTTATCTTTCCGCAGGTTGGACCGATGTTGGATTGACCGAGCACCCACAGACATTCTTCGTCAAAGGAAAGGTGCGTATCAGTTGGCAGGCGGCAATCGCAGAGGCCGGTGGGTTTGCCAAGGCTGTGACGGAAGCGGCCGGCCTATATCGTCTTAACGGATGCCTGCAAAGAAAATTCGTGTGGCAGCCTTGACAATTCCAATAGCAATACCCTATGATCCACCCATAGCGCCATAGCTGACGCCAATGAATGCCTGACCCTCACAGCGGCCGGGAAGTAGCAAGACCCGAATTCAACCACAACTGCTTAGGAGCAACACGCCATGTCAGGCCAACTTTACGCAACCCAGACTCCTCGAATTGGCAAAGTAAAAGGGGAGATACTCGCCCGCGCCATTCCGCTGGAAATCCTGCAACTCGCGGCTTCCAACAAGGAACTGCCGCGCAACTCTTCGACCACGATCATCTTCCGTCGTTGGGTCCCGTACAACGCCGCCGTCGCCAACCCGAACATCCTGGTTGAGGACGTT
>WPCI01120974.1_pt1 | contig 13092 bp, 9 predicted proteins | sample 5399871 | NCBI WGS metagenome assembly WPCI01 (sample SAMN12869469, study PRJNA574797) | sludge metagenome | isolation source: wastewater treatment of pH7 | place: China:Beijing | collected 2019-05-20
TCGGCTGACCCTGATGCATACGTCATTTTCCGGGATCTGATCACCAATCTGGAGTATTTGCGCAGCTGCCGGGACCTGGTAGAGAATGGTCTCTACATCAGCCTCGGCGGCTACCAGCGTCATGTCTTCCTCGATTTTCGCCGGGTGCAGGATAACGAATGGCGGCAGTACAGCCAACTTACCGCCTACCTGGCGGGACGGGGCGTCCCCGACGTGGCCGAGGCTGTCAAGGAATTGTTCCTGCAGCCGCTGCACTATCCCTATCGTGAACTGATCAATGCCGGCGCATTGCGGACGCTTTTCGATGCCCGCCTCCTGCCCACCCCATCTGCAGCAAACGGGACCCGGACTGCAGATCTCGATGCGATCAGCGCCCAGATCCTCGCGCTCCTGCACGAGACCCGCCGTTTCGCGGCCGAACGCGCCGCTGTCGATGTCGCCGCTCGTCAGGTCGAGCCGGCGCCGGGGCTGGATGTGGGCATTCTCGCCCGCCGCGTGCTGACTGCTGAAAAAGAAGCAGCCCTATCCAGGTCGCCTCAATCCGAGACCGAAGAAGCTGCCGTCGGGGAGGAAGCCGCTGCGGCTGCACCCGACCTGGAAGCGTTGGCTGCACGCCTCCGCCAGGAACTGGAAGCGGCCCTGGATTTGCCAGTTCTGGCCGCTCGACTGGGCCTGCGCGTCGAAACGGCCGCTTTCCTGCAGGAGGCCCTGACTGAGACGCCTGCGGCCTGGGGCGGTCTGTTTGCGTGGGTGTTTACGCATGCCCTGGGCCGGGCTGTGGATGACGATAACTACGCGGCTCGCGCCCGTAGTTGGTTGGACGAGTGGCTCTTGGGCAAGCTCGTCGCTCAGGGCTTGCAGGACCTGGGACAAAAGGACCCGCAACGCAGCGTCACCCTGCTGAAGGCGCTTGTCACCCACCAGGATTGGCTGCAGACGATGTCCGCCTCTGACCTGCCCGCTGCCAGCCAGCTTTCGGCTCTGCTCGAAACCCTGCTGCGCGACCGCGACGTGCAGAGCTTCCTGCAGGTCAACCGCTATGGCGGCGTCCTCTGGTACAACAAGGAATCGTTCGGCGACCTGGTGCACGGGCTGATGGCGGTTACCGCCATCTTGTCGGCGGCTCAACCGGATGATGACGCCGCCGAGGGCATCGAATTAGCTTTCGAGATTCTGGCCAGACTGCAGGCTGCCGACGCTGAAGCCGGCTATAGGGTGGAGAAGCTGATCGATCTCGTGAAGTAGGTAGGTCTGTGCCATGGGGTGAACGGGCTGGATCAACGCCCGTTCACCCCTGACCAGCCTGTCTACTTATGCTTGTGCGCCGGCTTGCCGGGGCCGTGTGAGTGCGTGCCGACGAAGTGACCTCCCTCGTCTGCGCCTACCGTCTCCTGTCCAAGCAATTCGGAAATGGGCTGGGTGAGGAGCATAAGCGCCTCCTCAAGCGCTTCGACGTCCTTGACCAGGTTGGCGATATTGACCAGATAGTCGCGGAAGAGCCAATCAAACGTAAACGGCTCATATTGCGTAGGGCGATCATCCAGCGAGCCAGGTTGCAGGACTTGCTGTGCGAACGGGATGACAACGGCGTCGATAACCGCGTCAAGAGGCGCCCAAATGTCGCGAAGCGGGAGGACGACTTGCTGCCAGCCGTGCCAATGCTCAGCCGGAGGGTCCTGGGTGGGACTATTCAGCTGGAGTCTCCTGTCCGCGCTTTGGCCGTCGCTGCGGAAGTAAGTGCGCTCACCGGTCTGCCAGGCTGAGGGTGCGAAGAACTCGACCGTGGCTGTTTCGTCTACACCGCCAAGCCTTGCTACCGCCGCTTGCCATTTGCTCACAAGTGCCTGACTTTGGCCTGGATCAAGTTGCGCCATTGCCTTGGCGCGGATCATGGGTCTGAAATAGGGGAGAGGATGCTCGTGATCAAATCCGAGCAAGTCATTTGATTGCACAGTGCGTTCGAAGAGGCGTGTAATATAGCTGTCGGTGAAGTTCCATGCATGCGCGTTGTCCGCAGCCATACAGCCCAAGACGTCTGCGAATGTCTCTTCAAGCCAGGCGTCGAGCAACGCCTGCAGTTCGCCTGTGTATTGGCTGGATGTTTGGGCAACAACCTCTTGTGTTCGCTCGCGCAGGCGGGCATCTTTGCGGCGGCGGGCCGAAGAAAGGCGCCAGAAATGGTGGCCTATCTCGTGGGCGATAGCCAATTGCGCCTGCGCATCGTCGCCGTATGCGTCGCGCGGTATGCCGGCAACCGAGTTGTAGGAGAAGGGCAGATGCCGCAGCGTGGAAGCCCGCCCCAGATAAGTTACCATGGCGCCAGGGGTCTGACCAGGAGGTAGTAGTGCTGCCGCCATTCTGTCGGCCCTGATCAACCAACTTTGATAGCGGCTCAGTTCGCGCTGCTCACACACTTGGCTGAGCACCAGCCACTCGTCCAGGATTCTCTCCAGGGCAAGGTGCTGCACGACTTCCATCCGTACGTTTGGCCCCTTGTCTCCCAGAGTCTTGTAGAACTTGAAGTAGAATTCGCTGAAAGTGCGGAAATCCTGCAGAAGTCTTGCCAGCGCTCTATAGGGCTGACCGCTGCCGCCCTCGGCGCGCTCTTGGTACATTGCTTCCCAGCGAATTACGTCTTCGAGGAGCCGGCGCTGTCCGGCGTGATCGATCTCCTGGGCCATTACGATCTTGATCATGGGTTCCTCCTGTGGAACACGAGCATCGGGGGTTGGCTACGGCGACGGTGAATCAAAAGCCCTGACACAGCGAAAACCTGTATTGAAGTCCGGCAGCTGCGTTCTTACCGGGGGATAGACAGCGGAACCGCTCCAGGCGTCATCGGCCAAACTGCCGCCGCGGACGACATACTCCGGTTTCAGCCCGGTAAACTTCGTTATCTCCCAGACATTCCCCGTCAAATCTTCGGCCCCATAGGGGCTACGCCCGGCCGGGTGTGAACCGACTGGTTGTGAATTGCCGACAAGCATCGCCTCTATATACTGCTGCGACTGACCCGACGCCTCGAATTCTGGAATGCCGCGGCGGACAGCGGCTCGCCGGTCGGTCGGTAGACTATCGCCCCAGGGAAATAAGCGACCATCAGGCCCGCGCGCCGCCTTCTCCCACTCAACCTCGGTGGGCAGTCGTCTGCCGGTCTGCTCACAAAAGGTCTGGGCCTGTGCCCCGGTCACTGCAACGGCCGGGAACGTGGCATCGTCGATCTCTGCCGTGCGCTTACACGCGGCATCAAAGTCGCAAAAGTCCTGTCGCGTGACCTCCAGCCTGTCGATGTCGAAGCGATCCAGGTAGAGCAGGCGTGCAGAAGCAGCCCGGCCGGACTCGAATTCGCCCGGCAGCACAGAAACCATTGCCGCGTCTGAAGTTGAGCCGAATGGCGACGCTGCTGTTTCCACATGCTGACGCCACCAGGACGGCTGCCACCAGTGCCACTGGCGCCGCAGCCACAAACCGCTATCGCTGGTGCCGGCAAGGGTGAGGTCGCCCTGTCGGCTGGTTGAAAAGGCGAAGCTGGCAGCGTCGCCTGGCTGATTCAAGGGTCTCCAGGCGCCCTCCTCTCGCTGCCAGATGCCATCTCCGCGCGTACCAAGGAGCAGGCCTCCATTCGGCAGCGAGGCCACCGACAACAAGCCAGCATTGCTTGCCCCGATCGGTATCTGCACATTCTCTGCGGCGCCAGGAACGTTCGGATCAAGACTGAACAGCCCTAAGTCAGTGGCCACATAGAGTTTGCCGGCAGCAAGCGCAAGCCCGCGTATGAGGTGACTGGCTTCTATTTTCTCATCCGCTGTCGCGCTGTCTTCAGATTGTTCTTCCTCGCTCAGGCAATCGTTCCGATGGGCAACGCCGGCAATGCAGGACCACGTTGCTCCACCATCACGCGTTTCCCAGACGCCCGAGTGCCAGACGCCGAGGAACAGGTGTTGCGCCTGTTCGGAGTCTGCTGCTAATGCCCACAGCGGGCTCTCGTCTGTCGATATTGGGACGTTGAGATTCTGCCAGGTTTCGCCCCGGTCTGCGCTTCGCATCAACCCAAGCGACGTGACCGCATACAACGAGCCATCAGCAGCAGGAGCAAGCTGGCGAACGACGGCATCGGCCAGTGCATCTACGCCAATTCGCTGCCAGGTGACACCCGCATCATCACTTCGGTATAGACCACCGCGGGTGCGGCCGGCGGCATAAACGGTCTGAGGCTGCCGCGAGTCGATGACGGCGGCAACGCCGTAGCGGCCCGTCTCGCCAGTCGCCCTAATCCAGTCATCAATGTGACGCCAATTTCCACTTCGAGGCGCCAGAAGGTCGATGCGCAACGCGGCAGCCAACGCGAGAAGGATCAGAAGAACCGGGAGCGGCGCTACCAACGCAAGCAGACGCCGGCGCTGACGAACAATCTCGCGCTGGCTGGCCGCCAGAAAGGCTTTCTCAAGCGAGTTGATCTGATCGGGATGCATCTGCTGCCAGGCAAGCGCCTCGCCAAGCCGCGGCTCCTGGTAGACAAGTCCGGACAAGCGGCCATTCTGCTCCCATTCAAGCGCTGCCCGGCCAAGCCGCTGCCAGACCAGCAGTCCTCTGCGGTCTTCGTTTACCCATCCCCGCAGCCGCCCCCAGGCCGTGATCAGCGCTTCGTGCGCCAGTTCCACGGTCTGCCTGCCAGTAATGGGATGGGGCGATGTGACGAGCAGCCTTTCATTAGCGAGGCGGTTGACGATCTGGATCATCCCGGCGCGATCGCTTTCTACATGTACCAGATCGTCGAACAGGGCGCGGCTGCGCGTATCACGACGCTCATCGCTTTCGTCCAGTCGAATCAGCCGGAAGAACAGAGATCGCATCTTTCCCTGCTCGCTTGCGGGTAAGGCGGCGTAGATGGATTCTGCGACATCGGCCATCGCCTGCCTGGCGCCCCCCAGTCTGCGATAGGACTCCGTTCGCAGCCAACGACCGTGGCGCTCCTGCCACAGCCGCCGCAGGAGATGTTGCAGCAGAGGCATAGCGCCCGGCTCGCCGGTCACATCATCGAGTATGGTATTGACGAGGTCGGCTTCAAAGCGCAGGCCAACTGTTGCAGCCTGCTGTTCAATCGAACTCCTCAATTCGGCCTGGCCCATGGGACCGATCAAGGCGAGCCGGCGCTGCAGCGCGGCAAAAAACTGCGGGTGGATTGCACAGTCGTCAAGAAACTCCCCACGCATGATGACGACAACACGGTGCTTCTGCGCCTGGTTCAACACCCGATCCAGGAAGGCGCGGCGGATATCGTCGTTTGTGGTCGAGGTAAACAGTTCTTCAAATTGATCGATGACGAGCAGGTGAGGCGGCCTAGGTGTGTCCCTCAATGCCGCCTCCAACTGGGCCTGCGGATCATCGCCAGGCCGGCAGTATGCGATCTGTAAGTCAGGCTGGCGCTGGCGCAGGATGGCGACCAGGCCAGCCATAACCAGCGACGATTTGCCGCATCCTGATGGGCCTACGACGGCCAGAAAATTGCCTTCGGCCAGCAGGGCTGCCAGCATCGCTGCCTCCGTCTCGCGACCGAAGAAGAAGCGCCGGTCCTCGATCTGGAATGCCATCAGCCCAGGAAAAGGACAGCGGCCATCATAGCTTGGCGGCTCCTGGCCGAGCGCCAGACCGTGGAAGCTGATATCGGTTGCTTCGGCGCACAGAGCGTCGAGGGCAGCAAGCGCCTCTTGACGCTCGCCCCTTGCCGCGTGGCTCAGCATGGCCGGGTCGCCATCCAGCCCCGAACCGATTGCACCTGACAGCCGGGCGTATTCTGTTTGCAGGACCGGCGCCCTTTCTGGCAACAGCGCAGCCAGCCGCTCCAACCCGTAGGCTATCTCTGCCGGCGTCAATGCCCGGTCTGCCGCCTGTGTGAACAGAGCCCGTCCGCCCAGGCGGCTGTACAGGGCGGGTACGCTGATGTCATGACGATCGACCAGGCCGGCGCAGGCCTCGGCCAGGGCGCGGTCCGGCTCGCCGTGCTTCTGAAGCTGTAGATAGAAGACGCTGGTCATCTCCTGCGCCGTTCGCACGGAAATCCGCCCCGTCATTGCCACGACGGCAGGCACGCCCAGCTCCCGCACCAGTCGCTGTCCCAAGCCGCCTAACGCGCCTTCAGCCTCCGGCGCTGCGCTTTCACACGAGGCAAGGAAGATCAGGTAGGGCAGCCCCCGCCCACCGCGCAGCAGCCGGAGCCGGTCAAGGATTTCGGCGGCCCGCACTGGTCTGACTTCGCCCTTCTCGCCGGCAAGGAAGATGACCGTTTCGCCAGAGTCACGCTCGTAGACGCCGTGGCAAATGATATGCAGGAGCGAGTACGGCTGCGCAGTCAGGCGCGCCAGCAGGGTATCGAGCGTTGGCGGGCCGGATGCATCGGGCAAGTCCGCCAGCACATCATGGGGAATGACGCCTAAGGAAGCCCTGACGTCTGTAACAGCCCCGGCAACTTCAAATGATTTGAGGTGATAAGCGTCCAGTCCGGCAGGGTTGGCGGCCACGATCAGCGCCCTCAGGTCACGGCGGCCGATGGGCGGGAAGCTACGATCCGTGATGCTCGGCAGGTAGAGCGAAAAGGGCGTCCGCTGACTCAGGCTGAGAGGGAGCCACTCGCCATCAATGGGCGCAGCCAGCCTCTCCCACCGAAGCTGTCGTAAGCCCTCATCTTCGATGTAGAGTAGAATGCGGAGGGCGTCGCTGTTCTGCGCCAGCGCCCGGGTCAGGGCATCGCGCAACGGCTGGGTGAAGACAGTCTGTCCAAGGATCTGGCCATAGGATCTGGCGGTAACCTGGGCACGCAGCTGGACTTCGTCCAGGGTGAGCAGCCCTTCGTGGCGCGAAGGCAGATCGCCAGGCTGCTGGTATTCTGCCACCACCGGCCAGCCAGCCGTCTGCTTCCTTTGGACGACGATCTCGAAGGTGCTCAAGGTTTTGCCGCGAGCGGCAGCGCGACCATCAGCAGCAGGCGGGTATGCACTGTCAGTACCAGCCGGCGCCGCCGATCCTGAGCATTGTCATGGTGGGGGTTCATGATGTCTCCTGTTGAGGCTGCGGGGTGAAGCTATCTGGTTATTCGCGGCGATACCATCCGCTGCTGCCCATCAGTCTAGCCCAGATTGGCGATCCAGGCAAGGCGCGGTCACGGACTGCGCTCCTCAGTAACCGCGGCCGAGGTCGATGCGGTTGGGGATGATCTCCCCGCGGGCGGCAGCGCTGATCAGCGTTGCCAGGGCGGAGTAGCGCAGGACTTCGATATCTTCGGCACCGCCCATGCCGCCGCGATGAGGGCTGAGGACTACATTGTCCAACTCGTGGAAGGGATAGGCCGATGGCGGCGTGTGGCTGCGGCTATCGCGATCGGCCGGATAGCGCCACCAGACGTCGATGCCCGCGGCCATGAGATGGCCCGACCGCAAGGCCTCGTAGAGGGCGGCCTCATCGACAATGGGCCCACGTCCGACGTTGACGAAGATCGCGCCCTGAGGCAGCAGGGCCAATTCCGCAGCGCCGATCAGCCCGCTGGTCTCTGTTGTGAGCGGCAAGGTGATGACGAGGACATTGGCCCGTGGCAGCAGGTCGAGCAGATGGTCGGGCGCATGCACCTCGGCGACCCCATCATGGACAGTTGCCTGGGCGCTGCGGCGGGTGGCCAGGACGCGCATGTCGAGCGCCTGCAGCGTACGCGCCAGCCGGCGGCCGATGGCGCCGTAGCCCAGGATGAGCGCCGTGCGTCCGGCCAGAACGGCGATTGGCAGCGGGTCATAGCGAGGAGTCCAGTCGTGGCCGCGGAAGGTGCGGTCGACAGGCAGGATGGCCTTGGCCGCGGCCAGGAGCAATCCCAGGGCGGTCTCGGCGGTGGCGGCGTCGTTGTGGTGGAGATTGTGGACGCTGATCCCGGGGAAATCAGCCAGCAGCGTCGCGGTTTCATCGGGCAGGCCGGCAAAGGGGATGATCAGCGACCTCAAGCCAGGACTGGCCGCTACCTGCTCGCGGCGGGGACGTCCGCAAACCAGAATATCAATGGGCGCGCCGGCGGCGATCTCGGCGCCGGCGGTAACGGTCACGCCGGGATCGAGCAGTCCTACCAGCAGAGCCAGGTGTTCGGATTGCGGCGGCTGGCAGAAGTGAACGACAAGGGTCACGTCAATTCTCGTTGGCGCTGACGCCCCAATCTCGGCGCCAGTCGGGGAGAGGCCGTGAGATCTGCTTGCCGATGTCGATTTTTGGCGTCGCCTCGCTGTCAGCGTCACTCGCAATCATTTCGCCCACTCGTTCGCCGACCTGGCGGATAGCGCTGTCCAGGAATCCCAATTTCCGTTCCAGCAGCGCCCGATCTCCTGTTTCCCAATACTCGCCTTCATCCAGCACCTCCAACTCGACGCCGTGTCCCTTTGACAGGAGGAGCATCTCGCATACGCCGATGTGGGCATTCACACCTGCGAACTGCGTTTTCGTGTAGAGATCAGTGACGGCCAGGTAGTTACCGGGCTGTTTGTACGACTCGGCGCTGGCCTGATAGGAGATGAGCGTGCCATCACGGCCAAAGGTCAGCCAGAGCGGCTCGCAGTCGGGCGGCATGACGATGATTCCGCGCCAGCGGTCGTCGACGGGATAGCTTTCGTAGCCGGCGTTGATGTCTTTGATCTCGATCTCGCTGCCATCGATTTGCACGATTTGCGGCGGCCCAGGTGGGTAGATGACCAGAATTTCGGCCGTACCCAGGATGCGCTCGTCCACGAGCTGGTAGGGCCAGTCTCGCTGCCGGGCTGCATCCCTGATGGCGGCCACAAGCTGCGGAAGCCGGGTCATGTCAGGCAGACGACCTGAGTAATGAATGGTAACGCCCATGCTGCCTCGTCCAGTGCTAGCGACGCTGGTAGTCGCTTTCTACCGCGCCGCCCTGGGCCTGCCAGGCGGCCATGCCCCCGCGCAGGTTGATGGCGCGAAACCCATGCTGCAGCAGATAGCCGCTGACGCCAACCGAGCGGCTGCCGTGCGCACAGATGACATAGATGTCCTGTTCCTGCGGCAGTTCGGCCAGCCGGGAAGGGGTCTCGTTCATGGGGATGTGAAGGCTACCGGGAATGCGGACTTGTTTGCGTTCCCACGACTCGCGGCAATCAAGGATCAGCGGTTCGCCGCCCTCCTTGACCATCGTGATGAGTTTGCCGGCGTCGACCTCGGGGATGATCAAGTCATCCGGATCGGGTTCGGGGGCGGCGGCGCGGGCTGGTTGCGCTGCAGGGGAGGGGGTCTGCGCGCCCAGAAGGGTTTTCTTCAGGGAGTCAAATACACTCATGGATGGATGCGGCTCCGGGGTTCAAAGGGTGAGATGGCGCCTGCGGGCTGCCGGTGCGCAAGCATAGCACAGTCTCCTTTTGCCGGGCAATCATTCGCTCTCACATCCGTTGGTGGACACGAAAAGGGAAACGCTGAAACTTTCTTAATCTCTTCCGTGTTTCCCCATCCGCGTCCACAAGAAGATGGACGCTTCCCAAGCAGGGCTGTGGACGCGGAAAGGGAACTGCGGAAGCTCTCTGAATCCTTTCCGTGTTTCCCCATCCGCGACCACAAGTTATGGATTTCTCTCAGAGGGCGCGTTCGTAGAGCCGATGCATCTTGTAGAAATCGACGCCCAGGTCGCGCATCTCACGCTGCATGTTGGCGTTTTCGACCCCGATCTGCACCAGGTCGGCGTCGGTGAAGCGATTGCCAACCAGCGTCTTGTGAAGCTCGCTGAAGAGGATAGCGGTGCCGCCCAGCCCCCGATACTCTTTGCGGATGCCGGCGCCGTTGATGTTGATCCAGCGCGTCCGTCTCATTTCCAGCAGCAGGTGCGCCCATCCCAGCGGAAACAGCCGTCCGCCGGTGCGCTGGATGGCGTCCGTGGGGTCGGGATAGGCGAAGAGAAAGCCCACCGGCTCGTCGCCTTTGGCCACGATTTTGATCAGCCGCGGGTCGGCGAAGCGAAGCATCTGATCCGCCATCGTCTTGACTTCATCATCCGTCAGAGGAAAGTTGCCGCTGGTCTCGCCCAGGGCGGCGTTGTAGAGTTCGCGCAGGCTGGGGACGATGGCGCGCAACTCGCGGCGGCGCTGGAACGTCAGGATGCGGAGGCCGCGGCGCTGGGCCACGCGTTCGGCCAGTTCGTGGATGCGGGCCGGAAACTGGACGCGGGCATCGAGGTGGCCGGAGACGATGTCTTCCTGCCTGGTGAAGCCTGCGGCCTCTACCAGGGCCGGGTAGTAGGCCGGGTTGTAAGGGATGCCCAGGGCGGGCCGGTGTTCGAAGCCCCGCACCAGCAACCCCAGCCCGTCCAGAGCGGTGAACCCGCGCGGCCCGATCATCCTGTCCAGCCCGCGGTCCCGCGCCCAGGCAAAGGCAGCCTCGAACAATCCCTGGGCGGTTTCGGGGTCGTTTTCGCACTCGAACAGGTAGAAGAAGGCCGTGCGCTTGCTGTTGTAGGCGTTGTAGTTGCGGTGGTCGAGCACGGCGATGCGCCCCACTGGCTGGGCCTCGTTGTTCAGGGTCAGGAGGAAGGCGGCCTCGGAATGCCGATAGAACGGATGCCGCTTGCGATCCAGCATGCGCCGCGCATCCCCGGCCAGCGGCGGCGCCCACTGCGGGAGATGCCGGTAGAGGCGGAAGGGCAGGCGCAGAAAGGCTTGCGCCTGTTCCCGGTCGGCGGGGTCGATGGCGACGACGTTCACGCCGCTGCCTCAGACCAGGCGGCGATTTGGTCTCGATGCTCCCTGTAATGGGCGGAGGTGTTGGCAACGACAAAGGAGGCGAACGGCAGCTCCTCCGTCCAGGTGAAGAAGCCGGACTGCATCAGCGCTGCTTCGTTGGCAGTCTCCATCGCCGCTATCACCTCTGCGAACGAGCGCTGGAATTCGTCCTGCACGCCGGCCAGCGCGCGCTGCCGGTTGGCCTGGTAGAAAGCAGTGTTCAGCCGCTCGACATCGTCGTCGGTGAGGCCAGGGGAGGGATCGCTGGGCGTCTCTCCGGCTTGCGATGCCCGCCACCAGCGCAGCATGACCTGCTCCCAGGCGACAATGTGGGCAAGAATGTCCTTGATCGACCAGCCGTCGCCGTCGATCGGCTGGCTCAGTTGGTCGGGAGGGATGCGGTCGAGGAGCACCTCGATTTCGGCGCGCTCGCCGCGAATCTCAGCAAGGAGTTGGTGTTTGGTTGTGATTTCCATAAGGTTGTGGGATGTGGATAAGGTTGTCCAGGATCAGTACCTGGTGATTATCGGTTCTAATGGCCCGGCGCTCAAACTGCTCGCTCTGCCGCGTGCACCTGCACCATTGTTGAGGAGTGCCTGGGGATTGGTTCACGGTGACCGGACCCCAGCACCAATCTGGCGAGAACGTGGCTACTTGTGGTAGCATCGCAGCCTAACGTTTAGTCGTATGGATACTCAGCCCATTCAGCTCCCCTGGGAACAAGCAGACTGGTTTGATCACGCAGTCGCGTGGATACAAACAGAACTCCACAAGCTTGGCGCGGCGATCACCGCACCGATCGATCTGGTACATCAGCGACCGTGGTCGTCGTTCGCGCGTGTGCCGACTGATCGTGGCGTCATCTACTTCAAAGCCCCTGCACCGATGTTCAGCTATGAAGCCGCGCTCACGGATGTCCTGGCCCAATGGCGGCCGGATTGCACGGCGCCGATCCTAGCGATCGAGCGCGAGAACGGCTGGTTCCTGTCCGCCGATGCCGGAACCACCCTACGCCAGATCAGCCAATCTGTCGAGCAGATTCCGCACTGGCTGAAGGTGCTGCCGCTGTACAGCGACCTGCAGATCAGCTTGGTCGAGCGAGTGCCAGATCTCCTCGCGCTTGGTGTGCCGGATCGGCGTTTAGCTATGTTGCCGCAACTCTATGCCGATCTCGCGGAGGCGACGGACAGTCTGCGCGTTGGGCTGGAGGATGGCCTGACATCAGCAGAATATCAGCGTGTTCGGGAGGGGCAGGCGCGCTTTGCCGCGCAATGTGAAGCGCTCGCAGCGTACAACCTTCCCCAGACCCTTACGCATGAGGAGATACATGAGAACAATGTCCTGTTTGGCGATGGACGCTACATCTTTACTGATTGGAGCGACAGCAGCATCAGCCACCCGTTCTTCACAATGTTAGTCACACTGTGCGCCACAGCGCATTGGCTCAAGCTGGACGAAAATGGGCCAGAGTTGCGGAAGCTACGCGATGCCTATCTGGAGCCGTGGACAACGTTTGCCACCCGGAATACCCTGGATCAGGCGCTGGCGTTGGCGTATCGGTTGGCGATGGTCAATCGAGCACTATCCTGGCATCACGGTCTGGGGAGGTTGTCGGAAAAGGATAAGGGGCCCTATGCCGACAGTGTGCCTGGGTGGCTACAGGACTACTTGCAGGCAGAAACATCGGAACCGGATCTGTAGGCTGGGGGAGCAATCAGACGATTCTAGATAGTGCCTCCCTGGGATCGTGAAGATGGATACCTAACAGAAACAGTTGACCCTACGAAATGAGACGATATGGGAGAAAAACATGGAACTCAATTATGAACGTTCTATATGGGTAGATCAAGAAGACATAGGTGAGTATATAACAATAGAACATGGAAATAAACGATATGAGGTCAGAGTTCCGGAGAGAATAAACAAGCAAGTCACTGTTCGAATGAGGGGGCTTGGAAAGACGAGTGGCAGCGAGACCGGGGATCTCCTGCTCCATATCCTACTCAACAAGGGAGATGACATAAGTAAGAACCTTTGGATTTCAGAAGCGTCTGCTAGAAACGGGGCGAATAAAACAATGAGAATCGGTGATAGTAAAATCAGCGTAGTGATCCCAGAAAACAGCCATGATGGATCGGTCGTCCGCTTAAAGGGTCTGGGCAGAAAGCTTGAGCTTCGATGGAGTAATCTGTTTCTTCACCGAAATAGAGGAGATATGCTGGTCAAATTATCTGTCTTTCCAGACAGTATTACCCCCGTATACAGATCATTTGACCAACTTAGCACCGATGACATGGTTCTGGAAGGCTGGGTTTATCGGAAGTTCGATGAAGTAATCGACAAGATG
>WPCI01418357.1_pt1 | contig 13075 bp, 10 predicted proteins | sample 5399871 | NCBI WGS metagenome assembly WPCI01 (sample SAMN12869469, study PRJNA574797) | sludge metagenome | isolation source: wastewater treatment of pH7 | place: China:Beijing | collected 2019-05-20
ACTTCTTCTCCTAGCTCATCCAATACTTCGTCAGCTGGACGTTGACCATCAAATAGAGCAAGGAATAAATGATTCACACCAATACTTTTATATATATCAAGTAATTCAATTAGTGCCTTACGCCCTGTACGGTAACCTAAACGTATCGGTGTAGGACGTTCATTTGGATCTTCAGATAAGTCTAAATGCATCGGTTGGATAAATGGTTTAAATACATCTGGATGATAATCCTCTACTAGTTCTCTCCATTGTCCAATTGCTGCTGCCTGATGCACTGGACTACGTGGGTAGTACATCCATCCATCACCATGTTCAGCGAACCAATCCATATTTTGCTGACTAAAACCTGTAATAAAGGTTGGAACACGTTTAGACGGTTTTGGAACCAAATTCGCTCCATTCACTTCTCCTAGTGTCGACTGGATAGACGGGAAGTTTTTATACAAAATCTCTTCCAAGTAAGCAAACGCTTCTCTAAACTTTTCACCTCGTGTTTCATGACTAACACCTAGCGCTTTGAAATCGGCACGTCTGTCACCGGATGAAACGCCAAGCATAATTCTTTCTGGAAATAGTTGATCTAATGTAGCAATTTCTTTTGCTACACGCAATGGATGACGAAGTGACAATACGGTTGCCGACGTTCCAAATGCGATTTTCTCTGTTTTACTTGCTAAATACGTTAAATAAATCATCATATCGTAAATTTGACCTGTTGCAGGATCACCAAAGTCAGGGTCTTGCAGTAAAACATCGCGAAGCCATACACCTGTAAAACCATATTGTTCTGCTTTTTGTACTAACTCTACTTGTTTTTCCATCGTTGGAGCATGAAACTGATAATTTTCAATCGGAATGTGAACTCCTAATGTAAGCTGATCTTTCGCAAACATACGATTATATCCAAAATGATTCGCAAACTTTTCCATTTGTTTCACTCACTTTCCTTTATTTATATAAATCTATACTTTTCATATTTCTTCTCAAAATTCATAAGCAATACTGTAGCACCACATTGTTGCCGATTGTCATCGTCATAACTTTCTTTGTGCTACGAGTGTTATTATAAATCGGCCATAACATGAATAACAGTACGTACTTTAAAGTGATGTAGGCACTTAAAAGTACCTATACTAAGTAAGTAGTAATAAACATAATGAATAAATCGTGCTGCAAAAATAACATCTATCCTTTCTTCAAAAAACTTTACTGTTGCTTTTGCAAGTACGTTACATGATTTCACGTACTTTCCCCTTCTCTATATAAAATTCTCACTAACCAAATTCAAAATATTATACTTATTTTTCGTACTTTGCTATGCTATAACCATAAACAGGAGGTATAAACTATGAAAGCACAAATTATCCATTCTTTTGGGGATTCATCTGTATTTCAATTAGAAGAAGTTTCAAAACCAAAACTTTTACCAGGTCATGTTCTAATCGATGTAAAAGCAACAAGTGTAAATCCAATCGATACGAAAATGCGTAGTGGTGCCGTTTCAGCAGTCGCTCCTGAGTTTCCAGCTATATTACATGGCGATGTAGCTGGTATTGTTATTGAAGTAGGAGAAGGTGTTTCGAAATTCAAAGCTGGCGATGAAGTATACGGATGTGCCGGAGGTTTTAAAGAAACTGGTGGTGCACTTGCAGAGTTTATGCTTGCTGATACGCGATTAATTGCTCACAAACCTAACAATATAACAATGGAAGAAGCAGCTGCTCTACCATTAGTGGCAATTACAGCTTGGGAATCTTTATTTGATCGTGCAAATATTAAACCTGGTCAAAATGTTCTCATTCATGGAGCTACTGGTGGCGTAGGACACATAGCCATTCAACTAGCTAAATGGGCTGGTGCTAAAGTTTTTACAACCGCTTCTCAGCAAAGCAAAATAGAAATAGCCCATCGTCTCGGAGCTGACGTAGCTATTAACTATAAAGAAGAATCTGTTCAAGAATATGTGCAAAAACATACGAATGGCAACGGATTTGAAGTTATATTTGATACAGTAGGTGGCAAAAATCTCGATAACTCTTTCGAAGCTGCTGCAGTCAATGGAACTGTCGTAACAATTGCAGCTCGTTCAACCCATGACCTCTCTCCTTTACACGCAAAAGGACTTTCTCTGCACGTTACTTTTATGGCGTTAAAAATATTACATACAGATAAACGTGACGCTTGTGGGGAAATTTTAAATAAACTAACGCAAATAGTAGAAGAAGGAAAACTTCGCCCATTGCTAGATTCGAAAACTTTTACGTTTGATGAAATTGCACAAGCACATGAATATTTGGAATCAAATAAAGCAATAGGGAAAATAGTGTTGAAAAACGTTTGGTAACTTTCACTAAATAATACAAATAACAGCAGGATCACTTCGCCTTATCTTTGTCTTAAGAGGCGTGCCACAACCTTAAAAGCTTCCCATCCTTTACAACAAATAAAAAAATAACAGCCGAATTTTTCTTATAGTAGAAAATCCGGCTGTTTTCATATCACAATTTGCTTTATATATATTTCTGTTAATAAGTAAAATACAACTCATTTGCCTTACCATCTTTACCTTCAACAGCATATTATATTGTTTTAAATTTATTAAAATACACTACGTACTAATCCCCCGTCTATTCGCAACGCGGAACCATTAATCGCTGAAGATAGTGGGCTGCTTAAGAAAGTGACAAGATTGGCAATTTCTTCTGGTCGAATAAGTCTTTGAATAATAGAGGTTGGTCGATTTTCTTTCATAAATCGCTTCTCAGCTTCTTCTATTGTCAATTGCTCATTAGGATAAAGACTATTTAACATAGTCTCCACTCCTTCCGTTAAAGTCGAACCAGGCATGATAGTATTAACAGTCACATTCGTTCCTGTCGTCAGCTCAGCTAAACTACGAGAAAGTGAGAGTTGCATCGTTTTAGTCGCACTATAATGAGCCATTTCTTGAGATGGCATAATAGCTGCTTCGCTAGCAATAAAGATAACTCTTCCTTCTTTTCTTTCAATCATTTTTTTCAAGTACGAGCGAGTAAGTCGAACACCACTCATAATATTGACTTCAAACAATTTAAACCAATCTTCATCACGGATATCAAAATATTCTACAGGTTCAAAAATTCCTAAGTTGTTAATAAGAATGTCTACTTCAGGGTACTTTTCAATCACATTTTGGCACCCTTGTTCTGTTCCTAAATCAGCTACTACAGGTTGAAGAATGGCATCAGGATACTGCGCTCGAATTTCGTTTATCGTTTGATTAACATTTTCTTCACGGCGTCCATTAATAAGTACAGTAGCTCCTTCCGCTACTAATGAAGTGGCAATTGCTTTTCCAATGCCTGCCGTAGATCCAGTAACCAGTGCTGTTTTCCCTTTTAATTGCATATGCATATAGATCCCTCCAAATTCATGTGCTACATGATTGACTTACGTTGGAATAAATAATTACGTTTATATTGTGGTTCATTTCTCTTATCTTTAACAGAAAATAAGCTGATCCACCCTTTTTTCAAAAGAGTATAAACGAAAATTATGTAGCTATTGCACTCTGTACGGAATTAAAAAATCACATCAACAGCAGAGTAAAGCTAAAACCAACTAATAAATACCATTATGATATATATTAACGATAAAGAAAATTACGCACTTTAAAGTTCCATAGGAACAAAAAAGTGCCCTATAAACTATAATTTCTAACTCTTTATATTTGCTAAAGTAGTATCTTTTTTATCATAGAAAAGGTTGTAAAATCACACATTCTTACATACAGTTATAGGATTATTTTTATCCTAATTAACTAAAAACCATCATACTCCTTTATCACTTTCAAACATGAACAAAAAAACACGAAGACTTTAAAGTCTTCGTGTTTTTTAATATACATATTGCTACATTTGTGATGGAATTCATAACTAGGATCTTTTTACTCATTCCTTATGAATAACGTTTATTACTTATGAAATTTCACACGCTCTTCAAGCGGTTGGAATTCTTTTTCTCCTGGTGCAGCTGTTGGATTACCAAATGGCATTTGTGCAATTAGTTTCCAATTAGAAGGAACATTCCATTCTTGTTTTACCTCATCGTCGATTAATGGATTATAATGTTGTAAAGATGCCCCTAACCCCTCTGCTTCTAAACCTGTCCACACGACTAATTGGTGCATACCTGATGCTTGGTGTGACCAAATTGGGAAGTTTTCAGCATATGCAGCAAATTTTTCTTGAAGCGATTTAACAATAGCTTCATCTTCAAAGAATAGTACTGTTCCATAACCAGCTTTAAAAGAGTCCATTTTTTGTTGCGTTCCTGAAAAATCTCCATCTCCAACTACTTTTCTTAATGTTTCAGTTGTAATATCCCATAATTTATTATGAGCTTCACCAAATAATACAACTAATCGCGCAGTTTGAGAATTGAAAGCGGATGGAGTATATTTCACAGCAAACTCCACGATTTCTTTAATTTTTTCATCTGATACTTGTACCTCTTTATTAATCCCATAGTAAGTACGTCTTTCTTTCAATGCAGTATAGAAATCTTTTGTCATAATTCAATTCCTCCTAAGTTTTAATATTCTTCAAAATGTTACATTGCGAAGATAATATGAGTTGAAATGAGTTCATTTTTGAACCATTGAACTCCATAACACCAATTGCCAGTCATTCTGAATCTAAACCACTGCTTATTGCTTCAGTTTACCTAAAAAAATTCTTATAGCATCATTGATACAATCTAGTGATCATTCGGTATTATTTTACCCATTCTCTATTCATGTATCCTGCTTGTTTCATATTTACACAAATATGAAAATAACCTTAAATTGATAGTCAAAAAGCCAGGTAACACGAATAACGCATTACCTAGCTTTTTACATTTTCAAATTCAATTCAAATAACCATACTTAATGAATAGTTGTAAAAATTATACTCATTACTTATTTAATAATTAACATCTCATAAGGGTGTTGTTCCATAAATCTGTTCTCCCATGGAATATCTAATGACGTCCAATTTGAACCCCCATCTACCGACTTATAAACCCCTTTATTACTAAATAAATAGAACGTTCCATCACTTGTTGCCTTTAATACTGGTATGATTGTGCCCTTAGGAGTTGGTAAACCTGCATTCATTTCTGTCCAAGGCTGATCTTTTTCTTTCTTATAAATATATGATTCACAATTTCCATTATTGTAATCGTGTGCTACGTGTGGATTTGAAGATGTCGCAATAATAATATTTTCCGGATCATTTGGATTAACTGCCATTTGATATGCGTAATGATGCTTTAGCCCACTACACATATAGTTCCACGTCTTACCTCCATCATTACTCTCCGCATACTCTTGACCTGGTTCTTTCAAGAATGAATCACCTAACACCCCGTATAAACGATTTGGAGCATTGCGATGTGATGTAAGAATGTGAATATCTTGAGGGTAGTTCCCCTCTTTTTCCTCAGTCCACGTCTTACCTCCATCTACACTTTTAATTAATCCCCCAACCTCAATCGTTGTATATATAGTTTCTGGATTATTAGCATCAATTTCAATATGTTTTACGTGGTGCGTATATGTTCTTTGAGGAAAGAACCATGATGAATACGATGGCATTTGTCGATAATCCGTTAGCAATTCAAAACTGTCTCCTCCATTTTTGGATACAAACATGGCGCTCGGTTCAGTTCCTACATATACGATCCCGTTACCGTCATCACCCTTCGCTGGAGATACAGAAACTGCTGTAATGGCTCTCATATGAATAGCATTAGCTGGGAACACTTCACCAAAAGAAGGTAAAGTTCCAATCGCTTCCCATGAACTTCCTCCATCTTTACTTCTCCATAATCCTCTATCAAAAGTACCACAATACATTCTTTCTGAATCGTATGGATCTAAAGCTAACGCAACTGGATTCGCACCTACAAACTGTGATTGGACACTCCATGTTGAGTCTTTTTTTTCTGCAATTACAAGCTCTCTATCAAACGCTAATATAAATTTTTCCATAAGTAAAATCTCCTCGTTTCATAATATATCTACTGTATTATTTAAATTTTCGCCATTACAATTTAAGAGGCGAATTTTATATGCTATAGCATATAAAAGATAAAATTTATAATCAATATGTGATTAAAAACTTACATTATATATTTTGTTAATTTCACATCAGTGCGATGAACAAGATACCCTGTTCACTCATATAAGTCCATATGCCACCTCCAAATAACTTGCAATATACATGCTATAGCATACATATTATAGAATGCATGATTACATGTCAAACTTTAATACTATCTTAGAGTAAGTTCTCTACATAGCCAAAAGCAATTTAACAGCCATAATATAAACGCTAATCAAATAAACAGAAACATTTTATTGAATAGAAAATAAAAAAGAGTGCAACTTTGCACTCTTTTTACTCATTCTTTAATCTTAGAAATCAAAGTTATCAGGGTCTGGACCAACGCGGTGATTTTGGTTTAACGCATCGATTTTTTCCATATCTTCTTTCGTTAATTCAAAGTTAAATACATCAGCGTTTGCAATAATACGGTGTTCTTTCGTTGATTTTGGAATTGTAATTACTCCATTTTGAAGATCCCAACGTAAAATCACTTGTGCTGTTGTTTTACCGTATTTCTCAGCAATTGCCTGTAATGTTTCATTATCTAATAATTGACCTTGCATTAGTGGTGACCATGCTTCCATTTGAATACCTTGTTCTTTACAGAAAGCTTGTAATTCTTTTTGTGTTAAACGAGGATGGTATTCTACTTGGTTGATCATTGGCTTAATTTCTGCATCTTTTATTACATCTTGCAAATGATGAATTTGGAAGTTACTTACGCCAATTGCACGTACACGCTTTTCTTTATAAAGCGTTTCTAACGCTCTCCACGTATCTTTATATTTCCCTTCTACAGGCCAGTGAACAAGATATAAATCTAAATAATCTAGTTGTAATTTTTTTAAACTCTCTTCATATGCAGCAATTGTTTCTTCGTATCCTTGGTCTGCGTTCCATACTTTTGAAGTGATAAATAATTCTTCTCTTGAAATTCCAGTCGCTTCAATACCAGCGCGAATTCCTTCACCTACAGCTGCTTCATTTCCATAAATCGCAGCTGTATCGATGCTACGGTATCCTGCCTTAATTGCTGATTTAATTGCTTCTACAAGCTCTGGTCCTTCTTCTACTTTAAATACACCTAAACCAAACCAAGGCATTTCTACACCGTTATGCAATGTTGTTGTACTTTGTAAGTTTTTCATTATATTTTCTCTCCTTTTATTTTACTTGATCTCGTTTTTCTAATGACATGCTCCATGCTGTTAAAATAACAGCACCTACTACCATAATGCCGCCTACCCAAGCCGTATGAATTAACCCTAACGAATTCGTTACAATACCACCTAAATAAGCACCAAGAGCAATCCCGGCGTTAAACGCCGCAATATTAATTGCCGATGCAACATCGACAGCACTCGGTACAAATCGTTCAGCTAACATTACGACATATACTTGTAACCCTGGAACATTCATAAATGCGAATAGTCCCATGAAAATAATTGTAATTAACCCAGCTACTTTAAATGGCGCTGTAAATGTTAAAACAAATAATATAATCGCTTGAATAAAGAACATGTAAAATAGCGCTCGAATCGGATTATGATTCGATAATTTCCCGCCAATCACATTCCCTATTGCAATGGCGATTCCATACACTAATAAAATGATAGTAACCGTATTAGCTTTAAATCCTGTTACTTCTTGTAATAACGGAGATAAATACGTAAAAGTTACGAATGTTCCCCCATATCCTAATGCAGTAATGATGAAAACTAGTAACAGTCTTCCGTTTGTAATTAATTTAAACTGATCGCGGAATGATACAGACGCACCTTTTTTCATATTAGATGGAATGAGAATACTATTTGCGATTAAGGCAATAATTCCAATTACTACAATTGCTAAAAATGATGTTCTCCAGCCAAATTGTTGACCAATAAATGTTCCAATTGGTGCTCCTGTAATAGTTGCAACTGTTACACCAGTAAACATAATGGCAATGGCGCTAGCACGTTTATTTTCTGGTACAAGTGCCGCAGCAATCGTTGAACCAATTGACATAAACACACCATGCGAAAGTGCAGAAACAATTCGCGCAATAAGTAATACAGTGAAACTTGTTGCGACAGCTGCAATTCCATTACCAATAATGAAAATAATCATAATCCACATTAATAACGTTTTTCGTGACATATTAGCTGTTAACGACGTTAATACCGGAGCACCAAATGCTACGCCTAACGCATATAAAGAAACTGTTAAACCAGCTGTTGTCACCGACACATGTAAATCTTCCGAAATAGATGGTAATAAACCGACACTAACAAATTCAGTTGTCCCAATCCCGAACGCACTAATTGCTAGCGCTAATAACGCAAATATACTTCTTCGATTCGTCTGAACTTCTGAAGACGATGCTGTATATGAATTCAATTGATTTCCCCTCTTCCCTATAATTCCTATCATAATAGTGCGATAAAAAGGCCCTTTTATCTTTCAAAACATATATTTAATCTCTACAAACGCTATTATGAATGGTCTCATTCTCTTTTTAAAGAACGCACTTTAAAGTACTATAGATACTTTTTAGTACCGTAAAGCTTGTCTCTTTCCTACATGTACTATTATTAAATATATTTAACATAATGAATAGTACGCACTTTAAAGTGCTGTAGGTACTAAAAAGTAACATAGTTAATTACTAGTACCATAAAGCTTGTTTCCCTCTCACATGTGCTATTATGAATGATATTTAACATAATAAAAAGTACGTACTTTAAAGTACTATAGGTACTAAAAAGTAACATTTATATAACCTAGCTTATTTTGCTCAAAAATTGAAATCTACATTCCATGAAAAAGACTTTCAAATGAAGAAATACCCTTTCTCGTAGAGGCAACTTTAGAGGACATTACTTAAACATATAAAGGTCATGCTCATTACCACAGACAAATAATAAAAAGGCAAAAACGAACAGAAATTTGTTCATTTTTGCCTTTTTTATTTAACAATTAAAATGTACGACTTTTGGAAAGGAAATCTTTATCGGCTCCCGTTACACCACTTTGCCCCCAGTTTCCTGGAATCATTTCACGGATGAGAATAAGGACTTTATCCAAAGGTGCATGCGTATATTTAGAGGTTAATTGTGTAAGCTCATTTACCCACTTATCCTTCGTCTCTTGATCAAATGTATTCCATATATCAATCTTAATAATAGCCATTCCATCAACGTTACCAGACGGTGTATCGTAAGACTCTTTTGTCTCCCAATTGGACACCCTACTTTTCTCAGCAAAGGTAGCATCACTTGCTACAGCCCCAGCTTTCCCCCAATTTTCTTTCTCAAGTTCCGTTATCAACACTTGAATTTTGTCAGGGACAATTTTTAATCGTTTTATTGTAAGTTCCGTTACATTATAAATGAATTCCTTCTTTTCTTCTGTTGACATGGTTGGCCAAGTATTTAGTTCAATTAATGGCATAGTATTGCCCCCTAAAGTTAATTAATTATTTATTCACTAGCTACAACTATTGGTTTAAATGATTTTTAACTGCCCTTACTACCAATTCATGATCTTCTTCTGGTGGTAATCCTGATACTGTTATCATTCCAATAACCCCTACGTTTTTTATTCTAATAGGAAAGCATCCACCAAACGCAGCATATTCCGAAGTATCTAAAAGATATTTTTCATTATATGAGATTCCAGTTATTTCACTTTGTATCTGCATATAATACGAGCTACGATCATGCAGGGAAACGACTCGTTTTTTACGTTCAATCCATTTCGTATTTTCCGCATTTGTCCCTGTCATCTTGAAATGAAATAATTGCACACCATTTTTCGTTATATCAACAGCAATCAATTTCCCCTCTCGCTTTGCTGTTTCAACGATAAATAAACCTATTTGCAAGGCATCTTCATTTGTAAAAGAGGAAAATTGAAGTGTTTCCTCCTCTTTTAAAATTTGTTTACTTATTTCATTCAAATTTGAAGAACTCATATCTTTAACCTCCATAATTGTTTTATGCCACTACGGCATTTTTTGAAATTATTAGGCCATATAGTACAACCTTTCAATCAATCTGATTCTAAATAAAATGCTGTAACATCATTGGTAACTAGTACCGTAAAGCTTGTTTTCTTCTTACTGGTGCTATTATGAATGATATTCAAAGTTATAAAAAGTACGCACTTTAAAGTGCTATAGGTACTTTAAAGTACTATTTTACTTATCCCTATCTTACAGAGACTATTATGAAATATATTTAACATCTTAAAAATGTATGTACTAAAGAATAATATTTTTCATATCAAACTTTTTTTGCTCAATGACTGTAATTCAAATTCATGAAATTTTTGTATTAAGGCAAACAAAAATAAAAGAACCTAGCCGATACTAGATTCCTTTCTGATTAAAAAACACTCCTATATACCGAAACAGCCACCTTATCTGAAAAGGTGGCTGTTTGTTTACAAATTGAATAAAAAGGACAAACTCTCCAGCGTGAGAGGTTTGTCCAAAAATAGATATTCCATATCCTACTACTTTTACACTAAAATCAAAAATCGTGAATTAGAATAATGATTTAATACTTGCTAAAACAGTAAGGACACCTACAATAATAACAAATACGTTACTCATTTTCCCTTTGTACTTAGCTAATACCGGTACTTTTTGAATCGCATACATCGGTAATAGACATAAGATAGCAGCAACTAATGGACCGCTTAGAGAATCAATAAGTCCAAGAATACTTGGATTTGTATAAGCAACAAACCAGCATGATAATACAACAAAAGTAAGGATTATTGTCTTAATTGTTTTTTCTTCAATATCTTTTCCACGTGATTTACCAAACTTAATAATCATGTCTCGCATTACTTCAAATGCTCCGATATAATGGCCAAGGAATGACTTTGTAATAGCCACAAAAGCAATGATTGGAGCTGCAATCGTGATTACAGGCGAATTAAGCTCATTCGCAAGATATGAAAGAATTGATAAGTTTTGTTCTTTTGCCATTTTTATATCATCTGGAGTCAAGCTCAATGCGCTACTCCAAACGAAGAACATAACAACAGCGAATGTCATGATATAACAAACCTTTTGTATTTGCGCACATTTCGCATCAGTGGCTTCGATTCCATACGTAGCTCTCTGTTTCACAACAAATGATGAAATCATAGGTGAATGATTAAATGAGAATACGATGATTGGTAGAATCATCAATATCGTCCCAAAATAGCCTGTTCCTGTTGAAGCAGTTGAAACAGCTGAAAAACTAAGCATTGACGTATTCCACTGTGGAATTAAAGATATTGCGATAAACAGTAGAGAAACGATGAAAGGATACACTAACATACTCATTACCTTTACAGTAATATCTTGACCAAAATTTAGTATAGCGATAAGACCAAGAACTAATACAAGTGATAAAATTGCTCTTGGAGGTTCTGGCATGTGCAATTGATGCACGATAAAACTACTTGCAGTGTTTGTAAGCGCAACCGAATACATTAGTACGATTGTATAAATTGAACCGAAATATACGATGTTAAAAATGATACTCGCTTTATTTCCAAAATACTCTCTAATTGTACCTGTGATCCCCTCATCAGCAGAATTAGAAGCGTATATCATTTTAGCAAGTGCCCTATGTGAGTAGTACATAACTGGATATGCAAGCAATGTAATTAGTAGTAAAGATAATAAACCACCTGAACCTGCATTAATCGGTAAAAAGAGCACCCCTGCTCCAATTGCAGTTCCAAATAGACTGAGTGCCCATGTAGTATCCTGCTTATGCCACTTTTTCGGATCTGCATATTGCTCATTTTTTAGTGCGGTATTTTCAGCTTGAACTTCTATTTTCTTTGCAGTATTCCCGTTCATATAATAGCTCCCCCTTGTATCTATTCCTGCCTCTCTCTTAATAGCTACCGAATATTTTCCTTTTTGGGAAAATGAATTCCTTACAAGTTGCCCCACATTGTATGTCCTTCATCATAATGAATCCAAATTGAAACATTCGCTAATTAGCGTCCTAATATAATTGTTAGCGTTCACAAAAAAGTTTACTCGTAATATCCGCTCTTTATATAAAGACCCCTTAAGAGAACAATATAGAATAGACTTCATAAATACGTTGCAACATTTCTAATAACAGTGTATTACTTTCATGGTTTCTCTTTTTTACTTTTAACAGTAATTTTAGCTAAACCGGCCTCTCTTCATTTGCGAGGCATTTCTTTCTCAATTCTATACATTAACTTTCATAACTTCGGTAGCACTGATGATATTGCTTACACAAGCCACTGAAGTACTTTACATACATTTCGCCTCTAATCACACACCTTTCTTACTAATAATCGCATTTTTTATATTTTCTCCAGAGATAATAAAATTTCTCTCGACGCCCTCATTATAACGTGTATATTTATAAAATTAATATTTTTATATTTTCAGAAATATTAATCGGATATAATTTTACATGGATAACATTTTACAGTTCGCATGCAACCCTTGTTCCTATCGCTTAAAACTGAATGAATTAGCATAAAACACAGTCACATATTATTTATCCAAGTTACTTATTATAAAGATACTTATATTCTTCTTTGTCAAAAAAATTTATTTTAATTTAAAAAGATATTCTAATAAATAATTAATGTGGTTAAAAAGAAATATCTTTTTGAATATACCAACCAATTTTCAGGATATATATTATCGACATTGCATTCATATACATTTTTAGGAAGCTACCTTTTACTTGATGGCAATAAGAGGACCGCTAACATTTTACAAAAACCTACGCTAAACGCAAAAATACAATAAGCTGCCCATATCGGGCAGCTTATTTAGTCGGGTAAGCGGGGGGCATCGCTGCCCCCAACTCCCCTCAGAACCGTACGTGACAGTTTCCCATCATACGGCTCAAGCCTTCTTTTTATCCGATTTCAGTCCCTTTAGTATAGGCAAGGTAAGTGAA
>WPCI01074059.1_pt1 | contig 13068 bp, 12 predicted proteins | sample 5399871 | NCBI WGS metagenome assembly WPCI01 (sample SAMN12869469, study PRJNA574797) | sludge metagenome | isolation source: wastewater treatment of pH7 | place: China:Beijing | collected 2019-05-20
TCACCAACTGACTTATGACTGACAACAGGAATGATAGTGTGTAGGTCAGGTTCTTCCGTTGAACCTGACAACGCGAATTGTAGCCAATGAATCCCTCGACAAAAATAGGCTTCTGGCGTCAGGTTGAAATGCGCAACCTGACCTACGACTACGACCGCGACTTTCCCCCCCTCTACAGAGGGGGGTGCGTTGCCCATTGAACCTGACAACATGAATGGCAGAAAATAAAACCCTCGACATGAAGAGGCTTCAGACGTCAGGTTGAAATGCGCAACCTGACCTACGACTACGACTACGACTCTCCCCCTCTTTAGAGGGGGACGGTGAAACCGGGGGGTGGTTGATGCAAGCCCAACCACTTGGTACGCGATGACCATCAGTCATAGCCCACCCCCTCGCTTTGCGATGCCCCCCCTCCACGGAGGGGGTTGCGTTGTCCATTGAACCTGACAACACGAATGGTAGAAAATAAAACCCTCGACATAAAGAGGCTTCTGGCGTCAGGTTGAAATGCGCAACCTGACCTACGACTCTGACCAACGACTTTACTCACCTACGGCGACCAGAGGTACGAAAATATTGAATATGACGGGCTGGGCGACTCGGGCGACGGCGCAGTTGGACATCTGCGAGAAGCAGACAGCGCCGGTTTCGGCAGCCTGGACAGTGTAGAAATAGTATTTTTCTAATTGGATGTCTGTGTCAAGGTAGCTGTTTGTCGTAACCTGGGCGATCTGGGTGAATATTCCGCCGCAGGTGGTGGTGCTGCGGTAGATGTTGTATACATCCGAGTCAGCAATCACGGGCCAAGCTAACTGAATGGAATCCGTCTGAGGAATTGCAGCGAGTTGAGGGTCCGAACTAAAACAGCGACCAAGCGGTTGTGCCAGGCTGGCGACTGTGCCAATTCCAGCTTTGACGGTTGCAACCGTGGCGGGTAGGTACATTTTATCGATAGTGTCGGTTGTTTTGTGATAATGCGGGTTACGGTCTTGCCTCCCACCACATCCATAGCTGGAAGGGTCGAGCTGGTAATTCTCAAGGACCTCAATCGCGCCGACGTTGGCATCCCAAAACGAGGCATGGTCAGAAGCACGGATCGCCCGGTCGGTGAGGTAATCGAACGTCAGACCAAGCGAGTAATTGCTGTTCACAGCCGTGAAACAGGTGCCAACCATATTGGAATCCGTTCGTGTTCCAACATGCAGTTCGATGCACATGTCTTTATCGTTGTCGTACCCAAACATATCCAGGTTTACGACACCGATAATCGAGTCCATTTCAGCCGGGTGATCTGATACATACGCCTCGCTGCCCCAAAGACCCTGCTCTTCACCAGTAAAGAAAATTAGCTTGATCGTGCGGTCAAATTTATAGAATCGGAACAACCGTGCGGCTTCCATAAGGGCAGCCACACCGCTGCCATTATCTTCCGCTCCGGGGGCATAGGTATTTTGATTGTTGGATGTGCTATCCATATGGGCGGTTAAGAGTACGATCTCATCGGCATTGGGACCATGACCAGGGATGGTGATGACCTTGTTTTTCCATTGAACCGCCTGGTCTGGATCCGGGAGCCCCTCAGGCTGACGGTGTACGGTTTGGGTTTTGTAGCCTGATTGGAGCAGGTCTACGGTTGGCTCTAAGCCTGTTGGGTAATAAAACGGTGTGAAAGCATGGTCTGTCTGAGTAAGACCTGGTTCATACCCGAACCTCTGCATCTGCTCGCCCAGGTATGTAAAAGCCAACGCGTTATTATTTGCGTTAAACAATTGGGTGGAAAACCGGGTGAGGATTTTTCGTTGATTACCAGCTATGGTGACAAAATCTTCGCCGCTGAAATTGCGAATCCATTGAGCAACGGAGTTTTGGGTGACTTGGTCGACCATAGTCTGCACCACTGGGTTTTGAGGACAGGTTTGCGCCTGGCTCGCGGCATAAGAATCAGGAGCAGAAAGAAAAAGGACACAAGCAACCAGGAACAACCAAAACCTTGCTAATTTCATGTTTTCAATCCTTTCAGGGAAAAGAGGTCGATAATCTGAATTAAACCATTCCGTAGGCGTAAAAGGTGGGGATGAAAACAGTCGCTTCTCCATCCAGCCAGGACTTTAATGCGCGGTTTTTCATCGTGATGATTTCATCCACAGGAACAAGACCGCCGAGGTCAAACGCGATGATGTCCCACTCTTTTTCAAAGACGTCTCTTTCCGGCAGGCGCCACTGACCGGCAAGTAAGCCCAGACGCACGTCCTTCAGACCGCTTTTCCGAAAAATATGACCAAGTTTTCTTCCCATGCTGAGGTCGATACCCTGAAAAGCCAGCGAGCGGTTCTGAATCTTGCCAATATCCTGGAATACTTCGGGATAATCTATGCGCGAGTGATAGTCCGGCTCGGCAAAGGCGATTACATATCCCCCAGGCTTTGTCACGCGCGCCATCTCTGCTACCACCTGGGAGGGATCGTGGACCCAAAGGAGAACGTAATGGGTGGCGGAAAGGTCAAATTGGCGTTCTTTGAATGGCAAATGATGGGCGTCGGCGTTGAAAATGGTTGATGCTGTTGGGCGAAGTTTCGCATACTGGCAATTTTCAAGGTCAATATCCAAACCGGTGACCTCCAAACCGCGACTGACGTATTCATCCAGCAAAGCCCCAGTGCCAACCCCGATATCCAGCAGAGACTGTCCTGGTTGGGTGTTGACTTTGCTGAAAATGAAGTTTCTCAGGTCGCGGGTCCAGGATGACTGGAGGACGAAACGGTCGTGCCAGTCTGAAATCTTCAATCAGCACCTCCAGCCATCACCCGCGCCCAGAGGCTGGACCATTCTTCGCGCAACAGGTTGCCGAAATCAGATTGACTGTCGGCGGTGTGCGCCAGACTGCCGTCTGGTTTGATGACTAATTGCTGGTCTGGCTGGGTTTCTGGGTCCCATGGATTGAAGAGGAGCTCGGGTTGGTGTGGATGATAGGTCAACGGGGCATCGTCTATGAACGCGATGCCGTTCTCAGTCAGGTCATTCTGGAGCTGAGAAGTTTTAGCATGTGAAACCTCGTCCTGCGGGAGCAAGCTAAAGGCGTTCGCGCCAAGAGCTCTAAGTTGGAGAATGAGGTCATGGTAATCTCGGTCAGGATGTACCGGTAAACGCAGGCAGGTGAACAGGTCCTGGTCAAGGATGTTCGAAAGCCCCGCCAGATCTTCAGGAACAGAAGGGTCAAGGCAAAACGTCAGATGGTCCAAACCAGCATCAATCAAGGGCATTAAGAATGCGGGATCCTTAAGCTTTGGGTCAGAGGATACCAACCCGCTGATGAGACCCAACTGCTCGGTGTAAGCAAACAGCTCAACAAGGTCCGACCGAAGGGTGGGTTCACCGCCAAAGAAAATGGCGTGGGGGATGCCCGCGTCGTAAAGACGGTTGAGGATTGTTTTCCAGTCCTCAGTTGTTAACTCGTCTACAGATGGTAAGGAATCATAATCGCTATCGAAACCGCGATACGTGAGGCAGCAGTCGATCCGCAGCGGCGCGGTGAGGTTTTTATCGAATATATGAGGCTCAAACCCAATGGAAGCAGCCGGCGAAAGGTCTGTTTTCTGGGTGAGGTAGCGTATCTGATCAATAAAAAGCTGAACATCACGCATCAGCACTTCGCGGCTGGTGTCGTAACGTATGGAGATGGAATCAACGATTTGAACACTATCCTGACCCTGAATGAGGTTATAAGCAATCTCGGTGGCAGTTTGGTTGAGGTGCAGCACAGTGGCGGCATTCACCACCAGGATTCCATTGCCGTCCGGTTCCACCCGCAAATGCAGGCGAAATTGGTCGGGTGAAGTCGGGTCGGTGTGATAGCTGTACATACCAGACGGTAAAATTTCGACCTGATTGCTCTTCTTTGCGCGTAGCAAAAATCTTTTTGCGACCATGTTTAACTCCTTCTTAAGACAAGATCACGGTAAATTGGCTGTGGGTTTTGGTGCTCGCGTGCAAGTGGGCAGCCGCCGCCGCATTCAACGAAAAAATCGCAGGTAACACAAGCCTGGGGAACGTCTTTGCGCTGACGTAGAGAAAGCGCAAGCGGGTGTTCCCAAATCTCAGCCCATGGGGCAGCAAGAAAATCTCCCAAAGCCTCGTAATAAGACTGGCAGGGGATGACCTGACCATCAGGTTCAATGCACATGTTGTAATAGGCAGCGGTGCAACCTTTGATTCCCAGATCGAGCTGAAGGGGGTCAAAGTGGCAATATTGGGTGGGGGTGTACCAGATCAGACGCTGCCCGCTTTTTTGGGTGAAATCTGTCGCGATTTCAAGGAGATTTGGCAAATCCTGCTCCCGCAGACCAGTGTTGACTGTGCTGCCCTTTCCGGAGTAGATCAGCGCGTTTAAACCCACAGTTGGCACGCCAAGGTCACGCAGGAAAGTCAGAAGCTCGATAAGGTAGCTCTCATTGTTCTCGAGAAGGGTGGTGTTGGTCATCATGTAAAGCTTACTGTTGACTGTGTTACGCACGCCCTGGACGGTTTGCTCCCAGGCGCCTTTGGCACAGACCATTTCGTCGTGCACTTCGGCACGGTTTGATTCAAGCGTGATCTGAACGTGATCAAGCCCCGCATTGACCAGCCCCGAGACAAACTCCGGGTCGGAAAGCTTCCTGCCATTGGTATTGAGCCCTGCCACAAGCCCGGTCTGCTGGGCATACGCAACCAGCTCAAGCAAGTCGTGCCGCAGGGTGGGTTCACCGCCGGTAAAGACGACATGGGGTATACGCAGGCTCCAGATTTTTTCCAGAATGGACTTCCAGCTCTGAGTGGGCAGCTCGGGGTAGGTGCGGACGCGGGCGTTGTAGCAATGGGCACAGTCGTTGTTACAGCGGTAGGTGAGCGCCAGGTCCATGCGATAAGGCGCACTTAATTGCCTGCTGAACGGCAGATCCATTTCGAGCCCCAGGTCACAGACCGGACACATACCCGAGTTGTCGTCGATCAGCGCTTCGACCCGCGAACGAGTCTCGAGGTAATCCTGCTTGAGCTGCCTGGATGGGGCGTTGAAGCGGGATTGAAGCGCCCGTAAGGCTGTTTTTTCATCAACTTTTTCGAGGGTCAGATACGCCATGAAGAGGGCTGTTGGGTTGAGGTGAACCACGCGCGAAGCATTAACCAAGAGGATACCGCTTAGGTCCGGGTCAACCCTTAAATGGATGCGCGATTTGGAATCGCCATCCTTGATGTCGTACTGATACATCCCTTCACTGAGCGTCTGTGGCATAGGATGGTCCAGGTGTTTCAGATTAACGACCGCCACCGGCACAGGCACAGGCGCAGCCTGCGCAAGCACAGGCACAGGCGCATGAACTCCCACCGCCGCCACCGCCCCTGAAACCGCCGCTGCCGCTATGCGACGAGGAGACCGGAATGGGATTGGTGCGATTGGTGACCGAAGAGGTAAAGTCTGTAACATTTCCAAGGACACTCGCAGCCATGTTCGACGCTCCGGTCACCATTGAGGCGGCAAAATCCGCGCCAGGTAAACTTGGCAGACTGATTGACGGGCGGCTGCCTCCGGCAGAAGCTGAGCCGGTTGAGGAGGGAACCGCCTGACCAACGCTGCCTCCGCCAGCCGAAGCCACAGGGCGAAAGGATGGGTCGTAGCGGGGCCACCAGGTTGGGATGAAAACTGTTTGTCCGGTGAAAGTCTGCTCTGTGCGATTGTTGAAATCCTTATCGAGCATGGTCCATTCGAGCGTGTGGTCATATTGCTCGCTCTTGATTTCCGGGGTTTTGGCTGTTTCCACCGCCTGCCAGGCACGGCGAATAATATCTGTATAATAATCCTTGGTTTCAGCCGTGCTAAAGCCTTTCATCTTCTCCCCCACCGATTTGACCAGGTCAATCATGAGGGACTTAATCTCTGAACGGCGTGTGGCTTTATGATCGTTCTTAAAAGCCTCAATGAAAGCTGACTCATAAGGATAGAGACCTTCAGGGAGGGGATCGGCAATATCAATTTTGAGGGGATCGCGATTGATTACGGTGACGGACTCCTTTTTCAGCAACCCAAAAAGGATCATCGTAAGGATTTTGTCCAACGGTTCTTCCAACAGGATCCCCGCCTCAACGGCAGTCAAACCGCGTTTGATGCCTTTGCCTTCGATCGATATTTTTGGTGGAAGGTATTTCAACTTGCGGGACTTCTCTTGTTTCTTGCCATTGACAAACAGGAAGATCATGCTCCCGATAAAAACAGCGGGGAAAATACCGCATTTAATTCCATTCACCAGACCAGAGAAGAAACTGGAAACTGGGTTTGGGTTGTAATCCGTAATTTCACCGTTTCCATTCGAAGGGCTTTGAGTAACCAAGACCCCTGAAGATACCGCGGAAGCAGGAAAAGCCGCGCCGAAATAATAATCGCTGTGTACATTTGCGTTTTCTGTGTACCAGGAGTAATAGACCCGACCATCCGTGGTTAGAGAAGCTTCCGGCTCGCTCGATCCGGGCCAACCAGAGGGTTCATACCAGATCCCTTCATTAGCACCAACCGCCGGCGGAAGGATGATTGTCATGCGGTAAGCGGTGTTTTGAGACCGTTCATACTCGGAGCCAAAATAATTGGGAACGAAGAAGAAATTGGCATAGTCGGTATGATCCGCGCCATCATAGGCACTCAAAACCCCTTTGACTTCATAAACCCAAGCGGTGACAATGCCGGACTCGCCCGGTTGGATGGCATAATTTCCAAGCGCAAGTTCGGCGCCAAGGACGTAGGCAGAGTCGTTCACTTCAGGCATCGCCATGCCATTGATTTCCGCTTTGATATTTGAAAGTTTGTATTGAGTGGTTGGCAGACCCAGGTCTACGAAGTCGATTTCGTGACCTGAAGAATCATTTTGAAACTCCATATAGTAATACAAGGTCATTGTGCCGTCTGCTTCGAGATAGGCTTCGACCTCATAAGTGGAAAGGGAAAAGCGATAATCCTGGGCTTGAACCGATCCCATTGGAATCAGCAAAAGCAGGACGCTCAGTAATACGAAGATACGTTTTAGTTTCATCATATGCTTACCATTTTGGTTCTTCAGTAATCTGATAGGAGGTGCCGCAGCTATGGCACTGCACGGTAATTGCGCCATTGACGAGTTTCATGTCTTCTGGAGCGAGTGGCGCGCCGCAAGACTGGCACTTGATAGTGTCCATCTTAACATTGCCCGGGAGGTCAACATTGAGGGTGACGTTTTGAACCGTCTGCTTGGCAGCAGCAGCTAAACGAACGCCGGCAAAGATTAGCACAAAGCCTAGAATCAGCCCAATAATCCCGTAAATAATCCAGCTTGGTGAACCACCAGCGCCGCCTGACCCGAGGATGAACAGAAATCCGAATACGATAAAGATTGCCGCGAGAATATACGAGATAACGCTTCCAGCTTTCATAAATACTCCTTGGTTCTCTTATTTTGCCCTTAGCATACCATCATGCGCAGGGCAAAACCCTATATAATATTGCGTACTTATTATGATAACATCAATCACATTATCCACCTTTCTATTATAGTAAACTTTTGATAAGGGTCACATGGAAAAATCGTCTATTCCCGAAGTTGTTGTTGAAAGACTGCCAATTTACATCCAGAAATTAAACCAGTTCCTCCGCGAAGGGCGGGAGAGTGTCTCCTCCCATGAGATGGCAGAAGCCTTGGGAGTTTCCTCAGCTCAAATCCGAAAAGACTTATCGCTTTTTGGAGGATTTGGCAAGCAGGGAACCGGCTATATCGTAATCAATCTCCTCGAATCTTTGAGAAGCATCCTGAATCTGAACCAAATATGGGAAGTTGTATTGGTGGGGGTTGGGAATCTTGGTCAGGCTTTGCTTAGCTACCAGGGTTTTTCGCGCAAGGGATTTGAGATTGTATTGGCGTTCGATAATAACCCTAAGATTATTGGGCAGACCTATGCGGGGATCGTGGTTCAGGACGTTATGGAAATGCAGAATAACATTTGCCCTCGGGGCGTTCCAATTGCCATTCTAACGGTACCCGCCGCGAACGCGCAAGAAATGGCTGATCAACTGATCCGCTGCGGTGTGAAGGCAATTTTGAATTACACGCCGGTTACGCTGAAAGTACCAGAGGATGTCAGGCTCGCAAATATTGACCCTGTTTTGGGTTTGCAGACGTTCGCTTATTATCTGTAATTGGTCTTTTACCGACTCTGGTTACGCAGGATAATATCGAGCATCGCAAAACCCTTGGCTGTTCCCTCAACGGTACAGGTAACAGGGTTCTCAACAACATAAGCCGGGATGCCTAGCGCGACTGTCAGGTACTTATCGAGACCTTTTAACAATGATGTGCCGCCACAGAGCGCCACACCGCGATCGATAATATCCGAGATTAACTCGGGCGGGGTTTTCTCGAGCACCCGCCGAATTGCGGCAACAATTTCCTCCAACGGAGGCTGGAGAGCTTCGACGATTTCATTTGTGGTCAGGCTGGCAGGCTTTGGCAGACCAGTAACCTGGTCCTGCCCCTGAATTTCCATCGTTTTTTCTTCCTGAGCGGGGGTGGCAGCGCCGATATTGAGCTTGAGTTGTTCTGCGGTTGGCTGCCCAATGATCAGACCATATTTCTTCCGAATGTAGTTGATGATGGCTTCATCCAGCTTTACGCCAGCGGTTCGGTTGGTTTCCGCGCTGACGATGCCCGTCATCGAAACCACCGCAGCCTGAGTGGTGCCGGCGCCAAGGCAAATGATCATATTCCCGGTGGGGGTGTTGATTGGCAGATCAACGCCAATAGCTGCTGCCAGAGGTTGTGGGATGATGTTGACCTCACGACCGCCAGATCCAAGCCCGGCTTCGACAACCGCGCGTTTTTCGACGCTTGTAACACCATATGGTGCAGAAATAAGCAGGCGAGGCTTGAAAAAGAGCGTAGGGCCGGTAACTTTCTTGATAAGTTCACGCAGGAAGATTTCGGTCAGCTCATATTCCGCGATGACGCCGTGACGAAGCGGGCGGATGACTTCAATGGAATCAGGGACACGACCCATCATTCCCAGAGCCGTGGTGCCATATTCGACCAGCTTCATTTCGTTGACGACGATCGCGACGACAGTCGGTTCCTGATGAAGGATTTGATTCCCTTCCGCGATCTGTGTGTTAAAAGTGCCGAGGTCAATGCCTAATTCTCGAGAGAGTCCCATGTGAAATCCAATTAATCGTTATATTTGAAAGTTAATTTTACCATCTCTGCCGCTGCTAAACCCTGGATCAGGAATGATCAAAATACTGCAATGCGACGCGCAATTTTGTTTCGATGTCATCAGGCGTGTCTTTTGGGATGGTTTGCAAAGCGGTTTGGGCTTCAACTACGCTGTAACCAAGCGAGATGAGTGCATCCACGACAGCGTCATCCACATCCGTAATACTGCGGATGCCAAGAGTGCCGCCTTCGGGGAGTTTTCCTTGCATTTGAATGATGATCTTCTGGGCTGTCTTTTTTCCGATGCCAGGGACACGGCTAAAATAGTCCGGCTTTTCACTGAGGATGGCAGAACGGATGTTATCGATGGAAAGACTCGAGAGAATTGCCAGGGAAAGTTTTGGTCCAATGCCACCGACCGCCAGGAACTGGAGGAACAACTGCTTTTCTTCCAGACTCGAAAAGCCGTAAAGCGAGATGTTGTCCTCCCGGACGAGCAGATAGGTGTTGAGGTAGAGCAGATCGCCAACCTCTGTATCGCCTAAAAGGGTTTTAGGGACATATACTTCCATCCCGAGCCCATGAATATCAATAATCACGGAGTCGGTGGTTCGTTGGATTACTTTTCCGGATATCGAAGCGATCAAAGTGACCTCCGTTGTTGTCTGTGATAGTAAATTTGATAAAGCATGATCCCGGCGGCTACAGAAATGTTTAGCGAGTCGCAAGCGCCTTCCATCGGAATACGTACCATTCGGGAGCATAAAGAAACGTAGTGAGGCGAAAGCCCCTGGCGTTCACTGCCCAGAAGCAGAAGTACGGTTGAGGGATACGCAACTTCAAAGACTGATTCGGAGGCTTTATCCGAAGTGCCAATCGCGGTAAGGTTGGGGCTACGCTGTAAAAAAGCACGAAAATCTTCGAAATCTGCCCTGAAATGGGGCACAGTGAAAATTGAACCCATTGAGGCTTTTACGGCTGCGGGATCGTAAGGATCGGTGGAATCATCCAGCAGAATTAATCCACTGGCGCCAACCGCATCGCACGTGCGCAGGATTGTTCCGAGATTGCCCGGGTTTTGAATGGATTCAACTGCCGCCCAAAATGAGCCGATTTGCGCGGTTGCCGTGCCAAGATCCCCCCAATTTTGGGAGATTAGCGCCGCTATGCCCTGAGGTTTTTCTTTGCGGGCAAGCGTTGCGAAAACCGAAGCGCTGAGCTCCAGAACAGGTATCCCGCTCGTATGGGCACGTTTGACCAGAGAAAGACCATAATCACTGATGAGCAATTCCGGCGCCGCAAGGACCTCAAGGATTTTCGCGCCTGAATCAAATGCCTGACCTACAGCTTTCAGCCCTTCGGCAAGAAAATTCCCTGTAGCGCGGCGATCTTTAGCCTGTTCAAGCTTGCGAAGGGCTTTGATATGATCGTTGGCTGAACTTGTGATCACCCGGTTACTCCATCAAATTTCGCAGGTTAATATGGCTGGCATGGCAAAGCGCTACCGCAAGGGCGTCTGCCGCGTCGTCTGGTTGGGGGACTTCGTTCAAGCCAAGCAGCAATTGAACCATGCTCTGCACTTGTTTTTTGTCAGCCCGGCCGCTGCCTGAAACGGATTGCTTGACCTCATTTGGGGTGTATTCCGAGATAGGCAGACCAAAACGGGCAAGACACAGGGTGGCAACTCCGCGAGCCTCACTGACCGCCAACGCCGTTGTGATATTGCGCTGAAAGAATAACTTTTCCATCGCGGATTCCGTCGGTTGATAGGTCTCAATCAAAGCAGACAATCGGTCGAAAAGAAAAATCAAACGGCTGGAGGTTGAACTCACAGCCGTTGAATCAATCACTTCGTAGTGGAGCAACTCTGGATCATTCCGCTGACTGATGCTAATGAGACCGATACCGGTGCGTGTTAAGCCTGGATCGATACCCAAAATCAGCATTGGGTCCTAATCATTCTCCAACTTCTCATAGTCCTCATCACTGTACTTGAGGTTGGTGTAAACGTTTTGAACGTCATCGCTGTCTTCAAGAGCAGAGATGATTCTCAGAACCGAGAGGGTTTGATCCGGATCTAGCTCGACCTCCTGTTGGGCAAGCATGCGCACGCCGGCATCTTCCACTTTGAGACCCGCGGCTGCGAGGCTATCATGGATAGCTTTAAAGCTTTCGGCAGGACCAACAATTTCAATATAGTCTGCTTCTTCGGTTACATCATCCGCGCCGGCTTCGAGGGCTGCCTCGAAGGCTTTATCGAAATTCTTACCATCAGATTTCACGGTGTAAACTGCTTTGCGGTCGAATTGCCAGGTGACGGAACCATTGCTTGCCAGGTCGCCGCCGCTTCTTGAAAGGATGTGGCGCAGGTCGGCAACCGTTCGGTTGCGATTCTCAGTGACACATTCAATAATGGCAGAGGCACCCTTGCCAAGGTAGCCTTCATAGGTGATTTCGAGTAATTCCGTGCCGTCTTTGTCCTCACCTGTGCCGCGCTTGATGGCGCGTTCTATGCTGTCTTTTGGCATATTGCTGGCTCTGGCGCGTTCGATTGCGAGCTCCAGAGAAACATTCATGGTGGGGTCGCCGCCGCCGTTACGAGCAGCAAGGGCGATTTCGCGGGCTAGCCTGGTGAACATGGCGCCTTTTTTGGCGTCCGCAGCACCTTTTTTTCGTTTGATCGTGGACCAATGGGAATGTCCTGACATAAAAATCTCCTTAATTCTGAATGTAAAGCTAAGCAATTAAGTATATCATGAAGTAATAGCGTAAAGAAAGGTTTTAAATTGATTGTAAGAGAAAGATGATAATGTCCTAATTTTGCAAAACAGAGATAATCGAAACCATTGTTTTTACTGGTGTGGCTTAATAGAAAAAGAAGCCCTGCACAGGCAGGGCTTCTTTTGTTAGGTTCCTGATTTGTTACCGAAGTAACATTGGCAGGTAATAGTAGTACACTGGCAGCTCATCCACAACATGCAGTTTTACGGGCAGGTTGAGGTTCGGAGCTGGAGCGTTCTTGATACGCAGGGTCGCGAGGTAGTCACCGACAACCAAACCAGTTGCGTCATAGGTGATGGTTATTTCCGTGGATTCTCCAGCAGGAATTACTCCCGCGGTAGGATCTTCAGAAAGCCATTCAATGTCGCCGCCTTCAAGACCATCGAGAACGATGTCATCAAGACCGATTTGGGCGCCGTCAGCTCCCGCGTACTGGAAGCCGATGCGGACCAAGCCACCGGGTAAGTAGGGCGCCAGATCAATTGTGGACTGTGCCCATTCCCAATTAACACTCCAATCCTCATCTGCTGTCATTAAGAAGATGTCATCTCCGCCGCCAATTTCATCAATGACCAACCAGATATTGAGATCACAGTTGTCATAGGTGTCACGGCACCAGGTCAGACTGCCGAAGGACCAGAAACTCAAAGTTCCTTCAGAGAGGTTAAACTCGGGGGTGACGAGCCATTCATCCTGATCGTCCATATTCTCATCGTACAGGACCTGGGCATCGAAGCTACCGCTATGAGGATTGTAGTCGTCCCGTTCCCATGTCCATGGAGACAGACTCTGCAATTCCCAATCAGTCGGTGGGAAGACACCCTCAAAGCCCTCACCAACCAACACGTCCTTGGGCGCGTTATAAGGCAGAGCTTGGATCATGGACTGAGGTGCAACCTTGGACTTGTCGAGACCAGCAACATCCAGTTCAGGGTGGTATTCATAAGTGGGTCCAGGAGTGCCGGACTTTAAGGAAGGAAGTTCCATCATTTCGAAAACCGCTTCAGCAGCGCCAATGTTGGTCAGCTTCAGGATTTGGGTTCCAGTAGTATCAGGAAGGAGCCATTTCTCAAGCGAGGTTGGAGAT
>WPCI01198077.1_pt1 | contig 13057 bp, 13 predicted proteins | sample 5399871 | NCBI WGS metagenome assembly WPCI01 (sample SAMN12869469, study PRJNA574797) | sludge metagenome | isolation source: wastewater treatment of pH7 | place: China:Beijing | collected 2019-05-20
CAATAAAAAACCCCGGCCGGAGCCGGGGTTTTTCGGGTCACTCAGGAACCGTCAACAACTTAGACGTTGTCGAACTGGTTCATGGTGTTGTCCTCACCGCTGGCCTTCAGGGCAGCGTCACCGGAGAAGTACTCTTTGTGAGTATCACCGATGTCGGAACCGGCCATGTTCTGGTGACGTACGCAAGCGATACCTTCGCGGATCTCTTTGCGCTGCACGCCAGCAACGTAAGCCAGCATGCCTTGCTCGCCGAAGTAGCCTTTTGCCAGGTTGTCGGTAGACAGTGCGGCAGTGTGGTAGGTCGGCAGAGTGATCAGGTGGTGGAAGATACCGGCTTCGCGAGAGGCATCCTTCTGGAAGCTCTGGATGCGTGCGTCGGCTTCGTCACACAGCTCGGTGTCGTCGTAGTCGGCGCTCATCAGGCGGTCGCGGTTGTATTTGGATACGTCCTTGCCGGCTGCTGCCCAGTCGTCGAACACTTGCTGACGGAAGTTCAGGGTCCAGTTGAAGCTTGGGCTGTTGTTGTACACCAGCTTGGCGTCTGGAACTTCCTTGCGGATGGCGTCAACCATTTCCTTGATCTGGCCAACGTGTGGCTTCTCGGTTTCGATCCACAGCAGGTCGGCACCGTTTTTCAGGGAAGTTACGCAGTCCAGGACAACGCGGTCGATACCGGTGCCTTCGCGGAACTGGAACAGGCCGCTGGCCAGACGGGCAGGCTTGAGCAGTTTGCCGTTGGCCTTGATGACCACGTCACCGTTGGCAATGTCGTCGGCGCTGTTGATGTACTCACCAGCCAGGAAGCTGTTGTACTGGTCGCCCAGGTCGCCCGGCTCGTTGGTTACGGCGATCTGCTTGGTCAGGCCGGCACCCAGGGAGTCGGTACGGGCAACGATGATGCCGTTGTCAACACCCAGCTCCAGGAAAGCGTAACGCAGGGCGTTCAGCTTGGCGATGAAGTCGGCGTGAGGAACGGTCACTTTACCGTCCTGGTGGCCACACTGCTTCTCGTCGGAAACCTGGTTCTCGATCTGCAGGGCACAGGCACCGGCTTCGATCATCTGCTTGGCCATCAGGTAGGTGGCCTCTTCGTTACCGAAACCGGCGTCGATGTCGGCAATGATGGGCACAACGTGGGTTTCGAAGTTTTCGATCTGGTCCAGCAGCTTGGCTTCTTCAGCCTTGTCGCCGGCCTTGCGGGCCTTGTCCAGAGCGGTGAACAGCAGGTCCAGTTCGCGGGTGTCGGCCTGGCGCAGGAAGGTGTACAGCTCTTCGATCAGGGCGGCAACGGAGTTCTTCTCGTGCATGGACTGGTCGGGCAGAGGACCGAACTCGGAGCGCAGGGCGGCAACCATCCAGCCGGACAGGTACAGGTAGCGCTTGTTGGTGGTCTTCAGGTGCTTTTTGATGGCGATCAGCTTCTGCTGGCCGATGAAACCGTGCCAGCAACCCAGGGACTGGGTGTACTTGGATGGATCAGCGTCGTACTCGGCCATGTCCTTGCGCATGATGTCTGCGGTGTACTTGGCGATATCCAGACCGGTCTTGAAGCGGTTCTGGTAGCGCATGCGCGCGGCAAACTCAGGGTTGATTGCGCTCCAGCTGCTGCCGGCATTGTTAACTACGGCAGCAATGGCCTTGATTTCGTTCTGATATGACATGGTCAATCCTTCATAGAGTATGGTGCGTCGGGCCGTGGCCCACACAACCTGCTATCACTGGATGTAAATGGGTATGCTCGCGCCGCTATGGCAGAAAAGTGACGACGGAAAAGTTGTTGCGGAGGCGGGCGGCCGTCTGTAGGACAACCGGTCGATGGCTTTGTAAAGCCGGACGTATGCAGGCGCTTCCCCGTCCCTCAGGACAACAACGTTCCAGTCGTAACCTCGTGCAAATCATCTTGTGGATGCCTGCAGCACGGGTTTTCGGGGACGTTCGCCTGAAAAACCCGGAGGTTCGACACCTCTGGCTAGCGGGAGCGGGTCGTATGATGCGCCTTCGTGGAGCGTTCGTCAAATTTATTTGTAGTGTTTTTTTTGTGGCACTACAAAAAAGACCCCGGCGCGGGGAGACTTATTCATCCAGCAGCTGTACTTTGATGCGCAAGTTATTGTTTTCAGTAGAGTATGATTTACTGCCGGACAGAATGCCGGAGCTGTCATGCTGGCTGCTCTGACTGAGGCCGCCGATCTCGATCCACTCGCCCAGCTGGCCGCCGATGCGGGTGGACAGGCTGTTTTGTTCGACAATGCGCGAGTCCTGGCGGGAAAGGCGGTCATTTTGCGTGCTCAGTTCGAGGGTGACACGGTTGCCCTGAATGCTGGGCGTGACATAGAAGCCCTGGGTCAGCTGGCGTTGCACGGTCTGCATTAGCGGCCGGCCGTACTGGTCGCGGCTCCATTGCTGCTGCGGTATCTGCTGGCCGGTCTGGATGAAGGCGGCGCTGCCTTCCAGGGTCTGTATGCTGCGCAGGCCACTGTTGTTACCGGTGGTGCTGTAATGGCGGATATCGACACGGTTGCCCCGGTTACCGTCATCACCGATTACCACCTCTCCGTGTCGGCCACTGGCGCGGGCACTGATATCGATGCCGCGCTCGCTGCTGATGCGTCCGCCACTGTCGTCGAGAGTGATCAGTACGCGCCGCAGCGGCGTATCGAGACTGGCAATCAGCTGCTCCAACTCGTCCAGGCGCTCACTTTCGGCACGCAGGATCAGCTGCTGGCCGTTGCCGGCAATCCCTTCCCATGGGTTGAGCATGGGTTGCAGCAGCTGGATCATTTCACTGTCCATGCGGTGTTGCAGCTGGATAACGCGCATGTCGGCATGTACCAGCGGGCTGGTCAGCAGTAGTGCATACAGGAAAAAACGGAGCAGGGTGGTCATAACGTCATCCGGCGCAGGTTGATATCGGTACGTGATACGGCCCACATGGCCTCGAACTGTTCGATGTGGGGGCGGACCCTGGCGGGCTGGCCACAAAACAACTGACCCTGAAAAGGAGCGGAAGTTTTGCGTAACAGCAGGCTGTGTTCGTCAACCGACAGCCATCGATCGGGATGCACTTCGTGCTCGGGATGGATCAGGCGTATCTGTGCGCGGCTGCTCAGACGCTCGATCAGCGGTAGCAGCCTGTGGCTTTCAGCCAGCAGGCGGCGGCTGTCATGCAGCAGGATGAGCAAGCGGCCGGATTCCTGGCGCAGCAGGAAATCCTTGCATTGTTCAACCATCGGGTCGTTGCTGTAGAGCCAGGGTTCCAGGTCGGGCGAGTAGATGCGCACCACATGACGGGCCTGTTGCAGCAACTGCTGGCTATGCTGGCGGATTTCGTCCTGACTGTGCAGCATCCGGGTAGTGGCTGGTGGCCCCTCTGCGCCGCGAGTCCTGGCCTGCGGGTTGTTGATGCTGTATTTGCCGGGCGAGACAAACTCGATGGCCGTATCGGCGTCATCGTGCGGGTTGACCTCTCGATCCGGCCGTTTCATGGTTATTCGCTGGTTCTGAGCATATCGATGTGGGGGATGCCGGCTTCGATGAACTCGTCGCTGACCGCCCTGAAGCCCAGACGCTCATAAAAACGGGCGGCATGTACCTGGGCGGTCAGGGTTTGCTGTTGCAGGCCACGGCGTTCCGCCTCGGCAATTGCCGCCTGCATCAGCGCCTCGCCCACGTTGAGGCCGCGCCACTCCTTGAGTACCGATACCCGGCCAATGCAGCCGTCCGGCAGCAGGCGGGCGGTACCCATGGCAAAGTCGTCTTCTTCGGCGAGGAAATGGATGGCACCGGCATCCTGGCTGTCCCATTCCTGCTCGGGAGTGACCCCCTGCTCGTCGATGAAGACCCGTTCACGGATGCGGCGCAGATCAGCATTGTCTTTGTGCCAGTCGGCAATACGCACTTCGATGTTACTCATCCATACACTCCAGACTGCCTTGTTTGACCAGTTCACACAGGAGGGTGACGGCTTCGTCACGATCCAGCCAGGGTTGTAGATTATCCATAGTCAGAAGGTCCTGGCTACAAAGGTACTGGATAAATCCGACTAAATGTTCAGGGAATGGCCGACTGCTACCACAGGAAAACAGCAGAATGGCCGGCTCGCCGTCCAGTTCCAGCTGGCTCCAGGCCAGGCGGGCTGAGGGACTGCGCACGAGGGCACCGCCGTCCTGGAGGAATTCGACCAGCGTGGATTCGCCCAGTTCATGACCTTGCAGAAACTCGGGATAGCGTGGCTCGGTCATGTGCTGGCCGAACCAGCTCAACAGCAGATTGTCGTCGTCCAGCTGTTCGCGCAGCAGCTGGCGTACGCGCTCGATGTCCTCGCGGCGGATCTCGTTCGGATCTTGCTGCGGCGTCATGTCGGCATCGCCATAGCGGTCTTCGCTGGTCAGAAAGCGGGCAACAAAGTCGGTGTAGTGGGTGATCACTTCAGCGGTAGACGGCGCACGAAAGCCGATCGACCAGGTCATGCAATTGTCTAGCGCGGTACCCCAGTGGGCCAGCCGTGGCGGCAGGTAGAGCATGTCGCCGGGTTCCAGTACCCAGCTGTCGCTGGTATCGAAGCCGTCGAGAATGCGCAGGTCGGGGTGGGGCAGCAGCGGGCTGTTGCTGTCGCACAGCTGGCCGACCTTCCATTCACGGCGGCCCTCGGCCTGCAGCAGGAACACATCATAGTTGTCGAAATGCGGACCGACACCGCCGCCGGGTGTTGCATAGCTGATCATCAGGTCATCAATGCGCCAGCGCGGCAGAAACTCGAAGTCTTTCAGGTAGTCGGCCACTTCCGGCACGAACTGGTCGACCGCCTGCACCAGCAGGGTCCAGTGGCTTTCCGGCAGCTCGGCATAGGTCTGCTCGGTGAACGGACCATGATGCAGCTCCCAGGGCTCGTCGCCGTGCTCGAGAATGATGCGGGACTCGACTTCGCTCTCCAGCGATAGCCCGGCCAGCTCGTCACCGTCAACGGGGCTGACAAAGTCCGGAATCGCCTGGCGGATCAGCAGGGGCTTTTTCTGCCAGTAATCGCGCAGAAATTCTTCTACACTGATGTTACCGAGAATCGGGATGTTCATATTGGACCGGTTTTTGAAATGGGTGGGGATGGCAGGAAGCACCCTGCGAATGAATTCGCACAGCTGTAGGTGCGAATTTATTCGCACAGCAAGTATCCTGTAGGTGTGAATTCATTCACACAGCAAGTATCCAAGGTGCGAATTTATTCGCACGTTTTACGCAAGACGGTGGCGTTTTTGTTCGAATAAATTCGAACCTGCGGAGAAGCAGGACGGCAGCAGTCCGGCAAAGCCGGACCACAATCCCCCACCGCAAGGCAAAAACATCAAACGCGTTTGGCTTGCTCCACGGCATTACCAATATAGTTGGCCGGCGTCAGCTGGCGCAGCTCGGCCTTGGCCGCTTCCGGCATGTCGAGGGTATCGATGAACTCTTGCAGGGCGGCAGCGCTGATACCCTTGCCGCGGGTCAGGTCCTTGAGCTTCTCATAGGGGTTTTCGATGCCGTAGCGGCGCATTACGGTTTGCACCGGCTCGGCCAGCACTTCCCAGCAGTTGTCCAGATCGGCAGCCAGTGGTGCAGCGTTGACTTCCAGCTTGCCGATGCCTTTCAGGCTGGCTTCGTAGGCAATCACGCTATGGGCAAAGCCCACGCCCAGGTTGCGCAGCACGGTGGAGTCGGTCAGGTCGCGCTGCCAGCGTGATACCGGCAGCTTGCTGGCCAGGTGCTGGAAGATGGCATTGGCGATGCCCAGGTTGCCTTCGGAGTTCTCGAAGTCGATCGGGTTGACCTTGTGCGGCATGGTGGATGAGCCGATTTCACCGGCGACAGTCTTCTGCTTGAAGTAACCCAGGGAAATGTAACCCCAGACATCGCGGTCGAAGTCGAGCAGGATGGTGTTGAAGCGGGCAATGGCATCAAACAGCTCGGCAATGTAGTCGTGCGGCTCGATCTGGGTGGTGTAGGGGTTGAAGGTCAGGCCCAGGTCGCCCTCGATAAAGGCGCGGGCATTGGCTTCCCAGTCCACGTCCGGGTAGGCGGACAGGTGGGCGTTGTAGTTGCCGACTGCGCCGTTGATCTTGCCCAGCAGCTCGATGTTTTCCACCTGCCTGATCTGGCGCTCCAGACGGTAGACCACGTTGGCCATTTCCTTGCCCAGCGTGGTGGGGGAGGCGGGCTGGCCGTGGGTGCGGGACAGCATCGGCACTTCGGCCAGATCAACCGCCAGCTTGCGGATGCTGTCGGCAATCTGGCGCATCAGCGGCAGCAGCACGCTGTCGCGGCCTTCGCGCAGCATCAGGGCATGGGACAGGTTGTTGATATCTTCGGAAGTGCAGGCAAAGTGGATGAATTCGCTGACCTTGGCCAGTTCGGGCAGCTTTTGCGCCTGTTCCTTGAGCAGGTATTCCACTGCCTTGACGTCGTGGTTGGTGGTGCGCTCGAACTCTTTCACGCGCTCGGCATGTTCGATTTTGAATTCTTCGGCCAGCTCGTTGAGCAGGGCATTGGCTTCGGCCGAGAAGGGTGCAACCTCGCCGATCTGCTCGTGTTGTGCCAGACGCTGCAGCCAGCGCACTTCGACATGCACGCGGTTACGGATCAGGCCGTATTCGCTAAAGATGTTGCGCAGGGAAACGGTACGGCTGCCGTAGCGGCCATCGACAGGGGAAACAGCAGTAAGGGCGGAAAGTTGCATGGATGCTCTCTTATGACAGTGACCAAAAATAAATGCGGCGGATTATACACGAAAGAAAGCGCGGATAATGGCCTGAGTGGACAGCGCTTGCTCCCGTCGGGATGATTTAATCCCCGCCTGCGGGTTGAGCCGCTTACCCGTGCGGTCCTTTGCCGTTATACTCTGCGCTTTTACAGTCGTAAGCGGAGCAGGGCAATGTCGGGCAATACCTTTGGCAAACTTTTTACCGTGACCACTGCAGGCGAAAGCCATGGCCCGGGGCTGATGGCGATTGTTGACGGTTGCCCGCCCGGCCTGCCTTTGGCTGCTGAAGACCTGCAGCAGGATCTGGACCGGCGCAAACCCGGCACCAGCCGCCACACCACCCAGCGCCAGGAAGCGGACGAGGTGGAAATCCTGTCCGGCGTGTTCGAAGGTATCACCACCGGTTGCCCGATCGGCCTGCTGATCCGCAACACCGATCAGCGCTCCAAGGATTATTCCGCGATCAAGGACCTGTTCCGTCCGGCCCATGCCGACTATGGCTATCACCATAAATACGGCCTGCGCGACTATCGTGGTGGCGGCCGCAGTTCGGCGCGGGAAACCGCCATGCGCGTGGCGGCCGGTGCCATTGCCAAGAAGTGGCTGGCCACGCAGGGTATCCAGGTGCGCGGTTACATGAGCCAGCTGGGCCCGATCGGGATTCCCTTCGAAAGCTGGGACGAAGTACACAATAACGCCTTCTTCAGCCCTTGCGCAGGCAAGGTACCCGAGCTGGAAGCCTATATGGACCAGCTGCGCCGTGATCAGGACTCGGTCGGAGCGAAAATCACCGTGGTCGCCGAAGGGGTGATGCCCGGGCTGGGTGAGCCGGTCTTTGATCGCCTGGATGCCGAGCTGGCCCATGCGCTGATGAGTATCAACGCGGTCAAGGGTGTTGAGATCGGAGACGGCTTTGCCAGCGTGACCCAGCGCGGTACCGAGCACCGTGACGAGATGACCCCGGAAGGTTTTTTGAGCAACCATGCCGGCGGTATCCTCGGCGGCATTTCCTCCGGCCAGCCGATTGTCGCGCATATTGCCCTCAAGCCCACCTCCAGCATCACCGTACCGGGCCGCACCATCACAGTGGATGGCGAACCGGTCGAGATGATCACCAAGGGCCGTCATGACCCCTGTGTCGGCATCCGCGCCACGCCGATTGCCGAGGCGATGATGGCGCTGGTGCTGATGGATCACTGCTTGCGTCACCGTGCGCAGAATGCCGATGTGCAGGTGTCCACGCCGGTGCTGCCGCAGTTGTAGGTTCGAATTTATTCGAACAAGGCTTGGTATTGCTGGACTACATGAGGGTCATGTGCGAATAAATTCGCACCTACAGGTACTTGAGTTTGATCTCGCGGGGTAACCGCACCATGCCGTACTGGCGACTATCCAATTTCTATTTCTTCTACTTTGCCTTGCTGGGCGCGGTGGCACCCTTCATGCCGCTGTATCTGGAATACCTGGGCTTTTCACCGGCCCGGATCGGCGAACTGCTGGCGCTGCCGATGCTGATGCGCTGCCTGGCACCCAATCTGTGGGGCTGGCTGGGCGACCGTACCGGCCGGCGGCTGCTGATCGTGCGCTGGGGCGCGCTGCTGACGCTGGCTGGTTTCGCGCTGATCTTCATTCGTCAGGACTATGGCTGGCTGGTGCTGGTCATGCTGCTGCACGCATTTTTCTGGCATGCCATCCTGCCGCAGTTCGAGGTGCTGACCTTCACCCATCTCAGGCACCAGCCGGAGCGCTACAGCAAGATTCGCGTCTGGGGCTCGGTCGGCTTCATCGTCACCGTGGTGCTGATGGGCTGGAGCTTCGACCTTTACGGGCTGGGCGGCTACCCGCTGCTGGTGTGCCTGATCATGCTCGGCATATTGGCCAGCAGCATGCTGGTGCCGGCAACAGCAGGAGAGTACAGCCGGCGCACCCATGCCGCAGGAGACGGCATCAGGACCATCCTGCAACGCCGGCCGGTCTGGATTTTTTATCTGGGCGTGATGCTCATGCAGGTATCGCACGGTCCTTACTACAGCTTTTTGTCGATCTACCTGGGCGAGCTGGGCTATAGCCGTACGGTCACCGGCTGGCTGTGGTCGCTGGGCGTGTTGGCGGAAATCGTGCTGTTTTTGCTGATGCCGCGTATCCTGCTGCGCTTCAGCGTGCGCCAGGTGCTGCTGGCCAGCTTTGCCCTGGCGGCGCTACGCTGGCTGATGCTGGGCCATCTGGCCGACCAGATCATCTGGCTGCTCTTGATCCAGCTGCTGCATGCGGCTACCTTTGGCAGCTTCCATACCGGTGCCATGCAGTTTGTGCAGCAGCAGTTTCCGGTCGGCCGGCAGGGCATGGGACAGGCGCTGTATGTCTCCCTGTCCGGTGTCGGCGCGGCGGTGGGTGCCCTCTATGCCGGTTACCTGTGGCAACCGGCGGGGCCGGCCACCACCTTTGCCGTGGCCAGTGCGGCGGCAGCACTGGCCGGCGTTATCCTGTTTTTTGGTCTGAGAAGGGAACAGCATGAGTCATCTGTGTGTATTTCATAGCAGCAACACCCGGCAGCCGACGAAGCTGCTGAACCATCACGAGGATATTGCCCGTGAGCTGGCCGCCATCGGCGTCGCTTTCGAACGTCGTGAGCCGGCCCCGTCGGTGACTGCGGAGACACCCGTTGACCAGGTGCTGACTGCCTGCCAGGGTGAAATCGGGCGGTTGCGCGAGCTGCACGGCTATGTGCTGGCTGATGTGTTCCGGCGGGACGAAAGCCAGCCACAGAAAGTGCGGGATGCGCAGCGCGCCGCCCTGCTTGCCGAGCGCACCGGGCAAACGCAGGCCTGGCTGCTGGTGGCCGGGCGCGGCCTGTTCCATCTGCGGGTGGATGAACAGGTATACGCATTGATGTGCGAAAAGGGCGACCTGCTGGCGTTGCCGGCCGGTATCCGCCACTGGTTTGATGCCGGCGAGCGTCCGCGCATCACGGCGATCCGCCTGCGGGCTGATGAAAACGACAGGGCTGACGGGAAAACCGGTGATGATCCCGCCAGCCAGTATCCGGCCTTTGATGATTACTGAGGCAGGGTTTCAACCTTGAAGTGGCGGTCGATCCGGTCCGCCAGATCCTTGCGCCAGCCGAGCAGAAAGCCCAGCTCGGCGGCGACAAACAGCGGGCCGATGGCCAGCCCCATGATGTCATCGAGAAACGCCGGCTTGCGCCCCTCGTAATGATGGCCGATGAACTGGATCACCCAGCCGATGACAAACAACGCCAGACCCCAGCCCAGCCAGCCGGATGTCGATAACTGGGCGGCCTGTGCAGCGAGCCACAGGGTTACAGCCAGGGTGACAGCCATAAGCACTCCGTAACGCAGATCCAGCAACAGGTAATATACCGCCGCGATCATGCCCGTCAGCAGGGCAGGAGACAGCCACAGGCCGCCGCTCTGCATGCCCGGACGTGACAGCAGGATGGCCACCGCCAGCACGATCATGGGAATGCCGACGAAGTGCGTGAGGATGTTGCGCCGGTCACGGTGATAGGCAGCGTAGCCGGCCAGTTGTTGTTCCAGGGTTTTCATTATTGTTGTCCTTGTGAACTCTCCGGGATTGGTTGCCGGATTCAAACAGCGACCCGGCGGTCATGCAAGCTAGACCAAGGAGCTAAAGGGTCAGGGCGATTTGGCTGGGCAATTAAATGGACCTGATCCCTTTCATTTACAATACCTGAGCTGCGGGCTTGGTCTTTATTTTTTCCGTAAAATTGCGTACACTGCCCGCATTCTTGCGAGGAGCAATCATGAGCGTTATCACCATTACCGAAGCAGCACAAACATACCTGGCCGACTTGCTGAGCAAACAGAACACCCCCGGCATTGGCGTGCGTATTTTTATCACCCAGCCCGGCACTCCTTACGCGGAAACCTGCCTGGCCTACTGCAAGCCCGATGATCAGAACCCCGAGGACGAAGTCATCGGTTATGCCGAGTTCACGGCCTGGATCGATCGGCCGAGCATTCCCTTTTTGGCTGAGGCCGTGGTTGATTTCTCGACCGACCGCATGGGTGGCCAGCTGACCATCAAGGCACCCAACGCCAAGCTGCCGATGGTCAACGAGGACAGCCCGCTGGAAGACAAGGTCAACTACTACATCCAGACCGAAATCAACCCCGGTCTGGCCAGTCATGGTGGCCAGGTCAGCCTGGTGGATATCGATAACGGTATTGCCATTTTGCGCTTTGGTGGTGGCTGCCAGGGCTGCGGCCAGGCCGACCTGACGCTGAAGGAAGGAATTGAGCGCACCCTATGCGAGCGGATTCCAGAAATAAAAGGCGTACGTGATGTCACCGACCACAGTTTCCGGGATAACGCCTATTACCAATAAATCGGGCTTTTCCTTTTATAAATAAGTGTTTACCTTGAGCGCAAACTGTGCAAGGATTTGCGGGTCCATATCTGATCACCCGGAGACAAGGGGCATTTAATGACAAAATCAGAACTCGTCGAACGCATCGCCAGCCGCTATGATCAGCTGCCGGTGCGTGATATCGAGCTGGCGGTGAAAACCCTGCTGGAGCAGATGACCGAGACCCTGGCCGAAGGAGGCCGGATCGAGGTCAGGGGGTTTGGCAGCTTTACCCTGAATTACCGTGCGCCACGCATGGGTCGCAACCCTAAAACCGGCGAGCCGGTCGAGCTGGAGGCCAAGTACGTACCGCACTTCAAGCCCGGCAAGGAATTGCGTGACAGGGTCAATGATGAAAGTTAGCCGGTTTCTCAGTCAGTTCTGAATCAAGGGGATTGTAATGCGAAAAGTCAGACGTGCCTTTATAGCCCTGGTCTGCCTGTTGCTGGCGGTGGTGGTGTTATTGTTCACCCTGGAAAACAAGCAGCAGGTCGAGCTGGGTTTTCTCGGCTACAGCAGCCCGGCCTTGCCACTGGCCTTTACCATTCTCGCCGGCTTTGTTGCCGGTGCCTTTTTTGCCGGCCTGACCTTCTGGCTGCCGCTGGGCCACTACAAGCGCAAAACGGCAAAACAGGCGAAAAAGCTGATGCAGCTGCAGGAGCAGCTGGAACAGGCGCAAGCAGTACAGGCTGAAAAGGAAAAAACCACCGGAGTGGTGGTGGCCGACAGCGCCGCCTGATTGCCGGCAGGGTACAGTCTTCAAGCAGAAGCGGATTGATGTGTCGTCACGGCCTGAACAGGCCGGACTGCAGATCAATCCGCTTTTGCGTTCAGGCGGCTCAGGTCGGGCTTGAGCGACCGGTCATTTCCCTGGCCATCTGGGTGGCGTAGTTGTCCGTCATGCCGCCAATGTAGTCGATCACCCGCAAAAATGACTGATACAGCGTCCAGCCTTTTTGTGGTGCGCTGTTGCCGAGCAGATCGAAAATGCGCTGGTTCTTGAATGACAGCGGCTGGCCACTGTGGAACTCCAGTACCGCGCCGCAGAAGGCATTGAGCAGGATTTCCAGCGTGGTATAGGCGCCGATCTCGTGCAGGGTCTTGCGCTTGTCCTGAAAGATTTTCTCCCGCGCCAGCTGTTTGGCCTTGAGAATGCAGGAGCGGGCCGGGTCGCGCATGTGGTGAACCAGGTCTCCGGGCAGGCTGCCGGCCAGCAGCAGCTCCTGTTGCTCGACAAAGGCATGGGCGGCGGCAAAGGTCAGGTGCTCGATTGCCTTGCCGCGCAGAATGGCCAGCTTGCGCCGACGCGAGTCATTTGGCCCGAGCTGGCGATAGGTTTCGGGCAAGTCATCGCCGACCAGGTCAAGCAGCAGCTGTTCAACTTCACTGTAATCCAGCAGATCCATTTCCACGCCGTCTTCCAGGTCGATCAGCCCGTAACAGATGTCATCAGCAGCCTCGACCAGATACACCAGCGGATGACGCGCCCAGCGCTGGCGGTCAAGCTGTGGCAGGCCGAGTTTTTCGGTGATGCTTTCCAGCAGGTGCAGTTCGTTCTGGTAACAGCCGAACTTGTTCAGCTTGAACAGGCCCTGGCTGGCGTATTGCGCTGTCCAGGGGTACTTGAGGAAAGCGCCGAGCGTGGCGTGGGTCAGGCGCATGCCGCCGTCAAACTGGTGGTATTCCAGCTGGGTCAGCACCCGAAAGCCCTGGGCGTTGCCTTCGAAATTGAGAAAATCCGCTTGCTGCGCTTCATCCATGCCGTCCAGCCAGCCCTTGTCGTGGGCCTGGCGGAACCAGTGGCAGATGGCGTCCTCGCCGGAATGGCCAAAGGGCGGGTTGCCGATGTCGTGGGCCAGACAGGCCGACTGCACGATCATGCCCAGGTCGCTGGTTTCGCTCCAGGCCGGCAGCTCGTCACGCAGCATCTCGGC
>WPCI01241157.1_pt1 | contig 12999 bp, 7 predicted proteins | sample 5399871 | NCBI WGS metagenome assembly WPCI01 (sample SAMN12869469, study PRJNA574797) | sludge metagenome | isolation source: wastewater treatment of pH7 | place: China:Beijing | collected 2019-05-20
ATACTTAAAATACTAGATTTTAAATTTTCAAAATATTTTTTACTTTTTATATATCTTTTATATAAAGTTTTTTTTTGAGTATTTATAATATATAAAGTTACTATTGCTTTATTATTAGTATGTTTAATTTCTACATCACTTACATAAATTCTTCTTAATAAAGAATGTCTTCTTTTAAGAGACATATGTTTTAAATGAATAAATTTATTTTTAAAATGTAAATTAAAATAAGATCTAATAATTTTATTTAAATTTAAATCATTCAAAGGTACATTTTTAATATTATTTTTGTTATAAAAATAAGCTGTATTTTTTCACTCTTTTGAAACTGGCGCTTCATATTTTTCTCTGTAATCACTTAATTTTAAATTAAAAGGTATTAATTTATATTTGTTATTAATATTATTACTAAAGATTTTTAATTTATTATTCATACAAATAATTTTGATTAATTTTTGTTTTTTTTTATTTTGTGTAATAAAAATGTTGGGTGTTATAAAGGATTATTGTTAGCATAACTCACCTTATAGTCGTTGAACGTTTTTATCTTTCTTTTAGTTTGCTAAGATAAATTTCGCTTCAAATTTACTTAAATAAGTAATTCTTGAATTTAACCCAATTTATTATTAATAATTTTAAAATTATTAAAGGACAAACATCCCTAGCGTAGCTTTTCCTATAATCCAAGATCTTTCCTTATTGCATCTTGTGATCCTACGCCCTGCTTACGCAACTGTAAGATTTGTTGTTAATCAAACAGTAAGGCACGATTTAGCCGTTGAGCCTATTAAGTAATAATCAACATTATTATAAAATATAATAACTAAGAAAATATTAGAAACATTCGTAATATTTTCATTACATCTAATTTCGTGTTAGATAAAATCGTACCTAAAATTCTATATAAACTATATTAAATGAATATCTGATCGTGCAGATTAAACAAATAATTTTATAAGATAAAATACAGTAAACTGTATAATATAACAAACAATATTGAAATGAATACAAAATATATTCATACATTGTTAATATTAGACACTCCCATTTACTCTTTATGGGGTCTGTGCCCCGCATAAACTGTCTCCTAGCAATAAGTTCCTCACCTAAGGCCGCTTTTTCAAGCTGAACTAGGTTGATTCACTAATATTCGTAAATAAATATTCCTAAATCAATTCATAAATACGGAAGAAATATAAAGGATTTTCATTTTTATTTATTAATGTACCTTATAATCTAAACATATTTGTTTCCGTACCCTATAATTAGTAACAGTAAAGCTGCATAGGGTCTTCTCGTCCAACTAGAGGTAAACTGTATCTTCACAGTTATTCCAAGTTCACTGAGTCAATCATAGAGACAGCTGTTGTATCGTTAAATCATTCATGCAAGACCGCATTTAACGGCCAAGGCATTTCGCTACCTTAGGACCCTCACGTTAAGGCCGCCATTAACCGGGGGTTCCGTCAACACCAAACTTTCTTAATAAATTCAGTTATATCTGTTAACCAGCCGGGATTGGGCAGACATCACACTCAATACTTAGATTTTTAATCTTTGAGCAAAGTGCTGTGTTTTAATTAAACAGTCGTACAACACTATTTCATGCTTCTTCCTTTTTACTTGATATTAATCAAGACTAATGAGACCTCCTTATTCCGAAGTTACGTAGTCAATTTGCCGAGTTCCTTTATGATTGTTAGCTCATTTTACGCCTTCGTATACTCTACTAGCTTACTTTTTTCAGTTTCTAGGTACGGTTATTTTATTACATAATTTATGTAATATATTACTACTTTTCCTGCACATTTAGCACTTAAAATGTTGTTGTTCAGTAATAAAGATTTTCTCATCATTAAAATCTTTAGATTTTTAATTTAGAGGCCGTTACTTAAAAATCCATAAGCTTAAGGCGGAGAATCCAATTTAATCATATTATGATTATTTCTTCTTATTCGTTACTAATGTCACCATTCTCACTTGAGTTATCATTTTATATCTTTCTTTAAAAAAGAAAAATCTAATATTAACTCAACGTTCTGCTACCCCGTATTATAACAACAATAATTATTATTATTATTAAATATGGACAAGATTTCGGTATATTGTTTAGATCCGTTAAATTTTCGATGCTTCTAAAAATTAACAAGCGCTCTGTTACGAATTCATAAAATTATGGCTGCTTCTAAGCCCATCTTCTTGTCGACTCAAATAGAAACCTTCTTATTTTCACTTAACTAATAATTTTGGAACCTTAAATCTTGTTCTGGGCTGTTTCCCTTTTGACATACAACCTTAGCACTCTATGTCTGATAATTCAATATTCATCTTTGCCATTCCGAGTCTACATACTCACCGATAAAATCTTCACGATCCCCCGATATATACAAATCAAAATGTATTTTAATAATTTAAATTTTTACATCTTGTCTGAGATTAAGTTCTGTACCTGCTAAGATGTTATTTGAATTGCCTACTATTATAGGTTTCGCAGAAAACCAGCTATCCTGGTCAGTTTTGTCTTTCACTAAACTTACCATAATTCTTCGGATATCTATGCAACGATATGCCGTTCGGACTGTTTACATCCTGATCATGGTAAGATCACCAGGCTTCGGGTCTAACTTTAGACACTTATCATTTTTTTGATAATTGGTTTAACTACGCTTAAACTTGCATCTAAAGTTAACTTGGTGACCCATTATGCAAAAGGTACGTTCTTGCTCAAATTGCTCGAACTGCTTATAAAACTACTATTTCAAATTATTATTTCCCTCACGGTACTTATGTTCTCTATCGCTTATGTATAATATTTAGCCTTTGAGGAAGGTTCCCCATAAAATTCAAACTGATTTTGATCAATTTTACTTTTTTATTAAATTTTAGGCTTTTCTACTTTCGTTCACACTAATTGTAGAATCTCTTTTGATTTCTTTTCCTGAAGTTACTAAGATATTTCAATTCACTTCGTTTACTATAGAATTTCTCTTAGAGTTAATATTTATTTTAATAAATTAAATCTCTGTTATACATAGCATGAATATCCATAATAGTCTCTTTGTATACTTATATGTATTATATACACATATTATATATCTATTACATTACATTTCTATTTAATATAGAATTTCGGATTATTAGGATTCGAACCTAACTATTCCTCGACCCAAACGAGGCGCCTAACCAACCTGGCTCTAATCCGACCTATTTCGCCCCTAAGATGAATCGAACATCTATCATGATATTAACAGTATCAAGCTCTACCGTTGAGCTATAGAAGCATTTATATCAGAGAATATCCGATTCGAACGGATGTGATATTTTATTATATCAAATAAGACTCAAGCTTATCGCCTTAAACCGCTCGGCCAATTCTCTTGTAATTCTTTCAAGAGTCGAACTTGAATTTCATTCTTATCAAAAATGCACTTTACCCTTAAGTTAAAGAATTAATTTAATGTTGAGAAATAGGCGATTTGAACGCCTAACCTTTCGTGTGTAAAACGACTGCTCTACCATTGAGCTAATCTCTCCTTTTGGTTTTTTTAAGTGTTATTATTATTGCACCAACCATAGCTAATAATAATATAAATCCTGTTATAATTAATCATATATTATAACTAGTATATATAATTGTTCCTATATTAGATATATTATTCACATCGATTAAATTACCATTTCAATCATTACTACTTGCAAAATATATATCGTTATTATTTATAAATAAATCTTTTTGTAAAAGATTTCCAGCAGATTTATGAAAAGACATATTATGTATTACAGTATTTATGTTTGTAAAAAAATTGTTTAATACTGCGATACTGTAAGGTAATATTTGGAATATTGCATAACTTAAAAAAATTAATGTAATTAAAGCTAAGGGTATACTATTCGTATTATTATTTTGTAGTTCACTTGTTCTTATATTAATCAGCATTAATATAAATAAAAATAATATTGAAACCGCCCCTATATAAATAATTAAATAAGCTAACCCTATAAAACTTAAACCTAATAACATTAAATATGAAGAAACACCCCCAAACAGTCCTATTAAATATAGTATAGAAATTATGGGATTTTTAGTTACAATAATAGAAATACCACATATAATAGTAAATATAGATATAATATCTAATACTTCTACATTGTATTTATTAGTCAAAATTTCATTTATAATAAATAAATTACTCATTTTATATTTTTTAAATTTTTACCTAAAAAGGTTACAGTTAAATTACTTATAAAGTATTGAGAAGATTTAAATTGATGTTACACCATAAAATCCGGAAGAAGAGTGAATCGAACACTCAAGTGCTTATACACAGTATTTAGTAGATACCTTACCTTACCAATGGCTATTCTTCCTTCGAATTAGATCGGATTCGAACCGACATCTTCTTCCGTGACAGGGAAGCACTCTACCAATTAAGCTACTAAATCTTTGTTTAAATTTTAAATGTTAAACCTAAATAATAATATTATTAAACTCCTTCTTTTATAAAATAATGGAACTAGGTTTATTCATACGCAATTAGTTGGACTCGAACCAACAATCTTCGTGTGGAAGACGACAGGTTTACCATTAACCTATAATTGCTTTATTTAATAAAAAAAATTCATTAAAAAGAAATAGGATTTGCAGGATTCGAACCTACATCTTAATGATTAAAAGTCATTTGCATTACCATTATACTAAAATCCCTTTTAGTATTTAATATAACTTATACTAACTTCCTCAATAATATATTGCAATATATAATATTAATCATACTACATCAACAAAATGTCAGTATAAAATACCAGCTTCATACCCTAGATGGTGATGATCTGTTAAATGATATGCATAAATTCTTCATAGACCTACTGCTAAGAATATTGTTCCTATTATAACGTGTAGTCCGTGGAAACCAGTACCAAAGTAGAAACATGTACCAAATATACCGTCACTTATAGTGAAAGAAGATACATTGTATTCTACAGCTTGGAAGAATGTAAATATAAGAGCTAAAACTACTGAAGCTGCTGTACCATATAAACTTCCTGCTCTATCTCCTTTAATTAATGCATGATGTCCATATGTAATAGTTGCACCACTTGATAATAAAATTATTGTATTAAGTAATGGTAATTCAAATGGATTTATAGGATCTATTCCCATAGGTGGTCATTGAGCTCCTAATTCAACAGTTGGATGTAATGCACTGTGGAAGAATGCTCAGAAAATAGCTAAAAAGAATAAAGCTTCAGAAAGTATAAATAATAGAACACCTATATTTAACCCTTTTTGAACTGCAAATGTATGATCTCCTAAGAATGTACCTTCTGTTACTATGTCTCTAAATCATAATGACATAGAAGAAATAACTAATATAAGAGACACGTATCATATTATATATGAATTGTGAAAATTATGCATAGATAAAGCTGCTGTAAATGCTAGACTTCCTAAACTAATACTAGTATATAAAGGTCATGGTGACGGAGAAACTAGATGGTAAGGATGAAATTGAAAATTACTTCTTACTGCAGTAGACATCGTTAATTTTTAAATTAATCTTTCGTACAAACATATATTTACATTTAGTGGATCAAATGCGCCCACGTATGTATAGTAGGACACATACCTACATAGGAAGAAAAGGACTCGAACCTTTGATAGCAGTTAGCTATTGAGTTTACAGCTCAACCCGTCATACCTACAAACGGGACCTTCCTTTTGAATATATAAAAAATATGGATTTAAATTTTTAAATATATTTTTTTTGTTATGGTTAATCAATCCCGTGCAACTTCCACTACACGAACCGTATTTCGACTTAACACTGATTAGAGTCTCGCATTCGGTGAATTCCACTATAAAGGTCTAATTATAATTATTATATTTTTACAGTAAAAGAGCAAACTTATTGCACAGTACTCCTTTCAGCATGTGACGAGTGGTTAGTACCAATCCGAGGTTATATTCACCGTGACATGGTGATTCACGATTACTAGCAATTACTTATTCATATAGTCGAATTTCAGACTATAATCCTTCTCACTAAATTTTGTATCCTATTTTTTGAGATTAGCTTGAATTCACATTTTCGCATCTCTTTGTTTAGGAGTATTGCGGCACGTTTATAGCCCACAATATAAGGGCCATGATGACTTGTCTTTGTCCCCTTTGTTATTTCCGGTATACAGAAAAAATGCTCTATAAAAACTATAAATAGAGATAGGGATTCCGTTAATTACATGGAGAAACCACAGTTTCACAACATTAACTGAAAACAGCCGTGCAACACCTGTATCTTAATCAAAATTAAGTATTCAAATTGTGGTAAGGTTTTTCGTGGATCATCGAATTAAATAACATACTTCACTACTGGTGTCAGAAACGGTCTAGTGATTTCAGTTCCAGTGTTGCCACTTTACTCTTGAGGTGAAATGCTTACACTTTCATTTATAGACCAAATAATTATCTAATCTATGGCATTCATCATTGTCTGCAAAGACTACTAGGGTACCTAATCCTGTTCGTTCTCTGTGCCTTCGCCCTTTAACGTCAGTTTTTACATAGAAGACTGCCTTCGCCTTTACCAGTCCCTAGAGTATCACAGAATTTCATCTCTCCACTTAAAAGTACTGTACTTCTTACATAAAACTCTAGTCAAATACTACTTTATATAAAGTCATTTTGACCGTCTAGGTGCCCTTTAAACCTACTTAAGATGAATAACACTTGTCTCTTACGTATTACCGCGACTGCTGGCACGTAATTAGTCAAGACTATTTATATATATTGTCATTATCAATATATAGACAAAACTTCATTTGACAACCAATTGTCGTTTCCCTAAGTTGCCAGTTCGGCCGTTAGGCCATTGACCAAAATTCCTCACTGCTGTGCATATTTGCATTGGGGTTTTTTCAGACCCAATGTGGTCGATCAACCTCTCAGTTACGACTAAGAAAATTTACAGCTTGTTAAGCCATTACCTTAACAACTACCTTTTTCTATGATATTTATCGTCCTCTCAAAGCGATGGTAATATTACCACCTTTACTATTATAAGGGATTTTATTACTCCCTTACTTCAAGGCAGGCAAAAATATCTTATACTCACCCTTACACCACTATTAATTTAATTTTTCAATTGTATTAATCGTTCGATTAGCATGTGTCAAGCACTTAGACAGCGTTCAATCAGAGCTATCACCAAACTCATCTAAAAATTTTGACATGATTTCTATCATATCACTTATTAATATAAACATTATGTCGGATAATAATAAGCTATTTTCTGTTATACCTATACCTAAAATAACATTTTATTTAGAATAAATAGTCCGTCCATTATATTTGTTTAACAATAAATTGTTGATATCCTTGAATAATTTCTATACAATATTCTTATATTTATATAATTCCTAATTTTTAAAATAAGAGAACTTTCCTTTCATTATCACTAACATATAGTAAATATTAACAAGTTTATTGCTATTATTCTCCGCCGTCCATATCAAAGATATCCGGCATTTCAGTATTCTTTTTTTCAACTACATAGTCAAGAGGTGATTGTTGATCTACTTTTCTATGCTTAGAATCTTGTTCAGATTCTCTTTCTTGTTTGTCGAAACTCTCATCGAAGTTTCTTTTATTTTTACCTTCTTTTTCTGTTAATTCCGCAGTCGATCTTTCAATCGCTTCTCTTGCTTTTAACAGAGCAGTTAATCTTTCGGCCTCTTCTCTTGATTCAGCCTCTTCTCTTTCTCTTAATAAAATGGCTAATCTTACCTATTCTGTGCTCTTTAATTGCACTCATAACCTTTGGTAATTTTCTTTTTAGATTAGCTAATTTTTCATCGTGAGCACGATCAATATCCTTAGCTTTTTGTTCAAATTTATCAAAATCCTCAACAGTAGGATTTCTACGTTGTTTTATATTTCTTGCTCCTCCTAATTCGAATTCCTTAACCTCAAAATGTTTCTTCACTCCTAAGTTTGATTTGTTTTTACAATTATCAATAATATCGCCGGTAGCTATTGATCCTACTGATGAATCATCACTTGTATTATTACCTCCTTCGTAGTCTACTGTATCATTTTTAATAAAATGTGCAGTACAATCCACTAAAGTTTTGTTAGAATTATTAGTATTTTCATCTTCAGAAGTGTAAGCATTTTCATTTTCAGAAGTATAAAAATCTTCAAGTCCAGAAGTATAAACAGTTACATTTTCGTACTCATTATCACTTTCCTCTTCGTCTGAAAATAATAAATTTCTGGCAGTAGAAAAAGTTCTAGTGTTTATTAAATTTGACACCTCAAAAGGCATCATTGACCCAATTCCTAATTTTAGATCAAGCAGTGTTATAATATTTTTAGCCATAAGTGGGGCATGATATTTTTAATCATAAAATATGTGTATGTTTATTAACAGCCTTAAAAAAAATTTTTCAAATTGTTTAACAATATTTTCTTTTTTAATTTTAATCCTCAATTTAGATAATAGTATTGACTACCTCAATTAAACTGAGGTTTAATTATGCTATATTAAATTAATATGGGACTGCGATTATGCTATATTAAATTAATACGAGGAGTTGCGATTATGTTATTTAACTATACAAGGCTTTATTTAGAAAAAAAATTAGGTTAAATTATGCTATTTTGATAAAAAAAAACAATAAACATTATTGTTTCATATTTATGTGAAATATATTTATATAAAATATATTTTAATTTTATTTCAGGAATTTTAAATAGTTACTAGTGTAAATCTAGCCCATCTTTTATATAAGAAGATGATAAAACAACAAAAACTTGAGCTTGAATAAATGCAATACCAAATTCTAATCCTGAGAAAGCAACTATAAATGCTAATGGTATTAATCCTAAAAAGAAAAATATAATACCTGAAGTCATTATATTATAAGTGAAACCAGCTAGTATATTTAATAACATATGTCCAGAAAGTATATTAGCAGCTAATCTAAGCCCTAAAGAAACGTTTCTAGCTAAATATGAAACAAATTCAATGAAAACTAGTAAAGGTAATAAACCTAAAGGACAACCCGCCGGTACTAATAAAGAAAAGAATTTTAAGCCATGTTTTTGGAACCCTAAAATAGTAGCACCTAATACTACTGTGAAACTAAGAAAGAAAGTTAAAACAAAATGACTTGTAGATGCAAAACTATAAGGTACTAATCCTATTAAATTATTTATTAAAATGAATATAAATAATGTATAAATAAACGGAAAGTAAATTTGACCTGTTTTTGCATTAATTTGACTTATAACTATACTTTGTATAGTTGCATATAATGATTCTTGACCTATTGATCATTTATCTCCTATTAATTTATTATAATTTACACTTAATAAACTTACTAATAATATAAGTATTGCTCCTATTGTTAAATATAGCCCTATATTAGTTAAAGATAATTGTAGATTATTTAAAAATGATAATTTAATATTAAAAAAATCTCTTATTTCAAATTGAGTCAGAGGGTTTGTGAAATACGTAAAAACGATATTATTTTTCATTATGTAATTGTGAATATTGGTGGTCTGCCTTAAAAAAATTTTTCAAATAGTTTAACAATATTTTCTTTTTTAATTTTGAAACTCTATGATATTAATTGTATTATTAATTTTACACTATTTTTTTTATTAAAAAATTTTTTAATAAAACTCTTTTATTTTAACTAAGTGTTATTAAATGTTATTAACTTTTTTGATAAATAAACGAGATATAAATAATCTAACTATTCTTGGTAGTACATAGTTAGACACTATATATAATATTCCTGATATTAAAACAAAAGTAAAGAATACTTCATTCATAAAATAAAAAGGTACTAATTGTGGCAAGTTTTTTTGAACACTGAAATTTAATACATAAAAGTATTATTTTAAATTATGAAAAATAAAATCTTTTTAATTTTTTATTAAACTTTGTATATTAAGTTATTTGTATAGTAATGTAAACCATCTAATATTATAGAAGGATATATTCCTAGTATTACAGTAAATACTACTAATATAAATAATACAAAGAATTCTCTTATAGATACGTCTCACACATTATTTTCATAAAGTAATTTAGTAAAGAATCCTCCAAATGAAATTCTGTTAAACATATATATAGTATATGCTGCAGACAATATTATTGAACTACAAGATAGCACACCTAATAAAGGTAATTTTTCTATTACACCATAAAGAGACATGAATTCTCCTACGAAGTTTAAAGTTAAAGGTGCACCGCAATTACCTAAACATAAAATAAAGAATAGTATAGAGAACACTGGCATAATTTGTGCCATACCTCTATAGAAATATATTATTCTTGTATGAGATCTTTCGTATAATACACCTCCAACACAGATAAATAGACCACTAGATACAAATCCGTGAGCTAAACCTAACACTATTGCACCTTCTATTCCCTGTATTGTATTACTAAATGCCCCGATTAAATAAACTGCTGCATGAGATACAGAACTATAAGCAATTAATTCTTTAATATCTATAGTTCTCAATGTACTAAAACTAGCGTATATTATAGTTACAACCCCGATTGTATAAATTACAAAAGTATAATTTAAAGAAGCTTTATTTAAAATAGGTAAAATTAATTTAAATATACCATATAAACTTAATTTTAAAACTATAGCTGCTAATACTATACTTCCACTTAATGGAGATTCAACATGAGCTTTTAATAATCAATTATTTAAAAATATAACTGGAGTTTTTACAGCAAATGATATAAATATTCCTACAAATAAAATTATTTGAGTAAAGTAATCAAAATTAGCTTTAAACAAGACATCGTAGTCTACAGTTCCCATTATTGAGTATATAGTTAATATAGATAATAATAGGAAAAGAGAACCTCATAATGTATATAAAAATATATAATAACTTGCTCTCACTTTATTACTAGAACCGTATAAACCTATTAATAAAAATAACGGAGGTAATGTACTTTCAAAGAATATATAAAATAATAACATATCTAGAGATAAAAATACTCCTAATAAAAGAGACTCTAATAGTAGCATTATTATTAAATAAGATTTTATATTTTCAACTATAGAAGGACCACATCAATTAGACACTAAAGCTATAGGCATTATAATAGTCGTTAATAATACAAAATATATAGACATACCGTCTATACCAAAATATACGTCGTAATGTCATATATTATAATGTTCTTCTACAAATTGATAATTATTACTACTAAAATTAAATAAAATAAAGTAAACAAAAGATACAATTAAATTTAATAAAGATGTACCTAACGCTATTTTTGACATAAAAATACTACTTTGTTTTTTATTGTACAAATAGTCTACTAAAGAAATAGCAAAAATACCTGATAAAGGTATAAACAAAAGAGACCCTAGTAACATGAATATAATATTCATGTAGTATTCTTTTAAAATTATTATTCATCTAATAATAATTTTTTAACATTACGATGCATTAAAATAATAATGTTATTTTAGAATTATTATAGTTTACATTAAAGTAAATTTTTTTAATACTTTATTCAATATTACACTAGCCCCTTTTAATATTAATAGATATATAAGTCTATATAGATGTAAAGGTTCTTCAAGTAAATTGGGCAAAGGAACACTAAAAAAACATAAAAACATATATCTTAAAGTTCAAGCTAGTATTAAAATCAATAAAGTTAAAATTACATTTTTAACTTTAAAAATATTATTAATAACAAATTTTAAATTTTTCATGTTTTATTTTTAATTATAATATATTAATATTTATTAAGAATGCATCAAATTGGAATAAAACACAAGGTATTAACACAATAAACGCAAATAATAAAGGTAATAATACTGTTCAACAGAATGACATTAGTTGATCAAATCTTATTCTAGGAAATGAAGCTCTTACTCAAATAAATACAAAAACTAAAAATGAACTTTTTAATCCTAAAATTAAACCTGATAATAACCCATTAATAAAAGGATTTTTTATTAAAGTTTGGAGTTTAATATTTTCGTATGAAGAAATTCAATCAATATCAAAAGCATATGTTCATATTAAACTGAATTTATCAAATAGGTATAGTATATCATATGATACTAAATAACCTCCCATAAAGAATATACTAGTTAATATACACATTAACAATATACTAGAATATTCAGCTAAGAAAAAGAAAACAAATATTACCGCAGCATGTTCTGTCATAAATCCACTAACTAATTCTGATTCCGCCTCCGCCAAATCAAAAGGAGCTCTATTAGTTTCAGCCACAGAACCTATAAAAAATATTATTAATATAGGGAATAAGGGCAACATAAATCATACTATTTTTTGATATTGTATATTTACATTAAAGTTTAAACTATTAGTAATCATTACAATTAATAATATAGCAGAACTTAAAACTAATTCATAACTTATTAATTGAGCAGTACTACGTAATGACCCTAAAAATGCATATTTACTATTAGCACTTCATCCTGCAAGTAATATTCCATATGTTGCTATAGATGATACAGCTAGAGCATAAAATATTCCCAAGTCTAAATCTGAAACAGATAATCCTGGCCCATAAGGTATAACTGCGTATCCTAATAAGGCAAAAATCAATGTAACTATTGGACCTAAAAAGAATAAGAATACATTGGCTTGTGTAGGGGCAACATATTCTTTTAATATAAGCTTTAATGCGTCTGCAAAAGCTTGTAATAATCCATAATATCCTACAGCATTAGGTCCAAGTCTTCTTTGCATACTAGCCATTGTTTTTCTTTCCGCTACTGTAGTATATGCAACTGCAAGTAATGCGGGTAATAATAATAAAACAACTTCTAAAAAAGATAATAAATTTGTATAATTATTTATATAAATATTATCTATATTAATATAATTTGTTAAATTGCTCAAGATTTTATAAAATTAATATTATTGACAGCCTTAAAAAAAAATTTAATTTATCAATAGAAAAATTTTCTACT